>Ga0164292_10000243_pt1 | contig 39633 bp, 35 predicted proteins | sample GEODES117metaG_FD_111486 | JGI IMG/M metagenome (GOLD analysis project Ga0164292, IMG submission 111486) | Eutrophic lake water microbial communities from Lake Mendota, Wisconsin, USA - GEODES117 metaG | ecosystem: Environmental > Aquatic > Freshwater > Lake | place: USA: Lake Mendota...
TACGGGTATGTGGGCAGAATAGATACTTTGTCACCCAAATCTCGCGTATAGATTTCGGAATATGCCGCATTTTCATACGCTAAAACGTAATCGGCATTACCCGCTAAAAGTCTGTCGATCGATGCGCCAAGGCTGGGAGAGCGCTCTAACTTAAGCTCTTTCTCCACAAACAAGCCGAATGTACTGTCTCCGTAAGTTTCCCCCCTACCAGCGACACCGACGCGACCTTTCAGGTCCGCATAAGAATTAAGAGGAAATCCAGTGCCTTTGCGTACGAGCACCTGCAAAAATTGATAGGCATACGAAGGATATACAAAGGTTAAATAACGGGCACGTTCGGAGGACCAACCCGCTGAAAAAATCATGTCTACGTCGCCGCGGCGAGTCGCTTCAAGAGCCTCCGGCCAAGTAGGAAATGTCTTAACGTCTACTTTCTTAACGCCAGCTGCTCGCAACGTCATTTGCGCCAGCTCAACTGATGCACCCACCAAGGCACCGTTATATGTCCAAGAAGATGGGGCTCCAGACGGTGGCCCCGTCACAGTCACTGCATCACAGACCTGTGCCTGCACAGATCCCGTGAGCAAAATACTCGCTATCGCAGATATAAATGTAAATTTTTTCATCGAGATAGTTGTTTACTGGCACAGGAAAAAAAGGCACAAAATGTCAAGTTGAGTATAGCCTAGGAGCAGGGGCAAACCGGTTCTGGTGCGAGATCATGAGAGGAATTGCCTACCTAGCAGCCACGCGCGGGCTAGTCCAAAGCCCCACGCCCGCTTATAATGACGTATGGTCAAAAATAAAACCACCCCAACACCGCGCGAGGTACCAACTTGCAAAGTTGCACTCGCGACAGAGCTCTTTGCCAAAGAGTCGCATGTTGAAAAACCGTCGGACACTCAGGCACTACCCACTTCCGACAAGAATTTCAGGCGTCTATACGCAGACCAAACCGTCCACCACTGGTGCCAATGGGCAACGGTCGCTGGTTTTGTGCCAATTCCGGTCGTCGACATCTTGTCAATCTCTGCAGCGCAAGCAAAAATGGTGCACAGCCTATGCAAGATCTATGACAAGCAGTTCGAGCGCGAGGCGCTTTCGTCGATTATTTCAGGTCTTTTGGGCGGAAGCCTAACCGGCTTGCTATCTGCGGGCTTGGCATTCACGATGATTCGCAATATTCCTCTGGTCGGATCGACTCTTTCTTCTCTTACACAGCCAGCCGTCGCGTACGGAGCCACCTATGCGTTAGGTGCTGTTTTTATCCAACACTTCGAGAAAGGTCTGAAGATGTCAGAGCTTTCTGTGAAAGAAGTGGAACAGTATTTTATAGATAAGTTCAAGCAGGGCCGCGCAGCCTTTAGAAAAAAAGCGCCAGCGGCTTAACAGATGCCCGCAGTGTCGCCCAACCTTTGGGTTACGCGCCCGTCTCCTAGTACCAACGCAACGAAGCGCCTATTCTGCCTACCCTTTGCAGGCGGAGGGGCCTCGGCTTATCGCTCTTGGACGACGTATTTTGGGCCAACTCTTGAGGTCTGCCCCATCCAGCTGCCTGGGCGCGAGGGAAGAATTTTCGAACCGGCCTTCACCGCGGTGGACGCCTTGGTGGCAACGCTAAGGAAACACCTGAGCCCTTACCTAGATCGCCCCTATGCGTTTTATGGACACAGCATGGGGGCGTTAGTCACGTTTGAACTCGCCCAAGCCATCGCCAGGGATGACAGGCTGCCCAAACCCGAAAGAATATTTGTCGCGGCACACCGTGCCCCGCAACTACCTTTGCAACGTTCCCCACTCAGTGACTTACCTGCTGAGGCTTTTATCGAAAAGTTAAAACAGTACGGCGGCTTCGACCAAGAAATTTTGAATAATACGGAAATGATGGAACTCATCTTGCCGACACTTCGTGCCGACTTCACACTCTGCGAAAGCTACCAATATAAGGTGCGTCCAAAATTACAACATCCCATTCACGTCTTCGCTGGGCTAGAAGATCAGCAAACCGCCGTCGAAAGCACTTACGCGTGGGATCAACATAGTGATGTATCGGTCGATTCGACACTTTTTACGGGCGGACATTTTTTTTTAAATAGCTGCCAGCAAGATGTTCTAAAGAAAATAGGACAGACGCTCTTATCAACGTAACCGTTCAGCCTAAAAAAAGGCCACGATCGAATCGTGGCCTTTTTGCACCGCTCACCCGCTTACTTCACCAGTACGGCAGGTGAAGGTGGGATAGAGCCTGAGATCTTATTCAAAGTCAGCAGTTGCGACAACAACACCATGACCTCTCTGCTAAAACTATTTGAGTCATCTGGAATGCTGTAGGTGGCTCCTCGGTACTCCAAAGCCGTTAACGTATTGGCGAGACGCTGATTCTTGTGAACAATGAACAAGGGCACAGGTGGAAAGTCCTCTACGGTCGAGTTAGGCTTTGCTTCGAGCGCCTCGGGATTGAAGATTTTCACGATCGTTGGTTTTTCCGCATTCTGCATCGAGACGACTTGACCCAAGAAGTCGAAAACATTTCGCGTTGAGCGCAATTTGATACTGATCGACAAATCTTTATACGTTTGATTGCCAAAATCTGCCAACAACTTACCAAGCTCAGTCGCCGTACGGCTAGGTGCACGCGCCTTGAATGTTTGCGTACAGTACATCGACGCAGCGAGTGAATCGCCAAATAAAATCTGCCCATCGGTACGATTCAAACACATACGGAACTGAGGAACAAGTCGAACCAGTTGATACCTTTTGGGGCGGCCCGGCGTTGCGATCTCATCCACGGTGATACCCGAAGCTAGCGCTGCAGTGAACATCCCCATCGATGCTCGCATCGTGGCCTCGTCCATAACCGGTGACTGAGGGACTTTCATGAAAGTTGGCTCAACACTCAAGCCCGCTGCCACCAGCACATACAACACCCTCTGAAAGCTCAAATAGTCTTCTTTGGAGGGGTCATTCACGAAACTGGCTATGACGTCTTTCTTGTCCGTCACCACATCAATCGAATCGATCACGAGGGAATACAACACAGATTTAGGTGCTGCTTGATTCGCCGACAAATAGCCCACGATCTCAGGCTGTATCGCCGACAAAAAAGGCTTCATAAAGGTCGCATTGTCGAGAGACGACTGGGTAAACGTATATCCACCGCTGACCGTCAACCCTACAGTGGGTGTAACGGTGTTAGACATTGTAGAGAGGCTGTTCGCAGTACCCGTTAACGACGCGTTGGCTGACACATTACCCGTGCCCATAATGGACGGAATATCCAAAAAACTCACGGGCATTTTTTGCGATGCGCGCACGACGTTAATGAGAGTATTGTCATTACTGTAGGACTCTACAACTTCTCTGTAGGCTGCAGACATGCTACGAAAGGTTGTGGAGTTCGTCGCACCACAGCCGCTTAGCACAGCAACGACCGCCGCCATACCCAATAAATAAAATTTACGCATTGGAAAATACTCCGAGAGCCTAAGGGAAATAATCGTCTACGCGATTTAACCCAAAAACTTTGTGATAAACCAGAAGGAAGCGAAAGCGACTACGCCAATTAAAACGACACGGACAATGAAGTTCAATAGAGTGGCGAAAATACCAATGGGTTTCCCGTCCGCACCAAACTGTTTGCGGCGAAAAATCGAAAACATGATGAAGCCACCGAGCATGGCCCCGACCAACAAGATCTTGATTACAACGATAGCATTCACAGGGGGCTCCAATAAAGGTCAAAATATGATGCACACACTTGCTTGTGTGGGCGTTTAACAGCGGGGCTTTGCGAATTCTTTTGCTATCATACCGAAACAAGTCGTACTTTACGTTAATGCTCGATCGAAAAAATCTGGTTTCCAGATGTAATGGATAAATAATGGTAGCGGTAAAGAAAAGACTCCGGGCTGTCCTCACGTTTTGTCTAGTTTGTCTGGCCGCACCTGCTGCGGCACAGCTAGGTAGCGCAACGCCCACTCCCGCGACAACGGACAAGACAGCAACGCCTAGCGCAACTGCCCCCGGGGCCCGTAGCCCTAATGCAAAAATCTCGCAAAACCTCGCACAGCGACGGATAGGCTTAGTTTGCTCGATATATGCCGGAAAATTTGACTGGTGGACACTGACTCTACGAATCACGCAGTATTCCACAATGGGTCTTGCTGAAAACTGTGATGAGCAGCACTATGACAGCCTCACGCTTGCGTCGATGGAGGCACAACTTCGTGCCGTGCAACGACCTCTTTTTGTTGTGCGCGGCGGCGCACATCGCTACGTGATGGATGTGAACTTAGCCACCCTACCCAATCCCTTTATTCGAATCGGAGAGCTTCTGTTTTCCGCAGTCGGTGAAGTGCGTATTAATTTATTGAATTTAATTAGGACGGAGAATTACATACCGGACAACCTAATTGCCAGCAATTACAGGCCCTTCACTATGCACGGCAGTATTCAGTACATCTGGAATATTGGTAAACCTATCCATCGTCTGGTTGCGCCTAATGGCGATCGCTACGTCATGTACGGTTACACAACGCGTGTGATCAAACAACTCACACAAGCCAACCTCGCCGAGATGGGGCCTTTATTGAATAAACCGGAAGGCTGGACGTACGAAAGTTTTTTATTAGACAAGACACTCACAATCAAAACAACGCCGTCCAATGGCTTTAAGCTCGATTTTTTGTTTGATGATGCCAACAATGTGTACATTAAACACGACGACTGAAAAACGTCACGCAGCCGTTTGCTTTAGCGAACACTCTTAAGCGGTGTATCTTTAAGCACCTCGCTCCCGCCCATAATCAGCGGTAAGCCAGAGCTACCAGCCCCAAATATCAACACCTTGCTGTTTGGCGAGGCCGCGAGGCTTGAGGTAGCTTCGATGCCTTTATAACGAAGATAATTTTCAGTTAAACCGTTATCCACGATCGACTGAAAATCTCTGATTCCAGCAGCTTCGATTCGCTTGCGCTCCGCCTCTAACTTTTCGGTCACCAGGCGATATTGATAGGCCTCGGACTTCACGAGTTCGACCGCCTTTTGTTGCAACGCCGCCTCAAGGTCTCCGGGAAAACTGAACTTCGTCACTTGTACGTCACTGATCGTCAGTAACCGCACATCGGTTAACCCGATCGGCGTGATCTTTTTCAGAATGACATCGCTAGTATCCAAGGAAATTGTTTGGCTAATTTTTTGTATGTCTTTGGTAAAAGCATCGACCGATGAGTATTGTGCTACCGACTCACGCGCTTGCGCTTCGATGATGGGCAGAATAGTTTTTTCGTAATAGTCTGGCCCAACAAACTTGTGCAAAAGAGGAAGGTTGAAGGGATAGGCCACATATTGAAAAGAAATGGTCATTTTTGACTTCAACCGATCAGAAGTCAAAACCTCAATATCCGTCGTCTTTTGCTGCACTTGGGACGTATAAATTGTCATTTGGTTCCAAGGCAGGGTCAAGGTAAGACCTTCCTGGTATACGTTATCGAGATCCGTACCGCCCCCCAGGCGTTTGTATAGGACGCCCAAATGCCCTGCTGGGATGATGTGTACCGAGTGAGGCCAAATCGCAACTCCAGTACTGATGAGCACCAACACTACCACCACGATACTGACTGCGTGCAACCTCAGCCAATTGATGTAGTCGTGCACTAACTCGGAAAAATAAGAGCTTATTCGACTCATGATGTCTGGTGCCTATTAATCAAATGCACGAAGCTTGCCATTTTGAATAAACAGCAGGTGATCAGCTTCATGGAAATAATGATCATCGTGTGTAATCGCGATCACAATTTTATTCATCGCTCGTAACTCAGGAATAATTTTTTCGTAAAAGAACTTACGAAACTCAGGGTCTTGATCAGAAGCCCACTCATCCAAAATAATAATGGGTCGTTTCTCCAGGATTGAAACGATCAATGCAATGCGCTTCTTTTGGCCAGTCGAAACATTCAAATCACTAAAGGCTCGACTTTGAAAGGTAACACGCTCTGGTAACTCTAGTTTTTTGAGCCACTTATCCACCTCTTCGTCAGGCGTATCGTACATGCCATACAATTTTTTAAACAGGTGAAAATCACTAAAAATTGTCGAGAACAGATCTCGATACGCTTGTGATTGTGCACTGTTGACTTCAACACCATTCAAAAGAATTCTCCCTGAGTCGGGTGCAATCAGGCCCGTCAAGATATGGATAAACGATGTTTTGCCCGACCCATTACCACCACGAACAAAATAGACCTTGCCTGCTTCAAAATCACAACTAATGGGGCCCAACACAAAAGGCGTCGCACCTGGCTTACTTTCAAAACGATAAGAAACGTTCTCGACAGAAATCCTCTCAACGACCTGATCAACGAAATCATCGGCGGCAGGAATTTCTTTTTTAATCGCCTCGAGCTGTGCCATAAAACGATTTACTTCTTCCGCGGCGGTATTAGCCTGCGAGAGCAGAGGTAGCGAGCTAATGATCCCGGTTAAAGAACCCGCGATAAACAAGACCGTCGTTGACACAGCAACCACGCTTTTATAAAACTCAGAAGAAATCACCGGGATCACGAAAATCGCTACGCCGACGAAAGCGTAAATCATCACCTGAATTGAGGCGAAACCATTAGACAAATAAATGAAGGTTCGTGCCTTGACATCAGCGACGTGGCGCGAGCTGTTGATGATGTCACTACTGATATCAAAAGCCCTCGCGGAGTTCATCTTGATCTCTTTGAAGCCAGTCAAGAAGTCAGATATTTGGGAATTTGCTTGTCCTTCCTCCATCCACGCATCTTCGAGCTTGTCGTGCATCGCCGTAAAATTCCCAGCAAAATACACGATGATTGCACACCCAAACACCAGCGTAATCAGTCCGGCTGGAAAGGATAGATAAAACAAATATCCAACGGCGAAAACAAGCATGGACATCGCTTGGCAGGTGGGGACAAACATCGTGGCCCCCTGACTGATCGTCAGCGTATCCCGACTCAAGATAGTCATGATGTGGGGGGGGCCAATTTTCTGCAAAGTCAACAGATCCGTCTTTAAAACCTCTCCCATCACACGCATACGAATGCGATGAATCAGAATCTGAGTCGCGGTCATACTTTCTTTATTATTGATTCGTACCAACACTGTGTAGGAAATCAATAAGGGTATAAAAAGCGCGAACGCCCACACAGGCGCGTCTTGCGCGGCCACTCGGGCGGCGGAGTAGTTCACCAGCGCAATCAATGCCGTACTGCATAGGCCGGCAAGACCAGCCACGTAAATAATACGACCCAAGCTTAAGCCACTGTATTCTTGAACTAACTTAACGAGCTCTGACGCTTGTCGTGCACTACTCATCTGTCCATTCCATTTAAGTCAGCACTGCGTTGAACCTGTTTAAATCGGAGTCGCAGCCACATTTGCAGATTTTTCTGCAGCATTTTTCTTTAGAAACATTTTTTTTGCATAGGCGACCTGCTCTTGATAGGTCGACTTTATTGCATCAATCGACATGGACATCAGCGTCCCGTTAGACTCAAAATGCCTGACGAATATCGTTCCGACTGCATAAGTGGTCGCGTAAGACATCACGGGCTGGGTTACCGCAGCCAGCGTCGAGCCGATGATAGGCACGCTCTTGATAAGCGTTCCAGATATTGCCGTCGAGGCGACTGTCGTGATACCGCCTCCGGCTAAGCCAGACAAAATTGCGCGAACTTGTCGTTGCTCAAAAGGAACGTCATAGACCTTACACAAGTCATAAATCATCTTAATCTGGACACTGGAGATCGCGGCAAGATCCAGCAAAGGCACGGGTATGAAACCAGCGACGGTTGCCCACTGAGACCAGTTTTTGACTGTTTGATCAGCTAGCAAGCGACGAAAGTCCTTAACCATCAGCGGCTCTACCAATACTAAGTCCTCATCCCTGGCGTACTCCGCCTCAAACTGTTGCGCCGCAGCTTGACCGCGGTCGTTAGGGTTTGTTGGATCGGATTTTTTCATGACAGTCACCTTTTCAAAATAAAACCGAGGCAGGCTAAGTTAAGCCGCTCTCTTGTCGACTCAGCGACCAAGTTTAAACGCCATTCGTTTCAAATGACTCAACCCGTTCCAGTCAAGCGAAACATACTTGTGCTGCCCATCAGCTTGTCGCGCCAAAAAAATTGTGTATTTGCGAATATTTAAGATGGAGGCCGTCACGAACCCTAGCCCGCCACCCATCACGAGCCCGGCAACAGCGAGAGGGAAAAATCCGGATCTCGACTGATCGACCGGGCCCTCAAGATGCATCAGCGAAACGAACTCACCCGTAGACTCATAGAAACCAAATTCGTCCGCTTGCGGCCCCGGAACAATCTCTCGAACACTCAACACATCGCCATATCGGACCTGCGCGACGGGACGATTTCGCAACACAGGGGCCGCAACCTCAGCCCTCCCTTCCTTGCTCCTATCCGACTCTTGTGAAGCACTCACCGCCGGTGCCGCGTTGACAACGACATCTTTACTCTTGTTTCTCGTCGTTTTTACACTTTTCTTTTTTTCTTCCAGAACACCGCTAGCTGCTACTTTTCCAGTCCCTTTCACTGATGGCTTAGCTTTGGGCTTTTCTGGGCGCGCAGCAACAGCCTTTGTCTTCGTCGTTCCCTTGCGCGCGGCCACTGGCGAATCAGACAACAATCCTGATCGGGGTAGCGTTGACTTCGCAACTACCGCGAGTGGGTTGAGGCGAATTGTTTTTTTGGTTCGGGTCGCGGCCATCTCTACCTCATCTATCGTTGAGCAACTTCTGTTGCGAGCGCACGATAGTCGGCCGAGGCCGCGCACGAAGCGTCGTATTCAAGCACTGGCATTCCATAAGAAGGCGCTTCGGCCAGGCGAACATTCTCTCGAATCAGCGTCTGCAATACCTGGGCACCGAAACGCTCTGTTAAAAGCTCGAGCACATCCTTCGAGTGTCTCGTTCGCGCATCAACACGGGACGCTACAAAACCCAGTATTTCCAGGTCTGGATTCAGCACTTCTTTGATCTCGTCAACTAAAGACATGAGTTGGGCGACACCCGAGAGCGTGAGCACATGCGTCGTGACAGGAATCAAAAGTTCTTTGGCTGCAACCAACGCATTTAACGTCACCACACCGAGTGTGGGTGGCGTATCAATCAAGATGTAATCCCATTTTGACGCATCAAGCTTAGACAGCCGACGCTTCAATATTGAATCAATGGCAAGCTTGCCAGCAAGCGCCTTTTCTACATTTGCCAGATCTTGACTGGCGATAATCACGCCGATGTTGGGTGTGGCCGAGGCACTGATCAGTTTTTCAACAGCACCGGTCTCTGTCAACAGCTTGAACGCACCGTCAGAATGCTCGCCTGCAGCCAACCACTGACTAGCATTCGCCTGAGGATCTAGGTCGATCACTAGCACCCGCCGCCCTGTTTCCGCCAGCGCCGCAGCCAAATTCACTACCGTGGTTGTCTTGGCACAGCCACCTTTCTGATTTGCAACCGCGATTGTTCGCATCGGACAACACCTAAGAAAAACACTTGCTATTTGGCGACTGCATCCATGGCTTTACGCAGGCTAGCAGGACGCATGTCGGTCCAATGCTGGTCGATATATTGTGTCACTTCATCTTTGGAACCAGCGAAGCCCTTTTCGTGCCATCCTGCTGGAACAGCTTTTTGCTCAGGCCAGATTGAGTATTGTTCCTCGTCGTTGATGATCACTTTGAAACGATCACCATCAATCGTGTAGGCGTCTAGACGGACAGTTGCTTTTTCTACCATGATTGATCACTTTCACTAAAGAGTCGAAGTTGATTGAAACGATGTGTTGGGCTTCACCGAAAACATCGAAATGCCAACTAAATTTTAATTAGCACACGCAACTACAATCTACACCGAGTCGACCTCGGTGTGCTCGCAAAACCTCATGCGTGCAGGTAGAAAACCATTCCCACCTGTGCACGAAACAACCATCAAATCTTGTCAGCTAGCACTGCAAGCAAGCGCTTAGCGGTATCGCTTTCGTCACGCATACCCTTATCGTTGAGCACCGTCACTTCAGTCTGATTGCCTCGGGCTACAAGACGAATTCGATAGGTCGGCGCTTTACCAGGATCTTTTGCCCCAAAGAGTCGGCTCAAGAAATTAGGATCTTCGCGTTTGAAGCCAGTGTCACTGTCGACATAACGGACATAGTAATCCCCCGCCGAGCGGTCGCGATCATCCACAGCAAAGCCACCGGAATCTAACGCTACACCCACCCGACGCCAAGCGCGATCGAAGCTTTCGCTGATGATCAGCACCGCCTTATCGGTGGCGGGCGCTACAACTTTAGGGCTCTGAGGGTCTGCGACGGACTGCGCCATCTTCTTGCGTGCACCATCGACATCTTCACCCATAAACACCATCAAACGTGCCAGCATCGCTGCATTCAGACCTGGGTCTTCCTTGCCGCGCACCCAGCGGATTTCTGTACCGTCCGAGCCTGTTGCGATCTCATCCATGTGCTGATGCGAGATGTAAACTTCGGTTCGGTTCCCTGCCCGCTCGATACGCGTACGGAACTTGTCACGTGTGCCACTATCCCACAAGCCCTGAAGTACTGAGCCGAGCAACTGTCGAATCCAACTCTCGGGGATTTTGGCGCGGTTTTCCGCCCAATTCGTAACGAGTAAGCCAGCCTTCGGATCCGTCACATCCAACGTAAATCCGTTCTCACTCCAAAAATCAGCAGCTAAAGAGAAAACCTTGTCGGCCGGCATATCGACGGACAACCAACGCAGGTCACCATCGCGCATGACGCGCATATCATTGCGCGTGGGCAACACCGCCGCTTGGGTCGCCGCCCCCTTGACAGCGGCTTGCTGGCCAGCTTGCTGGAGCTGACTGAACGTTGTGCTACCGCTCGCTGGAGCACGATAACGCGGATCACTTGCCGCTTGTGTCATATCAGGGGGAATGCTCAGTGGATCGGTCATCACGACGCTCTTGTAGTCCACCGAGTTGTCGCCCTCCAAAACTGAACGCATTTGCGCGCACCCACTGATTACCACCAACCCCAACAGAGCCGTTACCTTGAGAGCTTTCACATTGAAACCTTGGATTTTCATCTTAGAGCAGTCCCGCCTGAACCATCGCGGCTCGCAGTGGTGCATGAAACTGCGCACCTAATTCAACTAAGGGCAGGCGAATTCCTTTCGGGATTCGACCCATTTGATTAAGAGCCCACTTGACCGGCACTGGATTCCCCTCAACGAACAGCAGTTTGTTCAGTGGTCCAAGTAAACCGTTGAGCTCGCGCACCTTGGCGACATCGCCCTTTAACGCAGCGGCACACAAGTCATGCATTGCCTTCGGTGCGATGTTCGCTGTCACGGAAATATTGCCGCGACCTCCAAGCAAGATCAACGCGGCAGCCGTTGCATCATCACCGCTCAGCACCACAAAACTAGAGGGTAAGTCACGAATCAGCAAGGCGCCACGACCGACATCACCCGTCGCATCTTTGATGCCTATAATCCCAGGGACCTGAGCCAAACGAACGACCGTATCGTGCGCCAGATCAGCAACAGTGCGCCCAGGCACGTTGTACAAAATTGTTGGTAAATCCACCGCCTCTTGGACCGCCTTGAAGTGCTGGTACATTCCCTCTTGGGAGGGTTTGTTGTAGTAAGGCACAACCGACAATCCGGCGTGGGCACCCACCTTACGAGCATGCTCAGCCAAGTGAATGGCTTCGGCCGTTGAGTTCGCTCCCACGCCCGCAATCACGGGAATACGATTCCCAGAATGCGAGACAGCCAAACGAATCAATTCAGCATGTTCGTCTACGTTAACGGTTGGAGACTCACCCGAGGTGCCAACAATCACCAACGCGTCTGTCCCTTCTTTAGCATGCCAGTCGATCAACGATTTAAAACAGTCGTAGTCGATGCTGCCATCAGGATGCATGGGGGTTACTAGAGCAACCATACTCCCCTGAAACTGGGGGCTATTTGTAGATGAGGTCGTAGCCATAAATATTATTGGGTCCAGAGCACATTTAGGGGCGCGCAAGCGCCATTAAAAATCTTAACTAAGTTTAACGGATAAGCGGCAAAACAAGAGCGAAAACCTATAGAAATAACCGCAGGATCCACTCCCCAACAGCGACCAGAGGAGAAATCAAAGTCGTCAACATCCCTGTTGCTAGTAGCGCAATCACAATCCACATCCCGTAGGGCTCCATGCGGCCGTACTGCCAAGCCAGACGATTAGGAAGAAGACTGAACAAGATGCGCCCCCCGTCAAGAGGCAAAATAGGTAATAAATTCAAGGCCATGAGCACTAAGTTAATGTGAATGCCTGCCTGGCACATCTCAAACCAAAAACCAGCACGCTCGCCGCTATCAAAAAGCATTCGCAGACCAATCGTCCAGGTAATCGCCATCAATATATTGGCGGCTGGACCGGCCAGCGCCACCCAAAGCATGTCCTCCTTCGGCCGGCGTAACTGTCCGAAATCCACTGGCACAGGTTTAGCCCATCCAAACAACAGCGCTGGCCCGCCGAGAAGCTTGGAGAGCAACAAAATCCCAACGGGAACCGCGACGGTTCCGATCGGATCAATATGTTTTAAGGGGTTTAAGGTCACACGGCCTGCAAGGGTAGCCGTCGCGTCCCCGAACAAGCGGGCAACATATCCGTGTGCAGCCTCATGCAGGGTAATCGCGAAGAGAACCGGCAGGGCATAGACCGTCAAGGTCTGGATGATTTCGCTCATGGGGCGATTGTAGTGGCTAAACGCCTCAGTCGTGCGACAGACCGAGTGTTTCAGGATCCCCAAGACCACGACGCACAATTTGCGGTGTCGTTCCAGTTAAGTCAATCACGGTTGTGGGCTCGAGCGCGCAAGCGCCCGCATCGATGACCGCAGCTAAGCGATGCTCATAGCGCTCCCGAATTTCAGCTGGGTCATTAAGGGGATATTCTTCGCCCTCGGGAATAAGCGTGGTCGACAACAACGGGCCCTCGGCTAGCTCAAGCAAAGCCAGCGTCACGGGATGATTAGGAACGCGTACGCCGATGGTTTTGCGCGAAGGATGGGAAACTCGCCGAGGCACTTCGCGTGAGGCTTCAAGAATAAATGTCCAGGGACCCGGTGTCGCAAGCTTGAGCAAACGAAACTGTGCGTTGTCGACACGGGCAAACTGACTAATCGCAGCCATATCGCGGCAAAGCACAGTTAGGTGATGGCGATCATCGAGCCCGCGCAGTTTACGCAGCGCCTCTGCGGCATGTCGATCATCCAACCTGGCAACCAAAGCGTAACTTGAGTCAGTCGGGACAGCGAGAATTGCGCCCTCTTGCAAAAACTGAGCTGCCTGTTTCATCAGGCGAGGCTGGGGGTTGCTGGGATGAACGACGAATAACTGCGACATGAAGCGTATGTCCGATGCAAGGAAACGCAGGGCGGTTAGAATACGGACTCAACGTCCCCGTAGCTCAATTGGATAGAGCACTCGCCTTCTAAGCGAGTGGTTGTGAGTTCGATTCTCGCCGGGGGCGCCACAATACCTCGGCTTATTGAACGACCTTGGCCTTATCGCGGAGTGTTTTCACATAGTCGAAGCGTTGCTTTTGCAGCAACATTTGCCGAATATCGTTTTTCGCAAGATCGTAACTTGGCGCAACAAACGCGCGCTTGTCCTCAAGCTTAATGATGTTCCAGCCGGCCGGTGTCTGAATCGGCGCCACAGACAAACTACCTTTGGTTAGGTTCACCATTACGTTCGAAATCGCCGGCAGTATTTGAGCGGCGACCACCCAACCCACCTCTCCAGAGTTCTTCTTACTGGGATCAATCGACAATTCGCTGGCCAACTTAGCGAACGCTTCGCCTTTCTTTAGCCGGGCCAAAATAGCTTTGGCTTCCGGCTCCGTCGCAGTCACAATCAAGCTCACACGGTACTGCTGCTCATCCTTCATTGCGGCAATCTGCCGATCAAACTCGGCTTTTAGAGCATCTTCCGTAATAGGGTTGCGTCGGGCGTAGTCGTTCAAGAGAATTTCGACCATAAACGTCTGCCGAACCTGTGCCCATTGAGCCTGGGCATCGGCGGTTTTGTCTAAGCCTAACCGCGCAGACTCTTGCGCGAGCACCTCGCGATTCACAAGCTCATCTCGAATCGCCTGACGCAATTCGGGCGTGTCGCGCTGCCCCTGCGCGATATTCACACGCACATTCTGGTCTAGCAACGCCTGAGGAATCGCCACACCATTGACCGAAGCGACTGCACTCGCCGGTTTAGTCTGTGCAGAGGCCAAGGGGCTTGCCAGACCGACAATCAACAGCACCACCAAAAAATTAGATAAACGTCGGTTCATATGTGAATGCGTCCCAGTGCGTGCGCGAGCGCAGAAGATTAAAATTTGTTTAGCGAACAACCTGATTATAGGGCTAGGGGTGCGTTTCGCAGCGGTTTCATATCTGTTAACTTGATGCGATCCGCTTTAGACAGCGCGCGCCAGCACAGATACACAGGATGGAAAACGTTATGAACGCCGACTTGCTCAAAGCCTTTGCACCCACAGGCGTATTGCGTGCCTCACTAAACGTAGGGAACCCTGTACTGGCCAATCTAGATAAAGAGGGCAAACCGTTCGGCATTTCCATTGACCTCGCCCATGCGCTGGCAGCAAAACTGGGGGTCCATTGCGAGCTCGTCGTGAACGAAACTGCAGGAAAATCCGTTGCAACCGTTGAAGCTGGGCGCGCGGATATCGGTTTTTTTGCGATCGACCCGGAGCGCGGCAAAGATATTGCCTTCACTGCAGCTTATGTCCTGATTGAGGGGTATTACATGGTGCGCAGTGACTCTCTCATCACAAAGAACGCAGACGTCGATGTCGTCGGAAAACAAGTGGTTGTAGGAAAAGGTAGCGCCTACGATTTATTCTTGTCTCGTCATCTTAAGCACGCGACGATTATCCGGGCGCCCTCTTCCCAAGCGGTCATCCCTGATTTTCTTTCCCAACACATCGAAATTGCTGCCGGGGTGAAGCAACAACTTGAGGCTGACACAAAAGGGATGACAGATCTTCGCATGCTTGCAGAACGCTTTATGGTGATCAACCAGGCAATGGGCGTTCCGAAATCCAAAGGGCTGGCCGCCGCAGTGTATCTGCGTCACTTTGTAGAAGAGATGAAAGCCAAAGGCTTCGTCAAGGACGCGATGACCCGCCACGGCATTCAGGGAGCGGGCGTGGGCTATGCGGCAGACCCAGATAAAGATCCGCTGGACACTGCCAACTAAACCCTAGAGGTAAGGTGAGGCCAGCCAAACAATCTTGTCTCGCAAGCGTAATAGAAATGGACGTCGCATCAAGGAACGGATGGTGATCCGCTCGGCACTCGATATAGTGGCGTCAATACGCGCATCCAACTGCTGTGCCAACGCACGATCATAAACCTCAAGATCCAATTCAAAATTCAAGCGCAAACTGCGTGGATCAAGATTGGAAGAGCCGACATACGACCAGCCCCCATCGACCGTGAACAACTTGGAGTGATCGAATGTTCCCGAGGATCGCCAAACGCGACAGCCTGTCAAAATCAATTGATCGATCTGCGCCATCATGGCGGCATTCACGAGCTTGAGGTTATTTGCACCGGGGATCACGATGTCGACGAGTACCCCGCGCCGCGCCGCTGTCGCTAACGCTGCAACCAAGGAAACATCAGGCAAAAAATAAGGACTTTGAATTCGAACATGTCGCTGTGCCACCGAGAGAGCGCCGAGCAACATATCGTGCGTACTCTCAAGCGTTGAATCCGGACCAGAGGGCACACAACGCAAGGGAACCCCGCCCTTTTCAATAAAATCCGCAGGACTCGTTGAAAACCATTCTGGGCCTGATAGTTTTTCTTGAGTCGTAAACTGCCAATCGTGAGCGAAGTTAATCATCAGTTGATACACGACAGGACCACCCACTTGAAAGTGCGTATCGCGGGTGACGTTCTCCTTTGCAATGGCCGTCACAAAGCCCGCCCGAATATTCATGCCGCCAGTAAACCCGTGCGTGCCATCGATCACTAACAACTTACGGTGGCTGCGCAGGTTGGCATACACCAGTCGCACGCCGATCACAGGGCGCATAAAACGCGCAGTCTGTACGCCACCTTTTTCAAGCATGTGCACGATAGGCGGGCGAGAGTATTTTGCTCCTACGGCGTCGATCAACACGCGCACGGCAACACCCCTGGCCTGGGCATCAATGAGCGCCTGCGCAAGCTCTACACCCACTTCATCGTGATCGAAAATATAACTTTGCAAGGCAATCGAGCGCTGGGCGCCCTTGATCGCCTCAAGCATGGCTGGATACGTCTCATCTCCGCCATCGAGCAGACGTATTGAATTGGACCCGAGCAACTTAAAGTCACTGACACGATCGCCTAAGGTTTTCAGTGCAGAGAACTGCGCGCCAGAAACAGAGGCGACATCGTCAACGAGCAGCCGGTGAATGACTTCTTGCGGTATTGTCGTATGGGATCGCTGTTGCGAAACACGCTGCTTTCGAATTCGGTTGATTCCAGCAACTAAGTAAAACCCTGCGCCAACCAGCGGAGAAAAAAGTACGACCGCGACCCAGCCGATGGCGGCTCGTACATCATGCTTGGTCATCGCGGCATGGATTGCAGCAGCCGCGCTCGCCAAGCCGGAAATGACAAACAGGATGTGAGGCCAATATTCCGTAAAAACATGCTGGACGTTATGCATGGCATTTCCCATTACCCAGCGAATCAACGCAACCGGTCGCCACAATAAGCTGCTTCAAACATGCTAAAATTCTGCTCCTGTGGTGGGCGTAGCTCAGTTGGTAGAGTCCCAGATTGTGATTCTGGTTGTCGCGGGTTCGAGCCCCGTCGCTCACCCCAGTTTTAGCGCGTTGGCTGCGCCAAGCATGGCGGGTAATCGCCAACTGAAGCCAGCGCGGGGCCACTTTCAGCGCCCCACCTTTTTACGCCAAGCTTCAAAATCAATAGTCGTCTGCGGATCCGTGTTCGGGTAAAGGCCCATTGTTGTCCGGCCTTTCTTTACTTCCTGTGTGACAAAGTCCTCAAACACCGTCATCTCAAACGCTTCGTTTGCCAACGCCTCGGCAAGGTGCGCCGGTACGACCAACACCCCATCGGCGTCACCGACAATGACGTCACCAGGAAAAACGGGCGCATCGCCGCAGCCAATCGGTACATTGATGTCGATTGCGTGGTGATGCGTCAGATTCGTTGGCGCCGAGGGCCGCTGATGATACGCACAGATCCCTAACTCAGCGATCTCAGCAGAATCACGAAACCCGCCGTCTGTCACAACGCCAGCCACACCACGCGCCATTAGACGACCAACCAAAATGCCACCTGCCGACGCAGCGCGCGCATCCTTGCGACTATCAATCACAAGCACCGCGCCTGCAGGGCATTCATCCACCGCTTTACGCTGGGGGTGCGAACGATCTTTGAACACCTCGATCCCATTAAGATCTTCGCGCGCAGGGATGTAGCGTAGCGTGTAGGCCTCGCCAACCATATTTTTGGTCGACTTCGACAGGCGCTGAACATTCTGCATAAACTGTGAGCGCAAGCCACGTTTGAACAAACAAGTTCCAAGCGTCGCCGTACTTACTTGGAGCAGTTTTTCGCGGGTCGCCGCGGAGAGTTTGGTCATTTTCTCGCCTATTGATCAGTAAATATCAGGTTCAGATACCGGCGCACCAAAATCGGTGCGCAGGAAATCAAAATCACAGCCTTCATGCGCTTGTTGGATATGCTTTGAGAACATCCAACCATAGCCGCGCTCATAGCGCGGTGCGGGAGCTTTCCACGCCGCCTGACGTCGCGCAAATTCCTCGTCTGAAATTTCAAGATTAATTGTTCGTGCTGGAACGTTGACGGAAATCATATCTCCATTCTTGACCAACGCGAGTGGCCCTCCCACATACGACTCGGGCGAAATGTGCAATACGCAAGCGCCATAACTCGTTCCGCTCATACGCGAATCCGAAAGACGCAGCATGTCCCGCACGCCTTGTTTCAGAAGCTTCTTGGGCATCGGCAACATCCCCCACTCTGGCATGCCGGGACCACCTTGCGGTCCCGCATTACGCAAGATCAACACGTGATCCGCAGTCACCTCCAAATCGTCATCATCAATGACCGCTTTCATCGATGCGTAATCATCGAATACTAAGGCGGGTCCCGTATGCTGGTGCAGGTGTTCGGGGCAGGCGCTCGGCTTGATTACGCAGCCATCCGGAGCAAGATTACCTTTCAGAACCGCCAAGGCCCCTTCCGCATAAATAGGATTATCTAAAGGACGGATAACGTCATCGTTATAGACTGCAGCACCTTCAATATTTTCTCCGAGGGTCTTACCGCTTACGGTGAGCGCATCAAGGTGCAAATGCTGTTTGATACGGTTCATCAAGGCTGGTAGGCCTCCCGCATAGAAAAAATCTTCCATGAGGTACTGATCACCACTTGGGCGCACGTTGGCAATCACAGGAACGAAGCGACTGAAGCGATCAAAATCCGCCAAATCAATCTCACAACCTGCTCGCTTGGCCTGCGCAATCACATGGATGATTGCGTTAGTTGAGCAACCCATCGCCATCGCTACCGCGATGGCATTCTCAAAGGCGGCGTGCGTCTGGATTTTCGAAGGGGTGAGGTCCTCCCAGATCATATCAACGATGCGTCGGCCTGACTCTGCGCTCATTCGCACATGATTAGAGTCAGGTGCAGGAATCGAGGATGCACCGGGCAGCGTCATCCCCAGCGCCTCCGCAATGGCCGTCATCGTACTCGCCGTCCCCATCGTCATGCACGTACCATGACTGCGCGCGATACCGCCTTCGATTTCTATCCACTCTTTCTGGTTGATTAAGCCAGCACGACGGTCATCCCAGTACTTCCAGGCATCAGACCCTGAGCCGAGGATCTTTCCGTGCCAGTTGCCGCGCAGCATAGGGCCGGCAGGTACGTAAATGGCGGGCAACCCCGCGCTCGTCGCACCCATCAACAGCGCAGGCGTGGTCTTATCGCAACCACCCATCAACACCACACCATCGATCGGATGACAACGCAACAATTCTTCTACGTCCATCGCTAACAAGTTGCGATAGAGCATGGTTGTAGGCTTTACATATTGCTCTGCGAGCGATTGGGCTGGCAATTCAATCGGAAATCCGCCTGCTTGTAAAACTCCCCGTTTGACATCTTCAACACGCTGTTTGAAATGACTGTGACAAGGATTGATGTCTGACCAGGTATTCACAATACCGACAACAGGTTTCCCGATCCAGTCTTCCGGACCGTACCCCATTTGCATCGCGCGCGAGCGGTGTCCAAATGACCGTAAATCATCGGGAGCAAACCAGCGCGCACTCCGTAAGCTGTCGGGTGTTTTGACGCGCTTACTATCGTTGGACTGAGTCATAAACAGTGTTCCTTTCAGTATTGTGACGATAATGAGATCCTAGCCCGGCTTCGGGCAGACTTTTTGCTTGAAGGCAGTGTCCGTAAGGATCTTCCAAACGCGGCCCCCATTACTTTGGGTAAAGAATGGCGTGATGTCCCGCAAAAAAGGATAGACAGAAGGGCCCCAATCATCAGAGCGCATCCAGAAAACCTGATCGGTGGTTTCGCATAACCGGGGAATGAGCTCAGGGTGCGTGACCAGCACCGCTTTGCCCACTTGAGGGTTGAAGTTTGCAGCATCTACCAATTCGTTGCGCCAGTTATCACGCTTGGGCAACGCAGGCCAGTTTTCAATCACCCATGCTGGACTTTGGTTTCCGATATAAAAAGGCAGATCAAAAGGAAACGCTCTCAAGTACACCAAGGTATCACCCGTCTTCCACTCTGCGGCCACCGCAGCACCCGACTCGCTCGCGCTATCTTTTTGCGTCATGCGGAAGACAAGAAGGCCCACGACACAGGCAATCATCGATCCGATCACGAAACCACGAATCACTGGCACTGTGAGAGCGGCCCCCTTAGACTGACGAATAGCCCATAATCCCTCGGCCACCAGCACCGCCAAGGGTACTAGCGCGGGAACTGTGTAGCCAATCAGCTTAGACGCAGGTATTGAAAAAAACACCATAATCACCGCAAACCAAACCACCATAAGAACAGCCAACGTCGCCCCCGACGACCTCCAAAAGGTCCGGTTCATTACGCCGATCAGACCAACCGACCAGGGCAGTGTCATTCCAAAAATCACGGGTATGTAAAACCAAACAGGCTGTGGATTATTGAAGCTTTCTCCCACAAAGCGTTCTACCTGTTGGTGGATGAAGTAGTAGTCAAAAAAGCCTGGGTATTTTTGTTGCATGAACCAAAACCATGGCACCGCACAGGCAAAAAACACAAGAATAGCGGGGGGCCATAACAGCACTGTCAGACTTCTCCAACGCCCAGTCAAGAGCACCCAGCAAAGGAGAACAGCGCCTGGCAAGGCAACGCCGATCAGTCCTTTTGCCAGCATACCCAAGGCCGCCGCAATCGCTGCAGCGAACATCATCGACTTATAAGAGACTCCCCCTTCCTGACGCAACACCGCCTCGGCGCCAGCCATGACCGTCAAACTGATCATGCCTGCCACCAACATGTCGAGGTTTGCGTATTGCGAAGCACCGTAGAAATATGGCATGGTGACGAGCGCGATAAAGGTGAGGGTCGCGATGGGAACCCCACGGTACTTACGCACAAAAAAGTAGGCTGCAGTCGCGCATGACCACGCGGCAAGCACCGAGGGCAATCTTGCCGCCCATTCATTGCGTCCAAAGACCATGAATGAAAGCTGATCCAGCCAATAAAAAAGCGGCGGTTTATGGAAATACGGCATGCCGTTCATTAACGGCACCCAAAAGCTATCGGCTCGCGCCATATCCCAAGCCACACCGACATAGCGGCCCTCATCGGGAAGGTGCAAGTCCCTGACCCAGGCCAAGCCGCAAAGCCACACGGCAGCCCCAAACAAAAGCCAAGGAACAGCCCGGGGCCCTTGGCAAAACACCCATACGCGATTGGTTAGTACTTTCATTGGCACCTCGTAAGTGGCAGTCAACCGATTGTAGGTCAGACCGCTACACGCTGTCCGAGGGGCGAACGCTATGTGTGGAAAATCTTGACGACCAGACAAAAGCTTGTTTTGGAGTATCGTACCGCAAGCATAATATTTTTCATTATCCGTTTGTTTTTGATACTCGTTTCAACAAAATGAAAACCGCAGCAACGCCCATCGATTTTAAGCAGGCCCTCTTCTCTCCGCGCGCAGTCGCTCTGGTGGGCGCCTCTGGAAATCTGCAAAAGAATACGGCACGACCGATGCGCTTCATGCGCAAGCATGGTTTTGCGGGGAAGATCTATCCAATTAATCGCACCCAGTCTGAAATCCTGGGCGAAAAGGCCTACGCCGACCTCGCCGAACTTCCTGGCCTCATCGACCACGCGTTTATCATGGTGGCAAGTGATTTGGTCTACCCCCTGATTGAAAGCTGTGCCAAAGCGGGTGCCAAAGTGATCACCATCTACTCCGATGGTTTTGGCGAAACCGGGCCAGAGGGTATGGCTGAGCAAAACAAGTTAATTGCTCGCGCAAAAGAGCTCGGGGTTCGGATTATCGGCCCCAATAGCATTGGCTTGGCTAACTTACAAAGCGGTCTGATCCTCTCCGTCAACGCAGCCTTCGAGGCCGAAACTCTTCTTCGAGGGGGGCTCAGTCTCGTATCGCAAAGTGGCTCGATGATGGGCTCGTTGATTGCCCGCGCAGCAGCGCGTGGCTTTGGTTTTGCGAAATCCGTTTCGGTCGGCAATGAAAGCGACGTCACCGTGGGCGAAATCATTGACGCACTGGTTGACGATGCGGATACAAAAGTCATTTTGCTGTTTTTGGAAACCCTGCGCGACTCACCCACGCTCGCCGCAGCACTGGAGCGCGCCCGCGCAAACCACAAACCAGTGATTGCCTACAAGATCGGGCGCTCGGAGCAAGGTGATGCGCTCGCCCAATCCCACACTGGCGCCTTAGCGGGTAACGACGTGGCGGTAGACGCTTTTTTACGGGCCCATGGTGTGATGCGGGTACGCAACCTCGAAACGTTGTTTGAACTCGCCCCGCTAGCACAACGATATCGTGGCAACACACACCGCCATCCGACCCCTGCACGCGTCGCGGTCATCACCACAACAGGAGGTGGCGCCGCCACCGTTGTAGATAACCTGGGGTTAAATGGCATGGTCGCCGTGCCACCCCCGCCAGCCTTTATCGAACACATGGCTACTCGCGGCATGAACATTCGTGAAACCGCCATCATCGATCTAACCTTGGCCGCGACCAGTGCCCAATACAAAGATCTGCTTGAACAGTTGTTACAAACTGACTGGTGTGACGCAGTCCTCAGTGTCGTGGGGTCCTCCGCACAATTCCACCCAGAACTGGCGGTCAAGCCCTTGATTCAAGCCGAAAAACCAACCACCAAAGCATTGGCCGTTTTTCTTGCCCCCGAAGCGAACGCCTCGCTTGCCCTACTGCAACAGGCAGGGATAGCTGCCTTCCGCACTCCCGAGTCCTGTGCCGATGCGCTGTCAGTATTCTTTGAGCCACAAACGGGAGCACCGCCAGAGCTTCCTGTCACACCCTGGCCTGCAGCACTACCGCGGACCGGCCTACTCACTGAGTATGAGTCTGGGCAGCTCTTCTCGACGCTCGGGCTGACCACCGCACAAGCGCAACGCGTGCCACTGAACAATTTAAGTCATACGGTGCCCTACCCCGTTGTCGTCAAAATTTCTTCTCGAGATATCTCACATAAAACAGAGGTCGGTGGCGTCAAAGTTGGTATACGTAATCAGGAAGAATTGCTGACAAGTGCAGCGGCTATTGGAAAAAATGTGGCACACCACGCCCCGACCGCAAAAGTCGATGGCCTATTGGTCCAAGCGATGGAAGCCAAGCTACTGGAATTGATCCTCGGCTATCGCAACGATCCGTTGGTCGGACCAACGGTTTTACTAGGTGCTGGCGGCATCGCGGCAGAAATTTCTCCTGACTTCTCCCTGCGTCTCGCCCCCGTCTCCATCGAACAGGCACGCGAGATGATTAAAGAGGTACGCATCACCCAGTTGGTGCGCGGCTTCCGCGGCTTACCGCAGGCAGATTGCGAAGTCCTGGCGAAAACCATCGCGGATTTTTCTCGTCTGGCCTGTGTGCGTGAAGTCAATGTGCTTGAGGCGGAAATCAACCCCCTCTTTGTTCAAGCGGAAAAAGTCATCGCCGTTGATGGCTTGGTGAGGCTGGCATGACAACCCCTAGCGATACAGTGCCTCAGCAGTTGAGCTCGCCCACCAAAGGGGCTCATGGCTTGGCGCGATTCCTCGGTATCGCTCAAATCTGTTCTTATGGCACGATCTATTATGCGTTCCCGTTAATCGTCCTGTCCATGCAACAAGAGCTGGGCTGGTCAAAAGCGGACGTCTATGGCGCACTCACGGTGGGTCTATTGCTTGCTGCGGGTCTGGCCTACCCGGTTGGTGTGGCTATTGATCGAGGGTTTGGTCGGCATGTGCTTTGCTTTTGTTCCATCCTTGCAGCGTTACTCTTTGTTGCCTGGTCCTATGTCTCCAATCTTTTTATCTTCTATGTGATCGCTGCGGCGATGGGCTCGCTTCAAGCAGCGATTTTGTATGAGTCTGCCTTCGCAGTGTTAGCAAGACGCGTGGGGCCGCAGCACTCACGTGCAGGCATTACGACCATTACGCTCTGGGCAGGGTTTGCCAGCACGGTATTCATTCCCTTAGAGCAGTTCTTGATGGACGGCTGGGGTTGGCGCGCCTCCCTATGGGTTCTTGCGGGTGTGAATCTCGTCTGCGCAGCCGGCTACTGGCATTGGGTCAAACCAGAATTGGACGCCGTACATGCCTCGCACTCCGTTACCAAAGCGGAGAATATTGCACGAGACAAATCTATCGTTCATGCGGCCCTACGCAATACGGTTTTTTGGTTACTCTTGATCGCGCTCACGGTGTACTCCATGGTCTTTTCAATTTTTACTTACCATATGTACCCGATGCTGCTTGATAAGCAGATTCCCACTGGCGAAGTTGTTTTTGCACTGTCGATTATTGGACCAGCGCAAGTACTTGGCCGAATCATCATCAGTCGTTTCGCTGCCCGAGTATCCATGCGTACCCTAGGCTCTATTATGTTGAGCCTTTTCCCCTTCATCTTTGCAGCCTTCATTCCTGATTCTCCTGGCTTCTTGCTGGTGGCTGTTGTCTTCGCTGCGTACGGGCTCGCAAACGGTGTGTTCACTATCGTGCGGGCACAAGTCGTTCCTGAAATGTTAAGCAAGCACGCTTATGGCGCACTCAATGGGCTCATTACGATTCCCACGATCGTCGCCCGAGCGGTTGGTCCTGTTGTTGCCGCTTGGCTTTGGGCGATTGACCAGTCCTACGATATCGTCCTCATCGCTCAAGTGGGTGCTGCGGTTCTGCTAGCTGTGCTCTTTTGGGCCGCGAACATCAGGTCCCGCTCGCACCCACCGTCACTTTAAACAACCCCCTCGACTGCAGGAAAGACCAGATGAACGTTGCCTCACAACCCTCGGTGGCCGCACAACCCTCAGACCTTGTGGAGATGGACGCTGTTGGTCTGTCAGCCGCCATTCATCGTCGGGATGTATCGTGCGTCGAAGTGCTCAACGCCTACCTCGCGCAAATCGATCGCCTTAATCCGATCGTCAATGCCATCGTGGCCATGCCGGAAAGAGAAGCATTACAAGTACAAGCGAAAGAGCGCGACGCGCAACTCGCACGCAAGCAAAGTCTCGGTCCGCTTCATGGGTTTCCACAAGCACCAAAGGATATCGCTCCTTTAGCTGGTTTAGTCACAACCAACGGTTCCCCGATTTTTGCTGGGCAAGTGACTAAGGTGGATTCGGCGGCCAATGCGCGCGTCCGAGCAAGCGGTGCAATTTTCATTGGACGTACCAACTCACCAGAATTTGGACTTGGCGCAAATACCTATAACCGTGTTTATGGCATTACCCGAAACGCCTTCAATCCCGCGCACACAGCAGGTGGTAGCAGCGGCGGCGCGGGCGTCGCACTTGCTCTGCGCATGCTGCCCGTAGCCGATGGCTCTGACATGATGGGTTCGTTACGCGTGCCGGCTGCCTTCAACAACGTCTTTGGCTTCAGGCCCTCGGTTGGCTGCGTCCCGCACGGTCCAGGTGATGAAGTGTTTTTTCAGCAATTCAGCGTCACGGGCCCCATGGCTCGTAACGTACCGGACCTCGCACTGCTGTTAGGCGTTCAAGCTGGTTTTGACCCGAGACTGCCGCTCACGCGCAAGCAAGATGATCCGCGCCTCTTTGGGCAACCGCTCGAGCGCGACATGCGCGGCCTACGCATCGGCTGGCTCGGCGATTTGGGTGGTCATTTGCCCATGGAGGCGGAGTTATTGACGCTGACACAACGCTCGCTCGAACACTTCAGAGCGATCGGCTGCTCAGTGGAAATCGCCCAACCACACTTCGATTTTGAACAACTTTGGCACGCCTGGATCACGCTGCGCAGCTTCACGTTTTCAGGCGGACATGCGCAGCACTACCACGACCCCGCTCGCCGCAGCCAACTCAAGCCTGAGGCCATTTGGGAAATCGAGCGCGGTCTTGCGCTAACTGGCACTGAAATTTTTGACGCTGCAAAAGTGCGTACCGCTTGGTATCAAGAGTTAGTCCGTCTTTTCGGGCAGTTTGATTATTTAGTCATGCCGACAACACAAATTTTTCCGTTTGACGCTGAGCAGCATTGGCCTGAAGATCTCGCGGGTAAGCCCATGGACACTTACCACCGCTGGATGCAGTCTGTGATTCCTGTCACCATGACGGGATTACCTACGCTCGGTGCGCCCGCAGGCTTTGGCGCCGCGGGATTGCCCGCTGGCATACAAATTATTGGTCCAACGCAAAGCGATTTCTCGGTGTTACACGTGGGGCACGCCTACGATCTGGCGAGCCAGTACTCCCGTGTTCAAAGCCCGCTACTCGCTCAAACTTAAGGTCTATTCTGACGGACTGGTCAAGGCAAGTTAATATCTTGCTGATGAACCAGCCCGCACCGATCGCACTTGTCACGGGCGCCGCCAAGCGCCTAGGCAAGCACATTGCACTCACACTCGCACAAAACGGGTGGGATATCGCTGTGCATTATGGCCGCGCGCAAGACGAAGCAAAGCAACTCGTTCAAGAAATTCAGGTTCTAGGTCGAAGAGCTTGCGCCGTGCAAGCTGACTTAAATGATCCTAAACAGGTGGCTTGCCTCATCGAGCGCTGCAGATCCGAAATCGGTCTACCAACGTGCCTCGTGAACAATGCCTCAATGTTCGAGTACGACGATGCCAACACCTTTACAGCCGCTACGTTTCAAGCACACATGCAAGTGAATGCGGCCGCTCCCATTGCGCTTGCAACTGCGCTGCACAAGGCACGCTGCGAGTTTATGCAACAGGCTGCTAACCCTGCTGTGATCATCAATCTTCTAGACCAGAAACTCGCTAACCCAAACCCAGATTTTCTGTCGTACACCTTATCAAAAGCTGCCTTACATGAGGCGACTAGATTGCTTGCGCAAGCGCTTGCCCCCCAGTGCCGCGTCGTGGGCTTGGCTCCAGGCCTAACGCTTGTGTCAGGCGACCAGACAGAGCAAGGCTTCCAAGCTGCGCACCGTCAAACCCCCCTTGGCAAATCCTCCACACCAGACGACATTGCTCAGGCTGTTGTCTATCTTGCGCACGCGCACGCCATCACAGGAACCACCCTCTTTGTCGACGGCGGCCAGCACCTTAAACCCTCGGAACGTGATGTCATGTTCCTGACTTCCTGATTCACTCCATGAGCCCAACTTCAGCGCAATACCCCAGTCTTCATCATTGCCGACGTCTTTTCCTAAGTAATTTTGAAATTAATATGAATATTGGCGTGCATGAGTTTGAAAAGAAGGGCGAGCAACGCGTCATCGTGAACGTTGACTTGTACGTGCCACTGGAAAGTAACACCCCGCAAACGGACGACTTAGCTGAAGTGGTCGACTACGACTTCATGCGTCAAACGATCGCCGACATCATTTCTGCTGGGCATATCCACTTGCAGGAAACGCTTTGCGACGAAATCGCAGGCAGAATGCTTGCGCATCCCCTGGTCTTTGCAACCCGCGTGTCCACCGAGAAACCTGATGTGTATCCGGATTGCAAAAGTGTGGGGGTTGAAATTTTTAGGTTCAAACAGCGTTGATTGAATAAAACTAAGTAAATTTTATTTGCACACAAGCCTGCTTAACAGTCGGGCAATAGAAAACGGGTCTTAGGTATAAACCTAAGACCCGTTTGTATTGGTCGGGGCGGTGGGATTCGAACTCACGACCCTCTGCTCCCAAAGCAGATGCGCTACCAGGCTGCGCTACGCCCCGAAGACCGACACTATACCAGATTCTGGGTGATCAGCCGAATCTTCCGGTGATGTAATCCTCTGTCTCCTTGCGCTGGGGCTTAACGAAGATTTTATCCGTCGCACCAAACTCAACGAGCTCGCCAAGATACATAAAAGCCGTGAAGTCCGATACGCGCGCTGCCTGTTGCATATTGTGCGTCACAATCGCTACGGTGTAGTCCGCTTTAAGCTCATGCAAGAGATCCTCAACTTTGGCCGTTGAAATCGGATCAAGCGCCGAGGTCGGTTCGTCGAGCAGAATCACGGAAGGCTTAACCGCTACAGAGCGCGCAATACAAAGGCGCTGCTGCTGCCCCCCTGACAAAGATAAGCCACTTTGAGCAAGCTTATCTTTCACCTCGCCCCACAAAGCCGCCTTGGTGAGAGCCCATTCAACCCGCTCGTCCATATCTGCTTTATTTAGGCTTTGGTACAGGCGGACACCAAATGCAATATTGTCGTAGATCGACATCGGGAAAGGCGTTGGCTTCTGAAACACCATGCCAATGCGTGCGCGCAGCATATTCAAATCTTGTTTGGGATCGAGAATATTCTGCCCATAAAAATTGATCTGACCCTCGGCACGCTGCCCTGGATACAAACTGTACATACGATTAATCGCACGCAGCAGCGTTGACTTACCGCAACCCGAGGGCCCGATAAACGCAGTGACTTTTCGCTCGGCGACATCCAGATGGATATTTTTAAGTCCCTGGAATTTTCCGTAATAGAAATTCAGATCCCGGATTTCTATCGCATTGGCGAGGGGCGTGGAGTTAGCTTGGTTGTTCATATACATATTCCAGAGGGATCGGCGAATTAATGCCCAGCTTTCTTATCACGTAGCAAAACGCGCGCAATAATATTGAGCAACAAGACTGCGAGGGTGATGAGCAAGGCGCCCGCCCAAGCCAAGTTCACCCAGTTCTCATAGGGGCTCATCGCAAACTGAAAGATCACAACAGGCAAGTTCGCCAGTGGGGCATTCATGTTGGTTGAGAAAAACTGATTATTCAGGGCCGTGAACAACAGCGGTGCGGTCTCTCCACTGATACGGGCAAGCGCTAGCAACAACCCAGTCAAAACACCGGCGCGAGCGGCGCGCAGCGTGACGTAACTCGTGACTTTCCAGCGCGGTGCACCTAGCGCATAAGCGGCTTCGCGCAAACTACCTGGCACAAGCCGCAGCATATTTTCGGTCGTGCGAATAACAACAGGGATCGCGATCAAGCTCAAGGCGAAGGAGCCAGCCCACCCAGAAAAGTGCTTTACCTGCGCAACCAAAATCGCATACACAAACAGTCCGAGAACAATCGAAGGCGCTGACAACATGATATCGGTAACAAAACGCGTCACTGATGCCACAACGCTACGATCGCCAAACTCGGCTAAATACACGCCTGCGAGAATACCAATGGGCGTGGCCACAAGAGCCGTCACTCCGATCATCATTAAGCTGCCGACGATGGCATTAGCCAACCCGCCTCCTTCTGAACCGGGCGCTGGGGTGGACTCGGTGAAAACGGCCCAACTCAAACCGGCGAAACCGTTCTTGAATAAAATGATCAAAATCCAGATCAGTGCCACCAGACCCAAGACCATTGAAGCCATGGATAAAATCAGGCCAAGGTAGTTTGTAAACTTACGCCGGCGATATAAATTGATATCGAGATTGGTGGCGTGTGACACGTTTGTTTGGTTTGAAGTAGGCATTTAAGTACGTGCTCCCTGAGCCTTTTCGGCGCGCAAAATCATAATTTTGGCGACAGACAACACGACAAAAGTAATAACAAAAAGCAGAAAACCCAACGCAAAAAGCGTGGAGAGATGGAAGTCATCTGCTTCACCGAATTCATTTGCAAGGGTAGAGGCGATTGAGGTGCCTGGTGCAAACAGAGACTCGCTCAAACGCTGGGAATTTCCGATCACAAAGGTAACAGCCATCGTTTCGCCCAGCGCTCGGCCTAAGCCAAGCATCACGCCGCCAATCACACCTTTGCGCGTGTAGGGCAGCACCACGTAACGCACAACCTCCCAGGTGGTGCAACCCAGACCATAAGCCGACTCACGGAGAATCGGCGGAACAATTTCAAAGACATCTCGCATCACCGCAGCAATGAAAGGCAAGATCATGAAGGCAAGAATGATCCCTGCGGCGAGCAAACCAATCCCGTTCATTGCCCCACCAAACAGTGGGCCAATCAAAGGCATTTGTCCTAAGGTAGATTGCAAGGCCGGTTGGCCATACTCAGCGAAGAGTGGCGCAAATATAAAAAGACCAAACATGCCATAAATGATGGACGGCACTGCGGCGAGAAGTTCAATTGCGGTGCCGAGCGGCCTGCGCAACCACAGGGGGCAGGTTTCAGTCAGAAAAACAGCTATTCCAAAGGCGAGGGGTACCGCCAACAACAAGGCAATCAACGAGCTCACTAACGTCCCGTAAATGGCGATCATCGCGCCAAATTCTTCGTTGATGATGTCCCACTCTATGCGCCAGATAAAACCAATACCAAACTTCTGAAAAGCGGGCCATGCGCTCACGAGCAGGGAGATCAGAATCCCTGCCAGTGCCACCAAAACCAACACCGAAAAAAGCAACGTCACTTTATGGAAGAGGAAATCTTGAATGCGCTGCTTTTTCACCACAGCAAGCATGCTCGGCTCCATCATGCTTTTATCTGTAGAGATCTGACTCATTCACCAACTCCTAAGTACGTGCTCTTTTCGGCTATTAAAACCAACGTCTTAGTGCTTGATCTGCGACCAAACCTTATCGGCAATCGCTTTGGTCAACGTATCTGGCAGAGGAACATAATCCAGATCCAACGCTAATTGCTTGCCATCCTTAAACGCCCAGGTAAAGAACTTTAAGACATCTTTTGAAGCAGCCTTGCTAACAGGATCTTTGTACATAAGAACAAAGGAGGCACCTGTAATTGGCCATGCAGCATCGCCTTTCTGCTCAACTAACGAGATACCCATACCCGGTACGCTAAACCAATCAGCGTCGGCCGCAGCTGCTGCAAAAGTGGCTTCACTCGGATCTACGAACTTACCATTTTTGTTTTGTAACTGCATGTGAGGAATTTTATTACGCTTGGCATAGGCAAACTCTACGTAGCCAATCGAACCTTTCACGCGCGACACGTTTGCAGCGACGCCCTCATTGCCTTTACCGCCTACGGAACTGTTCGCCGGCCACTTGACTGCTGCACCTTTGCCGACCTTGTCCGCCCAGGCTTTGCTAGCCTCGGTCAGGTAGTCTGTAAAAATAAAGGTCGTGCCAGAACCGTCAGCGCGATGCACAACGGTAATAGATTGATCCGGTAATTTTTTACCTGGGTTCAGAGCAGCCAACTTGGGGTCATTCCACTTGGAGATCGTACCCATGAAAACCTCGGCCAACGCCGCACCGGTGATTTTCAGTTCGCCAGGCTTGAAGCCCTCAACGTTGATGATCGGCACAACACCACCTAGGATGACGGGAAACTGCACCATGCCATCTTTATCGAGTTGAGCACCTGCTACAGGCGCATCCGAAGCACCGAAGGTTACGGTCTTGGCACGAATTTGGCGCAAGCCGCCCGAGGAACCGATCGACTGATAGTTCAAGCCAACGTTTTCAATCTTTTTATAGACCTCGGCCCACTTAGCAAAGATAGGATAAGGGAAAGTAGCGCCAGCACCGGTGATGTCCGCGGCTTGGCTTGTCAGGGCTGCGCCGCTCAAGAGCACGCCAGCCGTCAGTGAAAGGAGAGCACGTTTAATCATTTGTAGTTCCTCAAAGATCGTTGAAAGAGGTTCTTTCGTTAAATCAGACCGAATACTAGAGGGCTTACATGACGGAATTATGACAAGCAGAGCCCTAAGCAAAAGCAAAGTATTTTTTAATTTTTTGCTTCAGACGTATGCGCGCTTTTTCAGGAAGCCTACGACGTTCCGAGCCGCTCAATCAGGTGCTGGTGCAGAGAGAAAGCAGCCCCTCTGCGGCGCACAAGCGAATAGGTCCCATCCGCTTGCTGCACCCAAGCCCGTAAATTGTCTCGTAGCGCCTGCGTAAACGCTTCGTCAATGACGCGTTTTTTGAGGTTTTTGTCATTGACGGGAAACGCCACTTCGACCCGTCGGAAGAAGTTGCGATCCATCCAGTCAGCAGAGGAGAGATAGACCTTTTCTTCACCATCCGCATAAAAATAAAACACACGGGAGTGCTCTAAGAAGCGACCAACAATAGAACGTACGGTGATATTTTCTGAAAGCCCCGGCACGGCAGACCGCAAGGCACACACGCCCCTGACCACCAGGTCGATTTTCACACCAGCTTGGCTGGCCTTATAGAGCTCTTGGATCACAATAGGCTCAAGCAGCGAGTTCATTTTCGCGCGGATACGCGCTGGCCGACCCGCGCGGGCGGCCCGCGCCTCGGCCCGTATCATCGCAACAACGCTACTGTGCAAGGTAAAGGGGGCTTGCAATAGATGCCTTAACTTGCGCCGCTCACCCAGCCCCGTCAACTGAGAAAACACTTGATCCATGTCCTCACATAATTTGGGATCGGCGGTGAGCAGCCCAAAGTCCGTGTATAAGCTCGCTGTGCGAAGATGGTAGTTACCTGTCCCTAGGTGGCCGTAGCGCCTGATACGCCCTTTTTCACGTCGTAAGACAAGCGCCATCTTTGCATGGGTCTTGTGACCCACCACACCGTAAACCACATGTGCACCGACTTCTTCGAGACGAGAGGCCCAGTTGATATTGGTTTGCTCATCAAAGCGCGCCATCAACTCAACAACTACGGTGACTTCTTTGCCGGACTTTGCAGCAGCAAGCAGCAAGCGCATCAGCTCGGAGTCTTCGCCAGTCCGATAAATTGTCTGCTTGATCGCCACCACGTCCGGATCAGTCGAGGCAGCCGTTAAGAAATCCACCACGGGCTGAAAAGATTGGTAAGGGTGGTGCAACAACCTATCACCCTTAGAAATTGCCTCAAAAATCGCAGAGGTCTTAGAAGACAAACCATTGAAAGGCGCTGGAACGGCGCCCTGAAAGTCTGGAAATAATAAATACGGCTCTTTCACCAAATTACAAATCTGCATCAGACGCGCAACGTTTGCTGGGCCATTCACACGATAGGTGTCATCCAGTGTCAAGGCAAACTCTTTCTGCAAAAACGCTTCGATATGCTCGGGCGTGTTGTGATCAATCTCGAGCCGCACCGCCGAGCCAAAGTTGCGTTGTGAAAGCTCCCCTTGCAGCGCTTGACGTAGGTTTGTGACCTCCTCTTCATCCACGAACAAATCACTGTTGCGTGTGACTCGCCACTGGTAGCAACCTTCCATGTGCATACCAGGAAACAGCTCCCCGACGAAGGCCCGCAAAAATCCAGTCAACAAAATAAAACCATGCGGGTAACCAGATACGCTCGCAGGCATCTTAATCAGTCGTGGCAAGGCACGCGGTGCCTGCACAATCGCAATGGTCGCCTTGCGTCCGAAGGCGTCGACACCCGACAAGGGCACGATGAAATTAAGACTCTTGTTGTACACACGAGGGAAAGGGTGCGCGGGGTCCAGACCAATAGGCGTGAGCAACGGCATCACATCACGGTGAAACACTTCTCGTGCCCAGTCAGTCTGCGCTTTATTCCACTCCGAAGCATGGTGCAAAACAACACCTGAAGCTTTGAGTTCAGGGAGCACCTTGTCATTGAGTAGAGCGTACTGCCGCGCGACCAGGGCATGCACCGCCTGCTGCACCTGCTCAAAAGCCCATTCTGCCGTCATGCCGTCAGGTCCCACAACATTGGGGTACTGCGCAATCTGTGCCTTTAGGCTCGAGACCCGAATCTCAAAGAACTCGTCAAGATTCGATCCGACAATACAGACATAACGCAATTTTTCCAGCGCAGGTGTATCGGCAAGTTCCGCCATGGCCAGCACACGCTCATTAAACTTGAGCAGTGATAGCTCTCGATTGAAATACAGGGGCTCGGGCTTTTTGCGGGCAGGCATGGGTAGGAACCTATTCAGTTAGGTTTGTCTTTTAATCCCTGAAGATTACAGTGATTTGACACAATAGCCTTTTATAATGACATCAAACACACTTTGGTTGGATTTTATGAAAAACCTGCTTGCGGCCATTGATCTTGGCTCAAACAGCTTTAGGCTCTCAATCGGTCGGGTAGCTGAACAAAATGGTACGAAACACATCTACCAAATCGACCGACTCAAAGAGACGGTCCGCTTGGCTGCCGGCCTTGACTCGGCAAAAATGCTCAACCAAGAATCCATTAAAAGAGCAATCGAGGTGTTACACCTCTTTGGAGATCGTCTGCGGACTTTTCATCCAGATCGTGTCCGTGCAGTGGCCACAAACACCTTTCGCGTCGCCCGCAATGTGGCAGAGTTTCTGCCGGAAGCCGAAGCGGCGCTTGGGTTTCCCATTGAAGTGATCGCCGGGCGCGAGGAAGCGCGTCTGATCTACACAGGGGTGAGCCATACCCTGCCCGTGTCTCAAACCAAACGTCTGGTCGTCGATATCGGTGGCGGCTCCACCGAAGTCATTATTGGCAAGGGTGACGAGCCGATTTTGATGTCTTCGCTCTACATGGGCTGCGTAAGCTTTAGCCGAAAGTTTTTTCCGGACGGAAAAATCGATGCCTATTCACTCAAGCTCGCAGAAGTGGCCGCGCGACGCGAAATAGAACCGATCACCAAACCCTACCGCAAGATGGGTTGGGATGTAGCCTACGGCTCATCAGGTACTGCCAAAGCCCTGTATGCCATCCTCACAGAAGGTAAATTCTCCAAGGACGGAATTACGCGCGAGGGGCTCGAACGCTTAAAAGCAAAGCTTGTCCGCAGCGGTCGCGTCATTCCTGATCAGTTGCCCGGCATTAAGGCCGAACGCGCGGAGGTGCTAACAGGCGGTTTAGCCATCATGAGCGCGTTTTTCGACGAAATGGGTGTTGAGCGTATGCAGACCGGCGACGGTGCCTTGCGTCTGGGTGTGCTCGTCGATCTGGCCGGACGGGAAGAGTCGCACGACCGCCGCGACCAGACTGTTGCGGCCTTTGTTCGACGCTATCAGGTCGATGCACGTCAAGCGACGCGCGTTAAACGTTGCGCCCTCACCCTTTTTGACAGCTTATTTCCTGACCGGGGCGAACAAGACGAACTAAAACAGACGGTGCGCTGGGCGGCCACGCTGCACGAGGTTGGAGTCTCAATCGCGCAGGCTGGTTACCACAAACACAGTGCCTATATTCTGAATAACGCCGATATGCCAGGTTTCTCGAAGGTAGACCAGGAAAGTCTGGGGCTGCTTGCACTTGCACACACCGGCAAACTGTCGCGAGCTGACGCGCTGATCAAAACCAAAGACCAATGGCTGGCTATTCTGTGCTTACGCCTCGCAGTGCTGCTTTGCCGGCGCCGCGAAGATGTCAGCAAACTACCATTAACAATCGGCGTCAAGAACCAAACGGTCACCTGTAAAGTCGACAAAAAATGGCTGGCCTCACACCCACTGACAGACTTTTCTCTGCACGGAGAAGAGGATGAGTGGGTAAAAGTCGGTTACACCTTTGAGCTTATTCCTGTCTAGACGTCGTGCTTAAGCGGTCAAATCGACAGCAGCTAAGATGTCCACGCACTGCGTGGCAAGTGCCTCTTGTTCGGCCTCGACCATCAGTCTAAGTTTGGGCTCTGTCCCTGAGGCCCGAATCAACACGCGTCCCTTATCACCCAACAGCGACTCCACCTGCTTTTGCGCAGCCTGCAAGCCGGCGTGGCTTGCCCAGTCCATCCCAGGATTGAGAGGCACATTAATCATCTTTTGTGGATACATTTTGAGTGAAGAGACCCACGTCTCAAGTAATTCGCCACTGCGCTTAAGAGCAGCCAATACTTGCAGGGCCGCAACGATGCCATCCCCCGTTGTATGACAATCTAGACAAAGCAAGTGGCCTGAGCTCTCGCCCCCATAGAGCCAACCACGCTTACGCAACTGCTCGAGCACATACCGATCACCCACTTGCGCCCGTTCGAAGTCAATCCCTAAGGCTCTAATCTGTTTCTCAAAGCCGAAGTTAGTCATCAAGGTACCCACCACACCGGCAACAGCGCCCCGCGTCATGCGCTCGCGCACCACAGCAAATAGCAACTCATCGCCGTTATAGATCCGACCAGAGGCGTCGACCATTTGGACGCGGTCCGCATCCCCGTCTAGCGCAATACCAAGATCAGCGCCACGCGCTTTCACTTCCGCAGCGAGGCTCTCGGGATGCAGCGCACCGACATCCTTATTAATATTAAAGCCGTTAGGCGATACACCAATTGCGTGCACCTCTGCTCCTAACTCCCTAAAAACATGGGGCGCGATGTGATAAGCCGCACCGTTGGCCGCATCAATCACCAGTTTTAAACCATCTAAGTCCAGATCAGACGGAAAGGTACTTTTACAAAACTCAATGTAACGACCTGGTGCGTCATCGATACGACGCGCGCGCCCAAGCTTTTCGGAGGTGACACAACCCAACGGCTCCTCGAGGGCCGCCTCGATCGCCGCTTCAGTTTCATCGCGAAGCTTCATCCCGTTGGACGCAAAAAATTTGATCCCATTGTCTTGATACGCATTGTGTGACGCACTGATCACAATTCCCGCGACCAAACGCCAAGTGCGAGTCAAGTAAGCAACCGCCGGCGTGGGGAGTGGACCCGCCAAGAGCACTTCAACACCAGCAGCGGCAAAGCCAGCCTCAAGAGCCGACTCCAACATATAGCCACTGATACGCGTGTCCTTACCGATCAGCACTGTTGGCTTACCGCGGCGCGTCGCATGCTCTTTGGCCAGCACCTTGCCTGCGGCGTAGCCTAGGCGCAGGGCGAACTCAGCATTAATCACATCGCCGCCAACTTCGCCACGCACACCATCTGTTCCAAAATACTTACGTTGACTCATACCGTGTTTCCCGCATCCTTTACCGACTGCCAAATAATCAGTGCATCGCGGGTCTCACCCACATCATGCACCCGAAGTACCTCCGCGCCATGTGCGACCCCCGCCAGGGCCGCCGCAATACTACCGGCCAAACGCTGATCAACCGCCCTTCCGGTGACTGCCCCGAGCATCGATTTACGCGAGGCCCCAAAAACGACAGGATAACCGCTAGATACGATAGTCTCCAACTCGGCAATCAGTTGATAGTTTTGAGCAACTGTTTTACCAAACCCGAAACCAGGATCCAGACTGATTCGAGCACGGCCCACGCCCAATTGCTCCAAGCTGTGCGCTTGTCGCAACAAAGCCTCATGGACCTCACGCACAACATCCTCATACTGCGGGTCTTGCTGCATCGTGCGAGGCTCACCCTGCATATGCATCACGCATATGCCGCAATTGGGATGGGCCGCCACAACCGCACGGGCTTGCGCGGACCGCATACCCGTCACGTCATTAATGATGTCTGCACCCGCGGCAAGCACTGCACGCATCACCTCGGCCTTGCAGGTATCAATAGAAACGGCCACGCCGCTGTCTCTAACAGCTTCTAGAACCGGCATGACACGCGCTAGTTCAGCTTCTAACGCAACGGGTGCTGCACCGGGACGCGTGGACTCACCACCAATATCGAGAATATTTGCGCCCTCGGCTACAAGCTTACGTGCATGCGCAATGGCAGCATCCGTATGATCATGCCGTCCCCCATCGGAAAAAGAGTCGGGGGTGATGTTGACAATGCCCATAAGAATCGGGCGCTCGAGGGAAAACTCGTAGCGCCCGCACTGCCATACTTTATGCATACCGGAATGAATCGTCGCGTTTAGACCGCAGCGGCTGGATCACTCGTTGTTCCCGGTGCAGTGCCGCTGGGAGGCGAACCTGTCGAATCCATCGGCACATCTGGAACTTTCGGCTCGCGAGGGGGACGACCCTCAATGATGTCATTGATCTGATCCGCATCAATCGTTTCCCACTCAAGCAACGTTTTCGCCATCAGTTCAACTTTCTCGCGATTGTTTTCAAGAATCGCGCGGGCTACCGCATATTGTTCATCGATGATCTTGCGAATCTGCCGATCGACTTTTTGCATCGTATCTTCAGACATGTGCGTCGTTTTAGTCACACTACGACCCAAGAAAACCTCGCCCTCATTTTCTGCGTACACCATGGGGCCGAGTTCTTCAGACATACCGTAACGCGTCACCATGTCACGCGCCATGGCTGTGGCACGCTCAAAGTCATTCGAGGCGCCTGTCGTCATTTGGTTCATGAACAACTCCTCAGCGATACGACCTCCAAACAACACAGCGATCGTGCACAACATACGCTCTTTGTCCATGCTGTAGCGGTCACCTTCAGGTAACTGCATCGTCACACCGAGCGCACGACCACGAGGAATAATCGTGACTTTGTGCACAGGATCGGTTTTGGGCAGCATCCGCGCAACCACGGCATGACCAGACTCGTGGTAAGCCGTATTGCGGCGCTCTTCTTCGGGCATCACGAGCGAACGTCGCTCAGCGCCCATCATGATTTTGTCTTTAGCCTTTTCAAAGTCAGACATATCGACCGTGCGGCCATTGCGACGCGCCGCAAACAAGGCAGACTCGTTGACCAAGTTAGCCAGATCTGCGCCAGAAAATCCGGGACAACCACGTGCCAACACATGTGCATCCACGTTTTGTGCCAAAGGCACTTTGCGCATGTGAACCTTGAGAATTTGCTCGCGACCACGAATATCCGGCAGCGGCACGACAACTTGACGATCAAAGCGGCCTGGTCGCAGCAAAGCCGGATCCAGCACATCTGGACGGTTGGTCGCGGCGATCACAATGACACCCACTCCCGACTCAAAGCCGTCCATCTCCACCAACAACTGGTTTAGCGTCTGTTCACGCTCGTCGTTACCGCCACCTAAGCCTGCGCCGCGCTGACGACCAACGGCATCGATTTCATCGATAAAAATGATGCAAGGTGACTGCTTTTTAGCGTTTTCAAACATGTCGCGCACGCGCGCTGCGCCCACACCGACAAACATCTCGACAAAGTCGGAACCGGAAATACTAAAGAAAGGAACTTTGGCTTCACCAGCGATCGCTTTGGCCAGGAGTGTTTTACCTGTACCAGGCGAACCCACCATCAACACGCCACGCGGAATGTGTCCACCAAGCTTTTGAAACTTAGTCGGATCGCGCAAAAAATCGACCAATTCCTGTACGTCTTCTTTGGCCTCGTCGCACCCGGCCACATCAGCAAACGTCACGGCATTGGTGCTCTCGTCAAGCATCTTCGCACGTGACTTACCAAAACTGAACGCGCCGCCTTTGCCGCCACCTTGCATCTGCCGCATGAAAAACACCCATACGCCGATCAGCAACAACATGGGGAACCATGAAACAAAAATACTCATCAGGAAGGAGGGCTCTTCACGCGCCTTGCCGGACACTTGCACACCCGCCTTCATCAGGTCAGAGACCATCCAGAGATCCCCTGGAGACGTCAAGGTGTAGGGGCGCCCGGAGTCAGGTGTGACATGTAGGACGTCGGTTTGAACGTCGACCTTACGAATTTTTCCGGAGCGCGCATCGTCCATGAACTGGGTATAGCTCACCGAGTCTTGCGAAGGCGCACGCGTGTCGAACTGTTTGAATACAGTAAACAACACAAGCGCAATCACCATCCAGACCGCAACTTTCGAAAAAGAATTATTCAAGGCCGATCTCCAGCTTGTATTCTGACGAGAGGCGATTCCTTTTGGCCCAAAGGAATCACCGCAAAAGGATCCACACCCCATTCTACCCCGTTTCAACCAAGCAATTCGTAGCAATGCCGGTTGACATGAAGGGGTATAAGAGTCTGAAAAAACAGATAAAAAAGCACCGACGTGTGACCAACTTCTTGGGCGCTAACCCTTTCGACCCTTGGCGATCAAAAAGGTTTCAGAAGATCGATCTCGCGAGGCCTTAGGCTTGCGCTCCACCACTCTTTTGAAGTGGCGCTTAAAACTTTCCACGATTTGGGAAAATCCGCTTCCATGAAAGGCTTTGACGATTAACGCCCCCTCAGGTTTGAGGTGCATTAGTGAAAATTCAAGAGCTAGA
>Ga0164292_10000245_pt1 | contig 39562 bp, 40 predicted proteins | sample GEODES117metaG_FD_111486 | JGI IMG/M metagenome (GOLD analysis project Ga0164292, IMG submission 111486) | Eutrophic lake water microbial communities from Lake Mendota, Wisconsin, USA - GEODES117 metaG | ecosystem: Environmental > Aquatic > Freshwater > Lake | place: USA: Lake Mendota...
CACTTGCGCTGAAGCCGACCGTGCCGCCGCGCCCGAAAGAACAGCGCCAGCCAAACCGCCCAGCAAGATCTCGCGGCGACCGAGCGTGCCCCGCTCATCGGCATCACTGGTCAGAGTTTTCATGGCCATATCGGCGCTCCCAAGGATGACATTACCAAAACCCGACCATCGCAGGCCTACTCCGGCATTTTCACCATTGGTTTGCCCTGGCTCTTGTAGACGATCCCATTCTTCACAACGGTCTGGACAGAGAACAGATTGTTCAGATTGTGGTAGACCGGGTCGCCCGGTACCACGATGATATCGGCCAGCTTGCCGGGTTCGATGGTGCCCAGGTCGGGCTTGCCCATGATGCGGGCATTCACGCGCGTGGTGTCGGCAATCACCTCCAGCGGCGCCAGGCCTTCATCCACCAGCACCTTCATTTCCCGAACCAGGCCGTCGGTGTTGAAGTTCATCGGCGTACCGCTGTCGGTGCCAACGCCCATCAGCGCGTTGGATTCGATCAGCTGCTTCACCTGCGGGCTGCGGAACTTGATCTGCCGGTTGATGCCCGCGAAATAGCTTTCGGCCGGCCATTCCTTGAAGCTGTCCTGCATCGCCGCCCAGATATCGGCGGGGAACAGGCCTTTCAGCACCGGATCCTGCAACCGGCCGGGGAACTGCACGGTATCGGGGAAAATCCAGCTGCGATGCGCGGCGGTCAGCACGATGGGCCGGTTGCTTTCAGAAATCGTGCGCACCAGATCGGCGCTGTAGGTAGGGCCGCCCGCCGATCCCATGTGCTGCAGCACATCGACACCGGCATCAAAGGCATTGCGCACATCGGCTTCGGCATAAACATGGGCGTGCACCTTCACGCGGTTGGCGTGGGCGGCCTTCACGATGGCGAAATAATCGTCGCGCGTCAGACCGGCATGCGCCTTGATCACGTCAACGCCCTGCTTGACCAGGCGATCGACGACATCGGCGCCTTCCTTCGGCGTGGTGATCACCGCCGACGCCTCGGCCGGAAAGCCGCCGAACGCCCGGCGCGTCACCAGCGGACCCGACACCTGCAGCCGCGGGCCGGGAACTTCGCCCGTGTTGATGCGGTTGCGCAGGCTGATGCTTTCGGTGGCATTGCCGCCCAGATCGATCGCCGACGTCACGCCGGACATCAGCAACTGCCAGGCCGACAGCTCCATCACCTTCTCGATGGAATATTTTTTGCCTGCCCCCTGCAGCCACTTGAACCAGCCGGCTTCGTCACCGAAGCCGATCATGAACAGGTGGGCATGGGCGTCGATCAGGCCGGGCATCATGGTCTGGCCGCTGGTATCGATCACTGTCGCGCCGGCGGGAATTTCAATCGCCGACGCGGGGCCGACCGCCACGATCCGGTCTCCGCGAATAACCACGCGGGCATCGTGCAGCGGCGGCACACTGAGGCCGCTGATCAACATGCCGCCGGTTAGCACTGTCGTCTGCTGTTGCTGGGCAAGGGCCGGGGCCGGAAGCAGGGCCAAGGCCAGCGAAAGGACCGCGAGCGCCAAGGCGCAAAGCGATGTGAACAGCCCCCCGCCCGTCACGTCCCGCTGGTCGGCGGCGCTGTTGTTCAACATCATCTGTCCCTCCATGCCCTCACCCCTTCAGGCCCGGCGCGATGCCCCTCAGACCGGGCCGCGCGCCATCATTCCCCGCCAGCCTGCCGTGCGCCAGCCTTGCATCACAGCTTGAAGCGGAAGCCGGCCAGGAACAAGCGGCCCAACGTGTCATATTGCCCGGCCGAGACCGGATTGTTGTTCCACGCCCCGAAACCCGTCGGGCCGGCGGCGACAATGGCCGGATCCTTGTTGGTCAGGTTGCGGACGTTGAAGAACAGCTGGTACTGCCGCTCCGGGCCAAAGCGCCAGGTGGCGGACAGGTCGATATAGGCGGCGGCCGGCACGCTCTGGTTGTCATAGGTCGGCCGGTCGGCGGTGGAGGTCGGGCAGCCGGTGGTGCACTGGATGAACAATTTGTTGATCACGCCGCCGGAAATGCCGCGCACGATGCCGGTGAGCGACAGCGGGCCATTGTCCCAGTTGATCTGGAAGCTGTAGCGCCAGTTCGGCAGGTTCACCGTGCCGTCACGCTCGACAATCGGCGAGTTGGGCAGGCCGGAATCCACATCATATTTCAGGAAGCGCGTGGCCAGCGCCCGGAAGGCCATCGTGCCTTCCAGCCCGGGGATCACATCCGCGGTGTTGAAGCGGTAGCTGGTCTCGATATCGATGCCCTGCGTGGTTTCCTTGGCCAGGTTCAGCGGCGTGTTGGCGATGTCGAACTGGTTGACCGCGCCCGGCGTTGCCACGATGCGGCTGCACGCATCCTGGTTGCCGGCAAAGCACAGGTTGACGATCTGCTGGATGGTCAGGGACCCGATCGCCTGGCTGATGTCCACCTTGTACCAGTCGACCGAGGCGTTGAAGCCGGGCAGGAAGCCGGGCTGCAGCACGATACCGGCGCTGGTGGTGCGGCCGATTTCCGGTTCCAGATTGGGGTTGCCCGATGCTAGCGAGCGCGCGGTGGTGTTGGCCAGGTTGCGGTTGGGATCCTGGAACGAGGCCTGGCTCTGGAACACGCCGGCGAAGCGGTCGGCCAGATTGGCTTCGCGCACGTCGCGGGAGACGACGCCGCGCAAGCGGATGCCGTCCACCGGCTTGTATTCCAGGCCGACTTTCCACGTGGCATAGGTACCGACCTCGTATTTCACCGCGCGCACCGCGGCGTTGAGGTTCAGCGAGCGCGCCCAGCTTTCATCCTTGGCCAGCGGCACCACGGTTTCGAAATAGACGTCGGAAACCTTGTAGCTGCCTTTGGTGGGCAGGCCGCCGGTGGTGTCCCAGTTGCCGGGGCTCTGGGTGGTGATGGCGTCGGCAAAGCCAGTGGCCTTTTCGGTGCGGTGCTCGACCCCGAAGGCCACCGACACCGGACCGGCCCAGATTTCCAGCGGCTCGGCCGCCAGGTTGAGGCTGGCGACATTCTGCGTGTAGACATCGCTGCGGAACGGATCGCCGATCACGTAATTGATCTGCGCCTGGCTGTTCACGCCGGTGCCGAACACATTGTAGGGCACGCAGCCGTTGGTGGGATCGGTCAGCGTCGACCGGCAGACGATGCTGCCGTTGGGCGCCCGCACTGCATCGATGGCGCGGTTGAAATTGGGGATGTTGGTCGCCCGCGTCGCGGTGTTCACTAGCGTGGCACGGCCATGCTGGAAATAGGCATTCAGCGTCCATTCGCTGCCGAACGCATCGAACTTGCCATCCACGCCGCCGACAAAGCGGGTGTATTCGCGCTTGGCGTTGGCCCCCGATGCGCCATTGTCCCCCTTCAGCGTGCCGAACGGCACCGAGGTGAGGCCCAGCGCGGTGATGCGCGCGGTAATGGCGGTCGGCATATAGGGATTGTCGGCGCGCACCGTGAGGTTGTTGGGGAAATTGCCGTAATAATAACGTGTGTCGGCCTCGGAATAGGCGGCCATGCCCTCGGTATAGACATTCCAGCCATCGGCCACGTCGAAGCTGATGCGGCCGAAGATGTTGCGGCGGTCCTGACGGGGCAGCAAGCTGTTGTCGACCCCGTTGCGCACATTGTTGTCGGCTAGCGTGCCGCCGGCCATCAACGGATCGGAGACGACCGGGCCGAACACCAGATTGTAGGGCGAGCCGCCCGGGCCGAAGGCGACGCCGCGCAGCGAGGAACAGGCGGCGGTGGCGGAACAGGCGATGGCGCCGCCCAGCGTGGAGGTCGACAGGCCGACGCCCGGGCGCAGCAGCACGCGCGGCTGGCCGTTGGTGGCGGTATAGGCCGAATTGTTGATGAACGCCCACCCCGCCTTGGTCCAGTCGCGGTTGCTGGGATCATAGATGCCGTCTTCACGGGCGATTTCGCCACTGAGCAGGATGTGGCCGCGGCCGCCGGCAAAGCCGGTGCCCCAGGCCAGCGCCACGCGATAGGTGCGGTTGTCGCCATAGGTGGTGACGCCGCCGTTCACTTCGCCCTTGAGGCCGGTGAACTTGGTGTCGAGCACGAAGTTGACGACGCCCGACAGCGCGTCCGAGCCATAGGAGGCCGAAGCACCACCGGTGACGACATCGACCCGGTTGACAAGCAGCTGCGGCAGTTGGCCGACATCGACGGTGCCATCATTGGCCATGCCGGCAACGCGGCGGCCATTGAGCAGCGTCAGCGTGCGGACCACGCCGATGCCGCGCAGGTTGATGGCGTTGATGCCCTGGCGGCCGGCGCCGACCTGGGCGACCGTGGTGCGCGGCGTCGAACTGCCCGACACCGCCGGCAGCGTGTTGACGAAATCGGCGATGTTGGGCGTGGCCGATTTCTGCAGTTCATCGACCGTCACCACCGACACCGGTGTCGGCGCCTGATAGCCGTCGCGCACGACCCGCGTGCCGATCACCTGGATCAACACGTCCTCGGCGGGATCGGCAGTCGGCTTTGCCGCTGGCACCGGCGTCGTTTGCGCGACTGCCGCCCCACCAATCAGCAGCGCTGCTATGGAAACCGACGCCTTCAACGCTGCGCCCGAAAACGATGTCTGACCCTTCATGTGCTTCCCCCCTGCAATTTCAAAATTCGCAACGCACAACCGCAGTGACGAAGTTTGTTCGTCGCGACCTCCCCAGGTCACACGAGCGACGTTCAACCGCAAATCTGGATTTTGTTCGCCGCAGTCCGGCTGGGTCCGGCGGCCATCCATTGCGCCCCTAGTTGACAATGCCTATTGCCTATCAGGTTTCCGAGCCAATGGCTAAAACGTTCGTGAGTGGATCAATCGGCACACATGTCCGGCTGCGACTTGCCCGCGAACCAACAATCAATCAGCCCAGCGTACCGCAGCGATCTTGCCCTGTGGGGATCGTCGAACAGCGGGCCCAGTGCCGGTTTGAGCAGCAGCGCCACAGCTCATCCCGGTAAGCCGCTGGGCGGCAGGCCTTCGCGGCTGTTCATGGTCAACTCGGCGCTGTAAGCCGTTTCCCGATCGGTAAGTAAACGGCAGCTTCGCGCCTTCATCTCGGACATCGGAGACCTTTCTTCGGCCACTCAAAAGCGGACATCAGTTGACTGAAGCTTGAATGGCTAGAATTTCGGACGGTGCCAAAAGTCCGGTTTTAGAAGATGATTGTGGCCAGCAGATATTCGGACAGGTGAATCTAAATATTTCAGAAATGCGCCACTGTTGTTGTCGGCATCAAGGGATTGAAAACACTTCAACAATCAAAAAGCATGACGGGTCAGGTTCTGTGAATTTTGGATCAGCCTCGACAGCCGGAGCCATTATGCAGACCATACGCGCTGTTCAACGGAAAGAGGAGAAGGCCGCTGTACAAGCGACGGATATGGCCGAAACATCGCTGCGCGGTCAATTGGTCCAATAGACATATTCCTGATCCTTCTTCCACGCCGCATTGAGCGGCACGTCGATGCGGATCGCGCCTTCGAGCAGGCCGGGCCAGAGCGGTTTGGGCATTTGCGCATTCTGATCTTCGATCATCTTGCGCAACTGGGCGACACGCTGCGGTTCGCGCGCGGCCAGGTTGACGCGCTCGGCAGGATCACTTGCCAAGTTGAACAACCAGGCTTGGTCAGGGCGCTTCGAAACCTGTAATTTCCAGTCGCCCGCACGCACCACGCGGTAGTCGCCAGAGCGCCAGAAGGTGATTTCGCGCTTCGGCCCGGCAGCGAGCAGGTTGAAGCTGTCCATCTTGCGATCTCCTGGCACGTTCGCACCGGTTGCTGCGGCAATCGTGGCAAACATATCAAGGTGCTGGGCAACATCGTTTCGGACCGTGCCCGGCGCGATCCTGCCCGGCCAGCGCATCATCATCGGCACATGAATGCCGCCTTCGAAGAATGTTCCCTTGTAACCGCGATAGGGCGTGTTGTGATCCTTGATGCCGGTATACCAGGCGCCGCCATTGTCGCTTGTGAAGATCACAAGAGTATTCTCGTCGAGCCCCGTGTCCTTCAGCTTTTGCATCACATCGCCGATCCGCCGGTCGAGTTGGCGCATCATCGCGCCATAGACGCGCTGGGTATGGTCCTTGATCTGCGGCAGCGCATCATAGTCACTCTTGAGCGCCTGCAGCGGGGTGTGCGGCGCATTGTAGGCGAGATACAGGAAGAAGGGTCGGTTATTGTTGGCCTCGATCGCGGCCAGCGCATTGTCGGTGAAATAGTCCGTCAGATGGCCCTTTGGGCGAAAGCGCTGCCTGTTTCCCCAGTAAACGGCATGGGGCAGGTTCGCCCATAAAAAGCGGTCGATTGGATCCCATGGCAGCTTCGCGTTGACGACCTGAGGATCGTGTTCGGCCATGAAAAGATCTGCGCCCGAACGCATCCCAAGGCTTTCGTCAAATCCCTGCGACGTCGGCCGCAATGGTTCGGCCTCGCCCAGATGCCACTTGCCGATGTGGATCGTGTGATAACCTCTGGCTTTCAGGATTTCTGGCAACATGATCTGGTCGTGCGGCACACCCATGTCGGCATAGGCAGGCAGATCGTGGTTCAGCTCTTCATGATAAATCGCTGGGTAGGGTGATTTGCCACCACTGTGAGCCAGGTTTGAAGCAAGGGCGGCTGGAACGGCGGTAAACTCAAAACCGAAACGCGTCGGATAACGCCCCGTCATCAAGGCGGCGCGCGACGGCGAACAGGTCGCATTGGCGGCATAGCCGTTGGCAAAGCTAACCCCTTGCTTGGCAATCGCATCGATGTTGGGGGTCGGCACAGCGCCACCAGCAACGCCGCCGCCGTAGAGTGAGATGTCGTTCATCCCAAGATCGTCGGCGACAATCAGGATGACATTGGGCGGACGCTCGCCAGAAGGGGCCACCGCAGGACCCTGCGCCCAACTGATCGGGCGATTCTCTGCGATTGGCTCCCGCCATTCGCCGATGATGCCGGGAAGGTAGATCTTATACTGCTGAAAACCCAAATAGCCCGCGCCAACCAGCAGGGCCAAGGCGCCCAGCCACTTCATCGTGCGTGTCATCGTGGACCTCCGGGTTGAATCGCAGCAGGGCGCAGGGCGAGCAGCAGGAATAGAAGGATAACGGGGATCAAGATCAGGCTGGCATAATGTTCGGGTGGATGATGCACGCCCGGTTGCGCGCGGCCAACCCAGGCCGACCAACTGAGCAAACTGCGCTCCAGCAGGCTGACCAACAAAAACAAGGGCACCAACGTGCGATAATGGAGGGCGACCGCCAATGTCACCATCCCGTGCACGATCTGCGTGGCCCCGGCCCAAGCGAACAGGCCAATGATCAGCGCCGGATTGTGGCCCAGATCAAGCCCGGCAATCGTGCCTGCACCACTATCGGGCAGGAAACTGTGGATCATCCCCGGCACGATCCAGCCAACGCCGTACAGCGCCAGGAACCAGGCCGCAGCGCGCGCGCCGCGATAATGGTGGTTGGTGCTGGGTGGCAGCAGCGCGGTCATGATGCGATGGTCAGCATCATCAGGTGCGACAGGGCGGCAATCAGCGCCAGCACCAGCGCCACGGTGACCCGTGGGCCCACATAGAAGGACAGCACCCGCTGCGTCGGGAAGGAAAAGGTCGCCAGCGTGCCGAGCAATTTGTCCGGGTGGCCTGCCGTGAAGGCCGGGTCCATCACCAGTTTGATCATGTCGCGGCGGCTGCGGTATCGCATCAGGCCGAAAACCGTCCAGCCGGGATCGGGTTCGGTGTTCCAGGCATCGACATAGCCGCCCACCTTGCGCCCGACGATGCCGGGGTGGCCGCCATTGCGGAACAGCACCGGCATGAAGCGTTTCGAATAGCGTTTCAGCAGTTCAAAGCCTTGCACCATCTGCCCGGTCTGCGGATCTTCCACCAGGTCCAGTTGCGCCTTGACCAGATTGAGCATCACGAACTCGCGGCCATCATCGGCTGCAAGGAAGGCGCGCAGCACCTCCGGGCTGTTCCCGGTTCCTTCGAAGCGCCCGGCCATCTGGGCCAGAAAGGCATCGATCTCTGCGGGTTTCAGCGGGCCAGACCAATTGTCATACCAGAGCCGGAAGGCGCCATAAGCCAGCAGCGCCGTGCCCCAGATGATCCATTCAGCCATCACGCCAACCGCTCCATTCCGGGCCGTCTTTGGCATGGTGCCGCGCGGCTGCCGCCAGATTGATCCCTGATATTGGCATTATAAGTGCCAAGAAATATTTGCAATCGCTATTGTCGCTTGCACCAATGCCGGTTTGCCGCAAAACAAGCCATCATGACCAACGTATCGCACAAGATGGCATCGCGTTCGAAAGCGCCGCTGGCTGATGGCCGGCGCGAACGCAGCCGATCGAGCCGCGGGAAGATTGTCGCCGCGATGCTCGATCTGGTCAGCAAGGGTGATGTTTCGCCCAGCGCGGCGCGCGTTGCAGAGGTGGCGGGCGTCGGCCTGCGTTCGGTCTTCCGCCACTTTGACGACATGGATCAGCTGTACCGCGAGATGGGCGAAGTGATCGAGGCACAGGTGATGCCGATCATCCTGCAAGCCCCCGCCGGCGCAGACTGGAAGGAAAGGCTTTTCGATATCGCCGACAAGCGATCGAAGGTATTTGAAACCATCCTGCCCTACCGGATTTCGGCCAGCCTCAAACGCTTCCAGTCGCCCTATCTGATGCAGGATTATCGCCGCATGCTGCGGTTGGAATTCGAAACCCTGGAGGCCCATTTGCCGTCGACGGTAAAGGTCGATCTGGCCGGCACCCGCGGTCTGCATGTCGTCCTGAGTTTCCAGACCTGGCGCCTGTTGCGCCATGATCAGGAACTGCCCGTTGAAGAGGCCAAGGCGGTGGTGCGGCGTTTGTTGGGCTATGCCTTGGCCGCGATGCCGGACAACTGATGAAACGTCTGGCGTTCACGGCCAGTCTTGCGCTGCTGCTGTCAGCCTGCACGGAGGCGCCGGCGCCACCCGGCAAAGCCTGCGCCGGCCTGCCCGATGACAGGATGGTCTGGGTGCCAGGCGGCCGCTTCGTGATGGGCGATGATCCGCAGTATCCGGAAGAAGGCCCGCCGCGCACGGTCACGGTCAAGGGGTTCTGGATCGACGCCCATGAAGTGACCAACGCCCAGTTCGCCGCCTTTGTGCAGGCCACCGGTTACCGGACAATGGCCGAGCGCGAACCGCCCGCAATGCCTGGCGCTCCGCCCGAGATGCTGGTGCCGGGGTCAGCCGTGTTCAACATTCCATCGCAAGCAGATCCGCGCTGGTGGCGGTGGGTCACCGGCGCCCAGTGGCGGCACCCATCCGGGCCACAGGAAAGCATCACCGGGCATGACCGGGAACCCGTGGTCCAGATCGCCTGGCAGGATGCGCAGGCCTATGCGCGCTGGGCCGGCAAGCAATTGCCGACCGAGGCGCAATGGGAATATGCCGCTCGCGCCGGGGCAGCCGCACTGCCGGAACCGGTTGATGCGAAAGGCCAGCCGCAGGCCAACTATTATCAAGGCATTTTCCCGGTGAAGAATCTGGGCACCGATGGCTTTGCCTGGCGTGCGCCCGTGGGCTGTTTCAAACCCAATGGCTTTGGCTTGTACGACATGATCGGCAATGTCTGGGAATGGACCAGTTCCAGCGGAGCACGCGCCGATGCTGGCGAACCGGTCAACATCATCAAGGGCGGATCCTATCTGTGCGCCGCCAATTATTGCGCCCGCTATCGCCCGGCCGCGCGCCAGTTCCAGGAACGCGGGCTGGGCACCGATCATATCGGGTTCAGGCTGGTGGATACGGCGAAACCCGGGCCTTCGGCTTGACCTTGCGGCGGTAATACGGCACCAATAGTGCCAATATTAACGAAAGCAGGGGATATATCGTGAAGGTCTTACGCACGCCCGATAGCGCCTTTGCGGCGATCAGCGATTTTCCCTTCGCGTCGCATTATGTGGAGATCGCTGATCCTGGCGATGGCACGCCCCTGCGCATCCATTATGTCGATGAAGGGCCGCGCGACGCGCCCGTGGTGCTGATGATGCATGGTGAGCCAAGCTGGTGCTATCTGTATCGGCACATGATCGGCCCGGTGGTGGCAGCCGGTTTTCGCGTGATCGCCCCCGATCTGATCGGCTTCGGCAAATCAGACAAGCCGACCCGGAAGACCGACTACAGCTATGCCCGCCATGTCGGCTGGATGCGCCAATGGGTCGAAGCGCTGGACCTGACGCGGATGACGCTGGTCTGTCAGGATTGGGGCTCATTGATCGGCCTGCGCCTGGTCGCAGAAATGCCGGATCGATTTGCCAGCGTGGTGCTGTCCAATGGCGGCCTGCCCGAAGGTGGCCCGCCTCCGCGCGCCTTTGCCCTGTGGCGGGCCTTTTCCCAATGGAGCCCGGTCTTCCCGATCGGCCGGATCATCAACGCCGGGGCCAAGCGCGCGCTCAGCGCGGCCGAGATTGCCGCTTACGACGCGCCATTTCCGGACAGCAGCTACAAGGCCGGTGCGCGCATCTTCCCCAGTTTCGTGCCGTTCGAGAACAATGTGGCCATCCCGGACCAGAAGCGCGCGTGGCAGGTGTTCGACCAGTGGGACAAGCCCTTCCTGTGCTGCTTCAGCGACGGCGATCCGGTGACCCGGGGCGGTGAAGAGCGTTTCATCGGCCGCGTTCCCGGCACTGCAGGCCAACCGCACCGCACGTTGAAGGGCGGCCATTTCATCCAGGAAAACGACCCGCAGGGCTTTGTGCAGGCGATATTGGAGGTAGCGAAATTATGAACATCACCAATCAGCTTCACCCCAGCCCCGAACATGCCGGGCTATTTTTCGGCGGCGCGGATCACGTCAACGCGATCCGCGTCACCTGGTCCATCGAGCACCAATAGAAATCTTGATTCCAGCCGGGCGAGGGAAACACCACGCCTTGCATGAACCCGCCTGTTTCGACCCGCGCAACTGTCGCTCCGCTAGCGATATCGAGCAGGACGATCGCTTCTCGGCGCTGGTAATCATTGGTGCAAATCAGGCCACTTTCGGGGAAATGCAACATGTGGCTGGCGCAGCCCAAACCGTCTCGCCTCCACAGTGGCACGAGCGCGCGCTTCTCTTCCTCGAACCGGAAGCCGCAGATGACGCGATTGGCGCTGTCATATGCGATGACGATCTGCCTTGCTTCGTCCCAGAGCGGCGGGTTGGTGATGCTGCCACCCGGTAAGCCGCTGACGTCGATGCCCTGCCAGTCTTCAGCGTCTGCAAGTGCAACGCGGATGAGCCGGTTGGGTGCCTGCGCAACGCCGCGCCCGACCATGCTTGTTCGATAGCGATGCTGGCCGTTGTCCATCAGCCAAAGGTGCCGGTCCCCGATCACCGCATCCCAGCCATGGCTGCGCTGGCTGTTGCCGATATAGGGGCAGGCCCAGCTATCGTCGCGGCGCAAGGCAGTGCCATCCCAATGATAGCGGGTTATCGTACGCACACCCACCACATAGACGGTATTTCCAACGGCGCTGAGCCGCGCGACCGATGGCTCGCCGCAATCGAGCGGCGGGCAGGGCATGGTCAAATCGTCCGGATCGATCACACAAAGTTGTGCTGTGGAGCGAACTGACAGATTCTTCGTCACAATCAGCCCGGAATCGAGGATCACGAAACTGTTATAGGGCTGATCGACCGGCAATCGCGCTGCCGCGCGGACAGCGAGATCTGCGCGGCCTAGGCGATGGATGTAGCGCCCATAGACGATGTAAAGATCGCCATTGCGGTGGACGGCCATCCCGCCCGGCCAGATCGGGCCGCCGTCGAGGCGCGTGCTGCGGGCAAGAGGGCGCAGCGTCAACGGATCGATACGCTCGACCTGCGCGGTGGTAGGCAACCCGATCCGCGATCGCAGCGCCTGATGGGTCAGCAGAAAAATCTCGCCCGGATCGCCGAGTACGGTCATCGTCGTCATCAGCCGGCGCCGCGAGGTCGCCGCGAGCCGCAGACTGGCAGGTTCTGCTAGGGCCTGGGGATCGGGAACCGACTGTAACCGGCGCGGGCCGCCGTCCTCGCAGGGCCAGCGGCTAGGCCAATAGCCCTTCACCGTGTAGCGCGGCGGCGGCGCCACCGGATCAAGGTCGCTAATGCTATCACCAATATGGCACCAGCTGGCCACAGTTCGAGCAGCCGTGGTATGAGCAACGTACGCAATGCATTGGCAAAAATCTGGTCGGGTGCCGTGTAGCCTTCGGGCATCGGCAGCACCTGGTTGGCCTTGGCAAAGGCGGCATAATCGCTTTGCATGACGGCAAATCGTTCCGGATCGGCGCGCGACAGATCATCAGTCTCGCCGGGATCGGCGCTGATATTATAGAGCCGCCAGCGGGCATCGCCATAAGGTGGCAGGTTCTTGACCAGTTTGTAATCGCCTTTGAACAGCACCGCGTTGCCCGACAGTTCATAGCCCAGCGGCTTGTCTGCCGGATGGACGGATGGCGTACTCCCGGTGAGCATCGGCGACAGGTTCAACCCGATCATGGGCTCGACACGGCGCCCGGCAAAAACGCCTTGCTGCGGCGTCACCCCGGCCAGCGCCAACAACGTCGGCGGCATATCGGTGACATGGGCAAAGCCGGTTGCAACACGGCCACCCTTGATCGCCGGATTGCCCGGCCAGGCCATGATCATCGGCACACGCAAGCCCCCTTCGCTCGCGCTGAACTTGTATCCCCGCAGCGGCGAGACCGACGCGCTGGCAAAGCCAGCGCCTTGTGCGGTCAGCGAGCCCGGGCGACCCTGCCTGGCGATGCTTTGATCATAGAGATGATTGGCGTTCCAGCGCGCAAATGCCCCCATCGCCATCGGGTCGGTGGCTTCGGCGCCATTGTCAGACAGAAAAACGAATATGCTGTTTTCATATTCGCCGATGGCCTTCAGATGCGCGACCAGCCGGCCGATTTCGCGGTCCATGGCCGTCGCCATGCCGGCATAGGCCGCCATCGCACCGGCGCGCTGCTGCCGTTCCTGTGGCGACAATTGCGACCAGTCACCACTGGTATTCATGGTTACCATGGCAACGCCTGCGGGCATCATGCCCTTGGCAATCACTGCGGCCCGGCGCTGGTTGCGCAGCGCGGTCCAGCCCGCGGTGTAACGCCCGGCATAGGCCGCAATATCGGCATCGGGCGCCTGCAATGGCGTGTGGTTGGCGATGAAGTTCACCGAAGCCAGAAACGGCTTTCCGCTGGCGTTGCCGCTGTCAATATAGCGGATCATCCTGTCGACAATTAGGGTCGAAGAATAGAAACGCGCCGGCAGTTTCGCCGGCTTGCCGTCCTCGCTCCATTCGGTGTGGTCATAAATCAGCAGATTGGGCTTGTCTTCAAAATTGTCGGCGCCTGATTGGGCTAGCGCGAGCGCATGATCATAGCCGCGCGCCGTGGGCAGGCTGTCGGTGGTGTGGCCCAGATGCCATTTCCCGGTCAGATAGGTGCGGTAGCCGCCAGCGCGCAGCTGATCGGCAATGGTCACCACGCGGTTGTTGAGGTGCGCGTCATAGCCAGGCTTGCCCTGATGCTCCGGCGGGATCGTCTCCGGCATGTTGCCCAAGCCGGCACGGTGGTTGATCACGCCCGTCTGCAGCATCGCCCGCGTTGGCGAGCAGGAACCGGCGACATGGAAATTCGAAAAGCGCACGCCCTTGGCCGCGAGCGCGTCAATATTGGGCGTCGCAATTTCGCCGCCGAAGGCCCCGACATCACTGAACCCCCAATCATCAGCCAGCAGGATGACGATGTTGGGGCGCTTCGCCGGGGCCGCGTGGGTGCCGGCCGCAAGCAGGTGCAGCAGGGTCAGAGCGGCCAGAACGGCTGCCGGTCGTTTCGGGCTCATCGGTTCAGCAAGGCATCGAGACACCCCGCCTCCGCCAGCAGCGGATCGATGCGTCCCCGCGCGGTCGCATCCAGCGCGGAATGGCGCGCGCGCAGATCAGCCAGGCACTTGGCCTGATATTTGAACACACCCTGGGTGTAGGGCAGGCCCATGGCGGTCATGCTGAAGGTCGTTTCGCCCGCTTCGATCGCGGCGGCATTGGCGAGGAGGAAGGGCATGTAGATGTCGCCCACCTGCTTCAGCCATGAGGCGATGATCGGCGCAAAGGGCGCCTGTGCTGCATCCCATTGCCCATCGATGCCCGACATATCGTCAATATGGAGCAACCAGCGGAAGCTGTAGGGATAGTCCTTCCGCATCATTGTTTGCGCGGTCGGGTCAACGCCAAGTTGCGATAACTGGCCATATATGCCGAATTCCGCGAGGCTGGGGCGCGTGCCGAACAGGCAATGGCGATCGACCACATGCGCCTCCAGCGCCGCCAGCAGCGCGTGGGTCGAGGCTTCGATCAGCGGGAAATTTTCGCGCGTGCAGCCGACAATCGCCATCCGCCCGACCTGGCGGGCGCGGAACTGTTCGGCAAAGCTCTGGCTCGTCGCCAGCCCGCCGCCCTTCATCGCGTCAAAGGCGAGCCAGCGGCTCATCTGGATCTGGTCCACATCCTCCAGCCAGCGGTAGCCGAACATCGCCTTGGTCACCCATTCATCGGCGAAATCCTCGATCAGGTGCGCGATGAAGGCGCTTGCCGGGTCTGGCGGAACCACGGAACGTTCGGCGTGACGCGCCTCCAGATCATAAATCAGCGGGGTGGAATCATTGTGGAACGTCCCATCGGGATATTCCATCACCGGGATGACCGGTGCTTTGACCCTGGCCAGCGCCTCGCGCGAGTCCGCACCGTGGACCCAGAGATGCGGAATACGGCGATAGCGCATCAGCGCGCGCATCTTCATCGAATAGGGTGAACCGAGCGCGCCGTTGATTATGTACATGGTGATGGTGCCCTGTTTCGATCTGGTGCGGCTGATCTGCGCCCGTTCCTGATGCCCTTTGTCGCCAATCGCGCGATCACCACACTGCTGGCTGCAGAGCTAACGCATTTTAATGGCACTATCAATGCCAACTAACCAGCCAAACTGGATGTCAGGCTGCTCGATCGCCGTGTTTCAAACTTACGAAACATGGGATGGCCAATGCAATCCCCATCAAATCTATTGGCAAAATGTCAGAAATAACATTATGTCATTTGTGATGACCTTCACCCTGCAAACCCGACCAGGCTCCAAACGTGAACGAACGCGCGATCAGTTGCTTGTTTCGGCGCAATCCCTGTTGATGGAAGCGGGCACGGCCGCGCTCGGCCTTCGTCAGATCACCAAACATGCCGGCATGGTGCATGCCAGTTTCTATAACTATTATCCGGACGTGGCTGCGCTGATCGGCGATCTGGGCGAGTTGCTCGGCGCCACTCATGCGGCAGCGATGGCAACACCCGGCCAAGACGGTGACGACCCGGCAGCACGCTTTGCACGGATTACCCGCCAAACCCTTCGGATCGTTGCAGCGCAACCCGACTTTGGCCGGCTGATGTTTGACGTTGGCTTGCCGTCTGACCGATTGGGTGCCGAGTTGCGGCTGCGGTTGAGAATGGACATTGCAGAAGGCGTAGCGCGCGGCCAATTCACGGTGGCTGACGTTGATCTTGCCACGTCCATGATCGCTGGCGCGATCACGGGACTGGCGCTCGATCTGCATCGCGGTACCTTGGGCTTTGCCAGGATTGATCCGGCAACCGCCCTGCTCCTGACGCATCTGGGCCTGGATCAAGCCGAAGCAGAGCGGCTGGCCCATGCGGCGATTGATTTTCCGCCTCCACCCGAACTGCCGATGCGCTGGCTGGCACTGCCTTCAGCCACCCAACCCCTGGCAGGGGAATTATCGTGAAGCGGGCAGGAAGCCGGGGCGTCAGCATCGCCAGGGGTGCGCCGGACTTTGACGCGACGCTGCTCGGCACCAGCTTCAATGCGCAGGATCCGGGTCGTCGTCCCGATCTGATCGTCCAGGCCAATGACACGCACGAGGTCATCGCAGCGGTGAACCGCGCCCGCGCGGAAGGTTTGACAATCGGCATCTGTTCGGGCGGGCACAGCTGGGCGCAAAACCACATCCGCGATGGCGGGATGCTGCTCGATCTTTCCCGGTTGAACAGCATTGCGATCAACGAAGCCAATGGCACCGCGACCATCGGTCCGGGCTGCCTTGCCGGCGAACTCAATGCCGCGCTGGCCAAGCGCCAGCTCTTCTTTCCCGTCGCCCACGCCTATACCGTAGGGATGGGCGGGTTCCTGCTGCAAGGCGGATTCGGCTGGAACAGCCGGGCCGACGGCCTGGCCTGCCAAAGCGTGATCGGGATCGATGTCGTGCTGGCCGATGGAACCCTGGTTCATGCCAGCGAACAGGAAAATCCTGAACTGCTCTGGGCGGCGCGGGGTGCGGGACCGGGCTTCTTCGGCGCGGTGGTCCGTTTCCATCTGAAGGTGCACCCCCGCCCCCGATTTGTCGGCCTGAAGCTGCAGGTTTTCCGGATGCGCCATCTGGAAGAGGTGATGGCCTGGGCAGATAATGCGGGCCCGGGTGTTTCGCCATCCGTCGAGTTCCAGCTGGTGTTCAACCGGCGGGCGGCCGGGATCTTTTCGCACGGGATCGAAGTCTTGGGCCCGGTGCTGGCCGAAAGCTGGAGCGATGCGCGCGAGGCGGTGGCGTTCATCGACAACAGCCCGCTGCGCAAGAAGGCCAGCCTGACCCTGCCGCTGATCCCGATGTCGCTGGGCTTGATGATGAAGACCGGCGAGAAAACGCTGTTCCTGCCCAACACCCGCTGGACTGCCGACAGCATGTGGATGAACGACCCGATCGATCCGCTGCTGCCTGCACTGCGCAAGATAGCAGACAGCCAGCCAGCCGCGCCAAGCCACGCCTTGTGGCTGAACTGGAATGCCCCACCTTCCCGCCCGGATATGGCCTTTTCACTAGAGGCGCGCACTTATCTCGCGCTTTACGGTGGGCTCCGCGGCATGGCTGCATCGCCTGCCGATGAAAACTGGGCAACCGATCATATGCGCGCGCTGCAAGCGCACAGTATCGGCATTCAGCTCGCCGATGAAAATCTCGGGCGCAGACCCATGCCGTTCATGGCTCCGGCCAATCTGGCGCGGCTGGACGCGCTTCGGGCAAACTATGATCCGGAAAGCCGGTTCAATCCCTACATGGGGCGCGCATCGTGAAAAGCAGCAAGCCAATTGCCGGTCGCTATTTGGGCTATCGCGAGGCAGACCGCGCCACGCCCTATGCCCGCTTCTTCAACCCCGCGCTTGCGCCGCTGGCCCCGCATGTTTGTGCAGCGCTGGATCGGGGCGGTGTGCCAGCCATCCTGCTCCCTGACATCGATCAGGCTGCCAGCAATCTGTTCGGGGCTGATCCCGTACTGGAAGATGGCTTTGTGCTGACCGGCGATGGCGGCATGCGGGTCAGTGTGCGAACTGCCATGCCGGGCGTTACCCCGGCGATGGTCGATTGGTGGTTCGGTTGGCATGGCGATGCCGCTGCAAAGTACAAGCTGTGGCATCCGCAGGCGCACGTCCATGTCGGTTGGCGCGAAACGCCGCCCCCCCGCGTCAGCGGGCGCGCGCTTTATGTCGGGCAGACTTCGATCGTTGATGAATATATCGGCAGCGATCTGGTTCGCGGCGCGATCCGTTTCGTGCCGCCCACAGCGCTTGGCTTCACCGACAAAAGTCTGGAAGATGATAGCCGGGCCACCATCGTCTGTGCCCGGATCGGCCTTGGTGATGCGCCGATTGATATCGGCTACCTAGCCCACCATGTCCGCGCGGTTCCAGGCGGAAGCGAGATGCGGTCCCGCTTTTGGATGGGTGGCAGGCACGTCGCGGGGCGCAACCTCATCGGCGGTATGGCAGCATCTGTTGCCAGGCGGGTGCTTAGTGTAACAGAAAGTGATGCCCGCGCCTTGATGGTCCACTGCGCACAGGAGATGCCGCACCTGGCAAAGTTCCTGCCGGAGCTGGTCGGCGAATTCAAAGACTTCGAATAGCTCGTTCGAGCCACTGGGGGGCAATTCGGCCGCCAATGCTGGCCGTTCGCCAGCGCAGCCAATGGTATGACGGCAGGGCTCTCCGGGGGCGATGAGCACCCATTTCGCCAAGGCTGCAACAGCAATCGAGGCGCGTTGGTTTGATAACCTTTGACCGGATACTGGCGCTGCAAGGGCCTGCTAAGTCAGCATTAGGGTGGATGATCTGCCAGCACTCGGCCGTCCGCCTTGACCCCTGCGGTTGATCGTGGTGCGTATGGAGCCTCGGCGCGCCACTCATCATCCAACACTGACAGGAAGGTTTCTGACCTTGGCGTCCGCATGGTGTCGCTTACTTCCCATCTGCGATGGACGCTGCGTCCCAACGCACCAGCATGGCGCCGCGCAATTCGCCGGGCATGAAGCCCGTCGCCTTGTTCTTGGGATAGAGTTTGGCGATGCGGGCGGTGACGGCAGGATCAATGCCGGTACCATGGCAGGACAGGCACGGTTGCCCCACCATGGGTATGGCGCGCAGATAGGTGATCCTGGCCACCTCGCTGCTGTTCGGGCTGGCCAGTTCAACCCTGCTCACCCTGCTGGTGATCCCGGCCATCTATGTGGTGCTGCGCGACGATGGTCTGGCGCTGCCGGCCTCAGCCCAGTGAGCGCCAGCCGACATATAGCGCCGTCAGGATCACCATGATCGCGAACAGGCGGCGGGCCAGCGCAGCGCGGGTGGCAAGGCGCGGTGCCAGCGGTTTGGCAGCCAGCACGCCGATGAGCCCGCCGGCCACCATCGCCAGCAGTGCCGGGCCATCCACCCGGCCGGCCACTGCATAAGTGCCGGCCGTCGCGACGCCGAACACCATCACCGAAACCAATGAGGAGGCCGCGGCGTTGGCCAGCGTCATGCCGGTGGCCGCCATCAGGGCGGGCACGATCAGGAAGCCGCCACCGATGCCGAAGAAGCCCGCCGCCAGGCCAACAACCAGCCCGGCCGGCACCAGCTTCAGCGTCATCGGCAGATCGAGCCGCACCGCCGGATCGCCTTCGGCTTTCGCTGGGCGCAGCATGGCCAGCCCCACCGCCAGCATGGCCAGCGCAAAGGCGCTGAGCAGGGCCTGCCCGTCCACGCGCTGCGCCAGAACCGCGCCGGCCAGCGAACCGGCGAGGCCAGCCCCCGCGAAGGAGAACGCACACGGCCATTTCACGGTGCCGGCCCGCGCCTGCACCGCCAGATTGGCCGCCGCGTTGACGGCAACGGCCGCCGCCCCCGTGCCGATGGCCACGTGCGGATCAGATATGCCGACAATATACAGGAGCAGCGGCGTCGCCAGAACGGAACCGCCGCCGCCAAACAGGCCGAGCAGCAGGGCGATGATGGCCCCGCCCGCAACGGCCGCTGGAAGTCCGAGTGCCAGTCCGGCTTCCATGGCAATATCCTTGTTGGCGGGTCAGGCCGGCAGGCCGGCAAGTTCCGGGCAGTAGATTTCCGCCAGGGTCTGAATCACCTTGTGCACAGCCGGATTGGCGATCGAATAATAGATGGTCTGCGCCTCGCGCCGGGTTTTCACGACGCCTTCTTCGCGCAGCAGCGCCAGATGCTGCGACAGGGCCGATTGCGACAGGCCGACATTGAGCGAGCCAACCGAACGCTCGCCATCGGCAATTTGGCACAGGATCAGCAGCCGGCGCTCATTGGCAAGCGCCTTCATCAGCTTGGCCGCCTCTGCAGCACTGGCCTCAAAGGCCTCGAGGTTCGCGGAAATGTTCATGACGATGGATATACCTACTTGAAACTAATTTAGCAAATGCTAATGTCGCGGCATTGGAGATCGATATGAACCGCCCTGACGTCACTCCGTTCTTTGACCATGCGACCAACACGTGGAGCTATCTCGTCTCCGACCCTGACACGGGCGAGGCCGTGATCATCGATGCGGTGTTGGATTATGAACCCAAGGGCGCCCGCGTCTCACACAACGGCCTTGAGGCGTTGTACAGCGTCGTTGAGCGGCGCCAGCTCAAGCTGCGCTGGATCCTCGAAACCCACGTCCACGCCGACCATATGGCCGGCGGCCACTGGCTGCGGGACAAAAGTGGCGCACCGCTGGTGATCGGCGCCCGCATTGCCGAGGTGCAGAAGGTGTTCGCACCCCGCTTTGGCATGGACGATTTGCCCACCGATGGCCGCCAGTTCGACGTTCTGGTGGAAGATGGCGCCACCCTGCCGCTGGGCAATTTGACCATCCGCGTGATGCACACGCCCGGTCACACGCCTGCCTGTTTGACCTATCTCATCGGTGACGCCGCCTTCGTTGGCGACACGCTGTTCATGCCCGACTATGGCACCGCCCGCTGTGATTTTCCCGGCGGCGATGCGGCAACGCTGCATGCCTCGATCCAGAAGATTCTGGCGCTCCCGCCCGAAGCCCGGATTTTTGTTGGCCATGATTATCTACCAACCGGCCGCGCAGACTATGCCTGTGTAACCAGCGTCGCCGCGCAAAAGGCGGGCAATATCCATGTGCATGATGGCGTTGATGCACGGAGCTTTGTCGCGATGCGTCAGGCCCGAGACGCAACGTTGGCTCCGCCAACGCTGATCCTGCCAAGCCTGCAGGTGAATATCGCAGCCGGCGAGCTGCCGCCGCCCGATGCGCAGGGGCGGCGCTTTCTGCGGCTACCGCTGTCATTGGCCGGCTAACACCAAGAACCAGTGTCGGCTGTGGGTTAGGATGCGATTGATCATATTGGCCGAAGTGAGGGCGCAATGCGGAAGTAGCAGCAAGGGAGGGATGCTCCACCCGACGGTAATTGACTGCCCTCATTGGCACCACCTCCGCCCCCTTGCGGAGGATATCGAGATGGTCCGCCCACCATTGCGCCATGTCCACGCGCTCCTGCCAAATGGGCGCCGCGGTGATTGGCCGTTTGCCCAGGGACAGCGAAAGCTTCGAAAGCAGTCAATGGGTTTTGGCGATGGTACTGAAGGCCCCAGAAAACTGCGCTTGCGGACGGATGTCGGCGAACACAGGCGGTCACCGCAAGAGCTGACCCAGTTGATTTTGAAGGTTTTTCAATCTCCGGCGGCCGCTGGCGGCCGGAGTGATGGTGCCCAGAAGAGGACTCGAACCTCCACGCCCTTGCGAGCGCCAGCACCTGAAGCTGGTGCGTCTACCAATTCCGCCATCTGGGCACGGGGTAGGCGGCGGCTGATATGGGTGGAATCGGGGGATGTCAATCGTCTGTGCCGGGCAATCGCGATTTTTCCGCCAGCAGCAGCGTCGCGGGGCAAGATGAGCCAAGACAAGGCCGGCGCCAGCGGCTAAATCGCCGGCATGACTGATCTTCACAGCACAAGCACTGCTTCCCCGTTGCCTGTCGGCGCGCTGGTCACCGTCATTGGCGGTGCGGGCTTCATCGGCCGGTACGTGGTGGAGGCGCTGGCCCGGGCCGGATACCGGGTGCGAGTTGTCTCCCGCCATGCCGACAGCGCGCTGTACCTGAAGCCGCTCGGTGATCTTGGCCAGATCCAGGTGGTGACCGGCAATATCCGTTCCGATGCCGATATGGCCGCCGCCTTTGTCGGCGCATCGGCGGGCGTGAACCTCGTTGGCATCCTTGCCGAAAGCGGGGACCAGCGCTTTGCCGGTCTGCAGGCCGAAGGCGCCGGGCGGGCGGCGCGGGCCGCGGCGGCGGCGGGCGTATTGGCCTATGTGCAAATGTCCGCCATCGGAGCCGATGCCACCAGCGCCATTGCCTATGCCCGCAGCAAGGGCGAGGGCGAGCAACAGGTGCTTAGCGCGCTGCCGTTTGCTTGCCTTCTGCGGCCCAGCTTGGTCGCCGGGCCGGAAGATCAGTTCTTCAATCGCTTTGCCGGCATGGCGCGATTGTCCCCCATCTTGCCGGCAATCTGCGGGGACAGCCTGTTCCAGCCGGTCTATGTGCGTGATGTCGCCGATGCGGTGCTGGCGGCGCTGCAATCGGGCGATGCGCGCGGGCGCACCTTTGAACTGGGCGGGCCGGATGTGCTGAGCTTCACCGCCATCCTGCAGATGATTTCCGATCTGACCGGTCTCGACCGGCCGGTGGTGCCATTGTCGGACTTCACGTCCGGCCTGTTGGCCAAGATGGGCGATATCTTGCCGTTCATGCCGATGAACAGCGATCAGCTGGCGATGCTGAAAAAGGGCAATATCTGCGCGACCACCTTGCCGGGGCTGAAGGATCTGGGCGTCACGCCGACGCCGCTGGCCGGATTCATCCCGGAAATGATGGCGCGCTTCCGCCGTGGCGGGCGCTTTGCGAAAGTGGATGCGTGAACCAACCCGATCTGCTCACCATCATCCTGCTCGGCATTGTCGAGGGGCTGACGGAGTATCTGCCGGTGTCCTCCACCGGGCATCTGATCCTGGCGGGCGAGCTGCTCGGCTTTTCGGGCGAGGCCGGGGCGACCTTCGATATCGCCATCCAGTCCGGCGCGATCCTAGCAGTGCTGGTGGCCTATTGGGGGCGCTTTATGGGCGTCGCGCGCGGGTTGCTGGTGCGGGAACCGACGGCGTTTGCCTTCATCCGCAACGTGTTCCTGGGCTTCCTGCCGGCCGCGATCATGGGCGTGCTGTTCATCAAGGCCGTGGAAGCCATGCTGGAAAGCCCCACCACCGTGGCCGTCTCGCTGATCGTTGGGGGCTTTGCGATCCTGTGGATCGAAAAGCGCATGGGCGAAGCCAAGGTGTTTGGCGTGGAGGCACTGACCCCGCGCAATTCGCTGCTGATCGGGCTGGGGCAGTGTGTTGCCATGATCCCCGGCGTGTCGCGTTCGGGCGCCACCATCATGGCGGCGCTGATGCTGGGGGTGGACCGCAAGACCGCCGCCGAGTTCAGCTTTTTCCTCGCCGTGCCGACGATTTCGGGCGCCACCGTGCTGATGCTGTGGAAGAACCGCGACAGCCTTGATGCGTCCAACCTGTCGGCCATCGGCATCGGCTTTGCCGTCAGCTTCGTGGTGGCGCTGGCCGTGGTGAAGGGCTTTGTCGCGCTGGTCAGTCGATTTGGATTCGCCCCGTTCGCCTGGTACCGAATCATCGCCGGCAGCGCCGCGCTGATGTGGCTGGCGATGAGATAGGGCCGAATCGGTCATAAAATGCCGGCCAAACCGCCCGAATCTGGCGAGTTGATCAGATTTAGGGCAGAAATATTGCCCTATTTCCCGCTTTTCACGTGACAAGCGCCGGCGCTTGTGGTTTCGCGCATCCGAACGAAAGGATAAGCGACCATGGCCGCAACAAAATTGCTGAAGTTCGTCGAGCGGACCCAGGCCTACCCGGCCAAACGGTCGGCCGATGAGCGCGCCCATGATTTCCTGGAGATCAGCCGCCCCTATATCCTCGCCAAGGCCGAGGAGCAGGCCGGACGCTGCAGCCAGTGCGGCGTGCCCTTCTGCCAGGTGCATTGCCCGCTGCAGAACAACATCCCCGATTGGCTGAAACTGACGGCGGAAGGCCGATTGCAGGAAGCCTATGAGGTATCGGCCGCCACCAACGCCATGCCGGAAATCTGCGGCCGCATCTGCCCGCAGGACCGGTTGTGCGAAGGCAATTGCGTGATCGAGCCTGGGTTTGGCAGCGTCACCATTGGTTCGGTGGAGAAGTTCCTGACCGATAATGCCTGGGAGCAGGGCTGGGTGAAGCCGCTGCAGCCCGTCGCTGATCGCAGTGGCCAGAGCGTGGCCATCATCGGCGCCGGCCCGGCCGGGCTGACCGCCGCAGAAGCACTGCGCGTGAAGGGCTATGACGTGCATGTCTATGACCGGCACGATCGCGCCGGCGGCCTGCTCACCTACGGGATTCCCGGCTTCAAGCTGGAAAAGCCGGTGGTGATGCGCCGGGTCGAGCGGCTGCGCGAGGGCGGCGTGCATTTCCATCAGGATTTCGCCGTGGGCCGTGATGCCAGCCTGGCCGATCTGCGAGCGAAGCACGATGCCGTGCTGATCGCAACTGGCGTGTACAAGGCGCGTCAGGTCGAAGTGCCGGGCGCCGATGGCCCGACGACGATCGAGGCGCTGGATTATCTGATCGCCGCCAACAAGGCCGGCTTTGGCGATGCGCTTCCGGATGCCGCCACCTTTGATGCAACGGGAAAGCATATCGTGGTGATCGGCGGCGGCGATACCGCGATGGATTGCGTGCGCACCGCCATCCGCCAGGGCGCCGCCAGCGTGAAGTGCCTTTATCGCCGCGATCGCGCCAACATGCCGGGTTCGGCGCGCGAGGTCGCCAATGCCGAGGAAGAGGGCGTGGAGTTCGTCTGGCTGGCGGCCCCGGCACAGATCACGCCCGTAGGGGTGGTGGCGCAGGGCATGCGGCTTGGCCAGCCAGGCCCCGATGGCCGTCGCAGCCCGGAACCTGATGCCGATAATCGCTTCACGCTTCAGGCTGATCTGGTGATCAAGGCGCTGGGCTTTGATGCTGAAGACCTGCCGACCCTGTTTGGCGCGCCGCAATTGCCGGTGACGCGCTGGGGCACGGTGCGCATTGATCACAAGACGATGATGACTGGCGTGGACGGCGTGTTCGCCGCTGGCGATATAGTGCGCGGTGCCTCGCTGGTGGTGTGGGCGGTGCGCGACGGGCGTGACGTGGCGGCGCAGATGCACCAATATCTGCGCGCCCGCGTGACTGCAGCCGCAGCCGCAGCCTGACCAACTCCAAGGAATTGCCCAAATGAAGACACTGATCGTCTCTGTTGCCGCTCTTGCTGTTGCTGGCGCAGCGCAGGCCCAGACCAAGCCGGCCGCGGCGCGTCAGATGGATCCGGCCACCCTGCAATCGGCGGCGGCGATTGTGGCGCAGCTGAACATCAAGGCCAAGTTGCAGACGCAGATGGCGGGCAGCATCGCCCAGATGAAATCGGGCGCGGTGATCCGTGCCATGCTGGCCCAGCAGCCGGGTTTCATCCCCGCCTATCAGGCCAACAAGGCGAAATTCGATCCGGTCCTGGCAAAGGCCGGCGCCATCCAGGCTGAAGTCGCGCAGGGCGTGGTAAACCAGAATCTGAACAGCGTGGTGACCGCCGCCACCCAGGCCTATGCTCGCCAGTTCACCAAGGCAGAACTTGACGCCATCCTGGCCTTTTACCGCACGCCCGCCGGGCAGGCGCTGATGCGCAAGGAACCGGCGGTGGCCGCTTCCATCGGTCAGGCCACCGGCCAGTTGATCGGGGCGAAGATCGATGCGGCCATGCAGGCCAATGCCAAACGGCTGGGCGCAGCGCTCGCCCCGCTGAGCAGCAACGCACAACAGGCAAAGAAGCCATGACCCAGATGCCCGCACCCTTCGTCGTTTCGCCTGAGGAACGCGCCCGCATTGCCGATGTCGGCATGTATCGCCCCGAACTGGAAGGCGATGCCTGCGGCGTGGGCCTGGTGGCAGCCACGGATGGCAAGCCGCAGCGCCGGGTGGTGACCGCGGCCATCGATGCGCTGAAGGCGGTGTGGCACCGCGGCGCGGTCGATGCCGATGGCATGACGGGCGATGGTGCGGGCATATTGGTCGAGATCCCGGTGGATTTCTTCCACGAACATGTCGAACGGCACGGCCAGAAGCCAGTCGCCGGTCTGCTGGCTGTGGGCCAGGTGTTCCTGCCGCGTACCGATCTGGCCGCGCAGGAAGCCTGCCGGACGATTGTTGAATCCGAAATCATCGGCTTTGGCTACAAGGTCTATGGCTGGCGCCAGGTGCCGGTGGATATCAGCTGCATCGGCGACAAGGCGATGCTGAGCCGGCCCGAGATCGAGCAGATCATGATCGCCGGGCCGAAGGACGACGGTGAGGATGCCAAGGAGCGGTTCGAGAAGGACCTCTATCTCATCCGCCGCCGCATCGAGAAGAAGGTGATCGAAGCTCAGATCCAGGGTTTCTACTTCTGCTCGCTGTCGTGCCGCACCCTGATCTACAAGGGGCTGTTCCTGGCGGAATCGCTCAGCGTTTTCTATCCCGATCTGAACGACGAGCGCTTCGTTTCGCGCTTTGCCATCTATCACCAGCGTTATTCCACCAACACCTTCCCGCAATGGTGGCTGGCGCAGCCGTTCCGCACCCTGGCGCACAACGGCGAGATCAACACGATCCGCGGCAACACCAACTGGATGAAAAGCCACGAGATCAAGATGGCGGCCGCCGCGTTTGGCGAGCATTCGGAAGACATCAAGCCGCTGATCCCGGCCGGCGCGTCGGATACGGCGGCGCTGGATGCGGTGTTTGAAGCCTTTGTGCGGTCCGGCCGCGATGCGCCGACCGCCAAGTTGATGCTGATCCCGCAGGCCTGGCAGCGTGATGCCAGCCTCGATCCCGCCACGCGCGCCATGTATGCCTTCTTCGCGTCGCTGATGGAGCCGTGGGACGGGCCGGCGGCGCTGGCGATGACCGATGGCCGCTGGGTGGTGGCGGGCCTTGATCGCAACGCGCTGCGGCCGATGCGGTACTGCCTCACGCGTGATGGCCTGCTGATCACCGGCAGCGAAGCTGGCATGGTGGTGGTGCCGGAAGGCGACTTGGTGAAGAAGGGCGCGCTCGGCCCCGGCGAGATGATCGCGGTCGATCTCGATGCCGCGCCGTCTCGCTTCTACGCCGATGCCGAAATCAAGGCCAAGGTGGCCGGCGCGCAGGATTATGCGTCACTGGTGGCCGGCTTCACCAATTTCGAGGATCTGCCGGGACGCGCCAAGCCGGAACCGGCCGCGGCCTATGATCGTGACAATCTGCGCCGCCGCCAGGTAGCCGCTGGCCAGACGCTGGAAGACATGGAGTTGATCCTCGCGCCGATGGTGGAGGATGCCAAGGAAGCCGTTGGCTCCATGGGCGATGATGCGCCGCTGGCGGTGATTTCCGAAAACGCCCGCAACCTGTCGCACTTCTTCCGGCAGAATTTCAGCCAGGTCACCAACCCGCCGATCGATTCACTGCGCGAAACCGGCGTGATGAGCCTGAAGACGCGCTTTTCGAACCTGACCAACATCCTTGACGATGAAGCCACCCAGGCCGGCGTGATGGTGATGGACAGCCCCGTGCTGTCCAACCGCGACTGGCATCTGCTGAAGGGCCATTTCGGCCGTCAGGTGGCCGAGATCGATTGTACGTTCGAGATCGCCGGCGGCCCTGCTGGTTTGCGGGCCGCCATCGCCCGCGTGCGCGCCGAAGCCGAAACCGCGGTGCGCCAGGGCAAGACGCAATTGTTCCTCACCGATGAGCATCAATCGGCTACGCGGGCCGGCATCGCCATGATCCTGGCCACGGCCGGCGTGCACACGCACCTGGTGCGCAAGGGCCTGCGCGCTTACGCCAGCATCAACGTGCGCGCCGCCGAAGCGCTCGACACGCATTATTTCGCGGTGCTGGTCGGCGTCGGCGCCACCACGGTGAACGCCTATCTGGCGCAGGAAGCCATCGCCGATCGCCATGCGCGCGGCCTGTTCGACAGCCAGACGCTGGACGAGTGCATTGCCCGTTATAAGAAGGCGGTGGACGACGGTCTGCTCAAGATCATGGCCAAGATGGGGATCGCGGTGATCTCCTCCTATCGCGGCGGCTACAACTTCGAAGCGGTTGGGCTGAGCCGCGCGCTGGTCAATGATTTCTTCCCCGGCATGCCGGCCAAGATTTCGGGCGAGGGCTTTGAATCGTTGTTCGTCAACGCCCAGATGCGCCACGAAAAGGCTTGGGACGAGGATGTGATCGCGCTGCCGGTGGGGGGCCTGTATCGCTGGCGCGCCAATGGCGAGGCCCATGCCTGGAGTGCCCAGCTGATCCACCTGCTGCAAACGGCGGTGAGCCGCGACAGCTACAGCGACTATCAAAAGTTCAGTCGCGGCGTGCAGGCGCTGCCGCCGATTTCGCTGCGCGACCTGATGGATTTCGTGCCCGGAACGAAAGCCGTGCCGATTGAATCGGTGGAATCCGTCACCGAAATTCGCAAGCGCTTCGTGACGCCGGGCATGAGCCTGGGCGCGCTGTCTCCGGAAGCGCACGAGACGCTGGCGATCGCGATGAACCGGATTGGTGCCAAGGCGGTTTCGGGCGAAGGCGGCGAAGACCCGATCCGGTTCAAGCCCTATGCCAACGGCGACAACGGCAACAGCGTGATCAAGCAGGTGGCGTCTGGCCGGTTCGGCGTGACGGCGGAATATCTGAACGCCTGCGAGGAAATCGAGATCAAGGTTTCGCAGGGTGCCAAGCCCGGCGAGGGCGGGCAACTGCCCGGCTTCAAGGTGACGGAACTCATCGCCAAGCTGCGCCACTCGACGCCGGGCGTGACACTGATCTCGCCGCCGCCGCACCACGATATCTATTCGATCGAGGATCTGGCGCAGCTGATTTACGATCTGAAGCAGATCAACACCCGTGCCCGCGTCTGCGTGAAGCTGGTGTCGAGCGCCGGCATCGGTACGGTGGCGGCCGGCGTGGCCAAGGCGCACGCCGATGCCATATTGATTTCCGGCAATGTCGGCGGCACCGGCGCGTCCCCGCAGACCAGCATCAAATATGCTGGCACGCCGTGGGAAATGGGCCTGTCAGAGGTCAACCAGGTGCTCACGCTGAATGGCTTGCGCCACCGGGTGAAGCTGCGCGCCGATGGCGGCCTGAAGACCGGCCGTGACGTGGTGATCGCCGCCATTCTGGGTGCGGAAGAATATGGCATTGGCACGATGAGCCTGGTCGCCATGGGCTGCATCATGGTGCGCCAGTGCCATTCGAATACCTGCCCGGTGGGCGTTTGCACGCAGGACGAAGCCCTGCGCGGCAAGTTCGACGGCAGCCCGGAAAAGGTGATCAACCTGATGAGCTTCATCGCCGAAGAAGTGCGCGAGATCCTGGCGCGGCTGGGCTTCCGCAGCCTTGATGACGTCATCGGCCGCACCGAATTGCTGCGTCAGGTCAGCCGCGGTGCCGAGCATCTGGATGATCTCGACCTGAACCCGGTTCTGGCCAAGGTCGATGCGCCCGATCACATGCGGCGTTGGGGCTTGGGCAACGGCCGCAACCCGGTGCCGGACAGCCTGGATGCCGAAATGATCCGCGATGCCGGCCATCTGTTCGAAGGTGGTGAGAAGATGCAGCTGGCTTACACGGTGCGCAACACGCACCGCGCCGTGGGCACGCGGCTTTCGGGCGAGATCACCCGCCGCTTCGGCATGACGGCGCTCAGCCCCGGGCATGTCCACGTCCGGCTGCGCGGTTCGGCCGGGCAATCGCTGGGCGCGTTTGCCGTGCAGGGCGTGAAGCTGGAAGTGTTCGGCGAAGCCAATGACTATGTGGGCAAGGGGCTTTCCGGCGCCACCATCGTGGTGCGGCCGTTCCCGTCGAGCCCGCTGGCCAGCCAGGACAACGCCATCATTGGCAACACCGTGCTCTATGGCGCCACGGCGGGCAAATTGTTCGCGGCAGGGCGCGCGGGCGAGCGTTTTGCCGTGCGCAACAGCGGCGCGACCGTGGTGGTGGAAGGCTGCGGCGCCAACGGCTGCGAGTATATGACCGGCGGCACCGCCGTGATCCTGGGGCCAACAGGTGACAATTTCGCTGCCGGCATGTCGGGCGGGATGGCCTTTGTGCTGGACCGCGACGGCCAGTTCGAGCGGCGGGTGAACCGTGAGAGCGTGATCGTGCAGCGGCTGGAATCGGCGCACTGGGAAAGCGTTGTGCTGGCGCTGATCGAGGAACACGCCGCCGAGACTGGTTCCAAATGGGCGGCCGGCCTGCTGGCGGAGTGGGACCGCACGCGGGAGGCGTTGTGGCAGGTGTGCCCGAAGGAAATGGTCAGCCGGCTTGCGCACCCGTTGAACGACAGCCCGGCCAGCATTGCGGCGGAATAGGGCGCCATCTTGAAACCGGGTCCTTCGCTGCTATATTTCACTATAACAGTTGAAGGACCCGATGATGGCCAAGAGTAATGATCCGCTGATCGAAAGCCTGATGCAGATGGCGGTGGCGGCAGCCCCGCTGATCCGCAAGGCGCGCGAGAGCGGCATTTTCCGTGAACGTGAAACGGTGGTGGACGCCGAGATCGTGACGCCGGAACCGGCCAAGGCGCCGACTCCGCCGGAGCCGCCCAAGGCCCCGGAAGCGGCCGCGCCGCCGCCGGTGAACCCGGACACCAGCGCCTTGCAGGACATTGTCGTCCGCCAGGCGCTGCGCATCAACGAGCTGGAGGCCGAAGTGGCTGCGCTGAAGGCAAAGGCGGCCAAGCCGGCCAAGGCGAAGCCCCAAAGCAAGGCAAAGCCCCGGCCCGCCAAGGCTTAGCCCTTCTTGAACAGCACTTTGCCGCGCTGCTCGACGTACAGCTTCTCGAACGTCGCCGGATCGAAATAGGCTTCGACGCGGCCGGTTTCCGGCATCACGCCATAGACTTCATAGCAGCCACCATCGACCTTGGCCTTGGCCACGGTCCAGCCCTGCTTGGTGAGTTCGGCCTTCAGCGCCCCGATCGGCTTCATGTCGGCCGCCGCCACGTTGCACTTGATCTTGCCGGTGGCCAGCGCCGGGCCGGCCATCATCGTTGCGGCCAGAGCCGCCATCATCATTACGCGCATCTTCATACCTTTCGGGTTGCAGGGAAAAATCGAACCAGTTGCAGGCCGACGACGATGCCGGCAACTGCCATGGCCAGGCTGAACGCATCATGCACCACGGCCATGTGTGCCAGCGCCACCGCCGCGGCCGGGAGGCCCAGGCGCTGCACCGGCTTCCACGACCGGCGCAACAGGCGCATCGCGGCATCATTGCTGGCCAGCGCCGGCGGCAGCATCAGGGCGAGCGCAATCCAGCCGGTGAGGATGCCGGGCGTGAAGGCCTCGTTCCACATCAGCGCCCACTCGCCGCTCGGTTCTGCAAAGCTGCGCATCGCAAGCACGTAGAGCCACAGATGCAACAGGCTGGCCGCAAACGCCGCCAGCCCGACCGCGCGGCGCAGCCACAACAGGCGCGCCAGCGGTCGCCACAGCTTGGCCAGCGGTGTCAGCACCACGGCGATTGCCAGCCAGGCCATGGCCCAATTGCCGGTATCGGCCACCAGCGCATCCAGATCGGCATCCTGGCTGGCCGCCTGCCACCACAGCCCGGCCAGCGGTGCCATCAGCACCGCCCACAGGGCCAACAGGGCGAGGCGCCGGTTCATGTTTGCCGTGCTACCGTTGTTGCGAACGATTTGCAACAAGCCGGTTGCGCCGCTGCGGCCTTCCCAAGACGGCAAAGATGATTATGACAAGGCGGGCAATGTGGCGTCTCTATCATTTCACGCTTTGTCCGTTCAGCCGCAAGGTGCGTTTCGCGCTGGCGGTGAAGGGTGTGACGCACGAACTGGTGCAGGAACGGCCGTGGGAAAAACGGCCCGGCTTCACCGCGCTCAATCCCGCCGGGCAGACGCCGGTGCTGCAGCGCGATGCGCTGGTGCTGTCTGACTCGACCGCCATCCTTGAACATATCGAGGAAACGCTGGAACGCACGCCGCTTATTGGCAGCACCGCGGAAGACCGTGCAGAAACCCGGCGGCTGAGCGCCTGGTTCGATCAGAAATTCTATGCCGAAGTGAACGCGCCGCTGCTGGGCGAACGCATGTACAAGCGCGCCGTGGTGCGCGGCACGCCCGATGGCGGCATCATCCGCGCCGCCAGCCGCATGGCGGACATGCATCTGGATTACATCGATTTCCTGCTCGAACGCCGCGCCTGGTTGGGCGGTGGCCAGTTCGGCCTGGCCGATATCGCGGCGGCCGCGCATCTTTCGGTGGCGGATTATCTGGCCGGCCTTGACTGGGACGGGCATGAACCGGCGAAGACTTGGTATTCGGCGATCAAATCGCGGCCAACGTTCCGCCCCTTGCTGGCCGAACGTCTTGAAGGCCTGCCGCCGCCGCAGCATTATGACAAGCTGGACTTCTGATCCGGCTGCCTGTTGGGGAGAGGCGCGTTGGCAACCACTGAACAGGCTGAAGCTCGCGCCCGCTGGCTGCTGATCACATTGCTGTTTGCCGGCACGGCGCTGAATTATGTCGATCGACAGGTGCTGGCGTTGCTGAAGCCCACGCTGGAAGCCGAGTTCGGTTGGACCGATCAGGAATTCGCGCATCTGGGCAGCGTGTTCCAATTGTCAGCGATGTTTGCGCTGTTGGCGGTGGGCTGGTTCGTGGACAAGTTTGGCGTGCGGCTGGCCTATGGCGTCGCCGTCGCGATATGGAGCGCGGCTGGCATGGCCCATGCTGCCGCCGCAAATGTCGGCCAGTTCGTGGTGGCGCGATCGGTGCTGGCGGTGGCCGAAAGCGTCAACACGCCCGCCGCCGTGAAGGCCGCCGCCACCTATCTGCCGCTCACCCAGCGCAGCCTCGGCCTGGGCCTCGTCAATACCGCCCCCAACATCGGCGCCATCCTCACGCCCCTGTTGATCCCGCCGCTGGCGCTGGCGTTCGGGTGGAAGGCGGCCTTTGTTGTCACCGGGGCGCTCGGCTTCGTGTGGCTGGCGTTCTGGATCGCCGGCACCCGCACGCTGAAGCCGGTGGCCGTGGCCAAGAATGCCGTGCTTGAAGGCAATTGGGCCGAGCTGCTGCGTGACCACCGCACCTGGACAATCGTGGGTGCCAAGGCCTTCACTGATTGCGTCTGGTGGTTCGTGCTGTTTTGGTCGCCGGATTTTCTCGCCAAGACCTTCGGGCTGAGCCAGGCCGAGATCGGGGTGCCGACCGCCATCATTTTCACGCTGGCCGCGTTCGGAGCCTTGAGTTCCGGCTTCCTGTTTCCGGCGCTGCTCAAACGCGGCTTGAACGTCAACCGCGCCCGCAAATCGAGCATGTTGTTTTATGCCGTGCTGATCGTGCCGATGCCGCTGGCTCTGGTTGCGCCCGGGCCGATTGTGGCGGCGCTGATCATCGGGCTAGCGCTGTTTGCCCACCAGGGCTTTTCCACCAATATCTTCGGCCTCGCCGCCGATACAGTGCCCACAACGCGTGTCGCCGGGGTGATGGCGCTGGGCGGCGTGGCCGGCAATCTGACGGGGGCCGGCATTATCGAACTGACCGGCTGGTGCCTCACCAACGGCGTCGGCTATTGGCCGATGTTCGCCATCGCGGCCGGCGCCTATCTGACGGCGTTGCTGTTCATCCAGCTGATGCAGCCAGATATTCGTGCGCTGGACGAAGGCTGAAGTCAGGGGCTTCCGGTGGGCAGGGACGCAGTCCCTGCACCCGTTTGTTTGGCGCGGCTCTGTCGGCGCGCAAACGCATGCAAAGGAAAGTGGGGCAGCGGCTCAGCCGCTGCCCGCCGGAGGCCCTTTCCTTGCCTTCACCGCGCCGCCAGCAGCTCCTCCACCCAGGCCGGCACCAGCACGCTGGCCGGGCCGTGGCGGGCTTCGTCGAACACCGGTGTGCCGGCAGAGGGTTCCAGGTTGAGTTCCAGCGTGCGCGCGCCGGCGTCGCGGGCCCATTGCACGAAGCCGGCGGCGGGATAGACCGCGCCGGAGGTGCCGATGGAGACGAACAGATCGCACGCCGCGATGGCCGCGCTGATGTCGTCCACGTGGTAGGGCATTTCGCCGAACCAGACGATATCGGGGCGCAGACCGCCCACCCGAGCGCAGGCCGGGCACTTGGGATCGCCAAGCAGCGGCCCGCGCCAGGGCCGGGCGGCGCCGCAGCGAGTGCAGAGCGCGGAGTTCAGCTCGCCGTGCATGTGCAGCAGATGATTGTGGCCGGCGCGATCGTGCAGATCATCGACATTCTGGGTGACGAGCAGGAAGTCGCCGGGCCATTCCGCCTCCAGCCGTGCCAGCGCCAGATGCGCGGGATTGGGCACCACCTGGCCGAGGAAGGCGCGGCGCTGATCGTAGAATTGCTGCACCAATGTGGGATTGCGGCGGAAGGCTTGTGGGGTGGCGACATCCTCCACCCTATGGCCTTCCCACAGGCCATCGGCGGCGCGGAAGGTGGGCACGCCGGATTCGGCCGAAATGCCGGCGCCGGTGAGGATGACGATGGCGGGGTGGCGGCTCATGCAGGCTCCAGTAGGATGGTGGGGTCGGGCCACCAGACCCGGCAATAGGCCTGCCGGCTGCCATCGGGCGCGATTTCCTTATCGAGCGGGCCTTCCTGGCCTCCCACGCGGGCATAAAAGCCGCGCGCGGCGATGTTGGCGGCAAAGACGTGGAGATCAAGCCCGGCGCCGGGCGCCTCGTTCAGCGCCAACCGCGCCGCCGCACCGAGCAGGCGCCGGCCCAGGCCTTGCCCCTTGAGGCCGGGGCGGACGTGCAGATTGTCGACATGGCTGCCCCAGTGCGGATCGGCAGCGAGGAAGATGCAGGCAAAGCCGGCCAGGCCATCGTGATCATCGGCCAGCAGCACCCGCATGGCGGGATCGGGCGCGGCAAAGCGCTCGGTCCACACGCTCAACCTGTCGGCGGCCAGGTCCTGCGCCAGCCAGTCGGCGCGCAGGATATGGTCATAGGCGATGGCCCAGCTTGCCGCATGCAGGGCGGCGATGGCCGGGGCGTCGGCAGGCAGGGCAAGGCGAAAGTGCATCGCAGCACGATAAGGCCGGCCAGCGCGTTGCCGCAAGCATGGCGCAACCTTTGTGGTGCGCGTGCGTTGACTCACATCAATGCCGGTGCCGCATCCGGAGCCCAATGCTGCTGCGAAGGGAACGGGCATGCCGCGCGCCGCCAGCTTGATCAGCCGTGAAGTTCTGCCGTTTGCCGCGTGGTTGCTGGCGCTGGCGCTGGCGGCGCTGCTGGTCGATGCGGTGTTGCACTATTTTGATCAGGTGTGGGTGGGCCGCTGGCTGGGTATTCCCGGCGTGGCGCTGATTCTGGCGTCGCTCCATTACTCGCTGCGCAAGCGCAAGATCGTCACCCGCGGCAACCCGGTGACGCTGTTGCGCCGGCACGAGGTTATGGCCTGGGTGGGATCGTTGCTGGTGCTGGTGCATGCCGGCATCCATTTCAACGCAGTGCTGGCGTGGCTGGCGCTGCTGGCGATGCTGGTGAATGTCGCCAGCGGGCTGACCGGCAAATATCTGCTGGCCCACGCCCGCATCCGCCTGATCGACGCGCGGGCGCGGCTGACGGCGCAGGGCCTGGACGCCGCCATCGATGAACGGCTGCACCGCGACAGCCTGACCATGGATCTGGTGCGCAAATGGCGGGTCGTGCATGTGCCGATCACGCTGGCCTTTGCCGTGCTGGCGACGGCGCATCTGGTGGCGACCGCACTATTCTGGGATTGGCAGTGATGCCGAAGCCGGGAACCCTGTTCATCCTGGTCGTGCTGTTCGGCATCATCCTGCTGGCGATCTTTCGGCCGGAACCGATGCTGGCGCCCGGCCCGGTGAAGCCCGCCCATGCCGCCATCGTCGATGATTGCTTTGCCTGCCACGCGCCGTTCAAGGGAGCGGCGGCAGAACGCTGCATCACCTGCCATGCGCCGGCGCGCATCGGCCTGTTCACCACGAAGGGCAAGCGGCTGGCCGGCGGCAAGGCGGCGTTTCACCAGCAACTCATCACGCCCGATTGCCTTGCCTGCCATACCGATCATGCTGGCCCGGCGCTGACTGGCCACAGCCCGGTGCGCTTCCATCACGATCTGCTGAAACCCGCGGTGCGCGGCCAGTGCGCCACCTGCCACGTGGCGCCGGCCACCACGCTGCACCGCCAGTTTGCCTCCACCGGCTGCGCCACTTGCCATGGCACCAGCGGCTGGAAGCCGGCACATTTTGCCCATGATCGGCAGTTCCGGCTGGACCGCGTTCACAACGTGGCCTGCACCACCTGCCACGTGGGCGGCAATACGCGGCGCTATACCTGCTATGGCTGCCACGAGCACAAGCCCGCCGCCACGCTGGCCGAACATCGCGAGGAAGGTGTGCGCGGCAACATCGACAACTGCGCCCGTTGCCACCGCAGCGCCGAAGGCGAACGCGAGGGCGGCGAAGACGACGAGTGAAGCGGTTGCGCCGGCTCGGCAAGCTGTGGCTGAATGGCCTGCATGAAGGGGCGGCGCATCCAGTGGCGGTTTGGTGGGCAGATGCTGGGCTGGGGCGCAGCGCTGGCGGCGGGAGCGTTGCTGCTGGCCTGGGCGGATTGGCAGCGCATGGCGCGCACGCATTTTGCCGATATCGCGCTGCTGCTGGTGGCGGCGCTGTTTCTGGGGCTGGGCCTGTGGCTGGGCTTTTCGGTGTGGAACAAGCCACAACAGCCGCCCGGCAATCCCGCCGCCGTGGCCAGCCTGGGCCTCACCCCGCGTGAGGTGGAGGTGTTTGGGCTGCTGGCGGCCGGCCAGGCCAACAAGGAGATTGCTCGGGCGCTGGGCGTCTCCCCCAACACGGTGAAGACGCATCTGGCGCGGCTGTATGAAAAGCTCGGCGTGACCAGCCGAACGGCGGCCATCGCGCAGGCGCGGGCGCTGGGAATTGTCGGGTGATCAGATCGAAATCACCCATCCGGGTGACAGACACGCACCCCTTGCCGTGCGCAGATGATGGCGTAACCATCACCGCAGGGGGAAGCATGATCACCACCATCACCCGTTATGGCCTGGCCGCCGGCCTCATCATCGGCAGCATCTTGTTTGGCACCACCGTTGGGCTTGGCCAGCATATTCCCGATCCGGCGGTGGGCATGGCGATCGGCTATGCCGGGATGTTGCTGGCCTTTTCGATGATCGTCATCGCCATCCGCCGCCACCGCGATGGCGTGCTGGGCGGGGTGATCGGCTTCTGGCCAGCGCTGGGCCTAGGGCTGGGCATCACCTTGATCGCGACCATCTTCTATGTGCTGGCGTGGGAGGCGGCGCTGGCGGTGACCGGCATGGATTTCGGCGCCGAATATGCCGGCATGATGCTGGCGGAAGCCGAAAAGACGCGCGATGCCGCAGCCATCGCCAAGGCGAAGGCCGAAGCGGCGCAGTTCGCCCGCGATTATGCGCAGCCCTGGTGGCGCATGGGGGTGACGGCAACGGAGATCCTGCCGGTGGGCCTGCTCGTTTCGCTGATGGCGGCGGGCTGGCTCAGCCGGCGGCACGCAGCTGTCGCCTGATTGGTTGCACCCGCCGCCATCATCCCGCAATACGAGTTCATGACGAAGAAGCCGATCCGCGTTGGTGTATTGGGTGCCGGTGGCCGCATGGGGCAGGCCATCATTGGCGCGCTGTCGGATTGGCCGGGCCTGACGCTGGCTGGCGCGGTGGAACGGGCCGGCCATGCCAGTTGCGGCCGCCCGGCCGGACCGGGGCATCCCGAAACGCTCACCATCTGCTCCAATGTTGGCGCCATTGCCCACAAATGCGACGTTCTCATCGATTTTTCGGTGCCAGCGGCGCTGGCGGTGAGCCTGGAGGCGGCGCAGGAAGGCCGCTGCGCGCTGCTGATTGGCACCACCGGGCTGGAGGCGGACCATCATGCCGCCATCGATGCCGCCGCGCGCGATATCGCCGTGCTGCAGGCGGCCAACACCAGCCTGGGCGTCACCCTGCTGGCGCGGCTGGTCGAACAGGCGGCACGGGCGCTGGGGCCGGATTGGGATATCGAGATTGCCGAGCTGCACCACCGGTTGAAGGTGGATGCCCCGTCGGGCACCGCGCTGGCGTTGGGCGAGGCGGCGGCAAGGGGGCGTGGCATCGATCTGGCCACCCACTCAGACCGGGGCCGCGATGGCATCACCGGGGCGCGCGTGGAAGGCCAGATCGGCTTTGCATCGCTGCGCGGTGGCAGCGCGGCTGGCGATCACATGGTGCTGCTGGCCAGCGAAGGCGAGCGCATCGAATTGTGGCACCGCGCCGAAAACCGCAGCATCTTCGCGCGCGGGGCCCTGCGGGGGGCGCAGTGGCTGGCCGGCCGCAAGCCCGGGCGTTACGTGATGGCCGACGTGCTCGGTATCTGATTCCGGTAACGCGCCAGCGCCTCGCGGATCAGCGCGCCGACTTCGCGGCGCTCCGGCGCCGACAGGAACTGCCCCACCCGCAACCGGCGCCCGCGCGCGCTGAGGAACAGCAGTGCATCGCCCAGCGGGGTTTCCTCGATGTCGACCCGCGTGAAGAACGGCTCCAGCACTTCTTCCACCGCCTTGCCCCAGGGATCGATGCGGGTGAGGGTGAGCGCATCGCCGGCCAGCACCAGCCGCTCACGCGCGCCGCCTGATCGGTAATTGCTTCTGAACGCCCAGGCCAGCAGGGCGACATCGGCGATCATGAACGGAATCACCGGCCACAGCCCGAGGACCAGGAACCGGATGGAGCCGATCAGGAACAGCCCACCAATCCCCAGGATCAGCAGGCGCGCGTGATCACGCGGCAAGGAGCGATTCGGCGTGAGGGTGAGATCAAGCAGCACCCGGACTCCCTATTCGCTGCAGGCTTGCCCTGCCAGCCGCTTTGGCGGAAGGGCGACATCATGACCAAGCTCTACCAACGCCTGATGACGGCGGTCGAGATCGACGAGTATTTTCGCATTCTGGCCGCCCAGCGCCCGGAGCCGGAGACTGAACTGGCCTATGGCAATGGCTATCAGCTACTGGTCGCGGTCGTGCTTTCAGCCCAGGCCACTGATGTGGGGGTGAACAAGGCCACGCGCCGCCTGTTTGAAGCGGTGCACACGCCGCAGCAGATGCTCGATCTGGGCGAGGAGGGCCTGAAACAGCATATCCGCACCATCGGACTGTTCAATGCCAAGGCGAAGAATGTCATCGCCCTGTCGCGCCTGCTGGTGGACGAATATGGCGGGGATGTGCCGCCCAGCCGCGACCTGCTGGAAACCCTTCCCGGCGTGGGCCGCAAGACGGCGAACGTGGTGGTGAACGTGCTGTTTGGCGAGGAGACCTGCGCGGTGGACACGCATGTGTTCCGCCTTGCCAATCGCACCGGCCTGGCGCCGGGCAAGACGGTGCTGGCGGTGGAAAATGGGATCATGAAACGGGTTAAGGCCCCGTGGCGGCGCCATGCCCATCACTGGCTGATCCTGCATGGCCGTTATGTCTGTACGGCACGCAGCCCCAAGTGCCTCGATTGCCCGGTGGCGAATCTGTGCCAGTTCAAGGCGAAACAGGTGCTGGTGAAGTGAAGTTCAGGGCCGGTTCAGGACGCTGGCCGCAGCCTTGCCCGGTTGGAGGACGAATGATGCGCGCACCCATCCTGTTGTTGCTGCTGGTTGCGGCCCCCGCCTTGGCGCAAACCGAACCACCCGCTGCCCCACCGGAAACGCGCAATTGCCTGCAGCTGATGCAGATCCGCAGCAACACCGTGGTGGACGGACAAGCCATCGATTTCCGGCTGCGTGATGGCAGCGTGTGGCGCAACCGGCTGCCGCGCGCCTGCCCCACGCTGGGCTTCAACCAGGCCTTCAGCTACAGCACCAGTATCCCGCAGCTGTGCAATGTCGATATCATCCGCGTGATTGTGCAGGGCAACCCCGGCATCATCGGTGCGTCTTGCGGCCTCGGCAAATTCGAACGCCTGCCGCCAAAGCCGACAAAGGCAAAGGCCGGGACCAAGGGCTGAATCAGGCTGGCGCACGCCGGCAACCGCTGCTAACAGCGCGGCGTCCGCACCCGTAGCTCAGCTGGATAGAGCGCTGCCCTCCGAAGGCAGAGG
>Ga0164292_10000247_pt1 | contig 39482 bp, 37 predicted proteins | sample GEODES117metaG_FD_111486 | JGI IMG/M metagenome (GOLD analysis project Ga0164292, IMG submission 111486) | Eutrophic lake water microbial communities from Lake Mendota, Wisconsin, USA - GEODES117 metaG | ecosystem: Environmental > Aquatic > Freshwater > Lake | place: USA: Lake Mendota...
AAGGGAGAGAGCAAATGGCAGGACGCGTGGCAGGCAAGGTGGTGTTGCTGACAGGCGGCGCGATGGGCCTCGGTAAGGCAGCCACAAAGGCGCTAATGGCCGAGGGCGCGACCGTGATCATCACCGATATCGATGAAGCCGCAGGGCGCGCCACCGCGGCGGAGCTGGGCTGCGATTACCTGCCGCAGGACGTCACCGACTGGGCACGCTGGCAGGCCGTGATCGCCAAGGTCGAAGCCACGCACGGCCGGCTCGATGTGCTGGTCAACAACGCCGCGATCACGGTGTTCGGATCAATCGCCGACATTTCGCCGGAGGATTTCAAGCGCTGCTACACGGTCGATGTCGATTCGATCTTCATGGGCTGCAAGGCGGCGATCCCCTTGATGGCGAAGAGCGGCGGCGGTTCCATCGTCAATTTCTCGAGCGCGGCGGGCAACAAGGTTTCGCCCGATCTGGCCGCTTATAACAGCGCCAAGGCGGCGGTGGTGGTGCTGACCAAGAGCATCGCGCTCTACTGCGCGCGCGAGCAGAACGGCGTGCGGGTGAACTCGGTGCAGCCCGGCACGATCCTCACCCCCAATGTCGAAAGCGTGATCGCCGGCACCCCTGATCCTGACGCGACCCGCGCCGCCTTCTCGGTGGCGCAACCCATCGGCCGCATGGGCGAGGTCGATGATATTGCGCACCTCGTGGTCTACCTCGCCAGCGACGAGAGCAAGTTCGCCACCGGCGCGCCGTTTATTGTCGATGGCGGGCTGAGCATCGCCTGAGATGGGGCCTGAGATGGGGCCTGAGATGGGCAGCGCCGAGGACCGCTTCGCGATTATCGAGCTGGCGGCGCTCTATATGCGCGGGCTTGATCGGCTGGACGAGGCGCTGGTCGCCGCGCAGTTCTGGCCTGATGCCCGATGCGAATATGGCATTTTCAGCGGCAGCCCGGCGGTCTTCGCGGCGTTCTGCATGGCCGCGCTCAAGGATCACGCGCGCAACCACCACATGCTCGGCCAGCACCTGATCGACTTCGCCGCGCCGGAGGAGGCCTTCGGCGAGGTCTATTATCAGGCCTATCACCGCGTGGCCGATGCGGCGGGAGCGGCGCGCGATCTGGTAATCGCGGGCCGCTATGTCGACCGCTACGAGCGGCGCGGCGGAGTGTGGAAGATCGCCTATCGCTCCGAACTGGTCGATTGGCTGCGCGATGATCCGGCGAGCGACGCGATGCTGGCAGCCGCGCCGTTCATCATCGGAGCGCGAAAGCCTGCCGATCCGCTCTACAACCGAGAGGTGATGCGCTGATGAGCAAGCCCGATCTCACCGCCCCGTCCGACCCCGCGCTGGCTCCCGGCGAAGCGCGCTGTCCCGGCCCCTCGATGCAGGACATTCTCGACGCGGACGGTGATAATCCGCCGGCCGCGATGCGCGAGCAGGCCTACAGCTTTCTCGGTGATACCCCCCTGCCCTTCGTGCGCTACACCGATCCGGCGTTTCACGATCTGGAACTCGAACGCCTGTGGCCGAACCTCTGGCAATGGGCTTGCCGCGAGGAACACATCCCCGATCCCGGCGACCGCTATGTCTACGACGTCGGCCACCATTCGGTGCTGGTGGTGCGCGGGGCCGACGCCCGCATCCGCGCCTTCGTCAATTCCTGCCCGCACCGCGGGATGAAGTTCGCCAGCGAGGGCTCGCGCGGGGTTCGGCGCTCCAATATTCGCTGCCCGTTCCACGGGATGAGCTGGAACTTGGACGGGACCTTGCGCGAAGTGCCGTGCCGCTGGGACTTTCCGCACGTGTCGGACGACAATTTCGGCCTCGACGAGGTCGCCTGCGACAGCTGGGGCGGCTTCGTGTTCATCCACATGGGCGAAAACCCGCCGCCCCTTACCGATCAGCTTGAGGTGATGCCCGAACACTTCAAGCTCTGGCCGATGCATGATCGCTATGTTGCGCTCCACACCGAGAAGGTGCTGCCCGCCAACTGGAAGATGGCGATGGAAGCCTTCCTCGAAGCGTGGCACGTGCTCGAGACCCACGCGCAGGCGGTCTACACCGCCGCCGACGCCAATGCGCAATACGACATCTTCGGCCCCAACGTGTCGCGCTTTATCCACGCGGTCGGGGTGCCGAGCCCGCATCTACGCCAAGAGGTGAGCGAGCAGGTGCTGTTCGGCAAGTTGGGGCGCGATCCTGCAACTCTGCCAGAAGGAGCATCCGCCCGCGCCGAGCACGCGCGGCTGCTGCGCGAGGAACTGGGCGCGGCGTTCGGCACCGATCTGTCAGGCGTCTCGACCACCGAGATGCTGGATTCGATCGAGTACTTCCTCTTCCCCAATGCCTTCTTCTTCCCCGGCATCAACATCCGCCTGTGCTATCGCTTCCGCCCGCTGGGGCCGGACGAGTGCCTGCACGAAATCCTCGTCCTGCAACCGCTCCCTGCAAGCGGCGAGCGCCCTGCGCCTGCCACGCCGATCAGGCTCGGGGTGGAGGACAGCTACACCACTGTCCCCGGTTTCGCGCTCGCCGAAATCCTCGATCAGGATACCGAGAACCTGAAACTGCAGCGCGACGGGGCCAAGGCTTCGCGGAAAGGTGCCCAGACGCTCGGCAATTATCAGGAAGCGCGCATCCGCCAACTGCATCTGACGCTCGACACCTATCTCGCCGGTTGACTTGGCGAGCGCGGCGCGGGACAGAAGCCGCCATGCCGCTCAACCTGACCAAGATCGCCTTCGGCGCGAAAAGCTATGATGATCTCGCCGGATGGTACGAAGAGCGCGAGGGCATCCGCCTCACCACCCGCAACCGCCCGACCCGGCACGAGGAAGTGGTCGGCGGATCGCTGTTCTGGATCATCAACCACGCGATCGTCGCGCGCTCGCCGATCACCGCTTTCGTCAAGACCGAGGACGGGCGCTGGGACATCTGCCTCGAGCCCAAGCTGATCCGCGTCCACCAGATTCCCAAGCGCGCGCATCAGGGCTGGCGCTATCTCACCGAGGAGAAAGCCCCGCGCGATGTCGCCGAGGGCGAGGATATCGGCGATGCGCTGCCCGGCAAGCTTGCGGCCAAGCTGGAGCGCCTCGGACTGGTCTGAGCGCCTATTGCCCCGCGCGGCCCTGTCGGATCAGCCGGGCCAGCCGCAGACTGGTGCCGCCGATATTGCGGCGCGCGTGATCTGCACCGACCGAAGCCGCGCTCGCGCTCGCTTCGGCAAACATCCGCCCGCCGACCGAGACCACCACCAGATGACCCGGCACGGCGTTATGGCACAGATCGACCGTATCACGCAGCCGCGCCAGCGCGCTCTGGCGCGGCAAGGCATCGGACAGGGCGATATCGACTGCGTCGTGTCCCTGCGCCGCGATCTGGTTGGCCAGCGCTTCCTTGCTGCCGGGGAAAGCCATGTCGACCCGCCAGCCGGCATCGGTGAACTGGTCGGCCAGCAGCGCGGTGCCGACCATGTGCTGCTCGCCCGGCGCGGTGGCCAGCAGGATCGAATAGCGGCTTTGGCGCAGCGTGTTTGTACAGGCATGGGTGCGCACCGCGTGACCTGCCAGCTGCAACATGCTGAGCCCGATGGTAAGATCGAATTCGCAGCATTGATCGGCGAGCCAGGCATCGCCCATGGCGCGGGCCACCGGCTCGATCAGGTGCGCCACAACATCGTCTGCGCTCCACCCCTGTTCGGCAATCGCCGCCAGCTGGGCATTGATCCGCGCGTCATCGCCTTCAAGCGCCAAGCGGGTCAGCACCGGGACATAATGCGCCAGCGCGTGCGGGGCGAGGTCGCTGTCGCGGTTCGTCCGGCGCTTGTCACCCTCGCGGCTGTAGAGCAGCAGATCCCATCCCTCGAACAGGCGGGTCGAGACGAGATGTTCGGTCAGCACCTCGATCTCGCAATGGCGCGGATCGCGGCTGATCGATTCCCACACCGAGGAAATCGCAGCGGGCGGGCCTTCGAGCGTCTGGAGAAACCGTCCATTGTCATAGAGCAGCATACCGGTCACGCCGAGGCTGCGGTTGCGCTGCCGGGCATTGGCAACGAGCTGTTCAAGCTCCCCCGGCGCGGGCCGCGCCACCGCGCGGCTCTGGTACGTCAGGCAGCCGATCCAGTCTGCCGAATCCGCCAGTACGGACTCCTTGTGCGCCTGCATTCCATCCTCCCCCAAAGCGGAACGGGACGTGCAGGGCACCGGCGGGGCGTCTTATGCGACCCTTTGCGATTCACCCGGCGGAAGATCCCTCTCCGCGGATATCTCGACTTATGCAGAGTTGGGGCGATCGCACCATAGCAACCGGCCCCTTCCGCACCCCCTTGCCGCTAAGCAGGACGGTAAAGACATAACGTCACCTATCGCAGGCCATGCGTCAATGCCTAAAAAGCGCTAATTCGGTGCCTTCGGAGCGCTCCACCAGGACAGAGTCTGGTTGTCATGCGCAGACGTCCACACGCCGGCCGGCGTCCAGCGCAGCGCACCGCTGCCGACCGCCTCGCCGAGTCGCGCGCGGATCGCCAGCGTCGCCGGGTCGATCACCACCAGCGTCTGGTCGTCGGTGGTGCGCAGCCACACCAACCCGCCGCCGGTGTCGATGTCGCCCCATTTGAGATTGTCGCCGACCTTGGTGCGGCCCGCGATGGTCAGTTTGGCCGGATCGACCTTGGCGACCGTGCCGTCGCCTTGCTCCTGCACCCACACCGCGCCCTCGCCTGCCGCCAGGAACCCGGGCGTATCGCCGAGCGCAACCGTGCCAACCACAGCGTTGGTGGCCGGATCGATCATTTGCAGCACCTTGCCCTCGCTGCTCACCGCCCAGATCGCATCGAAGCCGAACGCCAGATACCAGGTCTCGGGCGCCACTTTGATGGTCGCGATGACAGCGTTGGTCTTGGGATCGATCCGCGCGACGGCGCCGGCCGGATCGCTCGCGACCCAGACCGATCCGGCGCCGGACACGATATTGGTCTCGCCCTTGGGATTGGCGAGGCCGCTGGCAATCTTGGCTTCGAGCGCGGCGGTCTCGAGGTTGACGCGGTAAATCTCGGCGCCCTTGCAATTGGCGACCCATAGCGAGCCTTCGGCAATCGCCATCGTCCCGCACGGGCGCGGCACGTCGAGGCTGGCGAGTTTGCCGGAGACCCCCCACTGCTCCACCCGCCCGTCATTAGTGACCCATGCCGTATCGCCGTCAATCGCGATGAAATCGGCAAAGCCGGGAACCTCGAGCGCCTTTTCGACCAAATCCACCGGCGGGCCTTCGGCTGGCGGCAGCGGCTCCTCGGCGGCGCAGGCTGCCAGCAAGGCAGTCGCCATAATCAGCGGGAGCGGGCGTGCTGCCGGACCAAGGGCCATCGCAATCCTTTCCAAGAGCCGCTGGCCACCAAAGTTTTGGCCAGTCTGGAACCAAGGATAGGCATATTACATTATCACGCAATCGTAATAATTCTCTGTAGACAAACCTTGGCGATGGGGGGATGCTGCGCTTGCGAAAGGAATCTCGAATCATGCTCCAACAGCTTCGCCGCGCGGCCCGTTTTGTCCTCATCGCCTGCGCGCTCGCGGTGGCAGCTTGCACGCCTGTGGCAGACGCACCGGCCGAAAAGCGCACCAGCTTCAACATCGGCTGGTCGATCTATGCCGGATGGATGCCCTGGCCCTATGCCGAGCAATCCGGGATCGTGAAGAAGTGGGCCGACAAATACGGCATCGAAATCAAGTTCGTGCAGGTCAATGACTACGTTGAATCGGTCAACCAATACACCGCCGGCAAGCTCGACGGGGTGACATTGGCCAACATGGACGCGCTCACCATTCCCGCCGCGGGAGGCAAGGATACCAGCGCGATCATCCTCGGCGACTATTCCAACGGCAATGACGCTGTGCTGCTCAAGGGCGCAAACACTGTTGCCGGCATCAAGGGGCGCGAGGTCTACCTCGTCGAGCTTTCGGTCTCGCACTACCTGCTCGCCCGCGCGCTCGAAACCAACGGCATGAAGATGACCGACGTGAAAACGGTCAATACCTCGGACGCGGACATCGCTGCAGCCTTCGCCGCGCCGTCGATCAATGCCGCGGTCGCGTGGAACCCGCAGGTCACCACCATGAAGGGCGTGCCGGGCACCACCGCCGTCTTCACCTCGGCCGATATTCCGGGCGAGATTCTCGATCTGCTGGTGGTCGACACCGCGACGCTGAAGGCCAATCCGAACCTCGGCAAGGCGCTGGCGGGCATCTGGTTCGAGACCATGACGCTGATGGCCAAGCAGGATGCCGAGGGCGCAGCGGCGCGCGCGGCGATGGCGAAGCTCGCCGGAACCACGCCCGAAGAGTTCGAAGGCCAGCTCGCCACCACATTCCTCTACACCGATGCCAAATCGGCGGTTTCCGCGATGTCCTCGGCCGATCTGGTCACCACCATGCAGCGCGTGCGCGACTTCAGCTTTGCGCAAGGCTTGTTCGGCCAGGGCGCAGCTTCCGCCGATGCGGTGGGGATGGAATTCCCGGGCGGCAAGACTCTGGGTGACAAGAACGCCATCACCTTGCGCTTCGATCCCACCTTCATGCAGTTCGCAACGGACGGGAAGCTCTGAGGTGCGGCGGGGCGGTTAGCGGGACGTCGGACGCATGCGCTGGGTGAACCGCACGATCAGCCGCAGCGACGCGCTGCTGCTGGGCGCGCTGCCGCTGGCGGGGCTCGCGCTCGCCTATATCATCGCCGCCGCCAGCCGCCATGCCGCCAACCCGGCCGACAAGATCCTCCCCCTGCCCTCGGCCATGGTCGAGGCGATGGGCAGCCTGTTGTTCGAAGCCGATCCGCTGTCTGGCCAGCTGTTGTTCTGGGCCGATACCATCGCCAGCCTTTCGCGGCTCAGCATGGGGCTCGGCATCGCCACGCTCATGGCGCTGCTGGTGGGCCTCGTGCTCGGCGCGCTGCCGCCGGTGCGCGCGACCTTCGGCCCGCTGGTGACCGCGATTGCGGTGATCCCGCCGATCGCGCTGCTGCCGATCCTGTTCATCGTCTTCGGCCTCGGCGAGACCGCCAAGGTGGCGCTGATCGTGATCGGGATCGCGCCCTTCATGATCCGCGATGTCGCAGGCCACATCGCCGCCCTGCCGCGTGAACAGCTGGTCAAGGCGCTGACGCTGGGGTCGAACTCGTGGCAATTCCTGCTGCGGATCGCGCTTCCCCAAGCCATGCCGCGCCTGATTCAGGCGCTGCGCCTCTCGCTCGGGCCGGCCTGGGTGTTCCTGATCTCGGCCGAGGCGATCGCGGCTGACGTGGGCCTTGGCTACCGTATCTTCCTCGTCCGCCGCTATCTCGCGATGGACGTGATCATCCCCTATGTGGTGTGGATCGCGCTGCTCGCTGTGGCGATGGATTTCCTGCTCACCCGCTTGAGCCGCGGCCTTTTCGGCTGGGCGCACAAGGCGAGGCATTGAGCGATGCTGAGACTCACCAACATCTGGGTCGAATATGGCGAGAAGGTCGTGCTCGAGCGCATCTCGTTCGACATTGCCGAGGGCGCCTTCGTCTCGGTGATCGGGCCTTCGGGTGCGGGGAAGAGCAGCCTGCTGCGCGTGATCCTCGGGCAGGATGTGCCGAGCCGGGGCCGGATCCTGCTCGACGGCCAGCCGCTGCCGCGCGAATGCGGGCCGGATCGCGGGGTTGTGTTCCAGCGCTATTCGGTGTTCCCGCATCTGACCGTGCTGGGCAACACCATGCTGGGCCTCGAATTCGAGGCTGCCCCGCTCGCTGCGCGCCTGTTCGGCTCAGCCCGCCGCGCCGCGCGCGCGGAGGCCGAAGCGATGCTGGCTGCGGTCGGCCTCGCCGACTGTCTTGACCTTTACCCCAGTGAAATGTCGGGCGGGATGCAGCAACGCCTCGCGATCGCGCAGGCGCTGATCAAGCGGCCGCGCATCCTGCTGCTCGACGAGCCTTTCGGCGCGCTCGATCCCGGTATCCGCGCCGATATGCATGTGCTGATCACCAAGCTGTGGCGCGAGTTCGGGCTGACCATCATCATGGTCACCCACGACATCAAGGAGGCCTTTGCGCTCGGCACGCGGGTGCTCACGCTCGACAAGCGCCGCCACGATCCGCACGCCCCGCAGCGCTATGGCGCGGGCGTGATCTACGACATCGCGCTGACCCGCAAGACACAGGCAGACGTGCCTGACGAGAGTGCCGGGAATGATAGCGGTATTACGTTTGACACAATTGGTAATAATTGAGATGGCGACCCCATGAGTACTGAGCCCTCCCGCCTCGCGCGCCTTTCGATGAGCCTTCCGGCAGACCTGTTCCGCCAGCTCGACGTGATGGTCGAGGAACGCGGCCTGCCCTCGCGCTCGCAGTTGATCGCCGAACTGATCCGCCATGCGCTCGCCGAGCACGAGGCGCTGACCCGGCCCGATGACATGCTCGCGGGCACCGTCACCATCGTTTACGCGGGCGGCGGCGGGCGGGTGCGCCAGCAACTCGCCGAAACCCAGAGCGACTACCTGAAAGAGGTGATCTCCTCGCAGCACGTGTTCCTTGAGCAGGACCAGTCGCTGGAAGTGCTGCTGGTGCAGGGCCCCGCAGTGCGCCTCAAGCAGCTGTGCGATGCGCTGCGCACGATCCGCGGCGTGCAGCAATTGCAGCTAGTCACCACTACCGCGCTGCTCCCGCCGCTGCACGAGCAGGACGGCGTCGCCGCACCTGCCACCACGCAGGAGGCCGCCGAATGAGCCAGACCGCCGATCCCAAAGCCGCGCGCGAACACGCCCGCGCCCAAGGCGGCACGCGGGTCGAGGCGATGCCGATCCTGCCGCCGGTCGCCGATGATCTGCCCGCTGGCGTCACGCCCCCCGATCTGGTGTGGGAGGAGACCATCTCGCCCGGCGGTTACGCCTCGCGCCGGCTGTCGCGCGGCACCCGGCTGCGCCTGATCGACACGAGCGGCGACGCCTGCGCCAGCCTCAACATCTTCAACGCCGAAATGCCGCCCGAGCGGCTCAACGTTGCTGATACGGTGAAGGTCCAGTGGAACGCCTATCTTGGCACCGGCAAGCTGCTGCTCAGTGACATGGGCCGCGTGCTGATGAGCATCATCGCCGATGACGCCGAAACCCATGACACCTTCTGCGGCACCTCCAACGCCGCCACCAATGCCGCGAAATATGGCGAGGGGCGCAATTCGGGCGCCTACCCCAACGGACGCGACCGGCTGATCCTCGGCGCGGCCAAGCACGGGCTGACCCGCCGCGATGTTCACCCTTGCGTCAACCTGTTCAAAGGCACCCGGATCGAGGCCGATGGCACGATCACGCCGGTCGTTGGCCCCTTCGCGCCGGGCCGCAGCGTGATCCTGCGCGCCGAGATGGATGTCGTCGTGGTGATCGCCAATTGCCCGCACGTCCGCGACCCGCGCCCCGAATGGAATTCGGCGCCGCTTCGGGCCACCACATGGCGAGGCCCCGTCACTGCCGAAGATGATCCCGTGCGCAACGCCGCCCCCGAAGGCTTGCGCGCCTTCCTCAATGTCGAGGACTACTATCGCCGCTAACCCCTTGCAGCCAAGGTATAACATGACCGACGACCCGGCCCTCTCCGGCCTTTCCGGCTCCATCATCCACGACGTGATCGTCCCCGCCCGCGCGCCATGGCTGCACCATGTCGCGGCCGGTCAGACGCTGCGCATCGTCGATGTCGAGGGCAACCAGGCGGTCGATTTCCTGATCTATGCAGCGGCCGATGATGCCGAGCGTTACTCGGCACAGGATACGGTCGCGGTGCAGGGCAACCTGTTCCTCAAGACTGGCACCGTGCTGCTGTCGAACGAGGGCCGCCCGATGATGACCATCGCCGCCAGCGCGGTCGAGTATCACGACACGATCGGCGGGGCCTGTTCGTGCGAATCCAACACCTTGCGCTATGGCCATCACACCAAGGCGCAGCACGCCTGTGTCGACAATTTCCTCGAGGCCAACCTCACCGAAGGACGCGGCAAGCGCGATATCGTCTCCAACATCAATTTCTTCATGAACGTGCCGGTGGAAGAGGACGGAACGCTCGGGATCGTTGACGGCATTTCCGCCCCCGGCCTCACGGTCGATCTGCGCGCCGAGATGGATGTGATCGTGGTGGTGTCGAACTGTCCGCAGATCAACAATCCCTGCAACGCCTTCAATCCCACGCCTGTGCGCATGATCGTCGCCGCATGAGTTTCGATACGGTCCTAGTTGCCAACCGGGGCGCGATTGCCACCCGGATCATCCGCACGCTGCGGCGGATGGGTCTGCGTTCGGTGGCGGTCTATTCCGAGGCCGACGCGGATTCGCTCCATGTCAGCGCCGCCGATATGGCCGTGTGTATCGGCCCTGCCGCTGCTGCCGAGAGCTACCTCAACGTGCCCGCCATCCTCGCCGCTGCCAAGGCTTGCCGAGCGGGCGCGATCCATCCGGGCTATGGCTTCCTCGCCGAGAACGCCGAGTTTGCCGAGGCCTGCGCGGCCGCGGGCATCGCCTTTATCGGGCCTACCCCTGAGAACATCCGCACCTTCGGCCTCAAGCATTCCGCCCGCGCGCTGGCCGCCGCGCATGATCTGCCGCTTGCACCGGGCACCGGCTTGCTGACCGGCGAGGACGAGGCCGCCGAGGCGGCTGCGCGGATCGGCTATCCGGTGATGCTCAAGGCGACCGCGGGCGGCGGCGGGATAGGAATGCGCATCTGCGCCGGTGAAGCGGCACTGCGCAAAGGTTTTGCCACTGTCGTGAGGCAAGGCGAGGCGAGCTTCGGCGATGCCGGCGTGTTTCTCGAACGCTACATCGCCCGCGCCCGCCACATCGAGGTGCAGATCTTCGGCGACGGCGTGAGCCGCGTGATGGCGCTGGGCGAGCGCGATTGCTCGCTCCAGCGCCGCAACCAGAAAGTGGTCGAGGAGGCCCCTGCCCCCTGCCTCTCCGACGCCAAGCGCGCCGAGCTGATCGCGGCCGCGGTGCGGCTCGGCGAGGCGGCGGGGTACCTTTCGGCAGGCACGGTCGAGTTCCTCTACGACGCGGCGCGCGATGATTTCTTCTTCCTCGAAATGAACACCCGGTTGCAGGTCGAACACGGGGTCACAGAGGAGGTGATGGGGATCGACCTGGTCGAATGGATGATCCGCGGCGCGGCGGGTGATTTCGCCTTCCTCGATGCCCCTGCCCCCAGCCCCAAGGGCCACGCGGTGCAGGTGCGGCTCTATGCCGAGGATCCCGCGCTCGATTATCGCCCCACCACCGGCATGCTCACCAATGTTGTGTTCCCCGCCAACATCCGCGCCGAGACCTGGGTGATGGCCGGCACGCAGGTCAGCGCATGGTACGATCCGATGCTCGCCAAGCTGATCACCCATGCGCCCACCCGCGAGGGTGCGATTGCAGCGATGCAGGTCGCGCTGGACGAAAGCCGGATCGACGGGATCGAGACCAATCTCAGGTGGCTGCGCGATGTGCTGCGCGAGGACGGCTTCACCAGCGGCGCGGTTAGCACACGGCTGCTCGACAGCGTCGCGCATCGGCCCGCAAGCATCCGCGTAATCTCCGGCGGCACATCGACCACGGTGCAGGACTGGCCCGGACGGCTCGGCCTGTGGGACGTGGGGGTGCCGCCTTCGGGGCCGATGGATGATCGCTCGCTCAGGCTCGGCAACCTCCTGCTGGGCAATCCCGAAGGTACCGCAGGGCTGGAAGTGACCGCGAGCGGCCCGACGCTGCTGTTCGAAGCACCGGCGCGCATTTGCCTCACCGGCGCGGATTTCGGCGTGCGGCTTGACGGTGTGCCAGTGGCGATGGGTCAGCCGATCGCCGTCGCTGCCGGGCAGACGCTCGCACTCGGCCGGGTGACCGGCGCGGGCCTGCGGGGCTATATCCTGTTTGCCGGCGGGCTCGACATTCCCGCCTATCTCGGCAGCCTAGCGACCTTCACGCTCGGCCAGTTCGGCGGCCACGCTGCACGCCCGCTGGTGGCGGGCGATGTGCTGCATCTGGGCGCAGGCGAGGTGGCCACGCCGCTCGCCGCCGCCACGCTTCCGGCGCTCGGCAAAAGCTGGGACATGCGCGTGCTCTACGGCCCCCATGGCGCGCCCGATTTCTTCACCTCCAGCGATATCGACCGCTTCCTCGAAGCCGACTGGCAGGTGCACTACAATTCCAACCGCACCGGCGTGCGCCTCGTCGGCCCCAAGCCCGAATGGGCGCGGCGCGATGGCGGCGAGGCGGGGCTGCACCCCTCGAACATCCACGACAATCCCTACGCTATCGGCGCGGTCGATTTCACCGGCGACATGCCGATCATCCTGGGGCCGGACGGGCCTTCGCTGGGCGGCTTCGTGTGCCCCTTCACGGTGATCGCGGCCGACCACTGGAAGATCGGCCAGCTCGTCCCTGACGACCGCGTGCGCTTCGTGCCGGTAAGCATTGCCGAGGCCATGGCGGCCGACGCCGCGCCGCTCGGCGAGGTACCCGCGCCGACAGCCGCGCACGCTATCGCCAGCCTCTCGCCGATCCTCGCCGAGATCCCCGCGTCTGGCGCGCGGCCGCGCACCACCTATCGCCAGCAGGGCGATCGCAACATCCTCGTCGAATATGGCGACATCGTGCTCGATATCGAACTGCGCATCCGCGTCCATGCGCTGATGCGCGCGCTGGAGGATGCCGCCCTGCCCGGCGTGATCGACATCACCCCTGGCATCCGCTCGCTGCAATTGCATTTCGATGGCCGCGTGCTCGATCAACTGCGTGCGCTCGCCGCGCTGATCGCTGCCGAGGAGGCGATGGGCGATCTCGATAACTTCTCGATCCCCTCGCGCATCGTCCACCTGCCGCTGAGCTGGCGCGATCCGGCGATCACCGAGACTATCGCAAAATACATGGGCGCGGTGCGTGATGATGCGCCGTGGTGCCCGGACAATATCGAGTTCATCCGCCGCATCAACGGGTTGGCCGATAGCGCGGCGGTCGAAAGCCTGATCTTCGATGCGAGCTATCTCGTGCTCGGTTTGGGCGACGTCTATCTCGGCGCGCCGGTCGCCACACCGGTCGATCCGCGCCACCGGCTGGTCACCACCAAATACAACCCCGCGCGCACCTGGACCCCGCCCAATGTGGTCGGCATCGGCGGGGCCTATATGTGCATCTATGGGATGGAGGGGCCCGGTGGTTACCAGCTGTTCGGGCGCACCATCCAGGTCTGGAACACGCACCGACAGACCGATGTGTTCGTGGACGGCAAGCCGTGGCTGCTGCGGTTCTTCGACCAGATCCGCTTCTTCCCCGTCTCGGCCGAGGAGCTCGCCGAATGGCGGCGCGATTTTCCCGCCGGGCGCCGGTCGATCCGGATCGAGGAGAGCACCTTCCACCTGGCGGATTACCGCGCCTTCCTTGCGGACAACGCCGCCAGCATCGCCGCCTTCGAGACCACCCGCCAGAGCGCCTTCGATGCCGAGCGCGCCGCGTGGCAGGCCTCGGGCGAGTTTGACCGCGTCACCGATCTGCTCGCCGAGGACGTCCCCGGCAGCGAGGCGGCAGCGATTGAGTTGCCCGAGGGCACCGATCTGATCGAAGCCCCGTTTGGCGGCTCGGTATGGAAGCTGCTGGTCGCCCCCGGTGACACCGTCGAGGCAGGCGATGTGATCGCGGTGATCGAGGCGATGAAAATGGAATGTCCGCTCGAAAGTCCGGCCAGCGGCACCATCGCCGCGCTCTACATCACCGAGCGCCAGTCGCTCCAGCCCGGCACGCCGATGCTGGCCTTGCGGAGAGCCTCATGACCGCGCCCGTCCGCCTTTCCGCCGGAGCCATCGCTGCCGCCGTCAATGCGGGCGAGACCAGCGCGGCGCAGGTGATGGATGCAACGCTGGCGCGGCTCGCCGCCTATGACGCGGTGCAGCCGCAGATATGGATCAGCCGCGCGGCGCCCGAAGCCCTGCTCGCCGCCGCCCGCGCCATCGATGCGCGCGTGGCCGCAGGCGAGCACCTGCCGCTTGCAGGCGTGCCCTATGCGGCGAAGGACAATATCGACGTCGAGGGGCTCGAAACCACCGCCGCCTGCCCGGCCTTCGCCTATCAGCCCGGACACTCCGCCAGCATCATCGAACGGCTCGAAGCAGCGGGCGCGATCTGCGTCGGCAAAACCAATCTCGACCAGTTCGCCACCGGCCTTGTCGGCACGCGCAGCCCTTATGGCATTCCGCGCAACGCCTGCAATCTTGCCTATGTCAGCGGCGGATCGAGCTCCGGCTCGGCGGTGGCGGTGGCGGCGGGGCTGGTCGCCTTTGCGCTCGGCACTGACACGGCGGGATCGGGGCGCGTGCCGGCCGCCTTCAATCACCTTGTCGGATTGAAGCCCAGCAAAGGCCGCTGGAGCACGCGCGGGCTGGTGCCGGCCTGCCGCTCGATCGACTGCATCACCGTGTTCACCGACGCGCTGGGTGATGCGCGGCTGGTCGATAGCGTGGTCGCGGGGTTCGACGCTGCCGATCCCTTCTCGCGCCCGCTTGCCGACGCTGCCATCACCGGTCGCCGGATCGGCATACCCCGCCCCGACCAGCTTGTGTTCTTCGGCGATCTGCAAGCCGAAGAACTCTATGCCCGCGCGCTCGCCGTGCTGGGGCAAGGCGCCGAGCTGGTCGAGATCGATATCATCCCGCTGCTCGAGGCCGCGCAGCTGCTTTACGGCGGCCCGTGGGTCGCCGAGCGCACCGCCGCCATCGAAGCTCTGCTGCGCGCCAACCCCGATGCGATCGACCCCGTCGTGCGCAGCGTGGTCGAACCGGGGCTGGCAATCAGCGCGGTGGAGGTCTGGAACGGCATTTACCGCCTCGCCGAGCTTGCCCGCTCCGCCGAGGCCTTGTGGGACAATGTCGATGCCCTCGCCTTCCCCACCACTGGCACCACCTACCGCGTCGCCGAACTCGCCGCGGCGCCGATCGCGCTCAACAGCAATCTCGGGCGCTACACCAATTTCGTGAACCTGCTCGACATGGCAGCGGTGGCGGTGCCTGCGGGGGTGCGCGCCAATGGCACCGGCTTCGGCATCACCCTGATCGGCCCCGCGCATAGCGATCACGCGCTGATCGACCTTGCCGAAGCCTACATCGCCGCAGCCTGCCTGCCCACCCTCCCCCCGCTCGATACCGGAGATCATATGGACACGATCAAACTCGCCGTCGTCGGCGCGCATCTTGAAGGCATGCCGCTGCACTGGCAGCTGACCAGCCGCGAGGCAAAGTTAGTCGGCGCCTTCACCACCGCGCCGACCTATCGGCTTTACGCCATGGCCGATTCTGTGCCGCCCAAGCCCGCGCTGGTGCACGCCGCGGATGGCGCGGCTATCGCGCTCGAAGTCTACGAGTTGGGCCTTGCCGAATTCGGCAGCTTCGTCGCCGAAGTCCCGCCGCCGCTTGCGATCGGCACCGTGACCCTTGCCGATGGCACTAGCGTCAAGGGCTTCGTCGCCGAGCCGCGCGCGCTCACCGGGGCCGAGGACATCACCCATCTGGGCGGTTGGCGCGCCTTTATCGGGAGGGGATGATTGCCTAAGGACGCCGCCCTGACCCTGCTGACCGCCTTGCGGACACGCGGCGAGAGCGCGCACGCCGATGCGCTCGCGGCGTTGTTGGCGGAGCGTGCCGAGTTGGTGCGCGCCAAGGTGGCGGCCGAGGCGGCGAACGAGGCCAAAACGCGCTTCCTCGCCAGCGTCAGCCACGAGATCCGCTCGCCATTGAACGCGATCTACGGCTATGCCCAGCTGCTCGAACGCGGCGCGGAGGATGGCGGGCGTGACAGCGTGCAGGCAGGCAAGGTGATCCGCCGCAGCGCCGAACACCTCTCAAACCTCGTCGAAGGCCTGCTCGATATCGCGCAGGTCGAAAGCGGCTCGCTGAAGCTGGCGCGCGATACGATCCGCTTTCCCGCCTTTCTCGAACAAATCACTGCGATGTTCGAGCCGCAGGCGGCGATGAAGGGTCTCGCCCTGCGGCTGGAGCTTCCGCCGACATTGCCCGAATATGTCCGCACCGATCCCAAGCGGCTGCGGCAGGTGCTGATCAATCTTCTGTCCAACGCGATCAAGTTCACCGATCACGGCGAAGTCGTGCTCAAGGTGTATTACCGCAACGAGCTGGCAACCTTCGAAGTGGCTGACAGCGGCATCGGCATCGCGCCGGCCGATATCGAACGCATCCTGCTCCCCTTCGAGCGCGGCGGCGGCGCGTCGGCCGAGCGCGCCGGGATCGGTCTCGGGCTCGCGATCACGCAGGCGCTGGTGCACATCATGGGCGGCGAGATGCGGGTCGAGAGCAAGCCTGGCGAAGGCTCGCGTTTCATCGTAAAGCTGATGCAATCGCAGCCGCTCTCACCGCCGAGCGAGTTGCCCGATGGCGCGGGCGCGCAGTTCTATCTCGGGCGCGAGCGGCGGCTGCTGGTGATCGACGATGATCCCGGCCACCGCGAGGCCTTGTCCGGGCTGCTGGAGGCGCGCGGTTTCCTTGTGCTCGCCGCGGCCGACGGCGCGGCGGGACTGGCGCTGGCGGCCGAAACGCAGCCCGATCTGGTGCTGCTCGATGTCGCGATGCCGGGGATCAGCGGCTGGGACATCGCCGCCACCCTGCGGGCCCGCCACGGCCCTGCGCTCAAGATTGTGATGCTGTCGGGTGAGGCGCCGGATTCAGGACCAGTGCAACCGGAAGGGCCGGCCAATGATGTGTTCGTGTCGAAGCCCTTCGCCTTTGCGACGCTGCTCGAGGTGATCAGCGAGCAGCTCGGCCTCGCTTGGCCGCAACCAAGCGCTCGGGCCGCCCAGCGCGCAGCCGTCGGCGCAGCGTCGTCCGTGCTGCTCACCCCCGAAGCCCAGCCGCATCTGGCCGAGATCGTCCGGCTGGTGCGGATCGGCCATGTCAGGGCAATCGAGGCGCGGATCGACGCGCTCGCAGCGGTCAGTTCCGAGGCCGCCGCGCTCGCTGAACGGATGCGGCTGTGTCTCGATGCCTTCGATTTGAAGGCGCTGGCGGCGCTCGCCGAAGCGGGAGGCCAGCCATGATCGGCCGCGAACGCAGCCCCGGCACGCGCGACTGCATCCTCGTGGTCGACGACAACCCGGAATCGCTGCGCTTCCTGGTCGATACGCTCGAAGCCGAGGGGATGGACGTGCTGATCGCGCGCAGCGGCGAGGCGATGCTCGAACTGCTTGGCCATGCCGCGCCCGATCTCATCCTGATGGACGGGGTGATGCCGGGGATGAGCGGTCTCGAGGCCACAAGCCAGATCAAGCGCGATCCGGCCACCGCGCACATCCCGGTGATCTTCATGACCGGGCTGACCGATCCCGAACATGTCGTCGCAGCGCTCGAGACCGGCGGGGTGGACTATGTGAGAAAGCCGGTGGTGGTGGGCGAGCTCTTGGCGCGGATGCGGGTGCATCTCGCCAATGCCCGCGTCTCCTATCGCTCACGCCTCGCGCTCGGGCGGGCCGGACGCAGCCTTGCCGCGGTCGATGCAGGCGGCGCGCTGATCTGGTGCACACCGCAGGCCGAGGGTCTGTTCCAGCGGCTCGATCCGGCCTGGGAGACCGGCGGCGCCAACCTGCCCGCGGGCGTGGACCCGGCCCTGCTGCGCGCGCTCGCCGAGCCCGGGCACTCCGGAACAGCCAACCTCGCCATCGCCGGGATCGAGATTGAAATCGCGCTCACCCAGGGCGACCGGCCGGGCGAGGCATTGTTCAAGATCACCGAAGTGGGCGAGGCCTCGAAAGTCGATCTGCTGCTCCGTCAGACCGGGCTGACCCGGCGCGAGGCCGAGGTGCTATTGTGGGTCAGCTACGGCAAGACCAACCGCACCGTGAGCGAGATTCTCGGGATCAGCCCCCGCACCGTGAACAAGCATCTCGAACAGGTGTTCAAGAAGCTCGGCGTCGAAACCCGCGCCGCAGCCACCGCGATTGCGGTCAGGATGATTTCGGAGTAAGTCTGCCAGCGCACAAGCGGGTGCGCCCGGGGGGGCGGCACTACGTCATTTGGACACTTACCCCGAACCGTGAGCTTGCCAAGGAAGGCATGATGACAACGGGCGGAGAGGGTTGCATCCCGCGGGTCGGCACACCGGCCCCGGATCAGGCAATCGGGTCGATACACGACGCAGGGTGGAGTGCGACATGTCCGGAGTACAGGTAGGCAAGCGGATCATCGGAGCGGATTCTCCGGTCACGGTCGGGTGGGAGAATATCGGCCGGGTCGAAGGCGGCCCGTTCAAGCAGTTCTTCTTCACCTGGTTCCAGCCGGCCGTGCTCTTCGGCCTGATTGCCTTCTGGTATTATGCCCCCAATGAATGGGCGCTGGCCTCGATCGGCATCGCGCTCGGCCTCGGCTTCAAGGTGCTGTTGCTCGGCCTTGAATGGATCAACCCGCGCTATCGCAGCTGGCAGCTGACGTGGAAGGAATTCGCCACCGACCTGTTCTATGTCGGGCTCGGCTACACGATCCTGCGCATGGTCGATTCCTACATCGGCGACGGGGTGATGATCGAAGCGGTGCAGAACGCCTTCGACTGGGGCAAGTTCAGCTGGTTCACTGGCCTGCCGCTGCTGGTGCAGGCGCTGCTCATTTCGATGATCTTCGATTTCGGCCAGTACTGGATGCATCGCGGGATGCACAACTGGCACCCGCTCTGGGTGACCCATGCGCCGCACCACTACATCACCCAGCTCAACATCAACAAGGGCGCGGTCGGCAATCCGGTCGAGCTGTTCCTGATCGGCCTGGGTGTCGGCGGGTTCTTCGACTTCCTGCCGCGCGCCTTCCTGCTGGCGGGGGCGATCGGCATGGCCGTGTCGACCTACCAGCACATCAACGTGCGCTTCAACACGCCGCGCTGGTGGCGCTACATCTTCAACACTGTCGAGCATCACTCGGTCCACCACTCGCAGGACTACGAGGCGACCCGCAGCAATTATTCGGGCACCTGGATCATCTGGGACCGCATTTTCGGCACCTGCGTCGATGGCGAGGCCGAGCTGCTGGGCATGGAAGGCGGGCGCCGGATGGATATCGGCGAGACCATGGTCTACCCCTTTACCGAAGGCTACAAGTCGGCGCGCGCTTGGGTACGCAAGCGGCTCCAGCTGACCGAGGCTGCCGGGCAACAGCCGGAACCGGCCGAGTGAGCGCGATTAGCCAGCGAGGCTACCGCGCATGACCATCGCCCTTCCCTACATCGACCGGATCTGGCGCGCCGAGGGCAGCGTGATCGTGCCCGAGCCGCTGACGGCCGATGAAGCCTTCACCCGGCTCGATCCGCTGTTCCAGACCCCGGGCACCGACTACGCCGTGGAGCGCGACACCCTCGCCTATACCAAGCGCAATCCGGCCGCGCAGGACAAGCTCGCCACCTTCACCCGCGGCAGCCTTCGGGTCGCACAACAACAAGACGGCACGTTGCGGGTGTTTTTCAATGTGTCGAGCACGGCGCTGCTGTTGTGCTTTCTCGCGCCGCTGCTGTTCCTTGCCTTTGCGCAGATCATGGTGACCGTGAACGCGTGGGACAAGGTTGCCATGGAAGCCGCCGAGGCTGCGGAGGGCGGCAAGGCGAAGGACGAGGAGAAGGACGAGACCAAGCCCCTGTCCAAGCTCCATCCGCTCGACCAGATGCTCGGCGCGCCTGCGCCCGAGGATCCGGCCAAGAAGAAGAAAGACAAGGACAAGGAAAAGGACAAGGACAAGGACAAGGACAAGTTCGATCCTACGCCTGCCTATGTCCTCGCGGGGCTGTTTTTCGTGATTTACTGCGTCGGCCGCGTGCTCGAACCGTGGCTGCTCAAGCGCACCCTGCGCGCCGCCCTGTCAGCGCAGCATGGCGAGTCGGTTTCAGGCACGGGCGAGTTTGCCACGCCCCAGCCCGACGCAGGCTGACCGCCGCGCCAGCGCGCTGCCGGTCAGGGCTCCGCTCCAAGCCAGCCGGGACACCCCAAGCACTTGGCCAAAATACCAAATATTCTTCAAATATTATGGCGTCAAAACGCTGCGTGGCACGCAAGCCACATAAGTCAAATGGCGCATAGCGCCTGTTGTATGAAATTCACATCAATGACCGGGTTACGTCACGCCACAGGGGAAGCGCGAGGGTAACTTCTGCGTACCGGCGCATCAAGACGCTCGGCCGTCGATAGCAGGGAGGGATCTTTCACCCATCTTTCGGGGGCATTGATGATCATTACCAAGACCAAGCTGATCCGTCGTACTCTGCTTTCCACCACGCTGCTCGGCGGCGCCTTTATCTCCTCTGCCGCTGCTGCCGAAGATGCCGCAGCCCAGGTCGAACCCGAAGTGATCGCCGCCAGCGCTGCTGCTGCGGCCGAGGCGCCCGAAGAGGCGATCGTGGTCACCGGCTCGCGCCTGCGGCGTGACTCCAACCTCGATTCCCCTTCCCCGGTCGTCAGCATCACTGCCGACAGCTTCCGCGGCGAGCAGGAAGTGGCCGATGCGCTGCGCACCATTCCCGCGCTTTCGGCCTCAGTCAGCTCCGCCCAATCGGTCGCGCCGAGTGAAACAGGCGGCGGCGGCGCGGTCGGTTCTGCCACGCTCAACCTGCGCGGCCTTGGTGCCGAACGCACGCTGGTGCTGGTCAATGGTCGCCGCCATGTCGCGGGCGTTGCCGAAACCTCGGTGGTCGACATCAACTCGATCCCCTCCTCGCTGATCAAGCAGGTCGAAGTCCTCACCGGCGGCGCCTCGGCAGTCTACGGCGCGGACGCTGTCACCGGGGTCGTCAACTTCGTGCTCGACCGCGAGTTCGACGGGCTCGAGCTCGGCCTCAGCGGCGGGATTTCCGACAATAGCGACGGCGGCAACATCGATGCCTATGTGAAGTTCGGCAAGAACTTCGCCGACGGGCGCGGCAACGTCACGCTGGTGGGCGATTACAGCCGCGACGACGGGTTGCGCTTCGGCGACCGCGCGCAGTTCCGCGACGGCTTGATCGCCGACGATGGCCCCAACCCGGCACTGCGCTTCCAGCGCGGCGATCTGGGCGCCAACACCCCCAACTTCAGCAACTTCTTCAGCCTGGCGCGCGGGTTCTACCCCTATGGCTTCACCATCCCGACGCCGGGCAGCTCGCGCTACCGGGCGATCTTCCCGACCGGCACCAACCCGACCGCGGCCGAACAGGCGCTGATCGACCGCGCACTGGCAGGGCCGACCCGCATCATCGCGCCGCAATACGGCTTCCCGATCACCTCGGCCGGCGGGGTGATCATCCCGGGCGACTTTGCCGATCCCAATTCCGATATCGACCGCGATGGCCGCAGCGACTGCACCGAGAGCTTTGTCGGCTTCAACGGGCTGTTCGACTATAACGGCTTCGGCGCGCTCGGCGGGTGCTTCATCGCCACCCAGAACGGGATCGAAGTGCTCGACGAGGACGGCCTCATCGCCAGCAACTTCAACTCCTTTGGCGGCGAAGGCACGATCTTCGACAATAACGGATTCCTGATCCCGCAGACCGAACGCTATGGCATCAACCTTCTGACCGATTTCGACGTCAACGACGCGATGAACGTCTATTTCGAAGGCAAGTTCTTCCGTCAGGAAACCGTGTTCGGCACCAACCAGAACTCGTTCTACGATCTTCTGACCGTGTCGCCCGACAACCCCTTCATCCCGGCGGTGCTGCGTCCGATTTCGGACAATGCCGGCGGGCTGTTCATCACCCGCGACCCGACCGACCTCGGCCCCAATATCGATACCAACATCTCGGAAACCTTCCGCTTTGTCGGCGGGGTGAAGGGCGATCTGTCGGACGAGATCTCCTATGATGTCTCGGCCAACTGGGGCCGCTACGATCTCAAGGCGATCAACCGCAACAACGTGCTGTATGACCGCTTCCTCGCGGCGATCGACGTGACCCGTGATGCGCAGGGCAATCCGGTGTGCCGCAGCGAGATCAACCCGGCAACCCGTTCGCCTTCGACCCCGTTCGGCATCCCGACCGGCGAGTTCGGCTACCTCACCTTCGTCCCCGGACAAGGCGATTGCCGTCCGGCCAACCTGTTCGGCCCCGGCGCGATCAGCCAGGAAGCGATCGACTTCATCACCACCACCACGATCAACAAGTTCCGCACCGAGCAGCTGGAGCTCCACGCGCTGGTGAGCGGCGACACCTCGGCCTTCTTCAACCTGCCCTATGACTCCATCCAGTTCGCCGTCGGCGCGGAGTATCGCGAGGAAAAGAGCCGTTCGCAGTTCGATGCGCTGGTGCGCGGCATCCTGCCTGTGACCACGGTTGACGGCACCACCGGACAGTTCGTGGGCGATGCCTCGGGCTTTGACGGCAACGGCTTCTCGCAGACCTCGCTCGGCACCCCGCCCGACGGGTTCTTCCAGGACTCGGGCGGCAAGTATGATGTGATCGAGCTCTTCGGCGAGCTCGGCACGACGCTGATCGAGGATGTGCCCTTCATCAAGGAGCTCCGGCTCGAACTGGCGGGCCGCTTCTCAGACTACAGCACGGTCGGCGGTGTGTTCACCTATGCCATCAACGGGTTCTGGTCGCCGATCGAGGACATCCGCGTGCGCGGCACCTATTCGCGCGCGGTGCGGGCCCCGAACATCTCGGAGCTCTTCGCTCCGCCGCAGGCTGCCTTCTTCCGTCCGTTCGACCCGTGCGATCAGGCCGAGATTGACGCGCTGGTGGCCAATGGCGATGCCAACGTCCAGAACCGCATCGCCAACTGCCGCGCGGACGGGATCCCCGAAGGCTTCTCCGATCCGCTGAGCGCGCGCTTTGCCGGAACCATCGCGGGCAACCCCGATCTGCGCGAGGAAACCGCCGATACCTACACCGTCGGCGTGGTGCTGCAGCCGCGCTTCATCCCCGGCCTCGCGTTCACGGCGGACTACTACAACATCCAGATCGACGACGCGATCAGCACGGTGGCAGCGCAGGATGTGGTCGACAACTGCTACGACAGTTCGACCTTCCCGAACGACTTCTGCAACAGCTTCACCCGCAACCGCGATACGGCTTCGGCGCAGTTCCTCGGCTTCACCTCATTGAACCTGACGACCATCAACTTCGTCCGGATCGAGACCGCCGGGGTCGATGCCTCGGTCTCGTACAACACCAGCATGGGCGAGCACCGGTTCGGTATCTCGGCCACCGCCTCGTGGGTCGACAAGATCGATTTCTTCTTCGATCCGACCGACCTTTCCCGAATCGATCCCGAGCTGGGCGAATTGCAACGCCCCGAATGGTCGGGCCGCGCGACCGCAAGCTATGGCTACGGCGATTTCAACTTCGATTACACCGTCAACTATCTCGGCGAGATGGCGCTGCGCGGGGTCGAGATCGAAACGATCGACGCCCAGTTCGGCCCAGCAGGGCTCGCCGATGAAACCTGGATGCACAATATCACCGCATCCTATGATTTCACCGACATGGGCCTGCAGGTCTTCGGCGGGGTCAACAACCTTTCGGACGTGAAGCCCTTCATCACCGAGCGCGCCTATCCGGCCAGCCCGATCGGCCGTTCGTTCTTCATCGGCGCACGCTGGACGATGTAAGCTGCAAGCCCCTTGAGGGGTCCCAAGAGCCGGGGAGCCTTAGCTGGCTTCCCGGCTTTTTGCTGCCACGCGGCGCAGCGCGTTGAAGTAGACCTCGGGCGCCTGCGCGCCGGGGATCATGAAGCGATCATTGACGATCATTGCCGGCACGCCCGAGATGTTGAGATCCCACGCCTGCTGTTCCTCGGCGAGGACGCGGGCTTCGAGATCGGGATCGTCAAGCGCCGCCTTGGCCGCCGCGCGGTGCAAGCCTGCCTCGGCCGCGATATCGAGCAGCACATCGCGATCCGAAAGGTTGGCGCGCTGGTTGAAATGGGCGCGGAACAGCGCGAGCTTCAAGGCGGTCTGCACCGCGGGCCCGGCCTGTTCGAGCGCGAAGGCCAGCAGCTTGTGGCAATCGCGGGTGTTCCACATCATCGCCGGCGGGGCTTCACCCTCACCCTCATAGGACAGCGACACCCCTGCGCCCTCCGCAATCGCCTTCATCTGCCCGCGCAAGGCAACGCCTTCCTCAGCCGGGCGGCGATATTTGCGCTGGAGATGCGCTTCCTGCTCCTCGCCCTCGAGCGCCATGTCGGGGTTCAATTCAAACGGTCGCCAGCGGATTTCCGCCGCGATCTCGCCCTCAAGCTCGGCCAGCGCCTTGGACAATTGCCCGTAACCGATCAGGCACCAGGGGCACATGACATCGGAATAGATGTCGATTGTCAGCGCCTGCGTCACCGGTCGAGCCACCATGCAATGAGGTGGTGCGCGATGGCGAAGGGACGCGGGAAATAGAGCAGCTCGGTGCCCGCCTCGCCCGCCGCGCGCGCTTCTTCGAGTTCGGCGCGGGTGAACCAGCGCGCGTCCTCGAGTTCAGTGGTGTCGATGGTGAGTTCGGGATCGTCGGCCACGCTCGTGCAGCCGATCATCAACTGGCTCGGGAAGGGCCACGGCTGGCTCGCGATATAGCGCACATCGCGCACCCGGACGCCCGCTTCCTCGTGGATCTCGCGCGCGACCGCTTCCTCGATCGTCTCGCCCGGTTCGACAAAGCCTGCGAGCGCGGAATACATCTTGGGCGGGAAGCGCGGCTGGCGGCCGAGCAGCAGCCTGTCTTCGTGCTCGACCAGCATGATCGTCACCGGATCGGTGCGCGGGAAGTGATCCGCGCCGCAGCCGTCGCAATGCCGCTGCCAGCCGCCCTTGACCAGCTTGGTCGGCGCGCCGCAGCGTGCGCAGAAGCGGTGGCGTGCGTGCCAGTCGACAAGGCTGCGCGCCCCGCCATAGATCGCCAGATCGGGCGGCGAGAGCAGCTGCATCACCTGCCACGCCGAGGGCATGGCATAGGCCGGGCCATCTGCTCCAGCAGGCGGGACGGGAGCGAAATGCGCCTTGCCGTCCATCAGCCCGAGAAACACCAGCTCGGCCTCCGGCGCGACATCGGCGAGGCTGCCCCAGACAAGGCCGCCTTGGTCGTCCACGCCCGGCAGCAGCCCGTCCATCATCAGCACCCGCGCGCGCCAGTTCATCAACTCGGCCAGCGCCGCATCATCGGTGCGGATGTGATCGGCCCGGTCAATCGGCGACCCGGCGAAGGCCATCGCGGGAGCAGGCGCTGCGGGGTGGTGCATCACGCGGCCTTCTTGCTGCGCATTGCCGCCAGATCGGCTTCCAGCGCGGCGAGGAATTCGTCTCGGATTGGATAGGCCTCGGACGGCATATACTGGGTGAACAGGGTCGAGCGCAGCTTGAGGCCGAAATCGACCGCGGCAAGCGTGCCTGCCGCCCCGCCCCAGCCGAAGGTCTGGCCGACCGAGCGTCCGCCCGCACCATGCCCCTGCCCTTCCAGCCAGCTGCCCTTGGTATCGACCGTTGCCGGCATCAGGTCCGATGTGCCGACCCGCACCGCCTCCTCGCTCATCACGCGCACGCCGTCGATCATGCCGTAGCCGAGCAGCATCCGCAGGAAGCGGTCATAGTCCTTGGGGCTCGACACCAGCCCGCCGCCGCCGGCCGGAACCTCGGGCGGATCGAGGAAGATCGAGGCGGGGCCGGGATCGAGCGGGAAGGCATTGCCGCCAAGGATGCCGTAATTGTCGGTGAGCCGCGACGCCTCGCTCTGCGGCACCTGCATATAGGTGCTGGTCATGCCGCAAGGCTCGAAAATGCGCGCCTTCAGGAAGGCCTCGAATTCCATCCCGCTGGCAACCTCGATCACCCGGCCGAGCAGATCGATGCTGCACGAATAGCTCCACTTGGCGGCTGGCTGATACATCAGCGGCAGGCCCGCGAGCCGGTCGGCCCAGGCCTCGAGCCCCGGTGCGGGGGTGACCGCCGGGAAGCCCGGGATCGGCATCTTGCTCACCCGTCCGCCGACAAGGCCATTAGCGTTGTAGGCAGCGAGCAGCGGCCCCTTGCTGATAATCTGGTAGCCCAGCCCCGCGGTGTGGGTGAGCAGCTGGCGGATGGTGATCGGCCGCTCCGCCGGCACGGTGTTCTCGAGCGGGCCGGCCGGATCGACCAGCACGCGCATATCGCGAAAAGCGGGCAGGATCTCGTGCAGCGGCTGATCGAGGCCAAGCTTGCCCTCGTCGATCAGGATCATGGTCGCCATGCCGGTGATCGGCTTCGACATCGAATAGATCCGGAACAGCGAGTTCTCGTCCACCGGCGTCGGCCGCGCCAGCGACAGCGTGCCGCCGCCCACGGTATGGGCGTGATCTTCCTGCTCCCAGCCAAAGGTCAGGAACAGGTTGGCGAGTTTGCGGCTGTCGACATAACGCTTTGCAAGCGCGGCGACATTGGGCCAGCTTTCCGAAACGTCATGTGCCAGCAGGCTGCGGCCGAACGGCAGGGTCGTCAGCATCGCGCCGCCTGCCAGCATAGCGCTCTGGCGGAACAGCGTGCGGCGCGAGAGGACGGCGGTTTCGGCGGCAAGCAGCGTGTTCATCGAGAAGGAATCTCCGGCAAGAGGCAATCGGCGCCCTGTCTGCGGCAGAGTGCGGCATGGGTCAATCGCAGGAACGGCCTACAGGCTTGCATTTTGCAGGTGTCCTATTCATATAAGACACATGCTCAATATCCTCGCCTATCTCGCCGGCCTTGTCAGCCTTGTGATCGTCATTCCGGCGCAGATTCCGCTGCTCGGCTGGGCCAATTGGCTCGCCCTGCCGCTGATTGTGATCGGGATCATCATCGGCGCGCTGTCCTCGCAGAATGGCGGGCGCAATTTCTGCCTGATCGTGCTGCTGATCGCGGCCGTGCGTCTCAGCATTGGCGGCGGGCTGATCTAGGCTTCGGCCAGCGCCAGCGCCGCGGCCTTGGCGAACAGGGTCGCTAGACCTGCTTCTCCAATCCGCTCCACCGGCCACCAGAACCCCTCACCCGGCGGCGTTACGGCGGTTTCGAGTGCCTTTACCACCAGCGTGAGATGCGCGTGGGTAAAACCGTGCCGCACGGCGCCGCAATCGCGCCAATCCCCTGCCAGCGGTATATCCCCCGAACCGTCCGCCTGCGCGCTCCAGCCGTCATCGGGCAGCGCGCGCATCCCGCCAAGCATTCCCGTTCCTGCGCGGGTGACGAGCCACACATCGCTGCCATTGTTACGGGTAATCCAGAAGGCTGTGCCGCGCCGTTCGGGCACCTTCTTCTTGGCAGGCTTGACCGGCAGGCGTTCAGGTTCCCCTTGCGCCAGCGCTGCGCAATCCGCGCGCAGGGGGCACAGCAGACAGCGCGGGGCCCTCGTGGTGCAGGTCTGCGCGCCCAAGTCCATCATCGCCTGCGCAAAATCGCCGGCACGGCTCTCGGGCGTGATCGTCTCGGCTGCGGCGCGGATCGCTTTGCGTGCGCCCGGTAGCGGCGTGTCGATCGCAAACAACCGCGCCGCCACCCGCTCGACATTGGCATCGACCACCACAGCGCGCTGCCCAAAGGCAATCGCAGCAATCGCGGCGGCGGTGTAGTCTCCGAGACCGGGGAGCTGGCGCAATTCCGCCTCGGTCGAGGGAAAGCCGCCCCGCTCGGCCACCGCGCGCCCGCATTTCACCAGATTGCGGGCCCGCGAATAATAGCCCAGCCCCGCCCACGCCGCCATGACGTCGTCCTCGGGGGCCGCGGCCAGCGCCTCGACCGTGGGCCAGATGCTCGTGAACTTGGCAAAGTAGGGCTTCACCGCCGCCACGGTGGTCTGCTGGAGCATCACCTCGGACAGCCACACGCGGTAGGGCCAGGCAGGATCGTCGGGCACAGGCGCGCCCGGCGGCAGGCGCCACGGCAGGTCGCGTGCGTTCCGGTCATACCAGGCGAGCAGTGTGTCGGAGATACTGGCGGTCACGCCGCGCCTATGGCATGTCACCCGCAACCATGGGAAGCGACAAGAAACCTCCAGCCTCAAGCAGCGCAGCGGTAGGCGGCAAGAACGCCTCAAGCAGCGCAGCGGTAGGCGGCAAGAACGCCTCAAGCAGCGCAGCGGTAGGCCGCAATAACGCCAAGCCCTATGCCCGCCCGCGCGGACAAGGCGTGCGCCCGATCGGCGATCTCATGCCCGAAATCGGCCGCACCGCCTTCCGCCGCTTTGGCTTTGTGCAGAGCTCGGTCGTCACCCGCTGGCCCGAGATCGTCGGCCCCCACCACGCCCGCGTGTGCAGCCCCGAAGCGATCCGCTTCCCGCCGGGCGAAAAGGTCGAGGGGATCCTGCAACTGGTGGTTGTCCCCGCGCACGCCCCGCTGATCCAGCAGGTGATCCCCGAAATCATCGACCGGGTGAATCGCTTCTTCGGTTACAAGGCGGTGGCGCGGGTCAAGCTGCGGCAGGGCGCGGTTACCCCGGCACTGGCTGACAAGCCCGCCAAGCCGCCGCCATCCTTGAAACCGATCCCGCTCGAACTGGGCGACAGCTTGCGCGATATCGGCGATCCCGAACTGCGCACCGTGCTCGAATCCCTCGCCCGCTCGCTGGGCGAACAGCCTTCCCCCGCAACCGAACAGGACCCGACATGACTTTGCGTCCCCTCACAGCGCTCTGCGCCGCGATCATCGCGCTGGCCGCACCCGGTGCTGCCCAGCAGAACCCCGATGCGCCGCGCAGCGCCTTCAAAGGCGTCGATCCGCAGGGCAACTGGAGCGCCGCCGTCGCCCCCACCGAGCGCGGCCATCTGCTTGGCAACCCGGAAGCCGAGTCGCGCCTGATCGAATTCGTCAGCTACACCTGCAGCCACTGCGCCAGCTTTGCGATGGAGGGCGATCCGGCAATCGATCTCACGCTGCTGATCCGCGGCCGGATGGCGGTCGAGGTGCGCCCTGTGATCCGCAACGCGCTCGATCTCACCGTCACGCTGCTCGCCCAATGTGGCGATCCGGCAGGCTTCAAGGATCGCCACCGCGCCTTCATGTATGGCCAGAGCGCGTGGCTGGCAAAGTTCCAGAACGCACCGCAAAGCCAGCAGGCCATCTGGGCGCGCGCCGACAAGGCCAGCCGCATGAATGCCGCCAGCGGGCTCGGCCTTGCCGACATGCTGGTGCAGCGCGGCCAGTCGATTTCGGAGGTCAATGGCTGCGTGATGAATGATGCCGCCGCCCAGAAAATCATCGACAACGACACCGCTGACCGGCTCGAATTCAACATCGAGGGCACCCCGAGCTTCGCGCTCGATGGCAAGCTGCTGACCGATGTCCACAACTGGACGGCGCTCTATCCGGTGCTCTCGGCACGCTTTGCCGAAGGGCCCGTTGGTATGAGCCCCACGCCCTGAGACGAGTTGTTCACAAACCGGGCGCGCAGCCCTTGCTGCACAGCGCGCTGCGCGGCTATCCTCTCTCTTCAATTGTTCAAGGATCCACGTTGCGATGAAACCCATCCGTCTGTTTGCGCTCGGCCTGCTTGCCGCTGCTCCGCTGGCGCTTGCGGCCTGCGGCGATGAAGCCGCCCCCGGCGAAGTCGCTGAAGGTGAAGCCCTGCCCAAGATTGCCGCTCCGGCCGGCACCAGCTGGAAGGACACCGTCACCGTCACGCCCGAAGGCGGCTACATGATCGGCAATCCCGACGCGCCCTTGAAGCTGGTCGAATATGCCTCGCACACCTGCGGCGCCTGCGCCAATTTCTCTGCCACCGGCAAGCCTGTGCTGGCGGACAAGTATATCCCCAGCGGCGTCGTCAGCTTCGAGCTGCGCAATCTGGTGCGCGATCCGATCGATCTCGCCATCGCGACGCTGGTGCGTTGCGGCGCGAAAGAGAGCATGCTGCCGCTGTCCGATCAGGCGTGGCTGGCGCTCAACGATTTCTTCGCCGCAGCTGAAGCCAATCAGTCCCTGTATCAGGCAGCCGGCAACCAGCCGGTCGAACAGCGCTTTGTCACCATCGCGCAGGCCGCCGGGCTGATCGATTTCTTCGCCGCACGCGGCCTCAGCGCCGATCAGGCCCGCACCTGCCTTGCCGATGCCAAGGCGGTGCAGGCGATCGCCGACGCTTCGACCGCGCAGGCGGAAGAGCTCAAGATCACCGCCACGCCGACCTTCATCCTCAACGGCAAGAAGCTTGAGGTGAACCAGTGGCCGCAGCTCGAACCGCTGCTCCAGCGCGCCGGCGCGCGCTGACCGGTAGCGGGGTCAAGGCACCAGCCTGATGCAGATCCACCGGCTCAAGCTCAGCGGCTTCAAGAGCTTCGTCGAGCCAGCGGAACTGCGCATCGAGCCAGGGCTGACCGGGGTGGTCGGCCCCAATGGCTGCGGCAAATCCAATCTCCTGGAAGCGATCCGCTGGGTCATGGGGGAAACCTCGGCCAAGTCGCTGCGCTCGGGCGGAATGGAGGACGTGATCTTCGCGGGCACCTCCACCCGCCCGCCGCGCGATTTTGCCGAAGTCGTGCTCCATGCCGAGGATGACGGCGGCGAGGAACTGGTCGTCACCCGCCGGATCGAACGCGGCGCAGGCAGCGCCTACCGCGTCAATGGCCGCGACGTGCGGGCCAAGGACGTCGCGCTCACCTTCGCCGATGCGGCCACCGGGGCGCACTCGCCTGCGCTCGTCAGCCAGGGCAAGATCGCGCAGGTAATCGCGGCCAAGCCGGCCGAGCGCCGCGCAATGCTCGAAGAAGCCGCCGGGATCGCCGGCCTGCACGTGCGGCGCAAGGATGCCGAAAGCAAGCTGCGCGGGGCCGAGGCCAATCTCGCCCGTCTGGAAGACCTGATGGCGGGTCTCGACGCGCAGATGTCCTCATTGAAGCGGCAGGCCAAGCAGGCCGAACGCTACACCGAACTCACGAAACTGATCCAGGCCGCCGAGGCGCGGCTGCTGTTCGCGCGCTGGCGCGAAGCCGCCTATGCCGCCAAGGAAGCTCGCGCCGCTGCCGAAGGCGCTAACGCTGCCGTGGCCGAAGCGCACGCTGCGGTCGCCGCCGCGCAGGCCGTACAGGCCGAGGCCGCGCAACAACTGGCCGATGCGCGCGACGAACTGGCTGACCGGCGCGACGATGCCAGCGCTCACGGCCACCGCATGGCCGCGCTCGCCGAAAAGCTCGAGGCTGCCGAAACCCGGCTCGCCGATCTCACCCGCCAGCAGACGCGGCTCGAGGAAGACCGCGCCGACGCCGACCGGCTGACCAGCAGCGCGGTTGAAGCGCTCGCGCGGCTCGAAACCGACGTCACCGCCAGCCGCACCGCCGTTGTCGAGGCCGAAGCCGCACGCCCCGCGCTCGCCGCCCGCGCCGAGGATAGCGAACGCGCCAGCCGCGCCGCCGAACTCGCGCTCGCCAAAGCCACCGCCGATCACGCCGGGGTCGAGGCCGAATGGCGCGTCGCCGAAGCGGCCGTCGAACAGGCGGACGCACGGCTCGCACGGATCGAGGCCGAGATGGCGCGCCTTGCCCGCACCCGTACCGAACTTGCACAAAGCGGCGATGCCGAAGCCGATGTCGTCGTCGCGCGTGACGCCGCCGATGACGCCGCGCAGGACCTCGCGGCCTTGCGCAAAAAGCTCACCGCCGATCAGGCGCGCAAGGGCGAATTGCAGAGCGCGCGCGACGAAGCCTCGGCCCGGCTCGCCACCGCCCGCGCCGAACTTGCCGGGATCGAACGCGAACACACCGCGCTGGCGCGCGACCGCGAGGCGCGCGCCAAGCGCGAGGCCGGCCGGCAGGGGCTGGCCACCGCGCTCGACCGGGTGAGCGTTGCGCCGGGCTATGAACGCGCGCTCGCCGCTGTGCTCGGGCGCGATGGCAAGTCGCCGCTGGGCGCCCCCACCACGCCGCAAGACGGCCGCTTCTGGACCGGTGCCGCCGCGCCTGCCCGCGTCGCTGACAGTCTGCTTGACCGGCTCACGGATTGCCCGCCGGAACTCGCCGCCCGCCTCGCGCTGGTGCATTGCGTCGACGCCGATGATGGCCGCGCGCTGGTACCGGGCGAATGGCTGGTGACCCGCACCGGGCACCTGCGGCGCTGGGACGGGTTCGTCGCACGCGGCGAAGGTGCGGCGGAAGCCGCCCAGCTTGAGGCCGCCAACCGCTTTGCCGAACTGGACGCCGCGCTCCCGCCGCTGCGCGCCGCTGCCGCTGCGGCCGAGGCCGACGACAAGAGCGTGCGCGATGATCTTGGCGCATTGCAAACCGCGCTGGTCGCGCAGGAACGCGCGATTGCCGGCGCAATCGAGGCCGAACGCCAGGCGCTGCGGCGGCTCGATCAGGCCGAGGCGGCAAGAGAACGCATCGCCGCGCGTCTCGCCGAACTCGCCGCCAGCGCGGGCGAGATGGAAACCCAGATCGCCGCTGCGAAAGAGGAATGCGCCGCCGCGCTTGCGAGCCGCGAGCGCCTGCCCGCGCGCGATCTGGGCCGCGCCGCGCTCGAGGCCGCGCAGGCGAAAAATGCCGCCGCGCGCTCTGCCGTGCAGGCCGCACTCGCCGAACTCGCCGCGCAGGATCAGGCGCTGGCTGTCGCGCGTGAGCGTCTCGCCGCGCAGCAGGCCGAGCAATCGGGGTGGACCGCGCGCTCCAGCGATGCCGAGCGGCGCATGGCCGAGGCTGCGCGCCGCCTCGCCGAAATCGCCGAGGACCGCGCGGTCTACGCCGCCAAGCCCGCCGCGCTCACCGCCGAAATCGAGGCTGGCGAGGCCACCCGCACACGGCTTACCGCCGAACTCGTTGCCGCCGAAGCCGCGATGCGCGAGGCCGAAGCCCGCCAACGCGCCGCCGACACCGAAGTCGCGGCGCGCACCGAAACGCTCGCCCAGGCCCGCGAAGGCCGCGCCAGCCTTGCCGCGCGGGCCGAGAACGAGGAATCACGCCGCACCGAACTTGCGCGCATTTCGGGCGAGCGGTTCCAGTGCCCGCCCCCGCTGCTGGTCGACCGCTTCGGCTTCAGCGAGGGCGACATCCACGCCGCCAGCAGCGAATCCGAGGAGCTCGAACGCCTCACCGCCTCGCGCGAACGGATCGGTCCGGTCAACCTCGTCGCCGCCGAGGAATTGGCGCGGATCGAGGCCGAGCACGGCTCCAGCGCCAGCGAGCAGGCCGAACTCGCCGAAGCCATCGCACGGCTGCGCGGCTCGATCGGCAGCCTCAACCGCGAAGGCCGCGAGCGGCTGCGCGCCGCCTTCGAGGAAGTCGACGGGCATTTCCGCGTGCTGTTCACGCGGCTGTTCGAAGGCGGAGCGGCGCATCTCGCGCTGGTCGACAGCGACGATCCGCTCGAGGCGGGGCTCGAAATCTACGCCCAGCCGCCCGGCAAGCGGCTGCAATCGCTCTCGCTCCTGTCAGGCGGCGAACAGGCGCTGACCGCGACCGCGCTGATCTTCGCGCTGTTCCTGACCAACCCTGCGCCGATCTGCGTGCTCGACGAAGTCGACGCGCCATTGGACGACGCCAATGTCGAGCGCTTCTGCGATCTGCTCGATTCGATGGTGCGCACCACCACCACCCGCTACCTGATCGTCACCCACAACGCGGTAACAATGAGCCGGATGCACCGGTTGTTCGGGGTGACAATGGCCGAACGCGGCATTTCGCGGCTCGTCAGCGTCGATCTGGGTGAGGCCGCGCTGATAGCGGCGGAGTAAGGCGCGGGGCGCTAGGCCTCGAGCGCTGCTGCCAGCCTTGCGCGGACGGCTTTCAGCCCTGCGATCATATCGGCCATGTCCGGCCCTTCGGTGACCATCAGCCGCACCCCCGGGGTTTCGCCCGGCTCGGCAGCGACGCGGCGATCACCATCGCGGCGGTCTTCGTGGCGACGGTCGAGACCGGACTTGCCGCCAGCGCGCAGCACCGCTTCGGCACCTTTCAGGGTATAGCCTTCGCGGTTGATCAGCCGGTCGATCGTCTCCACCATCGCAACATCACTGGCGCGGTAATAGCGGCGGCCGCCGCTGCGCTTGAGCGGCTTGAGCAGGGCGAATTGCTGCTCCCAGTAACGCAAAACGTGAGGCTTGATGCCGAGCGCCTCGCTGACTTCGCCGATGGTGCGCAGCGCGCCCTCGTCTTTCCCGTCATCGAACCCGGCCATCAGCCCTCACCTTTCTCCATCACCCTTTAGCGATCCGTTCTTTGAGTAACTGGCTCGCACGGAAGGTCATCACGCGGCGCGGGGTAATCGGCACTTCGATCCCGGTCTTGGGATTGCGCCCGATCCGCTCGTTCTTGTCACGCAGCACGAAGCTACCGAAGCCGGAAATCTTGACGTTTTCGCCCTTGGCGAGCGCGCCGCTCATCTTGCCGAGGATCGCTTCGACCATTTCGAGCGATTCCGCGCGGCTGAAACCCATCTTGCGGTTGATCGTCTCAGCAAGATCGGCGCGGGTCAAGGTGCCTACCGAACGCATCATGCGTTGTCTCCCTCCGTTGGTGCGACCCATCCGAAGGTTGGAACTTACAAATTTCCACCAATTTTGCAACGCGATGGAAGCACTTCGGGGGAGTTTTCAGCAATTGTGTTAGGTAAACGGCTGAAACGCGCGTGTGCGCTCACATCCGGATCAGGCTTGCACCCCAGGTGAAGCCGCCGCCCATCGCCTCGAGCATGACCAGATCGCCGGGCTTGATCCGCCCGTCCTTGCGCGCCGTATCAAGCGCCAGCGGCACCGAGGCGGCCGAGGTATTGGCGTGGGTGTGAACCGTGACGATCACCTTTTCCGGCGCAAGACCAAGCTTCTTGGCGGTTGCATCGAGGATCCGGATATTGGCCTGGTGCGGCACAACCCAGTCGATCTCTTCAACCGAAACGCCTGTATCCTCAAGCACTTCCTTGAGAACATTGGCGAGGTTCACCACCGCGTGGCGAAACACCTCGCGGCCCTTCATGCGGACATGGCCGACGGTCTGCGTTGTCGAAGGGCCACCGTCGACATAGAGCATATCGTGGTAGGAACCGTCGGCATGCAGGCGGGTGGCGATGATCCCCGGCGCGTCCTTGCCAGCCGCCGCGCCTGTCTGCGCTTCGAGCACGACCGCGCCGGCGCCGTCGCCGAACAAGACGCAGGTGGTGCGATCTTCCCAGTCGAGAATCCGGCTGAAAGTCTCCGCCCCGATCACCAGCGCGCGCTTGGCCATGCCGGTCTTGAGCAGCGAATCGGCGGTGGCGAGCGCATAGAGAAAGCCCGAGCACACGGCGGCGACATCGAAGGCGATCCCGCCGGAGCAGCCGAGCGCGACCTGGACCTTGGTGGCAGTCGCGGGAAAGGTGTTGTCGGGCGTGGCGGTGGCGAGCACGATCAGATCGATGCTCGCGGCCTCGATGCCGGCATCAGCCAGCGCGGCGCGCGCCGCGGCGGTCGCCAGCGTGGCGGTGGTCTCGTCCGGCCCGGCGATATGGCGCTGGCGGATGCCGGTGCGCTCGATGATCCACTCGTCCGAGGTCTCGACCCGTTCGGCCAGCTCGGCATTGGTCACAATCCGGCGGGGCAAGGCTGAGCCCGTGCCGATCACTCTTGATCCGGTCACGCGCTCTCCTCGCCGTCCCTGGCGGCGCCATTGCGGCCGTTCTGGCCGAGTGCGCCCTCGCCCAGCTGCGACAGGTCATGCGCGATCCGCGCGGTCAGCTTGTTTTCGAGCAGGCGCGCGGCAACCGCGACGGCATTGGCGACGCCCTTGGCATTGGCACTGCCGTGGCTCTTCACCACCACGCCGTTGAGGCCGAGGAACACCGCGCCATTGTGGTTGTTGGGATCAAGCTGGTGGCGCAGCAGCTCGGTCGCCGGGCGCGAGACAAGGAAGCCGATCTTCGAGCGCAGCGACGAGGTGAAGGCCTGCCGCAGCAGATCGGTGACGAAGCGCGCCGCGCCTTCGATCGCCTTCAGCGCGATATTGCCCGAGAACCCGTCCGTGACGACCACATGGGTCTCGCCGCGATTGATCTTGTCGCTCTCGACGAACCCGTCGAACACCAGCGCCAGCCCGCCATCGGCGCGCGAGCAGGCGGCGGTGAGCATCGCGGCGGCGTCGCGCAGCTCCTCGGTGCCCTTGATTTCTTCGGTGCCGATGTTGAGCAGGCGGACCACCGGCTTGTCGAAGCCGTTGACGATCCGCGAATAGGCCGCGCCCATCACCGCATATTGCACGAGGTTGCGCGCGTCGGCTTCGGTGTTGGCGCCCAGATCGAGCATCACCACATCATGCGCCTGCAAGGTCGGCATGATCGCGGCGAGCGCGGGGCGATCGATCCCCGGCATGGTGCGCAGCGCGATCTTGCTCATCGCCATCAGCGCGCCGGTGTTGCCGGCACTCACCGCAGCGCCAGCCGCGCCTGTCTTCACCGCGTTGACGGCAAGGCCCATGCTGGTGGTCTTGGCGCGGCGGATCGCGCGGCTCGGCAGTTCATCGCCGCCGACCACATCCTCGCAATGGAGGATTTCGGACGCGGCACGCAGGTTCGGGTGGTTTTCTAGCGCGGCTTCGATGCGCGGGGTATCGCCGACCAGTAGGAACTTGAAGTCTTCGTGGCGACGGCGGGCCAGCGCCGCGCCTTCGACCATCACGCGCACGCCGACATCGCCGCCCATCGCATCGACAGCGATACGCGGCAGGTTCATCGCGCTTCTCTCCGGTCTATCGAGCGGGCCACCGGCAATCAGCCGACGGCGACGACCTGACGCCCGTTATAGTGGCCGCAGTGGCCGCAGATATTGTGCGGGCGCTTCAGCTCGCCGCAGTTGCCGCATTCACCGAAGGCTTCAACCTTCAGCGAATCGTGCGAACGACGCATGCCGCGACGGCTGGGCGATACTTTTCTCTTGGGGACAGCCATGGTGGCACCATTTCCTCAAATAAATACATTTGCTCGCGCCGCCGGCACTGTTCTGGTCGAAGGCGTGATTCTCGAAGGCCGGCATTACGGCAAGGAGAGCGCGCGCACAAGCAAGAGCAGGTGCGTGCATTCCTTGGCCAGCAATGGCGGGAAGGCGCGCGCTATAGCGGAAAATTCGCGCGTTGCAAGCAGGCTCGCCGCGCCCTAGCAACGCGGACACATATTCGAGGGGATCTTACTATGACTGTGCTTCCTGTAACGCTCGCTGCTGCCGCGGCTGCCGCCATTCTCAACATCTGGCTGTCGATCCGGATCGGCGCGCTGCGCACCGCGCTCGGCATCTCGGTCGGCGATGGCGGCAACGAGAGCCTGCAGCGCCGGATGCGCGCGCAACTGAACTATGTCGAGAACACCGCCTTTGTGCTGGTGCTGATTGCGGCGATCGAGCTGGTCGGCAAGGGCAGCTGGTGGCTGGCTTACGTGGGCGCGGCCTATTTCCTCGGCCGCGTGGCGCATGGCTTCGGGATGGACGGCGGCAAGGCGAAGGTGGGCCGGATGATCGGCACGCTGACGACGATGCTGATCCAGCTCGGCCTAGCGGTGGTCGCAGCGCTGGTGGCGGCGGGGGTGATGTAGGCCCCTCCCTCTCAGGAAAGCACAGTCACGACCCGCCAAGGGACGGGCCGCAAGGCCGACCGGCCGCCCGCAGGTGTCCCGTACCCCGGACTTGATCCGGGGGGAGGGATCAGCACCGAGGATGCTCGCCCGGAGGGGCGAGCACACTCAAGAAAGCGCATCATCCGAGACAAACGCATTGGTCTTGCGCTCGCGGCCGAAGGTGCTCGTCGGGCCGTGGCCGGGTATGAACATCACGTCCTCGCCTAGGGGCCAGAGGCGCTGGGTGATCGAATCGATCAGGTCCTGATGATTGCCGCGCGGGAAATCGGTGCGGCCGATGCTGCCCTGGAACAGCACATCGCCGACAATCGCGAAACGGCTGGGCGCGTGGAAGAACACCACGTGGCCGGGCGTGTGGCCCGGGCAGTGGATCACGTCCAAGGTGAGTTCGCCCACCGTCACCGTGTCGCCGTGCTTCAGCCAGCGGGTCGGCGTGAAGCTCTTCGCCACCATCCCCCAGCGCGGGCCGTCATCGTCCAATTGGTCGATCCAGAAGCGGTCATCCTCGTGCGGGCCTTCGATGGGGAGGCCGAACTCGTCGGCCAGCATCCCCGCCTGCCCGCAATGATCGAGATGCCCGTGGGTGACGAGGATCTTCTCGAGCGTGACGCCCGCCTTGGCGACGGCTTCCTTGAGCTTGTCGAGATCCCCGCCCGGATCGACCAGCGCGCCGCGCATGGTTGCGGTGCACCAGATCAGCGAACAGTTCTGCTGAAGCGGCGTCACCGGAATGATCGCGGCGCGCATGGGCAAAGTCGTTTGGTCAGTCATGGAGGCAGACTTAAACCCGACCCCCCTTCCACACAACCCGGCCAATGATCGCGACCTCGTCCGCCGCCACTTCGACCGGCGGATAAGCGAGGTTCTGCGACAAGAGCGCCATCCGCCCCGGCACAGCGCTGGCGACGCGCTTGACCATCAGGGTTTCGCCCAGACGCACCACGTGGATGCCATCGCGGAAGGTGCGCGGGCTGCGGTCGACGAGGATTTCGTCGCCGTCGTTCAAGAGCGGCTCCATCGAATCCCCTTCGACCCGGATCGCGGAGAGCTGCGCGCTTTCCAGACCCTGCTCGGCGAGCCAGCGGCGCGAGAAGCGGAAGGTGTCGAACGCCCCCTCGCCCCCGGCAATCGCCCCAGGCCCGGCCGATGCCCCCAGATCGAGCCGCGGCACATCCACCCATTCGCCCGATTCGCGCCGCTTAGGGGGATTTATGTAGGATATTTCCTTCGCCTCGCGGAACTCCTGCTCGCTCACGCCGAGGAACCGCGCCAGGGTCGCGCGGTCCTGCTCCTCGAGCTTGCGGGGCGAACCTTTGCGAATGAATTTCTGAAGATAGGACGGATTGCGCCCGAGCAATTCGGAGAGAGCGGCGAGGCTCACCCCCCGCTCCTGCGACAATTCGAGCAGCCGCACACGGGGCGCATCGAGGCTCAGGCGGAGATTTTGCGGGTTCGTAACCATGGATTCTTCCTACATCTAGGATTTTTCCTAGCCGTGCAGGAAATTGAGTGAAACATTTCGGGAACATCGAGCGAGTCGCCCGGTGCCAACCGCCCACTCAGCAACTTCAGGGACGCAAAACCATGCTGCTTCGGACCGTCGAAATCTTCCTCAGGGAACACGCCATGCCCGCCACCAAATTCGGGGGGCTCGCTGCCCATGACCCGCGCTTCGTGCTCGATCTGCGCATGGGCCGCACCCCGCGCCGCGACACAGAGCTGCGCACCCGCGCCTGGATGCAGGGTTAGACCGACCGCGCCAATGCGCAGCTGAAGGAGATGGCATGATGCTGACCGAGAGCCTGCGCGACCCCTTCGCCCACGCGTTTGCCGACTTGAACGATATCGAGGTCAAGTCGCTCGCCGCTGCCTTTCGCACGCGCCGCACCACCGCCGACCGGGTGCGCGCCGCGCTGACCGGGCTGACCCGCGGGCTCGGCACCGTGCTCGGCCACGTGGAGACCGCCTGGGCCTCGATCACCTTCTCGGGCACGCGCCACAGGATCGTGTTCGAGTTCTGCGG
>Ga0164292_10000248_pt1 | contig 39348 bp, 37 predicted proteins | sample GEODES117metaG_FD_111486 | JGI IMG/M metagenome (GOLD analysis project Ga0164292, IMG submission 111486) | Eutrophic lake water microbial communities from Lake Mendota, Wisconsin, USA - GEODES117 metaG | ecosystem: Environmental > Aquatic > Freshwater > Lake | place: USA: Lake Mendota...
GCGTGTAATTCTCCCTAGGTTCTCTCTTAGACATGTTAGGGGCTTGTAGATGAGCACACCGCTCACACCGTTCGAGGGTGGAAACCCTGCAGAACTCTCTTGGCAAGAACGAGCGCTCTGCGCTGAAACCGATCCAGAAGCCTTCTTCCCCGAGAAGGGCGGATCCACTCGCGAGGCAAAGCGAGTATGTCTCTCCTGCGAAGTACGGAGCGAATGTTTGGATTATGCGCTAGCACACGATGAGCGATTTGGAATCTGGGGTGGTCTCTCTGAGCGAGAGCGCCGCCGTCTCAAGCGCCGACCTGCCTAGCTAACCTCGCAATGGGCCGCCTTAGTGGTGGCTAAATCTGCGGGCAACAAGCCACTTTTGCCCTGCGCACCTTAGGGTTGGCGCTATGAGCATCGCCCCCGACGCGACTGGCCTCAACCTACCTACCCAACAGCGGGTGAGCGCGATTCTGGTGACCCATAACGGTGCTCGATGGCTCCCTGAGGTCGTGGCAGCGCTGTCGAGCCAAGAGCGCGGCCCGGACTACCTCCTCGCGGTTGATACCGGCTCTACCGATGGATCTGCCGAGCTTTTACAGAACTCACGAATCGATCTCATCAGCGCTGCACACGATTGCGGTTTTGGCGCTGCGGTCGCGCTCGCGGTAGCGCACCTTCCCCCGCTTCCAGAAGTACTCTCGGAATCAGGGGAGAGCCACCACCGCGAGAGTGAATGGCTCTGGTTAATTCACGATGATTGCGCGCCCGCTCCAGATGCACTCGCGCAGCTTCTAGCCGCGGTCGCCGAACGTCCCAACGTGGGCGTTGCTGGTCCGAAGATTCTTGGTTGGCACGATCGAAACCATCTATTGGAAATTGGCGTGACACTTGCCCACAACGGAGCGCGCTGGACTGGCTTGGAGAGAAATGAGCGTGACCAAGGACAGCATGATGGCGATGGCACTATTCCAGTATTAGCAGTCAGCACCGCAGGCGCCTTGATCCGCCGGGATCTCTTTGAGGAAATTGGTGGCTTCGACCAAAACTTGCCGCTCTTTCGCGACGACGTGGATTTTGGAATGCGCGCTCGGATGGCTGGCTATGCAGTCCTTTGTGTAACAGCAGCGAAACTCTTTCATGCCGAAGCGGCAGCTACAGAAAGACGGGCAATCGATGTAGCAGGTGGCGCGTTCCATCGCCCGCACTTACTAGATCGTCGCCATGCGGCCTTCGTTTTATTAGCGAATTTGCCACTATGGACATTGCCTTGGATTGTTCTTCGAATCTTTGCATCATCGATTATCAGAGCGCTTGGTTATCTGCTTGCCAAGTTGCCGGGTTACGCTCTGGATGAAATAGCAGCAGTCGCACTGTTATTTACTCGATTAGATCGACTGCGCATCGCACGTCGAAGTCGCCGGAAGAAGCGATTACTGCCGGCGCGAGTTATTCGTCCGTTCTTGGCTCCCTGGAGCGAACAAATCAAACTCGGCGCAATGCGCGTGCGAGATTTACTGCTGCGCAGGATTGAGCGGGTTCCAGATCCTGTTGTCGGAAATATCTCGCTCTCAGAATCGAACGGAACAAATGATTCGGATGAAGGTGAACTTCTCGCACCCAGCGCAACTCATTTCTGGCGTCAAGCATTTACTCGCCCACTCTTTCTTGCGACAACGGCGCTCCTTCTGCTCTCGCTCATCGCCAGTAGATCACGATTTGGTGCGTTAGCAGGTGGTGCGTTGGCTTTGGTGGGAGATAGCTCTGGTGCGCTGCTTCGTGGCTACGGCGAGTCGTGGCACGCGCTTGGCGTTGGTTCATCGAGGGCAGGCCATCCGTTTAGCGCCTTGCTCGCACTATTCGCACTGGTGACTGGGGGCAATCCCTCTCTATTTGTTGCGGCGCTTTTCATTCTTGCACCGACGTTGGCACTGTTGGGGATGTATCTCTTCGTTCGTAAGAGCGGAGTTGGCCAACTGATAGCTGTTACGACTGCGCTGCTCTATGGAACTTCGACAATCCTGCTCACTTCAGTGAGCGTCGGCTATTTGAGCACGGTTCTGCTTGTCATAATCGCGCCTTTAACCGCCCTGGTCTTCAAGCCGATTTTTTCACGAGAGATAACAACTCTGAGTTGGCGCAGAACTTGTGCAAGCGCCCTTGCACTCGCACTTCTGGCTGCGCTTTCCTTTCAAGTTCTGGTCCTTGCGATTTTCATACTTGCAGCCCATCTATGGACATTCCGAAAGGAGAGGGATCAATTTCGCCAGCGTGCAATTCAATACCTCACCATCATGGCAAGTTCATTCCTTTCTTTAGCACCATGGAGTCTCTCGCTTCTAACGAACCCTGCATATTTGTTCCTCGATCAAGGAGTGCCAGTTGCTCTCTCGGCTCCGATAAGCGTGCTCACTGGAAACTTTCAGCCATCAGATGCCGTCCCCGGCTACGTAGTTAGCATCGCACTGGTGGTGGGCGTTGTTGCACTTTTCGCTAAACGAACATTTAACGAGGCGCTGGTAATTATTGGAAGTCTTGCGCTGGCCGCGCTGGTAAGTGCAGTGAATATTGCTGCGTACGGGAATTCATTGACCTCACCCCTTTGGCCTGGCGGACTCCTCGTGATAGCAACCCTATTTTCTTGTATTGCTCTGGCTCGGCTGAGCCAGGGCCGTCGACAATGGCTGCAGGAATCGCCCTTGGGTAGAGCTCATTTCGCCACTGTGCTGATAGCCGTCATCGCGGTCTATTCTGTTGGTGCAAATATTTTTTGGTGGGTAGCAGAAGCAGACCGCGTACCGGTGAAAACAACCAACTCGTCTGTGCTGCCTGCATTCATCGCTACCGCAACAGATAATCCAGATCAACCGAAAACTCTCATACTTCGAAGTGAAGTACGTGAGCAAGTCCAAAGTTTTGCGTATGTGATTCTTAGGGATCGAGATGTACGATGAGCGAACTTGCTTCACTACCTGATGAGGTGCCGCTTCTGACAAAAACAATTAGTGAGATCATTGCAGGCGTGGGAGATGCCCCAGCTTCTACTTTGGCGCAGTTTGGCATCCGATATCTCTATTTAGAAAATGGGAAGCGAAATAATGCTCTCGCGCGCAAGATTGACGGAATTGGTGGATTGACTCGACTCTCTGCTACTGCTGATGGGATCTTGTGGCAAGTATCTGGTTCGACGACGCGCCTGAGGTTTCTGCCGCGCAGCGACGAGAACAAAAGCGCAGCTGGCGATGGAGAAATTTTGGAACTTCCCTCAGAGTATGTGGGAGCAGAATTTGATGTTCCATCCGCCGGAACGGTGCAGCTTGCCGAGGTATTCAATGGAAGATGGCGAGCGCTACATGCTGGGCAGGTTCTACTTCCGCAAGAGTCAGAGGTTGGGCTAACAGAATTTGAAATTCCAGAGGGCGGGCGCGTGGTGCTTTTCCACGATGGCACAACTCATCGAGCGGGAGTGGCCCTTCAAGTGGCCGCACTTGGTTTGTTGGTCTTCTTTGCCTTGCCGCGTGGACGAAGACAGCGAGAGCTCTCCGATGAGGAAGTCTCATGAGAAAACCTGCATTGATCCTCGCAGCCTTTACTGCAGTAGTAGTCCTTGCCTCAGTAGTCGAAGGCGAACAAGCGCCACGAGGGTATGTCGAGAGCGTCTCCACTTTTGTTTGTCCTGCGCAGTATCGGGACATGAATGGAGCGATTCACTTCTCTGATTCAACAGCGAAGAGCGCAATTATCGATGGCAAGAATCGTTCGATGAAAAAAGGAGCTAGCCGCGTGGTGGCTCTTGGTAAGAAAGCTCGAGTGGTCGCAGGCAACACAGCAACTCCAATAATTGTTGCCTCAAAGAGTGCAACTTGGCTCGGCCTCTCTCAATGCAGCCCTTCTGCGGGCGAGTTTTGGTTTGTTGGTGGAACTAGCGATGTCACCAGCCTTGGCTACTTCCAATTTATTAACGAGAATCTTGGTAAGGCGATTATCGATGTGGAGCTGTGGAGTGAGGATGGTTCTGAATCCACGCGCACGCTGACGATTCCTGGGCGAAGTATGAAGAGTTTTCCTCTAACCACATTTATGCCAGGAAAAAAAGTGACGGCATTTCATATCGTTTCTCGTTCTGGATTAATCCGCGCCGCACTCTTCGATGAGCGACGAAAAGGGTTAACAAACTATGGCGGTGATTTCGTTGCACCTGCTGTTACTCCAGCTCAGAAATTTGTCATTCCTGGTATTCCCGGTGCGAAGATTGGGAAGAAATCGAAGGTCACCTCGCAGAAGCTTAGACTTTTTGTGCCAGGTGAAAGTGATGCAATCATTCAAGTGACTTACATTTCGCCCTCTGGAATTTTTGCACCTATTGGGCTGGACTCGCTACGAATCCCAGCTCAAAAAGTTGTCGAAGTTGATCTGAAGTCGCTACCGAAGAGTCAACTCTTCTCCATTGGCGTGAGCGCAAGTGAACCGGTTGTTGGCGCTATTCTCACACGCGGCAGATTTGGAAATCGAAGTGAGATCGCATGGTCTACAAGCACGAACGTTAGTACTGGAGAACAAATTGCACTTCCAGAGAAAAGTGGATGGTTGAGCATTGTTACCGATGCGCCGAAGGTTTCCTTCACCGTTTTAGGAGTTCGCGGCAAGAAGTCCACCGTAACAATCAAAGTGGATTCGATGGCGATATGGAAGGTTCCTGAGAGCGCTCGTGCGATTCAATTTTCTACGCGAGCAGCGAAGATGTCCCTAGCTTTTGCCATGCTCAATAGCTCTGGGTTGGCAACGACCTCCTTGGCCCCTGCATTAGCAAAAGAATTAACAGCGCTACCAGTTGTTGATTCGGGCCTTTTTGTTCCCACTGCCCCCTCTTCCTAGTTTGTAGCACTTCTAATCGGAGTGGCATCCCAACCTGGAAAGTTCCCGCGAGATACCGTGTCTCTATGGCTAGGTTACGTCCGGCGACTAGACGGTGCACTCGCACCGGGTGTGCCCAACCTGCCGTGCAAACCCTCACATATATTTATGGCGATTCCACTGTCGTGCTCGGGCCTTTAGCAACATATGCGGAGCCGCATAGTTACGATTTATGTGGCGATCATGGCGCCAAACTCACAGCGCCTCGCGGCTGGGAACTAATTCGTTTAATAAGCGAAGAGAGCGAAGCGGGGCCAAGTGATGATGACTTGCTTGCAATTGCAGAAGCCGTAAGAAGTGTCATTACATCAAACCCGCATCAAAACCAACCCACTATCGGCCGACGTGGACATTTACGCGCCCTTCCTTCAGAATAAATAGCGTGGCATATACCGCGCAATCACTTGCAACGATAATCAAGTCGTACGATGTTCGAGGGTTAGTTGGAAGTGAGATAACCGAAGAGTTTTGCCGAGATATCGGAATCGCTTTTGCCAATTTAGTAGCAGCTGATGAAATTGTCGTGGGATTTGACATGCGCCCGACATCAGAGAACCTCGTGCAATCTTTCTCTGAAGGCGTTCGCGCTACTGGAACTAATGTTGTTAACATTGGGCTTGCTGCCACCGATCAACTGTATTTTGCAACTGGAAGACTCAACATTCCCGGAGCGATGTTTACTGCAAGCCATAATCCTGCTCAATATCACGGCATCAAATTTGCGCGTGCCGGAGCAAGCCCGATTGGTGCAACCAGTGGTTTGGAGCGAATTCGCGAGGCATTGATATCAAATGAATTACCAGTTGCTACCCATCAAGGCAGTGAGCGAAGAATTGACCTCCTTGAAGAGTATGGTCAGCATCTGCGTAGCCTCGTGGATTGTTCAAAGATTAGGCGTTTAAAGATTGTGATTGATGCAGGCAATGGCATGGCCGGTCACACAGTTCCTAAAGTACTGGGGCCATTGAATCTTGAAATTATTCCCATGTACTTTGAGTTAGATGGAACTTTTCCAAACCACGAAGCCAACCCCCTTGATAGTTCAACCTTAAGAGATCTCCAAAAGCGAGTAGTTGCAGAGAAAGCAGATCTCGGTCTTGCTTTTGATGGTGATGCAGATCGGTGTTTCCTTGTCGATGAATCAGGTCGATTAGTGGATCCCTCGTTGCTCACCGCCTTAATTGCAGAGAGTGAACTCGAAAAAGTTCCAGGTAGTACGATTATTTATAGCTTAATTTCTTCACGCGTGGTTCCTGAAGTGATTCAAAGATGCGGTGGTATTCCCTCTCGAAGCAGGGTTGGCCACTCATTTATTAAAGCTCAAATGGCAGAAACCGGTGCAATTTTTGGCGGGGAACATTCAGGCCATTTCTATTTCCGAGATTTCTGGAATGCTGACTCTGGAATGCTTGCGGCGCTTTACGCGCTCGCTGCACTTGGCAATTCACATGAGAGAACAAATTTCTCATCAATCATCGATAAATATCGGAAGTATTCTGGTAGCGGTGAGATAAATTCCAGAATCAACGATGGTGCAGAGGCAATGGCTCGCATCGAAGGTCATTTTTCAGAACGAGGTCAGATAGATCGCTTAGATGGCTTAACCATCACTTCTGGAAAATGGTGGCTGAATGTGCGCCCGTCAAATACTGAGCCATTACTGAGACTTAACGTAGAAGCAGATAGCGATGAGATAATGTGCGCTATCCGCGATGAGGCATTGGAGGTGATTCGGCGGTGATGATTGATCCCAGGATCCTTGAAATTATCGTGTGTCCGCAATGTCGCGGGGAGCTAGCTGTTGAGGTCGAATCTCTGTACTGCACCAAATGTCTCTTGGCCTATCCCATTAGAAATGGGATACCCGTGCTGCTCATTGACGCGGCCATCAAGCGGGGATGAATTATTTAGATAAGCAGCTTTTCGCTATCGAGGGAAGAGTTAAGAACTATCCCTGGGGTTCACGTAAGACATTAGCGCGGCACAGGGGAGAGATTGAAAGCGACTTACCCGAAGCGGAACTTTGGTTTGGTGATAATTCACAAGGTCCATCGTTAGTCAGTGGTACCAACATGTGCCTTGATGAAATAACAGGGGCGCTTGGGGAGGTGTTACCTCAGGGCCAATTGCCTTTTCTTGCCAAAATTCTTGCGGTAGAACAATCACTCTCATTGCAGGTGCATCCAGCTCTTGAGGATATTCCCTCTTTACAAAGTGTGTGCAAAGACCAAAATCACAAACCTGAAATGGTAGTTGCGCTCACCGAATTTCAAGCGTTCGTTGGCTTTGCAGAAATTCGCAATACGCTCGCGATATTGGAGAATCTAAATTCAGAAAAAGTAGATCGTTTAATTACCGAACCATTGCAGGCAGGAACTCCTGTGACAAAAATTCTGGAGAATCTACTCGGCGTAGCGGACACGAAAAATGTGTTAACCGAAGTTAGAGAGCGCATCGCCAACCTTGATCCCGTCCGCGGCAAATGGATGCAGGAATTAATTGACCTCTACGCACCCAACCTAGATCCACTAGCGACATTGCTCTGTGAATTAGTCACGCTCCAACCTGGCGAGAGCCTCTATTTGCCTCCAAAGTGCGTGCATGCGTATCTAAACGGCACCGTGGTAGAGGTGATGGCCAACAGCGATAACGTGATCCGCGGCGGTTTAACACACAAGCCGATTGATAAGAGCAATTTTCTCAAGATTGTCGATTCACGAAGTCATATCGCAGTGCGAGTTACCCCAACAGTCACTGATGGATACCGTGAGTGGAAACCACCAATTCTTGATTTCGCTTTACAAGAATTTCAGGGGAGTATCAATACTGAACTGGTGGTAGAAAACCACTCCATAGCCTTTGCTTGGCAAGGTGCGATACGGATCTCCGAAGCGGCGAGTAATTCAGAGTATGTGGATGTGCACCATGCAACTGCGGCGTTCGTAGCCCCTGGCAAATACACGCTTACCGGGAGCGGTTCTCTCTGGGTGGCAACTGGGAAAGGGCGGTAAAGTAGCCGCATAACGAATTCTTGATGCTACAGAGAGGCCCGACCACGTGAGCAGTTCAACTATCAATAAGAGTGAAATCGCAAATCCCGAATTAGCGGCGCAAGGTAAGAAGCGGATTGAATGGGCAGAGCGGAGCATGCCTGTGCTTGCACAAATTCGCGACCGGTTCACACTTGAGCAACCATTCAAGGGCGTTCGAATCTCAGCTTGCATGCACGTGACAACCGAGACAGCTAACCTCATGCGCACCCTCGCTGCAGGTGGCGCTGAATTAGCGCTCTGCGCATCCAATCCACTCTCGACTCAAGATGACACCGCCGCTGCTTTGGTCCACGAGTATGGAATCAGCGTATTTGCTAAGAATGCGATTGATCGCGATGGGTATTACAGGCACATCAATGCCGCGCTAGATATCGCCCCGCACTTTGTATTTGATGATGGGTGCGACCTCGTCAACACTTTGCACACCACGCGACGAGAATTGTTGCCCACTATTCTTGGTGGCTGCGAAGAGACCACAACTGGCGTAATTCGACTAACACAAATGTCGCGGGATGGTGCGCTGACCTTCCCAATGGTTGCTGTTAACGACACTGACACCAAGCATATGTTTGATAATCGCTACGGCACTGGCCAATCAACTTTTGATGCAATTTTTCGCGCAACCAACACTCTCGTTGCTGGCAAGATTGTCGTTGTAGCTGGATTTGGTTACTGCGGTCGTGGTGTTGCTGAGCGTGCAAAGGGTTTGGGCGCCGAAGTTGTTATTACCGAAATTGATCCAACTAAGGCTCTCGATGCAATGATGCAGGGCTATCGCGTCATGACGATGCACGAGGCTGCTCGAATTGGAGATATCTTCATTACAGTCACGGGAAATCGCGATGTATTGCGCGCTGAGCACTTTGAGCGAATGAAAGACAATGCAATCATGGCGAACTCGGGCCACTTTGATATTGAGATTGATGTCGCATGGCTAGAGAAACATGGCCGCAAGAATTCAAAGATCCGCCATCAAACTGATGAATATGTGCTGCAGGATGGTCGCAGACTGCTTCTTCTTGCGGAGGGGCGTCTAGTAAATCTTGGTGCTGCGGAAGGACACCCCGCTGCTGTTATGGATCTTTCCTTTGCTGACCAAGCTCTCACCGCAGAGTGGTTGGTTCACGAGGCGAAGAACCTCAAACCAGGAGTCCATGAAGTGCCGACTGAAATTGATAAAGAGGTCGCGGCACTCAAGCTCAAGAGTATGGGTGGCGAAGTTGATCAACTCACCCCTGAGCAGGAGCTTTATCTCAACTCGTGGGAGCACGGCAGCTAATGACGCTGATAATGGTCGTCGATGACGACCAAGATTTAGCTGAGATGCTCGCCATTGTTCTGACTGGCGACGGGCTCGAGGTTGACTTGGTGTCGCGCGGCGACCAAGTCATGGAGGTTTTTCGGAACTCACCTCCTGATTTGGTTCTCCTCGATTTAATGCTTCCTGGCCTTAATGGAATTGAAGTGTGCAAGTTGATTAGAGCCGAATCGATGATTCCTATCGTGATGCTCACGGCAAAAGGCGAAACTACAGATGTAGTCAAGGGGTTAGAAGCTGGCGCAGATGATTACATCGTCAAACCTTTCCAAACAAGCGAGCTCCTGGCGCGCATCAAAGCTCGATTGCGCAGAACTGCAGCGCCCGCGGTCGCTAGCTCAAAATTAGAATTCGGTGGGGTTTCCATAGATTTGATTGCTCACGAAGTTCGTCGCGGCGATAAAGTCATTGCACTTACGCGATTAGAGTTTGATCTTCTCCTTGCACTGGCACGTGAACCTGGACGTGTCTTTACTCGTGAAGCGTTGCTCGCCGAAGTGTGGGGTTATCGACACTCTTCAGATACTCGCTTAGTTAATGTGCACATTCAAAGAATTCGCTCCAAAATTGAGCGCGACCCCAACCAGCCAGAATTAGTGCTGACAGTTAGAGGCGTTGGGTACCGCGCAGGTAATTTCACAGAACAAAAATAATGCGCTTTACAAATACTCTGGCATTTCGAGTTCTCGGTACGACCCTTTTGTTATCTACAGTCTTGGTTTCCACTTTAGCTACTGTCTTAAACCAGCGCCTAGGCGATGGTATCCGCGAGTCGAAGATCGAATCTGCACTCAACGAGAGTCAATCGAAATTGTTCCAAACTGAAAATCGTTTTATTCTTGCCGAAATCACTTCAGTTGCAGATTTCCGAGATGCCATAGATCGAACGATTACTGAATTTGCTGATACGCGTGGGAATGAACGAAATCCTGAAGTTGCTATTTTGCAAGCGAATTCCTCAGCAGCAGTTTTTTACCTCTATGAGCGAGCAACTAATCAAATAGCGAAGGAGTCAATTCCAGCTGATTTGCGAGCAAAAGTGCAAGCGACAAAGGAGATGCAGTACACATACGGTAAAATTGTTTATACGAGCACCTACCTCACACCAATTGCTATTGAGCGAAAAGTCCCAGCGCTGATAGTTGGAGGAAATTTCACAATCGAAAACTTCGGAAAATTCGAGCTGTACTTTCTCTACAGCACCGCGCCAGAAGATTCGACCATCTCGTTAATCTCGCGGACGCTTTTTATCGGAGCCATTGCCTTAGTTTTAGTCTTGCTATTTATTGTGTGGGCAGCCTCCCGACAGGTCATTACGCCAATTAGGGGCGCTGCTGAGATTGCAGAGAAACTCTCGGCGGGTGACTTCGCTGAGCGAATGCAAGTCGAAGGTGCAGATGAGATTGCCCGGCTCGCTCTCTCTTTTAACGAGATGGCAAGTGCATTACAGAGTCAGATCACTAGGTTAGAGAATTTATCTCGCGTGCAACAACGGTTTGTGTCTGACGTTTCGCATGAATTGCGCACACCATTAACTACGTTGAAAATGGCATCAGATTTAATCTATCGACAACGCCACGATTTCGACCCCACCATTTCTAGAAGCGCCGAGCTACTTTCGGCACAATTAGAGCGGTTTGAGAATTTACTAACTGAACTTTTGGAAGTGAGCAGGTTTGATGCAGGGGTAGTTAATCTGGAGCCTGAAGTGGTCGATGTTGTGAGTTTGGTCGAGAAAAGCCTTGACGCTCTTACGCCAATTGCCCAAGAGCATGGTTCAACATTTCATTACAAACATCCGAGCGATCCAGTGTTAACGGTTGTTGATCCACGACGTATGGATCGAATCCTCAGAAATTTACTGAGTAACGCCATTGCCTACGGTGAAGGAAATCGAATCGAAGTGGAGGTTCGTACGGGGGAGAAATCCATTGCAATTGCCGTTCGAGACTTTGGTATCGGACTTCGCCAAGGTGAGGAAACTCGCGTATTCGATCGATTCTGGCGCGCGGATCCATCCCGTGAACGAACCCGAGGTGGAACCGGTTTGGGGCTTTCGATTGCTCAAGAAGATGCGCTACTTCACGGCGGAGTGATTGAGGCAACAGGACGCTACGGCAAGGGATCACTTTTTGTGCTCACCATCCCGCGCGACCGTAGTGAAGAACTCACAGAACGGCTCTTTACGCTCACCCTCTAATCTTTGGCAGCTTATCTTTACTTCATGCAGTTCTTAAATGCGCTTCTCTCGCTTGTAATCCCTATTGCCTGTATCAATTGTTCACAGGCGGGGGAGATAATGTGTGTAGCGTGTCAACGGAAATTTTCTCCATCACATGCGTTAACGCCAAAGATTGTTCATGTAACGAAGAGCAAATGCACCATCGGATCGCTTCTACCTTATGACGAGAGGGTCAGTAGAATTATTCTTGGCGCAAAAGATGATGGAAATCGAAAGTTGGAAGGGATCGTGGTCAACGCTCTTGTCGCTGCACGCTCGCTCTTTCCTGAGAATTTACTATTAATACCAATACCTAGTACCTCAATTGCCAAACGAAGAAGAGGAAGAGATTTCACATTCGAACTTGCGCGAGCTCTTTCTCGTCACACTGGAGATCAGGTAGTTCGATCTCTGAGATACACCCGAACTGTTGCGCCACAGAAGAGTTTGAATGCGCGAGAACGTGCAGTGAATATGCGCGGAGCGCTCGTCTTCTGTGAAAATTCACAGAAATTCATCAATAAACCAGCTCTGCTCCTGGATGATGTTCTGACTACAGGCGCAACGCTTGTTGAAGGGATGCGGGCGATGGGTAGCGCAGGGCGGCCATGCCTGGGGGCGATTACCGCCTCTTTTTCGCTCAATTGGAGCCCTGGCCAGCCCCAGCGTTAGAGTGGGGGTCTATCCCGAGAAAGGCTTCATACGCGTGGTTGCTCTGCTGGACAAAATCTTACGTGCTGGTGAAGGGCGTCAAGTCAAGAACCTCGAGAAAATTGCGCGCTCGGTTAATTCGCATGAGGCCGAAATTTCGGCTCTCAATGACCAGCAGCTGCGAATGAAGACAGATGAGTTCAAATCACGTCTTAATGATGGCGAAGATTTAGATGACATTCTTCCGGAGGCATTTGCGGTTGTCCGTGAAGCAGCAAAACGCACTCTTGGCCAACGACATTACGACGTACAGCTGATGGGCGGCATTGCACTTCATCGCGGAAATATTGCAGAAATGCGCACCGGTGAAGGAAAGACGCTCGTGTCAACGCTCCCTGCATACCTCAATGCCCTCACTGGCAAGGGCGTGCATATCGTTACCGTGAACGACTACCTCGCCGAACGCGATAGCGAGTGGATGGGTCGCGTGCATCGCTTCTTGGGCTTAACAGTTGGAGTAATTCTTGCTCACATGACTCCACAAGAGCGAAGAGTTGCTTACGGAGCAGATATCACGTACGGCACCAATAACGAATTTGGTTTTGATTATCTTCGCGACAATATGGCGTGGTCAATCGAAGATTGTGTACAACGAGAACATAACTTTGCGATTGTTGATGAAGTCGACTCAATTCTTATCGACGAAGCACGTACCCCGCTCATCATTAGCGGACCTGCTGATCGTCCAACCAAGTGGTACTCCGAGTTTGCAACGATTGCTAAAAAGCTCACACCTGTAGAGCATTATGAAGTAGATGAGAAAAAGCGCACTGTTGGAATCCTTGAGGCGGGCATCTCCGAAGTAGAGCGGCTTTTGGGTATCGAGAATTTGTATGAAACTGCCAATACACCACTAATCAGTTACCTCAATAACGCCCTCAAGTCGAAAGAGCTTTTCAAGCGAGATCGTGACTATGTGGTGATGAATGGCGAGTTGCTCATTGTCGACGAGCACACCGGACGCATTCTGGCTGGACGTCGATACAACGAAGGGCTACATCAAGCTCTCGAAGCTAAAGAAGGCGTCAAGATTCAAGACGAAAATCAAACGCTTGCCACCATTACCTTACAAAACTACTTCCGCCTCTACGAAAAACTCTCTGGCATGACTGGCACGGCCATGACAGAAGCCTCTGAGTTCTATCAAATTTATAAGTTGGGAGTCATTCCGATTCCAACGAACAAAGAGATGCAGCGAATGGATCAATCTGATTTGGTCTATAAAACAGAACATGCAAAATTCCTCGCCGTTGTCGATGACATTGTTGAGCGCCATCGAAAAGGCCAGCCTGTTCTCGTGGGTACGGTGAGCGTTGAAAAGTCAGAGGAGCTCTCGACCTATCTGGTCCGTAAAGGCGTTGCGCACGAGGTTTTAAATGCCAAGCAACACGAACGCGAGGCGGCGATTGTTGCTCGTGCTGGCTGTAAAGGTGCCGTAACGGTCGCCACCAATATGGCAGGTCGCGGTACTGACATCATGCTTGGGGGCAATCCAGAATTCTTCGCTGATTTTGCGCTACAACAAAGAGGCTTTTCGCCAGTTGAGACTCCCGAGGATTACGAACGCGAATGGCCCGCTGAGTTAGCTCGCCAGCGCCAGTTGGTTTCGGCAGAGCATGATGAAGTCGTCTCACTTGGCGGCCTTTATGTATTAGGTACTGAGCGACATGAATCTCGTCGCATTGATAACCAGTTACGTGGACGCTCCGGTCGACAAGGAGATCCAGGTGAGTCACGTTTCTATCTCTCCCTCCAAGATGAATTGATGCGCCGATTCAATTCTGCTCTGGTTGAACGATTCCTTGGTGCAGCTGGCATTCCTGAGGATGTGCCGATTGAATCCAAGATGGTCAGCAATGCAATTAAGTCAGCCCAAACTCAAGTTGAAGGTCAGAACTTTGAGATTCGTAAGAATGTTCTCAAGTATGACGATGTGCTTAATCGACAGCGTCAAGTTATTTACGCCGAACGTCGCAGCGTCCTTGAAGGCGCTGATTTGCGCGATCAAATGATTGGCTTTATCGACGATGCAGTCCGTGGGCAAGTGAATTTCGCAACTGCAGACGGCTTCCCGGAAGAGTGGAACCTCGAAGCGCTTTGGCAGCAGCTAAAGGCGCTCTATCCAGTCACCCTTGATTACGAGAGCCTGATTCAAGAGGTTGGCGATATCTCCGCGATGTCGAGTGAGTATTTGAGTGAGATGGTGAGTAATGATGCGCTTGAGCAGTACGAGCTACGCGAGAGCACGCTTACCCCGGGAATTACTCGTGAACTTGAAAGACGCGTCGTGCTTTCGGTCCTCGATCGACGTTGGCGTGACCACCTTTATGAAATGGATTACTTACAAGAGGGAATCGGGCTTCGTGCGATGGCACAGCGAGATCCACTCGTGGAGTATCAGAAAGAGGGTTACGACCTCTTCACAGCGATGATGGAAGGCATCAGAGAAGAATCTGTTGGCTACCTCTTCCACGCCGAAGTAACTGTAGAGCGAACCTCCCAAGGTGATTTAGCATCGGCATCCCTGCCAGAGCTCGGTGGTGGCGAACAAGAGCTGCACTACTCGGCACCTGGCGAATTCGGCGAACCTGAAGAGCAGAGCGCACGTTCTGGCGATGAAACGTCTCGAAATGCACCATGCCCGTGTGGCTCTGGAAAGAAATACAAGCGCTGCCACGGAGATCCGCGAAATCGTTAAGTTTAGCTAGCTCAGAGTTCACCTAAATAGTGAAGAGCTCGACGCAGAGCCAGCGACCATCTAGCCCCTCAAAGCGGGCGACGAGTATTCGACTTCGTTCTTTTCCATGGAGCATCGCTGTTACCTCAAGAATCTGGTCGAAGGGTTGGCCGATGCTCTTTCGTCCAATTCGCACTTGTGCAGGGCGAATACGGGCATTCTCCGAGAGGTAGCTAAATACCTTTCGATTACACCACCGCGAAAGCTGCACCGCTGAACGCTTGCCATTAAGAATCTCAACTGCGCTATGAATGAATCGATCAACCCACTCTTTGGGGGTGGGCAATTGTTCGAATGGTGTGATCTGTCGGCCAAACTCATATTCATCGTCGACGCAACTATCCTCATCACGCGTGGGTTTGAAGGTTAGTTGGGAATCGATCTGTGGCGCGCGCGGGCCATCGAAGAGGTCAAGGGTTTCTTGAAAAAGTATCGTCGTCATGGGCGCAGGCTCTCGCGAGCAGGGAGTCCGAACCTCCGTCTTTGAGATGCAAAACCCTCATCCGAAAGTATGAGTGCGCATGGAGCGGCCTGTAGCCAGAGCGCGCCTTGTACTAAGTGCTTATGCGAAAAAAAGAAATCGTGGGGATAGGGCTTGTGATTATCGGTGCGGCAGGGATGCTCTTTTCGATGCGCGATTTAGCCCCGGAATCTACATATTTTGTGGCAACTCGTGATGTAGCCCCTGGCGCACATCTTTCGTCCACTGACTTTAATCGCATTCCTCTAGAGCTCCGTGAGGCTGCCACGCACTACATCAGCGCATCCGCGCAATTCTCCAATCGGAAAGCTTTAAGAAGAATAAAAAAAGGGGAGATAATTCCGCGCGATGCGATATCCCAAGCAGAAAGCATCGAGCAACGAAAGCAAGTGACCTTTGCTCTTGCAATCTCCAAAACTCCTCAAGATCTAAAGAGTGGAGATTTAGTGGATGTATATTTTTTCAAAGTGCCAAATCGTGATTTGCAAAATGAATCAGTTGAACTCCTCAAAAGTTATGAAAAGGTGCGGGTCTATTCGGTTTCTAAAGCTGATAGTCAATTCAACGGTGATCAGACAGTGACACTCTTGTTAAATCCAGATGATGTACGAGAATTTCTCACTCTTCTGGTCTTCAATGAACTCACTTTGGTCAAGGGCCTTAGCGATGAATAGCCAAGCGAATGTAATCCTCGTAATTATCGATCAAGTACTTGAAGAGAAAGTTATTGACACTCTCCGAAATGCCGAAATCGATATTTCGGGAAGATATTTGGCTTTACATCATGTTCCAAAGAATTCCCAAGAAAGACCAATTCTTATCACCACCGCTGATTTGGTAGAGAGCGCTGAAGTAGTTGCTGTGCAACGAGAGTTTCTGGCAATCATTCTTCTTGGGAACGCAACGATCTCAGGGATGATGACGGTATCTCTCGCAGAGCTCGAAGAATTGCCCAATCTGATTGCAGGCGTAACGGTTGACGCTACGCCCGAATTAGTGCAACGTCACGAGGACGATCTGGGACTTCAAATAGTGGGAGTCGTTCCCCGTGTAGGTGTTCGAACGTTGCGCGAGGCTATTAATTCGACTATTCAGCAATCGAGCTACCTAGTAAAAGAACAACTATTTAGAGAACCGATAATCCTGTACTGCTCAGAGCTAGATGATGACTCCATTCTTCGCCTTCTATCAGTCATTAATGAAGAGCGAGGGAAATCTCATCAAAAGGGCGTGCTATTTACAAAAGTACCGGAGACTCGACGTGCATTAGATAGAGTCAAAGCGATTGAGAGAGAATTGCAGGGTTGTGGTATCTCCCTAATCTTTACCCTTGCCTTCGATGAAGAGGCACAGGTCCTGGGGGAGTTGAGCAAAGGCAGCCTACGAGCGCTGCAACCGCTATTCGACTGGATTGAAAAAGCGAATTAGGCTGAGCACATGCGCGTATATCTGCCGATGAATCGAGTAGAACTAGCCGACTTTTTGCAGAGTCGGAATTTCTCGGCGACATCGCTGATAGCACCAACGCCACGAGTGGCCCAGGAATACGGCGTAACAGAGCTCGAGGAACTCGAATATGCGGCTCTGGAGATTGCTCGAACCAAATCAGAGCACGATGGCCTTGAACTAATCGCAGCCTTCGAATTAGTACAACATTTGTCGAGTGACGTTTCCGAAATTGACGCCGGCGTTCTCCAGGATACTTTTACATTGGAGTGGAGCGAACTTGTTGCGTTGTATCGCATTACTTCGTCAGATGAGGAGTTAGAGTGGTATGACGCCTCGGAAGCTACTACCGTTTTGAATCTGGGCAGTAATTAATCATGGCTACTCTTGATGCATTAACGGCGAAAAGTACGCTAGATGCCGATGACATCAATCGCCTGAGGGCTGTGATTTCAGAGTGGCAACTACTCGCTGATTTATCTTTTGCCGATTTACTGCTCTGGGTGCCTATCCGGGAGAATCCAAAGAGCTGGCCAGAAGGACATATCGTTGTCGCGCAGATGCGCCCCACAACTGCAGCCACGGTTTACCCAAAAGATCTCATCGGTCAGAAAGCGCGCTGGGGAGAGCGCCCATGGATTGATGCTGCGCTTTCAGATGGCGAAATTCAACGCGAGACCGAACCAGAACTTGTTGGCGAACTCCTCATCAAAGAAGAGTGCATCCCGATCCTCCATAAGAGCAAAGTTATCGGTGTCATTGCTCGCTATCGGAATGTCGAGCAGATGCGCTCGCCTGGACGACTTGAGATGACCTATCGAGAGGCTGCATTTGATTTAGCGCGAATGATCAGCGAAGGAACTTTCCCGGCAGCCAAGGTAGTCACAGAAACTACTCCTCGAGTAGGTGATGGATTAATTCGCCTCGATGGCAATGGGATGGTTGCATTTAGTAGCCCCAATGCAATCTCCGCTTTCCGTCAGATTGGCCACCAGAGCGAGCTTGAGCTCAATGAGTTGGCAGTGACCCTTGAAGATCTCACCCGCGGCTTTAAAGCGCGGTTTCCTCGAGATGAATCGTGGAACTCGATACTTTCTGGAAAGGTTCCGCGTCAGGTTGAGTGTGAAAATAACGCTGGTGTTCTCGATCTTTACGTACTGCCGCTCACTGCAGGCAATGATCGAGTGGGCGCGTTGGTGTTGGTGCACAATGTCACAGAGATCCGTCGGCGTGAGCGCGAGTTGCTTTCAAAAGATGCCACGATCAGAGAGATCCACCATCGGGTAAAGAACAACCTGCAAACTGTCAGTGCCCTCCTTCGCCTTCAAACCAGACGCGCAGAAGATCCCTCCGCTGTCTCTGCAATCGAAGAGGCCATTCGACGAATTGGGTCAATCGCGCTCGTGCACGAGATGCTCTCTGTTAATGCTCAAGAGATGGTGGAATTCGATGAAGTTGCTGACCGATTAATTGCAGCCGTTAAAGATGTGTCGACTTTGCGCAGCGGCATCACGTTGGAACGGACGGGAAAGTTTGGGGCATTGCGTCCAGAAGTTGCCACTCCGCTAGCGCTAATACTTACCGAGCTAATTCAGAATGCTTATGAGCATGGATTAGCGACAACAGGGTCGACATTGGCAATTGTGGTCAATCGAACAGGAGATCAACTCAGGCTCGAAGTTAGTGATGATGGGATTGGGTTACCGGAAGATTTTGATATTCAAAGCTCCGACAGTCTTGGGTTGCAGATTGTTAAGACGCTTACAACTAATGAGTTAGGCGGCAAAATCGAAGTACATCGAGTTGCCAATGGCGGCACTCGGATTGAAGTAGATATCTACTGCTGATTAATCTCGTACGGATTTGGGCTTTCAATTCCGCGCGCACGATTACGTGCGGCACGACGCTTGAGCGCTCGACGTTCATCTTCAGATAGTCCGCCCCACACGCCAGCTTCTTGACCACTTTCCAAGGCCCACTTCAAACATTCATTTATCACAAGACAGCGATTACAAACTTTTTTTGCCTCTTCAATCTGCTGTAAGGCTGGCCCAGTGTTGCCAACTGGGAAGAAGAGCTCTGGGTCTTCGTCTCGACAGGCAGAGCGATGTCGCCAATCCATGGCAGCCCCCTCGCGTCGAGTTACATCAGTAAAGTGTGGCGCGAGGCAATTTCAATCGATCTCAATCGATCTCAATCGACCTGAATTGCTCCGCAGGCTCCCTATTCTCCCGGTTCGACGGGCGAGGAACAAGGAAGCTAGGGGTAATTCCTCTCACAAGATTCTCGCCTAAGTGCGAGTTTGGTCTGGCCGGATGTGGAATTGAGCCCTCCCACCTCTCGAGAACGATGCGCTCTCCCTGGCGTTATGCGGGCTCTGCGATTAGGTTATCGAAAAGTACGATTCTGTTAGAGGATAGGCGCATGAGTACCCACCACACCGCTTACTTTGCAACTGGATGTTTCTGGGGTGCCGAACGTCGCTTTTGGCAGATGGACGGCGTTACACAGACACGAGTGGGATACATGGGTGGCAGAACGAGTAATCCAACCTATAAAGAGGTCTGTTCGGGCTCTACTAATCACGCCGAAGTTGTCAAAGTCGAATTTGATTCTTCTCAAATTTCATTTGAGGATCTACTCGTCGCCTTCTGGCAAATGCATGATCCAACAACGCTTAATCGTCAAGGAAATGACATCGGCACGCAATATCGCAGCGCAATTTTCTTTACTTCGGATGAGCAAGAGAGCGCTGCAGTGAGAAGTAAAGATATCTATCAAGGTGAACTGACAAAGCAAGGATTTGATCAGATTACTACTGAGATTACGCAAGCACCTGACTATTGGGATGCTGAGGAATATCACCAAAGATATTTAGAGAAAAATCCAAACGGATATGACTGTCACGCAACGACAGGTATAGCCTTTCCAAGTACGCTCTTGCAGAATTGACGGATGAGTCATGAGCGACTACCCACATCAAATCAATGAAGATGAGCTCAAGAAGAACGTAGATAATCTCTCATTTAATGTCTTGCGTCGCGCAGCAACCGAAGCGCCATTCACCGGCGAATACACGGATGAAGAGAGCATTGGTGTTTACCGTTGTAAAGCATGTGCTGCTGAACTCTTTCGCAGCGAGCATAAATTTCACTCAGGTTGTGGTTGGCCATCTTTTTATCAACCAGGCGATGAAGCTGCCGTGGAGTTGATTCCAGACCATTCGCTAGGCCGGGTCCGTACTGAGGTCCGCTGTGCAAACTGTGGCTCGCATTTGGGCCATGTTTTCGAAGGCGAGGGATACCAAACTCCCACTGATCAACGGTGGTGCATCAACTCGGTTTCGTTAGTTCTCGAAAAAAAGTAGCGCTAACCATCCTTCCTCCGGCCATACCCTAGGCTTGTGGCTACGACACCGCCCGTTGATGAGGAGAAATCGCAATGACCCCAGCTTCTGTTTGGTTCATCACCATTGGAGCTCTGACGGCAGTTGTGCTCTTTGATCTCCTACTCGCAATTAAGCGAAGGAATCAACAAACATCGACTAAAGAGGCTGCGCTGTGGACGATTTTCTATGTCGTCGCCGCAATTATCTTCGGTTGGAGCCTTGGTTTTTGGGAAGGAAGTCAAGAGCGCTCTGAATTCTTTGCCGGTTGGCTCACCGAGTATTCGCTCTCTATCGATAATGTATTTGTCTTCATCATCATTCTCGCACGACTGAAAATTAGCAAAGAGCGCGCACAACTAGTCTTGCTTATCGGAATCATCCTTGCGCTCGTCTTACGCGGGATTTTCATTGCTGCAGGAGCTGCACTAATTCATCGTTTTGTTGCAATCTTCTTCCTCTTCGGTGCTTTCTTGCTCTATACCGCATGGCACCTTGCCAAAGATGAAGATGAAAGTAATGACTGGCAAGAATCTCGCCTAATTAAGACCCTTGCTGCAAAGGGGGCAACGCCATTTACGATCGCTTTGGTGGCGGTTGGCACGACAGATCTGCTCTTCGCGCTCGATTCAATTCCAGCAATCTTTGGCCTCACGAAAGATCCCTACATAGTCTTCACGGCTAATGCATTCGCACTTATGGGACTGCGCCAGCTCTACTTCCTCCTTGGAGATTTCCTCAATCGCCTGGTTTACCTCTCCAAGGGGCTAGCGATTGTGTTGGGGTTCATCGGCGTGAAGCTAATCATCGAGGCGCTGCATGGAATCGGTGTCCATAAAATTGGTTCTTTCAAAATTCCTGAAGTATCGCTGGCAGTCAGCCTTGGTGTGATCATCGCTTCTTTGGCTGTCACTACGTTGATCAGTCTCACCAAATCTCAACCGAGTAAGAAAGCGAAAGAATGAAGCCAGTCGCAGTAGTAACGGGAGCAAGTAGTGGAATCGGAGCGGCAACTGCGCTCCTCCTTGCCGAAAATGGTTTCCATGTAGTGGCAGTTGCTCGGCGTCCGGAGCGATTAGCTGAGTTAGCGGCGAAGCACAACGGCATTGAAACCTTAGTGATTGACGTGACATCCCAACAGGATGTGGCAGTACTCACCGAGCGTTTGTCGGGCAAGCCCGTCGAAGTTCTTGTCTGCAATGCTGGCGGTGCATTCGATTTTGACATGGTTATCGACTCTGACCCTGAACTATGGATGAAAACTTACGATGTGAATGTCGTGGGATCGGTCCGCTGCATTAAGGCAATTGTTCCCATCATGTCTGGGCATGGCAAAGGACATGTCGTCATCATTACCTCAACAGCAGGACAAGTTGCTTACGAAAATGGCGGTTCGTATGTAGCAGCAAAGCATGGTGAAGTCGCGCTAGCGCGGACGTTGCGGTTGGAATTAAGTGGGCAGCCAATTCGCGTCACTGAGATTGCTCCGGGAATGGTTAAAACCGACGAGTTTGCATTAACCCGCTTCTCTGGCGATCGAGAAAAGGCAGCGAAAATTTACGCAGGTGTAGCAAAACCTTTGACGGATGCTGACGTCGCCGAAGCTATTCGATGGAGCGTCATGCTTCCGGAACACTTCAACATTGATTCAATGACAATTCGGCCTGTTGCTCAAGCCGCGCAACATAAGGTGCATCGGGTGCAATAGCAATGAGCGGCAGCTTACCCATTGAGCCATTAGGCAAACTCCGTCAGCGAAAGAGCACCAAGTGGCGCGAGTACGACGCCGATGTCCTACCCCTGCCAGTAGCAGAGATGGACTATCCGATTGCCGAGCCCATCATCGAAGCGGTTACGGAGATGATGCGCCGCTCTGATACGGGATATCTTGGAAAATTCCCAGAGCTTGGCGAGGCTTTTGCGGGTTTTGCGCTCCGGAGATGGAATTGGCGCGTCAATCCAGAATCGATCCGCATCACAACTGATGTTGGGGTGGCAACAATTGAAATCTTGCGTACGTTGGGTTCGACAGGTGATCGTGTTGTTGTAATGCCCCCGGTATATCCCGCTTTCTACAATTGGACCAAAGAGATTCATCTGACAATGGTTGAAGCGCCGCTGTTAAAAGATGGTGTGAATTATTCAATTGACTTTGCTGCGCTTGAGCGAGAATTTGCTGCGGGCGCCAAATTCTTCATCATTTCGAATCCGCACAATCCATTAGGCTTGATTTTTGCCCCAACCGATTTGAAATCAATCGCATCCTTGGCAGAGAAGTACAACGTGACGATTCTTAGTGATGAGATTCATGCGCCGCTGACTTATTCAGGGAATACGTTCACACCTTTTGCTTCTGTCAGTGAAGAGGCAAAGGAGCGAGTTATCACGCTTACTTCAGCGAGCAAATCCTGGAATCTCGCTGGTTTGAAGTGCTCCGTGTTCTTTACCGAGAATAAAGAGCTTCACGAAAAACTTGAACCGCTGGTAAAGGGGATTCGCAGTCGCGCTTCTCTTATCGGCGCAGCTGGTCACGTTGCTGCATTTTCGCAGGCTGATGATTGGTTGGATAGCGCGATTGCAACTATGGAGGCAAGTAATAGGTTGTTACATGCGCTTGTAGAGAAAAAGTGGCCAAACGTCAAACTTTCAAATCCGAAGAATAGTTACCTCTCCTGGATTGATTTCTCGCAGACAAAACTGGGTGAAGATCCTGCTATCGAGTTGCTGGAAAAAGCGCGCGTAGCATTGAGCTCTGGTATCCCGTTTGGCGCGGGGGGAAAGCATCACGCTCGATTGAATTTCGCGACTTCGGATGAGATTTTGGAAGCCGCGATCGATCGAATCTCTCCGTGGCTTTAGCAATGAATCCAGATTTTGATGTTGTTGTCGTCGGCGGTGGCCATAACGGGCTAGTAGCTACGACTTACCTTGCGAAAGCGGGTAAAAAAGTAGCGCTGCTCGAGGCGCGACCGAGTTTAGGTGGCGCATCAATTAGTTACCAAGCATTTCCGGAGTTTCCAGTTCGACTCTCGCGGTACTCGTATCTTGTTTCGCTCTTTCCCGATGAAATTAAGAGAGATTTAGGGCTTAACTTTCGAACGCTCTCCAGAAAAGTTTCTTCATACACTCCAGTATCGCAAGATGGTCGTGACGTGGGGTTGTTAGTCGAGCGAGCCCCTGGTCGCGCTACTGAAGAATCCTTCCGCACCGTGACGGGAACAGATTCTGAATTTATTGCTTGGCGAGAGTTTTATGGAGAGCTCGAGGGCTTGGCTAAATATCTCGCGCCGACCCTCTTGCAACCTTTGCAGAGCGAAAATACATGGAAAGCTCGATTCGCAAATGAGAATTTATGGCGTGAAGTGTTTGAGCAGCCAATTGGGCGCACAGTTGCAGAGCGCTTCAAAGACGATATTGTTCGCGGCGTCGTTCTCACTGATGCTTTAGTAGGAACCTTCACCTCAGTTGATGATCTGCAAGCGAATGCATGCTTTCTCTATCACGTGATTGGAAATGGCACTGGAGAGTGGCGCGTTCCTGAAGGGGGCATGGGTGCACTCGCTGCAGAGTTAGAGCGAGCTGCACGCGTATCGGGTGTGACAATTCACCTCAATCAGCGAATAGAAGGTATTAGCGGAGATGCTGGTGGGATTGAACTATCAACCAACGATGGAGTGCAGTACTCCTGCCGCGATCTCGTCTGGTGTGCTGATGATCGTTCGCTTGCTCAACTGCTTCATGAAACGCCTAAAGAGCGTCGAGATGGGTCACAGATAAAAATGAATATGCTCCTAAAAGAGCTGCCCCGCTTAAAGAGTGGTTTTGATCCGGCACAAGCGTTTGCCGGCACATTCCACATAGATGAGAGCGCCATTCAGCTTGAATCAGCGTTTCAACTCGCAAGTGTGGGCTCGCTGCCTCAGGTTATTCCTGCTGAGGTGTATTGCCATTCGCTGACCGATCCAACGATTGTTGGCAGCAGCGGGTTGCACACGCTCACGCTTTTTGCTTTCCACACACCAGCATCGCTCTTCGAGAGCGAGCGCCAGATGATGACAGCCAAAGCCACAGATCGAATCATTGCGGGAATTAACTCTTATCTAGAGACACCGCTTGAAGAAGTGCTTGCTTATGATGCGCACGGCCGCGCATGTTTAGAAGTGAAGAGCCCGCTAGATCTCGAAGATGAAATTGATCTTCCCCGAGGGAATATTTTTCATGGAGATCTGACAATGCCTTTTGCACATTCGCACCCTGAGGGAAGTTGGGGAAGTGAAACTTCGCACCCGCATATTTTTATCGGGGGAGCGAGCGCTGTTCGCGGTGGCGGCGTAAGTGGCATCGCCGGCCATAACGCCGCTTTTGCCATCATCAATCGAAGGTGAGTTCCAGTACGATTTACCTATGACCGCTCACGACCAACCTGAAAAGCTCCATCCTGAGACAGAGGTTGTGCTCAAAGGACGTCCAGAACGCGAGCCAGGTGGAGCAATTATTGGTGGTATCTCGGTTAGCACCACGTTCCGCGCAGGCGGTGAATATATCTATGGCCGTTCCGATAATGATACGTGGAAGGATCTTGAGGCAGTCCTAGGTGTTCTGGAATCTGGCAAGGCGTTGGTCTTCTCCTCTGGAATGTCTGCAATCTCGGCTACTTTTGATCTGCTCCCACCAGGTGGTGTGATTGTTGCGCCAAACTCAGGTTATATGAACACCTCGGTTCAACTCCGCAAACTAGAAGCTAACGGTCGATTAACCATCAGATGGGTTGAGATCACTGATACCGAATCTGTTGTGCGCGCACTCGATGGCGCTGCAATGCTCTTTTTCGAATCTCCAGTTAATCCTTTGCTTGATGTTGCTGATGTAAAGCGCTTGATTAGCGAAGCAAAGTCACGAGGCGTTCTCGTCGCTATGGATAACACTTTTGCAACGCCAATCGAACAACAACCCTTGGTGCTAGGCGCAGATGTTGTAGTTCATTCTCTAACAAAAGCGCTCTCGGGTCATAGCGATGTTGTCCTTGGAACGGCAGTTACTTCATCGGATGAGTTATATGCGAAGTTACTCTCCTATCGAAAAGATTCGGGGGCAAATGCCGGTCCATTCGAAGCATGGCTTGCGCTCCGTGGATTGCGCACCTTTCCGCTTCGATATGCTCAAGCTGCCAAAAGCGCACAAGTGCTCGTCGAGAGACTTCGCAGCCATCCGCATGTTGAGCGCGTTCGCTATCCAGGTTTTGGTTTCATGATTTCCATTGAAGTTAAAGGTGGAGCGCGCGCGGCCGATAAAGCATGTAACGCTGGGAAGATTTGGTCTTATGCAACAAGTTTGGGCGGAGTGGAATCGCTCTGGGAACGTCGCCGTCGCCATGGTGATGAACCAGTTGAGGTCCCAGAAAATCTCATCAGGATGTCGGTGGGAATTGAGCACGTTGAGGATTTGTGGCGCGATATTGAGCAAGCGCTCGAAAAATCTCAGTCGTAAATTTTAGTTACGAGCATTTTGGCGCAGTGTTATGGAGAATCTTTCCTGGATTGAGAATGTGGTTGGGATCAAAGAAGTTCTTGATACCAAGCATCACATCGATTGCACCCTGTCCAGTCTCTTCCACTAGCGCATCGATCTTTCCCGCGCCGATGCCATGTTCGCCAGTGCAGGTGCCGCCCATTTCGATGATGCGAAGCGCTAAATCATGGGCGATCTCTCGAATATCTTCGAGTTGTTCCGGCTTCTCTGGGTCAGTGATGATAAAAGTGTGAAAGTTTCCATCAGCAACGTGACCTAAGACCGTGTATGGGTAACCTTTTTCAGTAAGGAATGCATCGGCCATTCCTACTGCCTCACCTAGCAGTGAGAGCGGTACGACAGAGTCGGTGCTCACTCCTCGTTTGCCGGGGTGAGCTGCGATGCTCGCCCAGTGCACATGATGGCGCGCTTCCCACAGTTTGCGACGCGCTCCTTCATCGGTAGTCCATTCGAATTCCGTGCCACCAAATTCAGCGACAATCTCTTGGGTGGAACGTGCATCTTCTTCGACGCCCTTTGGGCTCCCGTGGAATTCAAAGAAAAGCGTAGGGCTCTCGGGAAGCGATAAATTAGAGTAAGAGTTGATGTTCTTGATGCAATTAGGATCGAGAAATTCGCATCGTGCAATTGCGATACCCGAGCGTACGATTGCAGTTGCAGCCTCAACTCCTGCTTGGAGATTCGGAAAGCGCGCGATTGCCGAAGCCATTTTTTCGGGAGTGCCATAGAGCTTGAGCGTGAGTTCAGTGATGACTGCAAGTGTTCCTTCAGAGCCAACTAACAAGCGGGTGAGGTCATAACCTGCAGATAATTTGCGAGTACCACGGCCGACGTGAATAACATCGCCGTTAGCAAGCACTGCAGTAAGCGCAAGAACGTTATCTCGCATCGAGCCGTATCGCACAGTTGTTGTGCCTGCAGCACCAGTAGCCGCCATCCCGCCAAGGGTTGCATCTGCACCTGGATCAACTGAGAAGAAGAGTCCATGTGGTGCAAGTTTTTCGTTGAGTGCAACGCGATGTACTCCTGCTTCAACGCGCACCATTAGATCATCGGGACGAATCTCAAGAATTTTATTCATTCCTGTGAGATCTAGTGAGATGCCACCGTAGAAAGCGAGGATGTGTCCTTCGAGTGAAGTTCCTGCTCCAAACGGGATAACCGGAATGCCTTCGTTATTGCAGTACATGAGAATTGCAGACACTTCTTCAGTAGTTGCTGGGTAGACAACCGCATCGGGAAGCACTGCAGGCCATGCAGACTCATCGTGACCGTGTTGCTCTAATGCTGCTTGGGATGTGTTGACGCCACCACTGGCTAACCCCTTGAGATGCTCAATGTGCGCATCAGTCAAGGTAAACCTCTGGTATTCCGTCGCAATATCGGTCATAGGGTAAGCCTAAGGGATGCATCTCCGGGAGGCTTGCCATAGTGTTTACCTCATACATCAAGGAGGCAGTCCGATGAGCGAATATGTGCCAGGAGCGTGCAATATCGGTTCACGCGAGATTATGCGCAGGCGCGCTGTGGGCGTTGCCGCATTGGTCTTTGCAATTATCTCGGGGTACACCTTGCTGGCAGCAGATGATCTCGCCCGTTCCGCGCGCTGGGGAATCTTCTTTCCACTTCTAGTCTCTGCAATAGGTTTTATTCAGGCTCGCAACAAGTTTTGCCTGGCCTATGGTCTAGCCGGCACCTTCAACTTTGGAAAAATTGGTGATATGGAGCGCGTCTTCGACGCAGAGAGCAAAAGAATTGATCGACAGAAAGCGATTATGACTCTCGTCCAGGCTGCGTTGTTTGCAGGGCTCGCAACTGCGCTCTTTGTATCGCTTCCGTAAAAGCTACTTGAGCTCTATCTGGATCGAGAAAGTATGCGATTCACCAGGTTGCAAATAAGAAGCTCGATCCTGTTCCACTGCGCCAATTAAACGCGTTCCAGGTGGCACTGAAGCAGGTTCGAGCGCGGTAATCCTCGAACGTCCGTTAAATGGGAACATGTCAGCGCCATTTTCTTGCCAGTACCAAAGATGTGGGAACTCCTGTGGATCCCAAGAGGCACGGGTGCGCTGTCCGAAGTCTGGGTTATGCCACTCCACCCATCCTTCACTATCGCGAAGGATGTAGACCAAGCGACCTTCTTCGTTCATATTTCGATTGCGGATATTGACTCCATGTGAATCCATATCCTTCCATTTGAATTCACCTGAATATCCCTCGTGCACGTAATCATGAAATTTCCACACTGTCTCATCCGGACCTTTAACCTCACCATTGTCAGAACCCCGATACGCAATATGTTCCACTTTGATGAAGGGCTCGACTTTCTCGCCAATATTCGTGATTGTGGTGGTGACGGTGAGGGCCGGCCGATCGCTCTCGAGGTGCGCAACACGATTCACGTGTAGCGAGTCGAAAATCGTGACATCGTGCGTGATTGCATTCGAGGTTTTACTCACCAATCGCCAAGGAAGAATTGAACTATCGCCATGGAAGCTATGGTGTCGACCTCCGACGTCACATTCTTTATCGGCGCTCGGCGTGAGCAGTTGCCACCCTCCGCGGTAGCGGGACATCCAATAGTGCTCGCTCTCACCGTGAGGGTACTCAATTGGGAGCTCTTCAATATCAGCAAATTCATACCAGGCGAGTACATTTGCATCTGTATCGAATGACTTTCCAATGTGGGTGATGGTGCCGCCTCTGGTCAAATCAATCTTGATGGCAATAGCCGAAGTGGCGAGTTCAACGATTTCGTTCATTTGCTCATCGTACTAACTCCGGCTTTTGACGGCTATGCTCAAAAATTCACGATAGATTTTGGGGTATGTCCGCAGAATGGCCAGAAATCAAAGAAGAGATCCTTCGAAGAATCTGTGATGAAGGTAATTTTGTGCGCGCCGTGTTGTCGGGACGAAGACGGAACTTTCAACCGTCAGCGGAAAGAATTGATATCAAGCCCGTGTTGTTAAAAGAGAAACTACTTCTTCAATTGACGTGGATGGATGGAAATAATAACCTCACAAAAAATATTCATATTCATGAATTTCACAAATTAACCTTACTCGATGAAGGATTTGCAAACTTTCTCGTTGAGTCCAGGACTGAGAGTTTTGAAGTTCGAATTGGAAAACGTGGTCAAGTATTTAGCAAAGTTTCTCGAGGAGAGTTCACTCCAAAATACGAACATGACCATTCGAAGAATCGAATCCTCGAGGAAGGCGACCCATTTCTGATTGCAGTGGGAATCTCAGACCTATCGGGCCGAGTGAAACCTTCCATGCGCGATAAATATCGACAGGTGGAGGAATTCCTCAAAGTTCTTGAGCGAAGCGCTGCGCAGCTTTTGGATTCAAAGAGCGAAATTCGCATGGTTGATCTCGGCTGTGGCCACGCTTACCTAACCTTTGCTGCATTTCGTTTCTTTCAACTTCGTGGCCGGCAGGTGAATTTTGTAGGTGTTGATATACGAGAGAGCTCAAGAACTCGCAATGAAAGTATTGCTGTTGAATTAGGGATCGCAAATAATGTGACTTTTTTGGCAAGCGAGATTCGCGACTTTAGTAACGAGAAATTTGATATAGCCATCGCATTACATGCATGTGACACGGCAACCGATGATGCTTTGGCGTGGTCAATCAACAACGAGGTCGAGATTATTCTTGCCGCTCCGTGTTGTCATCATGATCTCCACCGGCAGGTCAGAGAGTTCCCTCGAGATATAGGGATCATCGCGCAAGATGGCATTCTTGCCACACGCCAATTGGATTTGCTCACCGATGAATTACGCGCGCAAATTTTACGGATAAGCGGATATAAGTCGGATGTTTTCGAGTTTATCTCCGGCGACCACACTGCTCGAAATCTTATGATTAGGGGAGTGCGAAGTGCGAAAGCCGATCACGCGACAGAACTGCGTGAGTATCGCCACATTTGCAAGGTTTGGGGGGTCGCACCAGCACTTGAAGCGCGCCTTAAATTGGGCGCCATTCCAGCCAGCGACTAGAGTTCAGCTGTGTCGGTAGCGGGAAAATCACGGGCTCTTATTGCGCTAATGAAGCTGCGCGTGGTCGAACTTCTGCTGGTCTCTACGTTGCCAGCCATGGTGTTAGCACAAGGCGGCATACCTGATTTGACCCTCACTTTGGCAACGTTAGTTGGCGGCACGCTGGCAGCAGGTTCAGCTAACGCGTTTAACCAAGTGCTGGAGCAAGACCTTGATATTGAAATGGGGCGAACAAGCAAGCGCCCTCTGGTAATTGGCGAACTCTCCACACGAACTGCAACAGTTTTTGCTTATGTAACCAGCCTAATTTCACTTGCCATCTTCTGGTTCTTCACGAACGCGTTGGCAACCGTATTAACGCTTATTGCAATTGCTTTCTATGTCGGCATCTATACCGCTGTATTGAAGCGACGTACTTCGCAGAACATAGTGTGGGGGGGTATCGCAGGTTGCATGCCAGTACTCATTGGATGGGCCGCCGTGCGGGGCTCACTCTCCTGGAGCGCTTTTGCACTCTTCATGGTCATCTTCTTCTGGACGCCGCCGCATTTCTGGGCTCTGGCCATTAAATATAAGGATGATTATTCAAAAGCAAAGGTACCGATGTTGCCCGTGGTGGCTGCCGAGCACATTGTTACCCGCCAAATGGTGGCGCACTCACTAGGGATGATTGCATCATCGCTCGCGTTAGGTTTACTCGCCGGCTTGCCGCTTTGGTATTTCATCATCGCGAGCGTGCTTGGAATTTATTTCCTGATCATCGTTCTTAGATTACGAAGTGGGCTTGAAGCGGAGCGAGGAAAAGTTGCCGAACGTATCTTCCATGGCTCTATTTCGTATCTGAGCGTGCTCTCCCTCGTTATTGTTTTGGCTGTGCTTTTTTAGTTCGCACCCAGGTAACAACACCGATTAATCCCACGAGCACAAGCAAAGCTCCTTCGATTAGAAACATGTTAAGGAAGGTTTGCGCTACAATTGGCGCTGCAGAATTAACTAATGGATCGGTAGCTGATTGTGCCGCAGCTTTAACTCCTGAAGTTGCACCGAAGAATAGAATGAGCAAGAAAGAGCCGATTGCAGCAAATTCCCAGCCAATGGTGCCAACAAAGGAATTTTTGCTTCGGGAATATTTCGCCAATCCGGTTATAGAGAGCGCCAAGAGTACAAAGAACACGAAAACTGCTATCGCTAACCCTGATGTCACGGGCGCAAGATTTGGTGCGCTCCCAGAATCTTCAAGAGTGATGGGTTCGATGGCAGTTACATCCACATCGTCTATTTTGAAGGTCGGATCTACTGAAGCCATCGATTCAAGTATTGGTGCGATGAGAGCGTTCACATCTACTTTGGCATTCTTGGTCTCTCCAGTGTAGAAACCGTAAACCTGGTTAATGATTCTTTTCGTTTCGGCACTAATTTCGGGATTTGCCAACGCATCAGCCACCACTTGCACTAGCTGATCTCGTTTTTCATTGATGACAGCTTGCACTTCGGCGTCTGCATCAGATGTGACTTGATCAATGAGTTTTTCGGCGACCCCTGTTCGAACTTCGGTATTTGCAATCAATGTCGTTGCTACGCCCTCTGCGCCTGCACTTCGTCCAACGGCCCACCAGCTGCCAAAGCAGAGCGTGAAGAAAATGAGGAAGATTGCTGTTGTTGCCGCGCAGAGCCGGCTAAGGCCAATTTTTCCGCTGTACAGCCCAGTGTTAGTTGCCATATTGCTAAGAGTAGGTGGAATCTGCGCGGTAGAGCCAGAGGGGTGGAATCCTGCTGCGCGTCGCTTCGGTTAGGCTGTACCCGTGTCTAAAGTCCTCGCCTCGCTCCCAGTTGGAGAGCGAGTTGGAATCGCTTTCTCTGGCGGTCTTGATACCTCCGTTGCGGTGGCCTGGATGCGCGCAAAAGGGGCGGTGCCATGCACCTACACCGCTGACCTAGGCCAGTACGACGAACCGAATATCGACGCTGTACCTGGGCGCGCCCGTGAATATGGCGCCGAGGTGGCTCGTCTGGTTGATTGTAAGAGCTCTCTTGTCGAAGAAGGCTTGGCCGCAATCGCATGCGGTGCCTTTCATATTCGCTCGGGCGGAAAGCAGTACTTCAACACCACACCACTTGGTCGCGCTGTCACTGGAACGCTTCTAGTCCGCGCGATGCTCGATGACCATGTATCTATTTGGGGAGATGGCTCGACATATAAAGGTAATGACATCGAAAGGTTCTATCGCTACGGATTGCTAGCCAATCCTCAACTTCAGATTTACAAACCATGGCTCGATCAGGATTTTGTAAGGGAGCTTGGCGGGCGCAAAGAGATGTCCGAGTGGCTAATTGCAAATAAATTGCCATATCGCGACAGCGTCGAGAAGGCTTATTCCACCGATGCAAACATCTTGGGTGCGACTCACGAAGCGAAACAATTAGAGAACCTGGATGTATCTATCGAAATCGTCCAGCCAATCATGGGCGTGCAATTTTGGAATCCTTCAGTCAAGATTGAAAGTGAAGATGTCACAATTGATTTCTATCAAGGGCGACCAATTGCTATCAATGGTAAGAAATTCGATTCAGCAGTTGATTTGATGCGCGAGGCAAATGCCATCGGCGGACGACACGGTCTCGGTATGAGTGATCAAATCGAAAATAGGATTATTGAGGCGAAGAGCCGCGGGATTTACGAGGCCCCTGGCATGGCGCTCTTTTTCATCGCATATGAGCGCCTTCTTTCAGCGATACATAATGAAGACACCATTGCGAATTATCACGCTGAGGGTCGTCGTCTAGGTCGCCTGCTTTATGAAGGTCGCTGGTTAGATCCGCAGGCGCTCATGCTCCGTGAATCTCTCCAACGATGGGTGGCAAGTGCTATCACGGGGTCAGTGACGCTTCGACTTCGACGCGGGGATGATTTCTCAATTATCGATACCTCAGGTCCGCACTTTAGTTATCACCCCGAGAAACTCTCCATGGAGCGAACCGAGAGCGCTGCGTTCGGCCCTAATGATCGAATTGGTCAATTGACGATGCGCAATCTTGATATCGCTGATACGCGTGCGAAACTTGAACTGTATGCAGAACAAGGGCAATTAGGAGCAGGTGATTTCACGTTAGTTTCAGAGATTGAGAGGCCAAAAGAGTGAGTAATCCAGTCGAGCATAAAGAGCACACCCATAAAGAAATTATGATTATTCTGAGTGGATTAATGACAGGGCTCTTACTGGCCGCTCTCGATCAGACAATTGTCTCTACCGCATTGAAAAATATCGTTGAGGATTTCAACGGCCTCAATCATTACACCTGGGTAGTCACCGCATATTTACTTACCTCAACAGCCTCTACTCCGTTGTATGGCAAGATTTCTGATTTATACGGACGAAGAGTTGTTTTTCAATTCGCAATTGTCACGTTTTTAATCGGTTCATTCCTAGCGGGTGCCGCAGCTTCCATGACCCAATTAATTCTCTTCCGAGGATTGCAAGGGCTCGGCGCGGGTGGCTTGATGGCTCTGACTTTCGTGATCATCGGTGACATTGTTCCGCCGCGCGAACGTGGAAGATACCAAGGATATTTTGGCGCCGTTTGGGGTCTCTCATCTGTTGCGGGTCCACTTCTTGGCGGCTTCTTCTCGGATCACGCGACAATTCTTGGCATTACCGGTTGGCGTTGGATTTTCTACATCAACCTTCCATTTGGAATCGCCTCACTTCTCATCACTTCGGCCGTGTTACATATTCCGAGAGTCAGACGAGAACACTCAATTGATTATGTTGGCGCAATATTGATGGTCACTGGTGTCACTTCATTGCTCTTCGCTGTATCGGTGTTCGGCCCTGAAGATGGCTGGAGCGATGGACATACCATTTTGTCTGCTGGCGCAGGAATCCTGCTCAGTATTGTTTTCTTATTCTGGGAACGCAAGGCGAAAGAGCCAATTCTGCCGCTAGCTCTCTTCAAGAACCACACTTTCTCGCTGACCTCTGGACTCGGGGCTGTGATTGGCGCGGGCATGTTTGGTGCAATCGTGATGATTCCGTTGTACATGCAAGTGGTAAAAGGTTATGGAGCTACCGAAGCTGGCCTCAAGTTGATTCCATTGATGCTCGGAATCGTCTCAACTTCGATTTTCAGTGGTAAGGCCATTAGTAAGACTGGTAAATATAAGAAGTTTCCAATTATGGGAACAGCAATTATGTCTATAGGTATTCTGGCAATGGCCACCCTCAAAGCTGATACTCCGTATTGGCAAGTTGCAATCTTTGCCGTGACAGTGGGCATTGGCCTTGGCCTCTCGATGCAGACGATTGTGATCGCGCTCCAGAATGCGGTCGACTTTAAAGATATGGGAATCGCAACGAGCTCAAATACTTTCTTTAGATCGCTGGGAAGCGTATTTGGTACGGCATTTTTTGGATCCGTTTTGACTAATCGCCTCAATCACTACATCGAAGCTGGCTTTGCCGATTTGGCCGCGAAGAATCCCGCCGCACTGGCAGGCTTCGATAAAGCGCAATTGGCTGACATCACATCAAGCACTGCAGGTATTGGAAATTTTGCACCTGCAGTTCAGATGACGATCATCGATTCATTCGTCAACTCTTTCCATATAGTTTTCCTAGTAGCAGCTCCTGTAACTCTTCTTGGTTTTCTGTTGGCACTTTTCCTTCGTGAGGCGCCACTTCGAACGAACGAGGATTATCGAGCGGCACGAGAAGAGAGCGCTGGCGAGGCGCTCGCTTAGTCAAAATAACAGAGAGAAAGATAGAGGAGACGAATGTCGCTTTTTGAGGAGCAGTTAGCTCAGGTTAAATCACGTAAAGGTTTCATAGCTGCCTTGGATCAAAGTGGCGGCAGCACGCCGAAAGCACTCAAGCTTTATGGCGTTGAGGAGAACCAATACAACGGTGAGCAAGAGATGTTTGATCTCGTGCATGCGATGCGTACTCGAATCATTAAAAGCTCAGTTTTCACCAGCGAACGAATTCTTGGCGTAATCCTCTTTGAAATGACCATGGATCGAGAGGTTGATGGCATGGGAAGTGCAGAGTTCCTCTGGCAGAAGAAAGGCATTGTTCCTTTCCTAAAAGTGGATAACGGTCTTGCTGAGGAAGTAGATGGCGCTCAAATGATGAAGCCAATTCCACAACTCTCCACTCGAATTTCAAGCGCTTTGGCTCACGGAGTTTTTGGGACCAAGATGCGTTCGGTCATCAAATTGGCAAACGCCAAGGGCATCGATGCAGTTGTGGCGCAGCAGTTCGAATTTGGAAAACAGATTCTCGCTGGTGGGTTGATGCCGATTATCGAACCTGAAGTTGATATCAAGAGTTCAGAAAAGGCTCAATGCGAGGAGCTACTTCGAGCATCCATCATTCGTGAGCTCGACAAGTTAAGCGGAGATCAACAGGTGATGTTGAAGTTAACGCTTCCTGATGAGCCGAATTTCTACAGGGTGTTGGTTGATCATCCACGAGTGCTACGTGTAGTTGCGCTATCTGGTGGGTATTCGCGAGATGATGCCAACGCCATGCTCGCCAAGAATGATGGCGTCATTGCAAGCTTTTCGCGAGCTCTTACTGAAGGGTTAAGTGCGCAGCAGAGCGATGCCGAATTCGACAAAGTACTCGATCACTCTATTGAAGGAATTTACCGAGCGTCTATTTAGTGGGCAGCGCTTTCAATAACTGAGTGATAACTATGCTCTCTTCGCCAGCTTGAAGTGAGTCGGGGCTGATCCAAATCATCCGCCTTGAGTCATGTACTACTTCAACGATGGGATCAAGACTTTGAAGTTTCGAAATGATCTCAAGTGCATTTGGATTACTTAATTGGATGGCAATCCGCGGCGTGGGTTGGCCGGCTTCATTAACATCATCTCTCCAGATCTTGCATGCGGTTTTGCCGTTGAGCGCCTCGAACCACGCATCTACGGTCTTGCTCCATCGTTGCCAATCAGCGCCATGATCTTTAGCGAGGTATAACTCGATTGCAGTCATTAATCCAGCGATTTCCTCTTTGCTCGCCTTGAAACCGCGACCGAGTCGGGCGTAGGGCGCAGCATTAACGCGGATAGCTTCGATGAATTCTCGCTTTCCAACGACCAATCCACTTGATTGCGGACCGCGAAGGGCTTTTCCACCACTAAATATCGCAAGGTCTGCGCCCATCTCATGAGTGAAGTGCCAGAGATTAGTGACAGGTGGAAGTTGTGCAGCTGCATCGACTATGACTGGAATGGAATACTTTTGAGCAATCTCAACGGTTCTCTCCAGTGAGAGCGCAGGTCCGGCTAGATGCGCTCCAGCGCAGAAGAAGATTGCCGAAGTGTCTTCGTTGATTTTTGCTTCTAGTTGATAGTCAAAAGTTTGGATTGCATCTCCGACAGTGACTAAATCTGAGCCCGCAACTCTTATATTTGAATCATAGGGAATGCGATGACCGGTATACATAATGACTTCAGATCGCTTGGCATTTCCATCAATGATTTTCTGAATTTCTACTAAATCTCCACGAGTTCTACAGGCAAGAATAGAAAGCACGATTCCAGCGGCTGCTCCGGTTGTGATGAACGCGCCTTCATTCTTGGTAAGTGAGGCTATTCGCTCACCAGCTTTCTGCTGCAACTCATGGAGTGAGATAAATGATTTCGCCGCATCATTCATGGCTTGCAAGACTTCAGACGCCATGAGCGAACCACCGAGCGCTGTGTAGCATGCTGCTGCATTGATGCGAGTCTTGATACCAAGTGTTTCGTAGATGCCCATCAAAAACCTCTCAGATGTCGCTGGTGGTAATGCAGGCATCTAGACTATCAAGCAAATCTCTTCTAGGGTTATGTCATGAATGAAGAAGTCATTCTTGAAAAGTGGGATTCGGCGAACAGCAACAAGAATCGAGTCTTCGCCGCAGTATTTGCCCATTCTGACGACTTAGCAATTCTTGCCGGTGGCCTGACAATGAAGCTACTTGCTGAGGGTTACACCGGTTATTTCATCAAGACTACTAATGATGAGATGGATTCGTACGATTTATCAATGGCAGAAACTGTTTATCGTCTCTATAACGAAACGATAGAAGTGACAGAGTTTCTTGGGATAAAGAAAATGTTTTCTCTAGATTACAAAAACCATTATTTAGAGCATGGACAACTCTCTGAGATTCGCCATAGGTTGATTACGCTCTTTCGTTTCTTACAAGTGGATACTGTGATTTCCTTCGATCCTTGGGGACATTATGAAGAGAATCCTGACCACTACATAACAGGGCACGCAGTGGAGCAGGCTTGCTGGATGGCTGGCCGTCACCTTGATCTGCCTGAGCTACAAGAGATTGGCTTAAAACCCAAATTTGTTACGAGAAAATATCTGGTTGCTCGTGGACCTCAATTAATCAATAGGGTTGTTGATATAACTCCAGTAATAGAGAAAAAGTTTGCAGCAATTAAAATTCATCGGACTCCACTAGATAACATGCTTCGAACTCATCGCGACTTGCATCCTGGAATCGAAATAGACGAAGACTCGTATATTCGGCGTGAATTTCTCAAGGAAGCAGATCCAAAGTACGGTGTGAAATACCTTGAGTCGTATCACTACATAGACGAGTACTCGTCCGAAATTCGCTGAGCACGTGGCAAATTAAGGAACGTAGTAAACGATATCCCCAACGAGAGCCACGTTTTCTTTTGGTAAAGCCATATCAGCTGGACCGTTTATCACTGCGCCAGTTCGTTGATTAAATCGTGAGTTATGCCAGATGCAGACAAGTGAGCTGCCAGACAATTCCACTGGGCCTCCAGCGTGGGTGCAAATTGGTTTGAGCGCCACGAAATTCTTCTCGTCGACACGAGTAACTAACACAGCTGTAGTGATGCCGTTCTTTGGGAATGTGGCTGCAGTCGTTGCACCGATAGCAAGATCAGAAGCTGTGAGATTTTTGCCCGCGACCGTGAGCGCCTTCGCATCAGCTGGGACAGTAACTCCTGATGGAGAAGACGATGGTGTCGCAGTAGCGCTCGGGGTCGAGGTTGGCGTTGATGAGGCAGTCGCGCTTGGCGAGGGTGAGGGCGAAGGCGATGCTGATGGGGTGGATTTTGCGACAGGTTTTGCGGGTGCTTTCTTAACAGGCGCCTTCTTTGCAGGTTTCTTGACGACCTTCTTCGCGGGTGGCTTTTTGGCAGCAAGGGCACGTTCGCCCAGTGCGATTGCAGAGAGCACGCCTGCAAGTATCGAAATGAATTTTCGGCGACCAGTTAGCTTTGGTTGATGTGAGTCATTATCCATGGTTACCCAATCAATTCCTTTCGATTGCTCCGTACGGAGGTATGCGTACACCGTAAGTTCTCGCCTGCTTCACCGCAAGCGGAGCAGAGGAGAATCAGCTCATTGCAGGCAGACTCAGCGCAGTTATAAAAGTCTTTGGTGGGCGTCGCACACTTCTCGCAGGTTCCGATCACTTTGCTCGATTTGCTGAAATCAATGGTCATCCGATTGTCGAAGGTGTAAAGCGAGCCTTCCCAGAATCCGTCGTCCTTGTACTTGTCACCGTACCGAACAATTCCACCTTCAATTTGGTAGACCTCTTGGAAGCCACGGTTCTTCATCACCGCAGAGAGAATTTCGCAGCGAATGCCACCCGTGCAGTAGGTAACAATTGGTTTATCCTTTAAGTGGTCATACTTTCCACTTTCAATTTCTGCGACAAAATCATGTGATGTCACGGTATCGGGGACCACTGCATTCTTGAACTTACCTATTTTTGCTTCAAAAGCATTTCGGCCATCAAAGAAGACGACATCCTCACCACGTTCTTCCACGAGTTTATGGACTTCTTTGGGCTTTAGGTGAACACCACCATTCACCACGCCATTGATATCAACCTTAATCTCTTCAGGGTGTCCAAATGAGACAAGCTCTTTCTTCACCTTTACCTGAAGTCGCGGGAAGTCATTTCCCGTTCCGTTAGACCATTTGAAATCTATTTTCTTGAACCCAGGATATTGGCGCGTTGCTTTTACATATTTCTTGAGCGCTTGCATCTCGCCACCGAGAGTTCCGTTGATGCCATGTGGTGAGATCAAAATGCGGCCTTTGAGCCCCAGCGATTCGCAGAGGGTGTGTTGCCAAAGTTTCACCGCATTTGGATCGGTGACAGGAGCAAACCCGTAGTAGAGGATGACCTTTTGGAGTTCCACGCGCCTATCGTAACAAACGAAATAAAGCCTTTATTTTCCTTCATGCAGCACGAGGTACTCCCGGACTCTGCTCCACTGGCAGACGAGATAGACCGGAATCGCGATATCAGTGAGGATAAAGACTGGGTAAATAATCAGGTAGCCGAGGTAACTTTCACCGGTTTCGGAGTAGACAACGACTTGTGAAATTAGAACGGAGATGGGCCACCAGAGAGCAGTAATTGGAATGTATCGAAGCGCCCTGGTGTAACCAGCAGAAACTGCAAAGAGTGTTAAGGGCGAGAGAATCGCTGCGACTAACCATCCGATTAAGCAGAGCCATAATGTCACCTGCCTAACAAATTCTTCGCTCTCCCATGGTTGAAACCAAAA
>Ga0164292_10000249_pt1 | contig 39295 bp, 19 predicted proteins | sample GEODES117metaG_FD_111486 | JGI IMG/M metagenome (GOLD analysis project Ga0164292, IMG submission 111486) | Eutrophic lake water microbial communities from Lake Mendota, Wisconsin, USA - GEODES117 metaG | ecosystem: Environmental > Aquatic > Freshwater > Lake | place: USA: Lake Mendota...
GTAAACATCCATAGACTTAATGGATATACTATTAATGCGTAATAATTACCATGCAGATAGTAATACAAATTAATCAAATATACCATGAATAACACTGAAATCTCCAACACCTTATATGACGATGCCTTCATTGTCTTATAGGTAATTTTTGAACGTACAATTTCTTTGAACTCTTTTGTAAAGTCGGAGTTCAATGTCTCTTCCCAGTCAAATATATCGTTTGCAACAATCTTCTGATTTTCGGGTTCAGGTATCTCGTATTTTTCTAATATTTTTAATATCTTATCCCTATCAGAAAAAATATGATGAGATTCAAAGAGTTCAGTAGCATCTCTGTTATCAGTTAAATATATAGGAATGCTACCCCCAGGATGCTTGAAATTTGTTAAATCGTAATACTTACCGTGTATAAGTGTTATTGTCATATATTTATTATACAGTCTAATTTTATATATCATTTTTCGCATTTATGATGATAAAAATAATTATTTTGCAGGGTCTCAAACACCGGCGATTGCTCCTATTCTTCAAGATATTATCAAGGGCAAGGGCTACAAGGTCATCACGACACCCTGGGAAGACATCTGTAAGAACTCTAATGCTGACATTCATTCCCCGCAAGAGTTCAACGCTGTTATGAAAGAGGCCATTGCCAAAGCGGAAGCCCCTTATCAGCTTCCGAAAGACGGAACAATCCCTGAGAACAAGTTCAAGTCTATTTTCCAGTATGCAGTACTGAGTAAGCGCGGGTATCCCTCAGATCTGGTACATGCTTCCACCGTTGGCATGAACCCTAACCGTTTTCAGGCAAAGATCATTAAGCCTCTTCAACCCTTCTCAACGAAGGTAATCGAAAATACTAGCGTAGAGAGCAGACTTTACCGCTTCGCACAGGGGTTCTTGGATACCCAGATTAATCCTTATTCAGATGTCCCGTACGACGTCCACGACATGAATATCATTTTGTCCGACCCGCTTGCGGATTATCAGGAGCGTCATATCGACTACGAGGATTATTCTGATCCGAAGACCAAAGCGTACTCGAACTTTAGCGTTATTCTCCCTTACGAAGAGAGAGCATCCGCTTGTGTTTGGGAAGAGAGCCATTATGCGGTTGAAGCAGGCCACAAGGTCCATACTGGCCTTGTCCCTCCACCCATTGGCTTTTCGCAAATGAGCGATATCCTGAAGGAGCAAGGCAAAGAGTACCTGATGGAGGGTATGGCTATGAAAGAAGTGTTTTTCGGGACTAACCAGATGTTTCTCTTCCTGGATAATACGGTGCATTCCGGCGCAGCCAATCATATGAATAAGAAGGTTTACCGTCTTCACTTCTACGTCGTCCGTAGGAACAGCGAGGCCCCCACGAAGTACACCTTTTTCCCGTCTGAGATTGTCTGGGACCTCACGCGTTCTGGCTCGCTCACGCCTAAGCTCTATCTCTCGGAGCTCAAGAAGAACATGACGCTCGCTCCTCTTCTCGACAAAGTCATAAGCTACGATACCAGCGACGAAGATAGCGACACAGACACGGAGAAGCCGTCCAAAGCAAGCAAGAAGAAAACCACCGCCGCTCATGCAGCAAAGCCCGCCGCAAAGCCGTCCTCTAGCAAGAAGGACGCCAAGGAGAGCCCTCGCAAGCATACAAGAGCGGCCGACAACGAAGAGAACGCAAAACAGCGAAAGCGCGGACGCCCTCGCAAGTTCATGGTTGACGACTAGAATTGAAATGTATATATATATATAGAATAAACTATGCAAAAGTTTGTCAAGGTCAAGAAAGAGCTTGTAAATGGTAGATATAGAAATATATATACAAAGGAAAATGGCAAAAGACAATATGTCAAGTCTGATGGGAATTATGTTCTTTTAAGTACTTTTAATAAAACTTCCAAAAAACCTTCCAAAAAGCCTTCCAAAAAGCCTTCCAAGAAGCCTTCCAAAAAGCCTTCCAAGAAGCCTTCCAAGAAGCCTCTTACACAGTACAGAAACTCAACTAGAAGTCGTGGCGGAGGATTTACAGACGAAGACTTATGTTTAACAAATAAGAAAGAAGATAGTGTCAAATGTTTAATATGTCCTCTTGAGGAAAGCGAAGGTACCTATATCAAGCCACATGAATTATATATTTTACGCGGAAAAGCATATAATATAAATAATTTATACAATGTGATATTAACAATATTGGGTGATAAAGTAGACCCTAATAATACACGAATTACAAAAAACATAACAAAAAGAGAAGCATTGGATATAATTGTTAAGCATGATAAGAATAATGATGAAGATTGGGCCAAGTTTCATTACCATTATACAAAGACATTTTTAACATGGAACATATTGAAAGTTGACTTCCAAACCAAAATAAAATCAGGGCTTGAAAATTTTTCAAATCAATTTATAACATCAATAAAACCAAAATTAGGTATGTCAAAGGCTCCACAGTATTATATAACAGAATTGACAAATATTATGGAAAACCTTTTTTATGAGTTAATTGAACTAATAGAGACATACAATTATCGTGAATGTTTTGGAGAAGGAGAGGATAAATATTATTTTTATAATTTAATAAACGATTTTTTCGTCAATGAAGATAAGATAATACCCCTTCCAGATTTTTTAACAAATTATAATGCTTCAATCGTATTTTTTGTGAATGATAATATAATGACATACTTGGAAAATATCCAAAATAAAATTAATGTAATACCTTCTGGACTAGAAACAATTGACGAAACAAATTACGTTAATTATTTTACTGCCTATTTGCTTCATCCATTTGATAAAACAACTAACATTAAATATATATATGATATAAGTGAAAACATTAAAACAATTATACAAAAAATACGAGATAGCCTTCGTGTAAGATTGGAAATATCATCATAAGAACCAAGATATTTTCAAGCCTTATATCATCATTATATTATATTGATAATAAGGTTAACAAAGACAGCAAACTCATATAAACCCTACCGCCGTATAATATATCAAAACAATGACAGCAAAAATCTCCATACCCTTACTAATCCTAGCAACCATTCCATCACTTGCATTCTCATTTATGCATTCATCCATCGTGCTACCCCCTACATTAAGACACACCAGAACGCAGATGTCTATGAGCGAAAATTACCTAACAAATATTGCAACGCAAAATAACAAAGCTTCCCTCACAATCAATAGTGAAGACTTGAATAATCTAATCTTTTCCGCTCAACCAACAAATCAAACAGAAATCCAGGTCAACACAATGTATGTCAATATCAACAAAGTAAACTCATTCTTTTGTAAGCGTGATACCAAGAGCATCATGTTTATGCTAGATAAAGAATTGCAAGATATTTATTATTGTAATGACAATAAATTATACAAGGTATCTGACAAGACAAAAATAACATCCACAAAAATGAAGAATTTTGTGATGACAGAAATGAGCCCGAATATTGATACTCTTATTGTGTAGTAGTAGTCGCAGGAATATACACACTAATACGAGTAGTATCCGGCACATTGCAAGTAATAAGCAGATTATTCCCTGCAGTATTAGCAATTTCACCCAATGATTTCAGTGCATTTCTTACTTCATCAGGCGTTTTCAGATAGTTCATACCTAAATACAAGGCTGCTGCTCCACTGACATATGCAGCGGCAAATGATGTTCCAGCAAAAGTCCCGTAAATTGGCTTCCTGTTCTTCAAGTTAACACTCGTAGTCAATATGTTGGCTCCTGGTGCCAATATATCTACGGAACTGCCGTAATTAGACCATCTAGCCAATGTATTTTCATAATCATACGCGCCAACAGTCAATGCTTTATCGACGTGTGCCGGTGTATAAAGCCCACTTATCCCACCATCATTACCAGCCGCAACAACTACAACAATCCCTAATTCTACAAGATTGTGTATAGCATAATCCAATACAGTATACCCATATGTCCCCACAAAGGCTCCAAACGATATATTTACTATACCCAATCTCCCGTGACCTAAATCTTCCAACTTCCATACATAAATAGCTTCAATAGCACTCAACGCCCACGACATCTGCCCTCTCCCATTTTTATCCAGACATTTATAAGAATATATTTTTGCTCCAGGGCATACACCTACAATGCCCTCTGTGTTATCACGTGCAGCAATGACACCTGCAACAGCAGTACCGTGTCCGTGAAAATCGTCTGAAATCATTTCATAAGGAACAAAACTTCTAGACTGTACCAGACGAATATCAGGATGATTTGCAACACCAGTATCCATGACAAAGATATTCATACCTTCCATCTGTCCTGTACCATCAATACTAGAAGCACTATGAACTGCAGTACCTCCTATACGTGATACACCCCATCCTACATTCTGGCTATATACTGTCATTTCAATATCACTATCAACACTCATGACATCAACATCTGCAATCAAATTAGCAATATAGATGTCATTTACAATAGGTATAGCGAATGCCCTAACACACTTAACACAAATATTATAGACAGGTGGTATACTTGTGCCGAATGGCCTACATCTTCGCATGATAGCATTTGCCCTCTCATAAATATCCTGTGCCGTACTATTAGTATTCAACCCTACCGCGCTATTTTTTATTCGCACAATATAGCCAAGTATATTTGCATCTAGTTGCCTATTCATCTCTCTAAACACAAAACCACATAAAAATAAAAGAAGATATACACACAACAACCAACAACACATGAAAAACCTTTTGACTATGTCCTTTATTTTGTTGAATTACATTGCATTATGCTCTGCTTTCCTACCGATTTTGCAACTACCCCAACATAATACAAAACTGACATTGAAAATGTACCCTTTCAATTCTACAGATGTTCTCCATAGTATTTGCAATTTTGTGGTACGCAAACAGAATACTACGAACACGACAATTACTACATCATAATGAAGCTACTGTTTGTCAGTGGTAAGCATACATATGATGCAAACACTGTATTTTTAGCATATTCATCTTTCACCCACTTGAACTTCTCGAACAAGAACCTTGTATCAATAAAAGCATCTGCAACATATTCATAATTGTAAAATAACACTGTCAAATAAACCTTGTCTATAAGTTGGAAAAACATTTTTGCTTGTAGAAAAGTATCGATAATACCTGCGCCACCAATAACAAAGATATCATTGACGACTGTACTATTATTACAATATACCAATGCGTTTATGACACTATCGCATACAATAATATTATTATCTGGATGGTGCATTGATTCGTATTCATAATCAGTAGTAATGATAATATTTATTCGATTTGGAATAGGAGCGCGAAGACTTTCCCAAGTTTTCCTTCCCATAATAATAGCATTCATTTTGTACTCATCATTGCATTTTGATGTTATCCTATGAAACTTCCTGTCTATTTCAGGGTTACTGCAAAGGATATCTTTATGATATGATATACCTCCGTCAAAATTGCAAGAAAATATGAGTGAAACCTTTTTTAGCATCCCGAACCACCCTTTTGTATACACATAAAGATAATAAAAGCAATTAAAAATAACACTCTATGTGTAATCATACCAAAATGATTTTCATAAAGAATTGCACTCTCTTAACAAACCTAGAAAGAGTATTGATAAACACTCTGATATTATCTTGTTTCCAAAACTCCAGACTATCCACGTATGATACTGTCATCTGTTATGAAGAAGGCGGTGATATCATCGGATTTATAGGATATCATACAAAACAGCATTACGACATAATATTCGGTCATATAACCATCTTAAATCAATTGTGTGTCAAGAAAACGCACAGGTCAAAAGGTATAGCAACAGACCTGCTGAAGTATACAGAAGAAACACAAAAAAACACACTTATTTTATATATTGATAAGGACGAGCCTGATACAGAGCAACTGTATCATTTTTACAAACGACGCGGCTATCACGACATTGAAGATATAGATACACAGTTACCGATAAGATGTCATGCCAGATATAATCCTAGTATAGAATATATCATGATAAAGCCATATACAAATGACAAAATGCAAAAATTTGCTAAACAGATATCATATTGAAACTCAGCGATTCCCTCATTGCGAGTTCTTGGCATGCTAGATGCTTGTAAGACATCCAGAAGATCCTTCTCAGTAACATTATGAGACACTATCTATATTTTTAGCAAACGTTTGCGGTGGTATTCTATTCTGTGAGGCAATAATCCTTTTATCACTGATAATCATTTTTTTGTCATTTGCAATAGAAATAGAACAAATCACATCATAGAATGTATATAAAAAATATTTATTCACATATTTGTATGATAAATAATTTCATAACAGCATACGAGACATTCCTCAAAGATAATTGTTTACCACATTATACTACATTTACGTGTATACATTACAAGGATAATGAATATATGACGTATGTATACAATTTGTCTGAGAAGTTCATTGATGAATATATATCACTGGAGCTTTTGACTTTGGATAAAAAGAAACAAATCATTACAGAATATGGTTTCAAGCGGCTCATAGATTTGCACGTATATTTATACGACGAAAAAATATGTGAAAGTGATTTATTTCATTTTGAGGCAAATATAGATAATTGGCTTTCCATAATGCTAAAAGATATTGTATATCTATTATACTAGGGAATAATTTGTCCTAATAATTTACAAAAAAAGGAAAAACTGATCTAATAAATGAAAAAAAAATGAGTAGGAGCAAAGAAGAAAGCAACCCGAACGAACCAACAAAACAATGACGACCAAGACTACCACTATTATTGAGGAGTTTGTCAATACCGTCAACAAGGAGAAGGACTATACTCTCAAGGAACTCAAAGATATGCTTACGATTGCCTTTAACACGAACAAGCCTAAGGCAGCAGACAAGCCTAAGGCAGCAGACAAGCCCAAGAAGGCGCCATCAGCCTACAACAACTACATCAAGGTCACTATTGCAAAGCTGAAGCAAGATGAAGCGTGCAAGGGACTAACGAATGTTGACCTGATGAGAAAGGCAGCAAATACATGGAAAACCTTGACAAAGCAGGAGCAGGAGCAATATAAGACTATCTAAAATTTGACATCAAAAAAAACAAAAAAAAAGTATCATCACGCCAAAGCGGTTTTTTGGCATTTTCTTGCATTATCAACTGTATCAAAGAAGGCATTATCATACCAATTAGTTTGTGTTTTGGCATTCCAAATAAAGTATATAAAAATGTCTCGTTTTACATCTTCAAAGGGAGTATATTAACATAAATGACAGGGGCTTATAACAATAAAACAGAAGCCTCTACTGAGTATATGAGCGCAGAGATTATGGGTGGTCTAGGAAACCACCTTTTTCAAATTGCTGCAGTCCTTGCATTTCACAAACATCTGAAAGAAAAGAAACAGATTGTATTCAAGAAAGCAGAAAATCTTCCAAACTTACATAATCTGCCTCGCAAGACATTTTGGGATACATTATTTAAAAACAAGTTCACCATATTAGAGCCAGAAGTGTATGACAGATTATTTCACCTAAATATTGGTGAACGGCACGCGCATATTTATACACAACCATTTGACTATTGTCCTCATAGTTTCAAACTATGTGGATACTATCAATCTTTCAATTACTCAACAGATGATATCAGACAACAGATGATTACACTTCTTAATAGTAATAAAGAACTTATTGACATTGTGAAAACTAAATATGCAGAAATTAAACAAACCCTTGATGCAACAGACGATGATATGGTATCGATACATATCAGACGCACTGATTTTATCTATTTACAAACATTCAATTACATCCTACAGTTTGACTACTATACAGATGCTCTCAAAATCGTCAATAGAAAGAAACTAGTCATATTCTCTGATGATATTGAATGGTGTAGACAGAATATTTCGACTACATTGTTTCCTTACGAAGCTATCTATTTCGTAGATACGAATAATGTGGAAATAGAATTCCTTTTAATGTCATTGTTTAAACATAATATCATCGCCAACTCTACATTTAGCGTATGGGCGTCTTTCATTAGCCAGCACAAAGACAAAATAATCATAGCACCCAAAAACTGGTATGGTCCCACAGGACCAAAAGAATGGCAAGAAGTATATCACAAATATATAACACATATTATTTGACACACTTAAGGAATATTAGAGTTAAAACAATCAAATGACCTATACAAGCATTGAAATAGTAGGTGGTTTAGGTAATCAATTATTTCAGATTGCTATGATACTCTATTTCATCAAACAATCACTAGAAAAAGGCAACAAAAGAAGTCTTGTTTTCAAATACGAAGAACGCCTAGAAAACACATTTAATTTACCCCGCAAAACATTTTGGAATACACTTTTCAAAGACCAGTTCAATGTATTGCAACCCAAAGAGTTCAAAGAATTAGAACCTAGTTTTGAAATATGCAAGCAAGAAAACCATCATAAATACCAGGAATTGCCATACAATAGAAACAAAAATATATTATTCAAGGGTTATTTTCAGTCCTTCAAATTTATTGACGACGACATTAGACAACAAATGATAAAGCACATATACAGCAATCAACAGCTAGCTCAAGAAGCCAAAGACAAATATAATGAAATTAAACAGACACTGTCAGCAAAAGATGACTATATGGTATCAATGCATATCAGACGTACTGATTATGTCTATTCTTCAGACTACCATCATAACCTAGATTTAAGATATTATAAAACAGCTTTAGAACTAGCTGCTAAGCCGAATATTGTTGTATTTTCCGATGACATAGAGTGGTGTAGACAGAATATTTCGCACACGTTATTCCCTTACAAAGAAATCTATTTTGTAGATTCAAATAATGTGGAACTTGATTTCCTTTTAATGTCATTATTCAAACACAACATCATTGCAAACTCTACATTTAGTCTATGGGCTTCTTTCATTAGCCCCTATGAAGATAAAATAATCATAGCACCATCTCAATGGAACGGTCCTGCAGGCTCAAAAGAATGGGATGAACTCTATCACAAATATATAACACATATTATTTGATAACACATAAAGCTATCACAATACATAAATAATAAATATGTATGTCAGCATCCAACTTTCAGAAGGCTTAGGAAAGCAATTATTTCAGATTGCTGCTCTCTTGCGATTGCAAAAAGACCGAACTATAGTCTTAGAATACAACAAAAATACTAAATCTCCTATTTTTCAAGACCAGCTTTATGTATTACCTGATTTCGATTATAGACAGATATCATTCACGCAATTTTTGTATGATACCGATGCGACTGACATAACTACGAACATCCAACAAAGCAATCATCATTTAATGTTGAAAGGGACATTCCAGACATTCCAAAACATAACAGACGACATCCGGAAGAAGATGATTGAGATTGTATATAGTAATGAGGATTTAATGTACGAGGCTTATGAAAAATATAACGCAATCAAAAGATACTTTGGAGAACACACTACCGACAATGACATTATATGCGTGCATATCAAGCGCAACGTTACAGCAGATAAAAACACACTTTATTTAGATTACTACAAGAAAGGCCTACATATGGCGAATAAAAAATACGTGGTAATTTTCTCGGATGATATAGAATGGTGCAAAAAAAATATTGCAAAAAATATGTATCCATATGAAAATATTTATTTTGTCAACACAATGTCTTCTACTGAAGTAGAATTTATTCTCATGAGTATGTTTCAGCACCATATTATTTCAAACTCTGCATTTAGTCTATGGGCTTCTTACATTAGTTCATATGAAAATAGAAAACAAATTATCATAGCTCCGAAGGATTGGTATTTTGAAGAAACAATGGAAACCATTTATCATAGCAAAATCACTCATATTATTTAGACATCAGTTGTATTTACACCTATATAAATATATCGCATTATATCATATAATGCTGTCTGACTTATACTTCACACACATCAAAATACAAGCCAATGTAAAAAATGCCCTTGTTTGTAAATGCTGGAATACACACTTAAAATTCAAATTACGAGAAAAAAAAGTACAATACTATGATACAAAAATATATGAACTGATAATAAGTAAACTATATTCTAATCATAGAATATACACACAAAAATACTATGACATCCTCTTACATGAGCTTATGAAGACTATCGCGAATGAGAATACTATAAAGGCTATCATCAAAAAGAACATGATTGAATATAAGAAGACCTTCGAATTATTCCATGATAAATACCATTCTGTTGGCTGTTGTAATATTGAACTACATATAGCAGCTGAATACCAGAAGCTTTTAGATGACTATGATGCGAGCACGTAGGATGGATTGCATCCGATAGGCTATAGTTTCTTGTAATACTCGGAGTCTATAGTATACCTTCAAAATATAAGCTTTGATTACTCCTGTCTCATCATCTAATATCAAAATTGGAAGACATTAAATGTCACATTTTAAATCTTCAAGAGTGTATAGAAGATGAAAAACAAACTAGAATACCCATTATCACATCCACTAAACAAAGATAATGTTAAAAAATTCATTGCTGCTTCTGCACCTGATGCTCGTAATGCAGTGGATAAGTTTATCAAGAATACAACATACATAACTTACGAAACATTTATTGGTTATATCAATCATAATTTAGCAGCTGTTGTAAAACAATTGCAAGAAGATAGGCCAATTTTTGTGTATATAGATTATTATAATCAAAATAAGTATTATAAACAAAAATCAAATTTTTGGTTATATCTATACATCAATCAAATCGCAGCCGAAAAATATAACAAAAAGGTGTATATGATAACACACTTGAATAAAAGAACCCTCAAAGATGATGATATAGTTTTATTGGTTGATGATTGTATTTACAGCGGAACACAAATGTCAGATGTTATTCGTATTCTTGATAATCCACGAAATAAATACCTACATTTAATATTGTTTGTTCCTTTTTTATCACACGAAGGTGCTAATAGGGTTATAGAAAACTTTGAAATGAATGAAAATTTATATGATTGCACGTTTTCTTTTTCAGATATTGTGTTCTACATTTCTCCTCTTTCAAGGTACATGGATGCAAATGAATATATCAATATTATCAAATATTATCGAAATTATGAAGGAAAAGATTTTAGATTGAATACAGATGCACAAGAGGATATATGTAAATACCCTATCTATTTCGATCATAAAGTTGCCGATTACATGTCATCATTTCCAGAAATATATGGAGGGCTGGTACCAAACGACCATAATTTGCAAAATACGAAAGAGATTGATGTATTGATAAATGAGAGTAAGGAAAATTTAGGCAACCCTAGAACAAAAGAGTGGCGGAGCAAAATGACAAAGTTACGAAGAAACTTTCAAATATATCCATTGATAACTCATTGCGAACATCTTGATACTCCTGAATTTACAGAATCATCCTGTCCGGTTCCACCTTATAAAAAAAAATTGTATACTGATTTTATCCATCTTATCAAAAAAAAACCAAGGGCTGTCAGATCATTATCAGAACAGTTGACAAAAGTCTCAAAGACAAAAAGTAAAAATAAAAGTACTAGTAAAAGTACTAGTAAAAGTACTAGTAAAAGTTCAGTGAAACTTGCAAAATCAGTGTAATTAGCAATTCAATTTGGCAGTCATAACAGGGCTCATCATACCAGTGTCTTTGAATACAATACGGTAATGAAAATGTTTATCAAGAAGACTTGCGTGAACTCCAAATTTGTTTACCTTGTATCTATCAGGGCAAAATATTTTTACAATGGCTTTTCCATTCACTACTTTTGATACACCTGCATTATGGTAATCTTTGTAAGCCTCAAAAGGGTCTTCAACAATCTTGTCAGTTTTATTAGCAGCCCAATAGATTACGCGTGTTCCATCCTCAATTCCTTTCATATCCAAGATATATTCAATATTCGCTCCTTGTGGTACCCTATTATCTACAATCAAGTTAGTGGGAACAAAGGCAATACCTAAAAACGGTAAAAATGTATCTGATTTAAATAATAAATATATGACGGCGCCTATGATGAATATAACAAAAACTCTTAATACAGTGTTATAATCATCGTTAAATAATACATAAACTGAACTTATCAAACTATAACCAAGTAGCAACATCATAGTTGCTAAATGTATATAAATGTCATAAAAGTAAACTTTATCCATCAAATACTATTATATGATGAGAATATTATTATATGTCCTGTAAATATAATGCCAGACAAAACAAAAACATCCTTCTGTATTTTGTCAACATATTTTTCGTTTCGTCCACAACATAGTACATACCTTTCTATATTTCATCACCTGTATGAGACAGTATATTGACAAATGATTGTATATCACCTCGTTTACAGGCAACGGCTAAAGATAATCTTATATCTGTAAATACTTCATTACATTCAGGGCAGAACATTGTGTCTATGTTAACATAATCTATCAAACAACTTATATGAAATGTATGTTTACATGCAGACATAGATATCATACAACCATTGCTTTCATGTACGCAATGGCATATATGACACCTGCTTATATCGTTATCATAAATGACATTCAGTTCCTGCATTTTATACCAATATAATAGATATCAAAAAAACTATCATTTTTTTTACTTAAAAAATAACTTTTTTTTGATTTTTTTTGTTTACACACCAAATTACACATCCATTTATTCCTTATTTACATAGCTAAGCCATTTGCTGGCTTCATATACAATGTCCTCACAATCTAGAGTCATAAGGAAATCCCACGCCTTCATAGTGAAGTCCTCCTCTTTCTCAAGGTCAATGAGAGAGACCACGAGAATGTCGCGCGCAACATCATCATCTTCAATATAGTAGATGCCTGCGTCAACATCATCCTTATCATCAAAGTAGATGTCATTGATAGCACATCGCACTCCATCTGGCATAATGATAATATCGCCAGGCATGATACGGAAGATGCTATTCGCATGTTCGTCTTGAATACAGATACAATAGTCGTCATACCTCCCTTTTTCCGGAATCCAGATGGGCGGCTGGCTGACTTCCAGTTCCTTTGGCATGATATTTGCTTTCTCTGCTTGTATGGCAAGCGTCTCGCAAGTCATAGGGCATTCAATCTTGGAATTGCAGTGCACCATTTCGTACAGTTCGAACAAAGTGCAATCATTATATACCTCGTTCATCTTTCAGGTCGCTTTCGTAAATCTCTTCGTGTTTGTTTCTGGTTCTTCAAACAATTTTCTGATTGCATTCAATCATTTTTTTGCATTTTCCCACCAATTTAGAACAAATTATTCCAGCATACCAGCTCTTTTTTCAAGCTCTAAAATGAGCTTTTCTTGCATTTCTATAATCTTGCTTTCCTCTACCATTTGCTTATACAAATCTTGTGTCGCGCATACATTGAGAGTATATATGTAATTTTTATCAAGTACATGGAAATCATCTACTTCTTTACCATAGACGAATACCTTGTCACATTCTAATAGTTTATCAATAATAATAATATTTTGATTTACAATGTTTTCTACTTTGACAATATCTCTCATACCATTTTCATAAATTATTTGTAGACTATCTCCAAGAATGACCTTGCTATACATATCAACATCTTCAGGGAATATCAGCATATTGCCTCCGACCAAACTGATACTATAAATGTTAGGAATAAACTCTTTTTCTTTCTTAACAGCTTCTTCTAAAACCTCGCCAACTTGCTGAGCTATGAAACCATATACATCTTTAGTCTGTCTATTCTTATCAATATACTCATATATCTTAGGTTCTATAAGCATCAATTTCTGTAATGCATAACCATCATCTATATCACATACATCCTTCTTGATACGCAAATCCGAATTAGCAAAACTATTATTTACCCATATAGGATTATTTGTTTTGATGGAATATACTCCGCTCGTCTTGGTGTATACGTCCAAAGACGCATTTACACTACTTGTTCCTATTCCGACATTGCCTTCATCATAATATGTGCTTCTATTCAACACCCCGTTATGATACAAATAATATCCATCTGTCTTTCGCCATCTATTAACATCTACAACTTCATCATATTTATCATAGACCATATTGTAATAATATCCGTCACTTCTGAAACCGTTTGCAATATTGCTACTGTAATTATCCGAATTATTGTAAATACGAAGATCTTGTATATACATTTTCACATCAATATATGCATTCATATCCATATAGAAATTTCTATCAACAATCATATTCTTACTAACAAACACTCTTGTAGTTTCAACCCCTACATATGTTTCTAAATTAGCCACATTACTAGCAACCACATAGTTCACAATAGGAGATACCACAGTGTAATAATCACCATGATACGTCCCCATCGCTCTCTTATAATATTTCAAATTCAAATAGATATTGCTACTATTTGCATAACTCCTTACACATCTACTATTCAATCGATAGTATCCTTGCAGATACAAGGGCTTATCTGTACTCATACATATGCCATGCATATTACTGGTATAATAATGTGCTACATTCAGCAGAATATTGTCAAAACCCAATAACATATCACATGCAATTTCATGGATATTGTGAATCGTAAAATTATAGTATCCTTCTTCAAAATAGACATTACCATTTAATTCAACAATCATCTCAATAGTACCTGGAACATTTGCAGTGTCATATCCATAAGACAATGCATTCATATTGGACGAATATTTCAAAATAGGAGTTGTAGACAGAACTGAACTCAGTTGCGCGTTGCTATAGATATTCGAGGATACAACTCTATTATAGTATGTGTTTGTAAACATTAGCCCATTCTCGTACCAACTGACAGGATTATAATTATTACGAGGATTGTAGCCAATAAAGGATGTCATATCATGCAGAGGCTCCAAACTTCCATCGTATGATACACTGTGGTCGAGCGCATATCCACTACCATTGATGGATATGAACGTAGGCATACTATTCAAATAGACTGATATATTCATAACAGTACTCATATTTGTATACAATTCAAATGCATACCAACTATTTGCATCAACAACTCTCTTACTACAAATGACATAAGCACCATATAATAAGTATAGACACCCATTAACTACACTGATCTGCAGTTCTCTACCACCAGCATTTCCCAAATAAAATATGCAACTATTGATAGTACTATTTATTTTGAAAAAGAACCGCATAATAACACCATAATAATGCATAATATTTGCAATGTAATAATTATACTGTTGATTATTATTATACAAATAATAGTTGTTTGTGGTCTCCACTGCAAATATACTAGAACTGATTGAACCATGATTTTCACCAATCATATTATTTATCTTATCTCCTCTCATCAATTTTAATATGTCGTCATCTGTAAGCAAGCCATAATATATTTTGAAGTCCGACAAATTGCCATTGAGCCAATCATATGTTCCGGTCATCTCACTTATATAATGCAACCTTCCGAAATAATTATATTGATACACTCTGTCTGCAATAAGAGGCATTTTGGTCTCGTTAGCCACATTAACACCATCAACATACAATTTGCATAACCGGTTGTTTTTGTCAAATAAAATTACATAATGCTTGAAACTAGTTATTCTATTCCCTACATCATATGTGATTGCTTTCTCAGATATACCGTTTTTGACGACTACTTTCATGGCAGAACCCTCCGTGCATATACAAATGCTCCTATCAATATCAACATTAGCACTCATGATTGTCATATAATATTTTGGTTGTGATATTAAATAAAATGCGGACATATTAATATTATAATTGCAATATACCAACACAGCATAGTATCTATACTTTTTCCTGTTTGTAAATAAAATACTTATCAACTGACGGTTAGCAGAAAATGATAAGACCCTGTTGTCTTCCGCCAATTTCGTCCAACGAATATATCTATTCCTCATAACATCGTCATTATCGGAAGCATAAATCTTAATATTCAAACTATATCTATGCAATGTCGTACTATGAGGAGTGTGTATATGAATACCTATACCACAAACATTCATTGAAATGCCGGCATCATATTTGATAAACTCGCCTTTATTTCCATCAAATTCGCTGTAGGCTTCTGGTCCGCTTGTCAATGCCATAATATTGCCAAAATTTGTAGCATACACCTCTATGACCTTTGCTGTATTATTGCTATTTATGAGAGGCATTAATGTAGGATTTGAAATAGTACCAGTTATATTCAATTGTCCCCATGAACTATTACCACTAACATATATTTTTCCGGAAGCAGTCAAATATGCATAATATGTATCTGATGAATATGAACCCACAGAAACTCGAACCACCCTATCAGCCCCCCATGATGCAGACACAAGAGTAGTAAACACATTTGTAGAACTGGTGTATACCAATCCACTCTCAGTCAATATAACAGCTACACTACCAGAGCAAGATAACATAACCACTTTTTCATTATTTGCAACCTGTAATCTCACACCATTATAATAATACACACCATCTTTATCCAAATAATATATTCTATTGCTAACGGGCGTCCATATCTTAATAACATTTGCGATGGGATGCAGGAGATTCCAATTGTGATTTACAGTTCCATTGACGAGACCTTTTGCAATTACCACAGAACCAATAGAAATTACTAAGCCACCATCACAAGCCCCTATGCTACTAATCTTCTCTCCTCCCCACCAGCTACTGTTAATCAATACAGGACGAATGACAATGCTTGTTATATTGGCACCATTTTCAACAATATTATTATATTGGTTCAATCCACAACCATAAAGCTTTCCATTTGTAGTCAAGAAATATACACAGTTTGCATTCATTGAAATATCTGCAATACTATCCCCTATATCCCAGAACCTTTCTATCATAGTAGGTATAGAAATTAGGGAAGACAGTCCGAAAAGACTATAAGTATTATTTCCCAAGAAATATAGCATTCCATTCTCCATCAGATATATATGCCCGAAACTACCGGTATATGATATAAATACCTTGGAAATAGTGCTTCCAATCACACCATTCACTGAATAATCTACGCTCCAAGAAGGTACAAAACCAGTGCGATTGAACGTAGTTCCATCCCCCAGTTGATGATTAATATTCATACCTGATATATACATATTGGTAAAGTTAGTACAAGAATAGATATTGCTATTTCCCAATCCACTCATATTTGAGGTCGCGCTAGATACTAATTGATTGTTACTAATATGCAAATTGCTGGTATGATATGATACATATTCTGCAAAACCATCATCTGCTTTGAAGCAAAAAGACATACTCAGGTTGGAAGCGCCCAAATTCAAATCGGGCACTTCCACATATGTTCCCAATGTATTGCTTGATGCAAATTGAACTGAGCTATTGCCAAAGACTGTAGTGCTACTGAATGCATAGTCATATATATAGCTCTTTTCTGTATTTTTGATATCATTACCATAATTCAATACATTCGCAATGATATTGGAATTGCCAGCATTATATGGTGTATGTATGCGGACATCTTGTAGTTTGAGAACATTATTTGGTGTGTTTATGATATTATATGGATTATAATTGCCAATATAAATCGCCGAATTAGAATACATCAATTCGTCATTATAAGAAACCAATAGATTACTAACTGAATATGATGGCGTATATGTTAAATTATGATACAGATAAGCACCTTCTAGATCAGATAATGCATTGGTAAGTATTCTAAAATCAGCCAGATAAAGATTTCCTACATTACTATTACCACCAAGAATATTAGAGTATAAATTGGAACTTAATGTTGGAGTATGAAAGAAATTGTATGCGCCATTATTCAATTTGACGAAACCTTGCAAATTGCTAGTCGTTCTGATATTCCAAATAAAATAGTTCCAGCTATTATTTAAAATAGTAGTTTGATATACAGTGGAATTATTAATTCGGAAAGCCAGATTTGAAGTTACCCGCATTATGCTTATATTATTGAACTGATTATGAGAAAACTGCAATACTCTGTCTGCATTTGCAAAATCAACTGTTTTGAACCAGCCACTCAATGTAAGATTGCTATATACACTCCAATTATCGCTAGCAAAGGATGCAACATTGCTATTCCGCAAAAATATACTATTCATACCTTCATTCATCGTCCATATTGCATTGCTCGTATTCAACTGTATATTAGAAGCACTATCTAAGCCTAGAAGCTGCTGAGAACGAAATTCATACCGTAAATGTGAATTACTACTTGGGTAATTATAAATTAGATTATAGTCAGTATTAACAGGATTGATGGGTGATGTGAATATTCGGAAGTCGTTGAAATAAATACTGCCTAAATTGTTAACAGAACCAAGTCTATTTGCATAATTTGCAGAAAGAATTATATCTTTGCTGGTATATGCAAAATGGTTGTTTATTTTTATGAATGTTCTGTTATTCAGACTAGATGCAATATTCCAGATAACATAATACCAGGTGTTATCAACAAGAGGATATTGATATAAGGATACTCTATTCCTTTGGAATGTAAGCATATTGGATGTATTTGATATAGTAAGTCCATCAAAAATCAAAATAGTATCTCTATTCTGGATCCCAGATGTCTTAAAGCGGAAACTTAGCGAAAGATCATTATATAAGCTCCAGTCTTCATTTGCAAAGGATGCCTCGCCACCACGTCCTAACAAAAGACAGTCTATGTTATTCTCATATGCATAGCTATGATTAATATTATTTGACAAACCTCTGTTATTACCACTGCTATCCGCAAGTAGATTATCTTTTGTAAATTCATATGACAAATAATTATTTTGCACTGTATCTGTATAATATTCATAAAGAACCTGGCTATATGATTGGCTAATTATATTACTGTTTCGCGCATCTGTGATAAATGGCATCAATGGTGTTGTTAAGACATTGAAATCTGATACATATAATCCGCCCATGTTATTGGAAGAACCTATGCTATTACTATACAAATTTGACGCCAATAGCACCTTGTTATAATAGACAATAGTATCATTTAATATGACAAAGCTTCTGCTAGAAGTATTTAGGACATTCCAAGCGAAATAGTTCCAATTATCAAAATCAACAATTGACTGGTATAGGTTAACATTGTCAATATTGAAGGTAATATTTGATGTCTGTCTAGAAATATTCAATCCATTCACAACAGTAGTAGGTACTACACTATCAGCATTATATCGAATGATAATTATTCCCGTACCACCATCACCACCTCCAGTGCCATTTTGTCCGGAAGCCCATCCATAATAATCGTATGCACCACCACCGCCACCACTGCCTGTATTTGCTACACCAAAGTTCCTTGTAGGTCTCACAACACTACCCATTGAATTTGCATTTCTAGTTCCATCACCACCAATTCCGCTACCACCAAAAAAACTTGTAGTAGAACTTATAGTGCCTCCTGCACCTCCTGCTGCATACCATTGCATGCTTCCGGTTATATCTATTTGCCTTCCTGCAGCACCATTGCCTTCATGTGGCGTAGGATTTGCAACACCAAGACCACCGCCACCACCACCTGTAAAAACACCAGATGCGCCAGCATAACCTGGAAAACCTCCTGCACTATCTAAAAATGTATTTGTTTGTGTTGATATACCGCCAGGTCTTGAAGTAGCTCCTCCATTCACTGAACCTCCACCACCACAACCACCATTGCGTCCACTTTCTGACGTGAGGTTAGTAAAACCACAACCTCCGCCTCCACCTCCTCTCCCTTCGTAAGTTATACCATTGATTTGTAATACACTGTCATTTATAGAGATGGTAGAGGAAGAACCATCATTTCCTTGCACGTAAAAACTTCCAGAAGCACTTGTATTCAATTCTGGTAAGATAGAACCTGTACCACCAGCTCCCACACGAATATTATATGTTCCAGCATTCAATGCAACGCCCCTTTGATAAACTACACCACCTGCACCACCACCTCCACCAATTACATTGCCTCCAGCTCCTCCGCCTCCAATAATGAGAATATCACATACTGTTGTTTTACTGAAAGTAAGATTATATGTACTACTAGTGTCAGTAAAAGCAATATAATAATCACCACCTGAAATCAATACGGGGTTTATATTAGGACTAACTATAGGATGCATTATCACATTAGAACTACTAACAACCGGGTAACCAAACTCTAAAATCTTATCCCCATTCGCAATAGGACCTTTGAACCATCCACTCAATGTCAAGTCGTTAAAATTACTCCAATTAATACTAGGAACAGTGCAATAATTTCCTGCACTCAAGTAAATACTGTCTTTCATTGTCTCGAGACTATAGTTTCCACCATAATTCACCAAATTACAACCATGAAGACTACTATCCAATATGATATTTGAACCAAAATTATATGCACTGTATAAAAGTGCATCATTCCCGTTATTGCCGAAAGCATACCTGACATAGTTACAATTCATCATTGCATTATGATATAAATCATTCTGAATGCTATTTGTCAGAGGAATATTAACTATTCTAAAATCTGAAATAAACAGACTACCTCTATTGCTTGTAAATCCTAGCTTATTCATATATGTACCATTTCGCAAAGGAACCTGATTATAATATGCATATGGACCATTATTCAATCTCACGAAGCTTCGTGTATCCGTGCTACTTTCTATATTCCATGTAAAATGGTTCCAATCATTCCAAAGGATGTTTGATGCAGTATGGACGAAGTTGTTATTAATGACAAATGACAAGAAATTGGAATTATTAACAATTCTGATGTTGTTGCTAGAGAACCCAAAATCTAAGATTCTGTCTCCAAGTGCAAAATTAGAAGTCTTGAAAAGTCCCGAAAATGTCAAATCAGGATAAAGGCTCCAGTTATCGCTAGGTAATATCAATTCATGATTGGATGATAATAATGCGCTACTACGCACATAATCTTCAAGTACAAAAACACCTCCATCATTTACCAAAGTTCTTTTATTTGGACTGCTATCAAATGTTAGCAAAGAGGGTAGTGCAAACTCATAAGTGGAATAATTATTTACATTGGTATCACTGGTAAATGCCACAGAATTCCAATTTGATGTATAAATTGAGCCATAATTTAAATCTACCATATTACTTGTCATATGGCCCGTATAAATGCGAAAATCAGACAAATAAATGGTTCCAATATTGCTACTAGAGCCTAATTTATTTGTATAGGGAAATGCTGCAACTCTCTGGGTTTCATACTGTAGAATATGATTATTCAAACGAATGAAGCTTTTCGTAGTATATTGATTGAAAACGTTCCACATAAAATAATTCCATTCATTCCATACAACAGGTGTTTCATAGACAGGATTGTTGTTGACCTGAAATGATAATAAATCCCTATTATTGAGTATTCTAAGAGTATGCAGACCTGCTGGCACAATTGAAAGGGTATATCTTATGATAACAATACCGGACCCGCCTCTACCACCGACGGGTGTTCCACCACTTGTTTGACTGCCGCCGCCACCTCCTCCTGTATTTGCAGTTCCTGCAACAGCTGTACCATTATTATGACTACTATTTGGCATACCGCCACCACCGTCTCCTCCAGGTTGAGGAGAATTGGGAAAGACACCTGAACCACCGCCTCCATAAAACACAGCTGTACCTGTTATAGGAACAGAACGACCGTCGCCACCAACAGAATTACCATCTGTCCCACCAGCTTCCGCTGCACCTCCGCCTCCACCTCCTCTACTCATACTATTTGGAGTTTCACCTGCAAATCCACCTGCTACATATTGAGTACCATTCCAGAATGTATTACCTTGCGTGCTAGCACCACCACTTCTCATGTTGTGTGCTCCTCCACCACCACTACCACCACTATTTCCATTATTGCCCCCATTTCCGCCAGCGCCGCCACCTCTACCAACTAAACTGATATTATCCATTGTTATGATGTTATCATTCACATTTGTTATTCTGCTGTCAATACCATTTGTGCTTGCACTTCCTCCATCTCCTACAAAAATTTTATATGTTCCTGCAGCAAATGTTTTATTTACCATATAAACAATGCCACCTGCGCCTCCTCCTCCAGATTCATGACCTGAACCATTCCCTGAACCACCACCTCCTCCGCCACCAACAATAAGAATATCACAAACTGTGCTGCCTTGAAATGTCAAATTATATACAATACTTGTATTCGTAAATGCCATGTAATATTGATTTGTATTGCCTATTCTGATTGGCGCAACAAAAGGTGATATAGTAGGCTCGCCATATTGAATATTTGCAAACTCTAATATTTTATCTCCATTCGCAATATTGGAGCTTTTAAACATTCCTGAAATAGTCAGGTCACTATAATTAGTCCAATCATCATTTGCAAAAGAGCCCTCTGTACTATTTTCAAAGATGATTGCATTCTTGCCACTCTCCAATATGTATCCGCCTCCTACATTGCGAAGAACTCTGTTGTTTCCGCTGCTATCATTCAATAATGATGCACTACTCTTGAATTCATACCTGAGATAATCCTTATAATCAAATGACACATGCTGTAAGATACCATTTAAATATAGGTTACAATATACTGTATTGAAATCTGCAAACATGTAAACAAAATCTACCTTGTACCAAACAGCATTCACAATTTCAGTATTAGAATATACAATAATCTTTCCTGCAACATCAAACACCAATTTGCCATTGGCAACCCGAATATTCAGCAAGTAGTTATTATTATTGCCGATGTAATATATTAGGGTATTTGTGACATTCAAGCAACTGAATGCAAAATGAATAGCCATACCTTGATTGTGAATTACATTCATCAATGATGCAATTTCAGCCTGGCTAGTATATAGATAATATGCATTATATGGAAATGTGGTATAATATGCATAATTGCTATTGTATGGGTCTAGTTCTTCATTCAGGGTAGCCGTACCATAGCTGTTTGTAAACAACATGGTTTTATTGACAATGATACTTTTGTCATTGAAGTTCATGATAAATAATTCTCTGTTTTTATCAACTGTATCAAGAGCGCATCCATCAAGTCTAGCGTCCAGTAATTTTGTATATCCTGAAACGGACGGATAATTCAGTTGCGTGGCAATAAGATTGATTTCATGGCTATGTAATGCCTTGGCATAAATACGGAAATCATCAATATATCCTCTGAATAGATTCTTATCATCAGAAGACCCAATATATAATGTAGCATAATTATTTTCAAAATACAGAGAACTAAGAACCTTTTCATAGACTAGAACGTCGTTGATATATACATACCAAGATGCAGAGAACTTGCTACTACCTTTGGCAATGACCCAAGAAATTGTGTAGAAATGATTGGCATATATTTTACTCAATTCTATGTTCGTACTCTGTGATATTATATTATTTGTCATGCTACAATAGAGAATATCATTTACAAAATAACTATCAATTCTGTTTTTTTTGTCTGCGCTTTCCAGAAGAAACAGGTGCTGTGTTATGTTGGATGTAAAACGGTTCGCTTTTATTGTCATTGTAAATGTTATACCTACATTATCTGATTGTTTGGATGTTGCAAGCATATCCAAATGAATATTTGACATATTTGCAGAACAATATACAGTGCCGTTGAATACAGCAGAATAAAGTCCGGAATTCTTATCAGTACTATATGACAAATTGCTTGTAGAAATGAGATTGTAGTTGGACGTATCAACAGTATTCAGTAGCAGGCCATCAAAGTTGTACCATACGACAAGGTCATCTTTGTGTTCTGGGTATGCTCTATGTGTTATACCAGTATTAGCAATGATTTCATTTGAAGTCAATGATTTGTTGTATACGCGAAAGTCATCCAATAGGCCATAGAAATTGCTACCTATTGTATTGAATATATAGTTTGCATTTACATTATAGCCTCCATTTGGTACTGTTGAATAGAGGACCCCATTTACCCAGATGTTCCACATACCATGTGTAATGCTCCAAGTAATATGATAGAATGTATCATTGTTGATTACCAATGGAAGTGTATGATGAAATGACAAAATTGCAGATTGTCTTATTCTGAAGACTAAGTTGGAGCCTATAAGTAAACATTGTATGGTAGCAGTGGCAATATTGGATGAATCTGCAAAGGATAACAAGACCTTTGGAATATTTGCAAGAGGAGAATAACTGAAACTGTTGAACCAAAATGCAATAGTATAACCAGCTTCTTTTAAGCTTATCGGATTATTGCCGATATGATAAATATTATTTGCCAGATGTAATGCACTTGCACCGTATATTCTATTCATAGGGTCATAAACTTCTGCACCGGATAGCAAGTAAAGATTGCTGGCTGAGTTTGCATCATAATTATAAATATTTCCATCAAACTTATACCAGTAGAGTAAATTACTAGTATGACCCTCTGAATAAATAGGATAGCTTGTGTTTTTATAAATACTATAGGCGGTTGCATCAGTTGTCATAATATTTGTATGATTTGTTGTATCATCGAAATTCATATTCATAATAGGTTGCACTATTATAATATTGGAGGTATATGTTGTATTTACGAACATTTTGGTATTCACCTTGCCATCCATTGTTATCATGGTAGGATTAGAAGATGTCTGATTTGCTAAAAAATTGGATAGGTTCAATGTATAAGAATTGAATAACGGCTCTACTGCAGTGGCATATGTGTTTGTCAAACCTGCATTAAATGCGTTGACAGTATTTTGTATGGGTTCTGTATTATTTAGAAATTGCATTGTGTTTTTTGTAAGAATATTGTTGCCTGCTGTAGTATAAGGACCTATTCTTCCTACACTATCTGTTACTAATGCAATATTTGCAGCAATTTCTTGATTTGCAATAGATTTTATTGAATCCAAATCAGGACTAAATTGTGTCTGTTTTGTAGTTGCATAATTAGACCAATCACTTGATAGTTTCCTTATAATACCGTTAATTGTATTTTGCACAGGGTCAGATGTGACAATAGCATTAGATGTGGTTTCATAGATGTATGCTTTAAGCTGCTGATTTGGAACATCGTTCTGATTTACCATATTCAGGTCAATATCTTCAACACGCAGAGAACCTGCAATAACATGATGAGGAACATGAAGATTACTTTGAAACATATTGTTAACAATATACTGGTAATTTATACCTGGGCTAATTTCGTCCAAAGTCAAATTATGGATCCTATCTGAAATGTGATAGAAATCTGATTGAATCTGATTTGCCAAATAGTTTGAAGTAGTTTGAAAGGCCGATGTGGTACTATTGGATGTTGCATTCCATAAAATAGCTATATCATTGCTAGAAATAGCATACATATTTGAGTTGGTGGTATAATGCTGTACGAAACTGGAAGACAGATGATTCGAAGTGATGTTATATAAGAAAGTTTGTGTATAGTTTGAACTTGTAATGAAATAATTGCTATATGAATTTGAAGTGTTTATTTGATAACTTGACATTATATTTGAGAAAGCCATAATATTGCTAGCTACCTCATTGGATGTCAAACGATTCGTGATAGCCAGATTGTTTGACGTCTGTCGGAGACCTGATATGAATATATTTGAATTAGTTGTCAAGTAATTAATGTTGAGATTAGAATTCAATGTTCTAAAAGCATTGATATCATTTGCCATTGAAGTGATAAAATATCCTCTCGATTGCAAATTCAATATGGAATTGTTAGAAGTCGTTCTCAGGTATGCATTTAAATTCGAAGTAATGAGGGCTTCATCTTTGGGAATATTGGAGGTTATTGTATATGCCTGTAAGCGAAGATTATTTGCATAATTGTTAGTTGTGAAAATACTAGATGTTTTCCATTTGTTTAAAAGATATGTTAGGACACTGGTTTCTTCAATATTTGTTAATTCACTATGATAATATAATATTTCTCCATAGTAGCCAGCAAAATATTCTGCATTATCACTTTCTCCAATTCTTAATAACTTATCCCCAGAAAAAGCTCCTGCATTCTGAGTATATGTTCTATTATTACCATATGGAATAGTTCCATTATTTACATTGTAAATAGTATATCTCATAGTTCTGGTACTAGCATCTGTTTGTTTGTATCGCAAAATTGCAACAAAAGGAACATTATCATCTAAATATAATTGTTCAGGATGCAATGGAGTAGTCCCTCCTATAGTATCTCTCCATAAATTATTTGTTTGCCATATAAACCAATTATTCTTACCGTTTCTACCATGTTGTTCTAAACTTAAATCACTATCTCTATTACCATGTATAAGTACACCACCATATGCTACTGTATTTGCTATATTAGCAACACCTACCATGAAAATGGTTACACTAGATGATATGGGAAATCCTGATTGTACGAATGAACCTGAATTGTATGTTCCTGAAACCATACCTCTTCTACTATTAAAATTTGTGTTTAAACATGGTTTTCCATTCAAAACATTATCATATGTTGGCTTACTACTATTATTTATCAATCCAAGCCCGTGTATTGTAGTTCTAAGAGAACCTTTATTATAAATGAACTCTATATTATTGGTTCCAGAAGTTACAACAGTACTATTGTCTGTCATATCAATCCAAAACACTAGATTATTTGTTACAGGTACAATGTTTACACCATATGTCAGAAACCTCATATTACTGTTATTATATGCAACAATTTCCATACCATGTCTTGTAAGCATATTTGAGTTGATCTTTTCAGCATAAAACAATTCATCCATTTTTCCCAAAACTCTATTGCTAGTCATACTACCAACTCGCACATCATTAGCGACCATATTGGAAACATTCCTTAAGTCTCCAATAAAAGTATTCGATGTTATAGTTATATCACGAGACATATTATTGGAACTATTTCTCATGTAATTGGAGGAGTTGACATTGGAAGACAATAATATGGAACCTGTACGTAAAGCAGTATAATACTGATTGCTACCTTCCGATAACAAACTAGTGCTTCTATCCAAAAGATTGATATTAGAAGTATTCCTTGCATTACCAATAAATGTAGTTGAACGCATAATTCCATTCACATCAAATGAATAGATTGGTGCCTCAGTGTTAATACCTACTAAACCATCCTTGTCAATCATCATAACCATACTATTATCATCATATGTCTCAAAAACATTGCATCCTGTATACTTCTGTACCACTTTTAATGCAGGTCCTTCAGTAGAACTATGAATTAACATATTCTCAGTCTGGTATACATTGGCATCAATGGTTGTAAAAGTTCCGTATACCAGTAAATTAGATGACAAGATAGAGCCTAAGACGTTCAAAGAGCTATTATAAGTATTGTTTGTGATACAGCGATTACTAGTATTACCACCATATGTAATCACATTACTTGTACCAAATGATAATGTATATGTATCTTCACCAAGCGCCAAATCAGATACATTGGATGCAGCGAACGCATATGAGTACATTCGGAAGTCTTGTAGGTAATATGATGCCAATGTGCTAGCCTCACTATATTTGCCAATAGAAAACATGAGACCATCTTGCAATACATTGTTGAAGAGATTATTATACCCTGTGAAAATTCCAGATGATACGAATGTCTGATTCACATAAATACTGAGTGTATAATTATTGTTTGCTCTAGAAAATACGAAATCGAGAGCATACCATATATTATTACTAAGAGTAGCGGACACTGTTGCATTGCCTATGCTAAAATTCAATAGACTGTTTTCAATATATATTCTCAGTAGATATCCTGACAAATTCGATATGGATAAAATAGGAGAGGCTATTGTCATGTTTGTCGCATTCAAGACAAAATGGACGCTCAAATTATTGTGATGAATAGAATGAAGCAATTGCTGTATATCGAAACTGTTTGCATTTACCAAGAATGATGTAGTATTGTTCCAATGGTAGCTTGCATTCAATTTGTAGCTGGTGATGGTAGATACTACGGATTTTGCTATGTTATTCTTAACATATCCATAAAGCCTCCATTCTCCTATGGCAACTCTTTCGGAAAAAGTACCTCCCTGAGTTTTACTAACACATATTCTGTAGTAATTGTAGGCATCAACGGATAATACATCAAATTCCTTTATTGTAGCCCAGTCTGTTCTATTTATTCTGGTATCCAGTAAATACCATGTATTTCCATCCACTGAACCTAATATAACAAAATCTTTTGGACTTCGATGAACGACATCTGCTGTACCACTAAGAAGCATTGGAGCCAATGAATATTTCATAAGCACAATCGTGTCAGGTACCTGTATTTGTAGCCACTCACCTGTATATGTCATATCTGTATTATATGTAGTGCTTACACTGCCATGATAAATGCCTGTTTGTGTAGAATACAATGCATCAGAAGACCATTTGTCATTGGAAACATTTGATTTGTTAAATGCTTGGCGAATATCACTGTCTCCTGCAAAGGAAGATGATGCACTGACAACATATCTTCCAATACCGTAAAGCCCTGTATTTAATGTCATAGACGATTGCAAACTATTCCCTACAGCTGCTCCCAAAGATAATGGAGGATATTCCTTTTCATTTCTCACATTGTAAAGTGCAGCCACCTCGCCAGCAGACAATATCTTGCTGTATATTCGGAAATCATCTATGTTTCCTGTTATACCATAATTGGTATTATGCTTGTCTGCGCCAATGATATATGTTAAACCAATAGTATTGTCATCCTGCAAAAATAATGGAATGCTTGTTCTTTGAAGTTTATCACAAACTTTCAAGTTATCAATGTAAATATCCCAAACACCTGTTGGTGAAATAGTCCATACAATATGATGCCAGGCATCATCATAATAATTTACATTCTGTGTAAAATTAAAGAAGGTTGAAGTATTGAAAATATCAAAACTTAGAAAAGTTTTCGGATTACCAGTTCGTATTTGTATTCTATTAAAACTGTTGTCATAATTTCCGGTTGACTTCTGCCAATTTCCAAAATAAAGGAGTTTATTGGAGTTGACAGAACTGCTATTCAATTTCACGAAAAAGGCAATTGAAAGCCCATGAGTATGATTGATTGTATGCAGAAAACTACCGGACGCAAATGCAGTATTTTGGATTGAAACATATTGTTGTGTCGCGCCTGTCACATTCGTCAATTTGATAGAACTAGTACCTTCAATTTTATTGACTGTGTCAATTGTTGCATTATTATTTGTGAGATGATAGGTATAACCAGAACTATCTAGCAACATATTTGTTGTATTATCATTAAACTTGTACCATACAAACGGTAGAGACCTCATATGATAAGCATTCTTATGCAAGAAAGATACATCATCATTTGTTAATACCCTGCTATATATACGGAAGTCATCAATATTTCCACGAGCATAACCGTCTGTTGCATTAAATGGTAAGCCAACAGTTCTAGTCGTATAAGTTGTATTAGGTATTGTCTTTGTGGCAGAAATATTTTGATTTACACCATCAACCCAAATAGTCCATACTCCTGTGCTTGATATGCTCCAAACAATATGATGCCAAGCATTGTCTATCACATTCTCAACACTTCTAGTAGTTGAAGTTCCGCCTTCTGCTATAGATATCGTCAAAGAACTCCCGTTTCTATACCATAATATTTGACTGGAAGTACCATTCGCGTTCAACAGCCACCAAGGACCACCACTATTTTCTAACTTAATCCATAAGGCAAATGTTATACCAGTTGCATTTGCAATATTATAGAAATTGATAGAAGAGTTCAATGTAAAATATTGATTATTTGATTTATTCAATTGAATGCTACCTCTACCTCCAATACTATTTACAGTATCAAAGGTCGCGCCATTGTTTGTTAATGTGTATCCGTTACCAGAGCTATCTAGCAACATATTTGTAGCATTATCATCAAACTTATACCAAGCAACTAAGTTGCTATTAATGGGTGCAATAAGATTAATATTATATGTATCAATCAATGTATCATATGCATACAGATATCCAATCTCAGTATTATTCAAAGCCTTCTCATAAAATCTGAAGTCATCTATATTGAAGCTCTGAGAACCGCCAAAAGTCAAAGTATTCAATGTGCTGCCAATATAATAGTTACCAGCATATTCACTAATTTTTACACCATTCAGATAAATAGATATAATCTGACTTGTTATAGTGTCATATTTTACTACAAAAGCAATATGTTTCCAGCGATTATCTGCAACATCATTAACAATAAAATTGTATGCATCGCCTGTATTATTCAATGTTTGTATAAATAGTTTAGAACCTTGATATATAAACATGGAAATACCACCATAGGGTGAAAGTGTATTGTAGCTTGCATTAAGAATACTGATGAGAGTGTTTGCACTAGCTGCTATCTTTAACCAAAAGCAGTAAGTAAAGGAGCTATTTGGTGCATAAAATGCAGCAGATTTGCTTACAGAGACTGAAGTGTTGCTTGCTATATGAATACTACTCGATCCTATTTTGTAGTGAGTAGTATCCAATGTGGCACCTGAGTTTACAAGGTCTGTAGCAAACGCAGAACTATCATAGAGCATTGTTGTGCTATCACCATCAAACTTGTACCAAGCGCGCATGTCTTTGGTATTATTTTCAAAATCATCGAAAATATTCATGGGTAAATTATAGACAATGTCTGATGCATCATTTAGAATATTGCATGTATTAGGGTCTTCATTGAATTGATACCAAATATTGGGTGGTAAACGTGTATAGATTGGGGCTTGTACTTGTGCTACATTCGTTATTTTGAAAGCACTTATATTATCCACATTTCTCAGAGTTTGCAAACTATGCATAAAATTCGCATCATTGAAATATAGATTACTTCCTTCTGCAATATGGTTTGTAGTAAGACCTGCTATTATTTGATTTGTCAAATTTGAAGTATTGTTGATGTTTGCCAAAATTAAATTGGAGCTGCTGCGTATGTATGCATTGATGTCTTTGATACGGACGTTCACAAAATTATCAATGGTAGATGTAAATAGATTTGAAGTATCTCTAAAAAGCCCCGTTAATCGATTTGATGTTGCTAATAGTTCTGCACTTGTGTCGGCTACACTGACACCTATGAACTCATCGAGATAATCCTTCAGTATATTGGAAGTATCTAGAATACTATTTTCAGCCTCCGTTGCCATATCAAGTAGCTTGTAATTAGTTTCGACAATAGCAATATCTATCACATCGGTCATAAGTTCTTTGAAAATATTGGATGTATCTAGAATAGCATTGTAGACACTATTTTCAGTAGCTTTTAGGAGATTACATGTAGATGCTATTTCTACTGATATAATTTCATTAAGACGTTGTGTCAATAAATTGGATGTCTGCAAAGTTTTCTGAAGAATCTCATCATACACAACGGACATATAATTTGACGAATCAATATTGGATGAAAATATGATTGAAGCAGTCCGTTGAGGAGTGTACCAAAGATTGGATGTTTCTGCTAGAAGACCTGTATCTCTATCTTCAAGATTTACATGAAAGACAGTTGTACCATTTGCAACAAAATTGGTTGCACGAAGTGTACCAGCAATATCTAGTTTTTCCTGCGGAGTATGTGTGTTAATACCCACATAACCACCGTTGATAATCTTCATAGCTCCTGCCTCGAAGATATCATAGATGCCATTTTGTCTGAGTTTCAGTGCAGGTTCGTTTGCATCATCCGTAGTGGTTTCTATCGTTAAATTGCTTGTTATATAGAGTGTGGTATCAAATCTTGTTATATTGCCATCAATATGTAGATTTTCAGCATGTAGATTGCAGGAGACAGACAAGTCTCCATCATAGATATCATTTATCACAAATCGATTACTTGTACCGTCGTGGATATAGTCGAGTGTCTTTGCAAGAAGTCTTTCATCAAATCTGTCAGTAGTATAGTAGAGGTTGGTAATCTCCGGTATTTCGTCAGTTGTCAACGCTGTTATGCGACTGCTAATAGTGTCAATGTGAGTGTTGAAAGTAGCATATAGTACATTGGATGTTGAGAACCATTGGTCTGCAAGTGTATTGCATGCATTTTGCATATAATTAGAACTATCTGCATTTGAAGAGCCTACAATGCTTCCGGCGCGCTCCCAAGTAAAATATAGATTGGATGACTCAGGAAGATAAGAAGTGGTAATTGTAGAAACATCCATATTAGACAACATAGTGGCATCCCCTGCTATGACAGAGGCTCTTGCAATACCATTGACATCAAATGTATAATGAGGTTCAGTATTGATACCTACAAATCCAGTAGTTGAAAAGGCTTGCAGCCCTTTGTCATTATCATCTAGGAGAGAAATGATGGGTTTATTGGAAGTTTGCAATTGTCTTACAGAAAGAGCTACATTATTCTCTGACTGCGTGTCTATCACCATATTTTCAGATTGATATGTATAAGTATATATGAATGTTGATTCGCCAGTAGCATTCAAATTGGATGTTCTAATGCTCTGTGGTATATGGAGGTCTCCTACATAGGTATCATTTATTATGCAGCGGTTGCTCGTGGCACCGTCATAGAAATCATCGAGTGTCTTACTATTGAATCTTTCATCAAATCTTGCAGTCGTGTAATAGAGGTTTGTTGCTTCTTGAATCAGGTCAGTATTCAGTGTTGTTATACGTTCTGATATCATATTTGAAGCCATAGAGAACCTTTCTGATATTAAATTGGATGTTTCAGATAGTCTGTCTGATATAAGATTTGATGTTTCAGTGAGACGTACAGAAATAATGTTTGAATAATGGGTCAGCCGAACAGAAATCAAATTGGAAGTATCTGTAAGACGTTCAGAAATGACATTGGATGTATCCGTAAGAATGGGTGATATGATATTGGAAGAAATATTGACATAATTTGATGCACGGATGTTGGAGGAAGTGACAATTGCATCCACGCGTTCGTGTGTAAAATAGAGGTTTGTTCCTTCTTGCAGCATAGATGTATTTCTGTCTGTGAAGTTTAGATCATGAATCAATGAACCATCTCCGCGAAAATGCTGTGTGTTTAGGGTACCGTTGACATCCAGATTGTATTGTGGTATATGTGTATTAATACCAGTGAAGCTATTGCTAGCCACATGGAATGCGATATTACTTATATTCACAACACTAAAGACATCATAGAACTCGTCATTCTGTTGAATAGTGGCCGCAGTCTTAGTCCCTTCATTTGTTATCTCCATTTGTTTCGTCTGATAAAGATTAGTGTTGATGATTGTCGAACTCCCATAGACATGTAAGTTGCTACCTACGACGAGCTGCTTGGTTATATTTAGACTACCATCATAGACATCATTCAATACGAAGCGATTGCTCGTGCCGTCTTGGACCATATCAATGTAGTTTCGCTGGCTGTACCAATTTTCCCATCGTTCAGCAGTATAATATTGATTACTGCCCTCTGCAAAAATGGATGTATTTGCTACGCCAAGTGGCATCATATTGACTAGATTACAGTTGCTATCATAGTATTGAAACTCAACACCGCTGTCTCCTGAAACAAGTATCATATAATTCGAAGTCAATAGGACATTACTATTATCTTTTTCCGCTAACACTCTGATGTTCTTGAATTCTAGTGCAGTTGCTATGAAATTTGATGCATTGGAACTCTCTTGAGGAGGCTCTGCTGTGCCAATTTTCATAGCACCAGAAGGGTCTGAGGAAATAGTAGCAGTGCCTAGAGTAATGGTATTGCCTGATAGATACAAATCTTTCCAAAGGAAACCTTCAGCACCTAGACTATATTGTTCGTTTGCTGCAGGATTGAGATCCCCTGTTATATATAAGTTGGAGTTCATATAGATTGTATCATTTGTAAAAAGAATAGGTCTGACAATTTCGCCATTTTCGTGAATATCTAAGTGGATATATTGGGTTTCATTGGATGTATAATGCCGTATTAAAAGAGTATTACTACTATCATACTTGATGTCATTGCAATTGTTTGGTGTCAGAACAATATTAGCCTCATCTAATCTAGAAATGAAAGCAGCAACAGATGCAATATTAGATGATTGTACTTTGAATTTTGTTCTATCATTTAACATAGACATATTGTCCTAATAAGATATAGTATAATAAATCATAGAAAAATAACTGCTAGTTCAGGCATCATTCAAGAACTTCCAGGCAGAGAGGGCGAGGACTGCGCCAATACATTGAGCTAGGACATATGCTATGAACTTGTTGAAATCAATGTCACCCTTCATCAACATGAGAAGACTGACAGTGGAGTTGAAATGACCTCCAGAGACCTTGCCAAAGATGTAAATAGCTGCCAGGAGACCGATGGCAATTGGAATAGGCTCGGCAGCCTGTAAAATACACATAAAGAAAATGAATGTACCTACAGTTTCAGCCAATAAAGCGTGTAACATATTGTGTTCTTATTTAATGTGTAGAAAATTATTTATCAGTGTTTAATGTATAGATAATAATGCATATACAGCAACTAATATATGTACTTATGTTAGATAAACAATATTCAAAGATGATCTTTATTTAAGCTGATTTAGTTGACTTTTTTTCTTATTCACTCTTTTTGATATCTTTGAGTGTTAGAAAGAAAAGGGATACGTATACTAAAGATGTTATATACATATTCAGGAAAGAAAATATGATATATTGCTTCATACAAATATTGATTTTGACACAAAATATAAACTTGGCTACTGTTGCATAACTTAAAAAAAGACATATTTTGATATTGTTGTAGATTTTGATGCTATCAGAAAATGATGTCATTTCGTATTATTTTCACATTATGTACCTTACCATAAAAACTTTGAGTACATAATTTGAAATATTTATGTAAAAAAATTTAAAAAAAAATATTATTATATAAAAAAATCGTTCTGATAACATTCTATTTGAAATATTTTACAAGAATATACTAAAGTGGTATAAGTTGGTCGTATATGAAATTGAAAAAATATAACCCTAAAACAAAAATACATAACCTCAAATGATAAAAATATAACCACAAATTTGAAATATATAACCACAATTTTAAAATACATAACCTCCATGATGAATTATATAACCTGTATTTTGAAAGAAATTAAGTATGCATTGAAAACATTTTTACAGTGCTTATGATATTCTTAGTTATAGGTTTATTTCTTTTAGCATTATTCAATTCAACAATACTGACATGTTTTTGGATTTCATTTAATTGGTCTTCATCAGGAAAATATGATTGTAGTTTTTGTTTATTTCTCCATATTCTTTCACTTATTTCCCAAGTATTTCTATAATACAATGTGTCTCCTAATTCATCTTTATGCTTCACATTCCATATATCATTCTCTTTCAATAAAAATTGTTTGTTGCAATACTTTATATTATGATTTTCTGGGAATTTGTCATCAAAGTGTTTGTATTGTATGTATTTGGGTATAATATAATCACTTGTTGACTTCAATATATTATTTACAAAAATATCATCAGATATATAGTCAACTCTTTCTCGTCCATAATTTCTTACAAGATTCAAATTTTGTATATTAGTTATGTTATTATTGATTTGGCTATTACTCATTGTGTTATTTGAATTATTAACATTTATACCACAGTTAGAGTGTTGTGATTGTTCTATTTCACAAATAGTTTTTGGTTTACATTTATTACTTAAAATATGCCTTGATTTATTTTGAAAATGATGAAACATTCTCATACATTTAGGACATTGTAGACTTTTTATTCCTATACAAGTTTTGTGATGCTCTATGAAACTTTTTTCTGTTTTATAAACCTTAGCACATTTATCACAATGATGTATTTTTTTTCCATCAATTTTTAAATCATTTTGAATTTCATCTTCATCTATTGTTGATAATTTGTTTCTATTTTCATTGATAATATGCTTCTTACTTTTTTTATGTTGCATATATGCTCCTTTATTAGCTGTTTCATAGTTACAACATACACATATATACATATTTAGTCAATATAACACTTATTATTTTATATGTAGAAAATAATAAGATATAAAAAATAAAAGCTTATAATAAAGCAATTATGTATCATTGTCTAGCATGTAATTTCAATACAGAACACAAGGGATCTTTAATGAGGCATTTAAGAACACAGAAACATTTAAGAAATTTCGGGAAACCATTACCACAAGATGAAAGAACTATACCAATACCAAGAGTACAACCTACATATGAACGTGAAATTATACATGATAATACAGAGACACAATTTGAAGAACATACAAATAATACTCAAGACAATGATGTTGAAAACATTATGACATACACAGACAACTTGCTAGAATATTTTGGTAAAGAATTTAATATATTTGTTGCTTTAGTAAGAAAGATGAATCAGCATAAAGAAAATGATAATGAAAGTAAAATCAAATATGAAAATGCTTATTTAGATGAAAATAGAGATGAAAAAAAAACAGATTTTTTAGATGATGATAAAATCAGAAACTTTGGTGATGAAATAGAAGCTCTTGATGATGATGAACTACTTGAACTTATCAAATATAGCAAGAATGTTCCTATTGCATATCAAAACGCTAAGTATTACAATCCTAATATTCCAGAAAATTATAATATAAGATATGATCCTTCGATAAACAAAATGCATGTAAGGCATAATAATGAATGGTGTCAAATGTCTGTCCCTCTTTTTATTGATGTCATTCACAAAAATTTGATAACTGAATTGTATATAAGGATTCAAAAATTGAAGCAAAAAATGTGTATTGATAACAAACCTAAAATGATCTATGTTGTATTAGATAAACAAAACCCTTCTGATATGAATATTCATGTTGTTCCTGTTTAAACCCTTGAAGATTTAAAATGGCACAAAAATAATTCTTTTTTATTGTGTATTATTATGAAACAAAGGAAAGGTTTATTTCAATGAAATGAGTTATCTTTTCAATTTGATTTGATACTTTTATTTTGAGTTTGACATTCATTGCCACAACATTGCAATACCCTGATCTTTTTTATTGTTTTATTTTGATATTTATAGTGAAAATTACAAAATTTATCTATAACATGTTCAATAATATTAATTTTAATGAATGCTTCATTATACACCATTTTAATATGCAAAGTGTCAATCAATATATTTATTTGCAGGGATTGAAATACTGCTTGAACTAATACGTCTGATTTTGTTTCAGATGACCATGATGGGATATTATATATTTCAAAAACAAGTGAAATAACATGATCACTTATAAGTATGGCTGCTTTGCTGTCAGGCATGAATAGAGGTTCTTTGTTATATATTATTAAAGGATAGTCTTTACCATTTGCTACAAATTTTGTATTATCATTATTTTCTCTCTTGATATTCCAGTAAAAATGTATATTATCAGCACATATTTTTAGCTGCATCATAGTATATTTACCATTATAATCCAAAAACTGTTCAATATTCTGCAAGTATGATACTGCAGGGAGTACTGGATTAGGACGAATTAAATTATATGTTATATTATTATCTCTTTGTGCAGTTAATAATATTATACCCATTTTAAGCCCCTGCATAATTGCATACTGAAGGTTACCTCCTCGTTCAATATTTCCTTCTTTATCTTCCTTCAAAAAAATATACACTAATGTAAAAATTATATTATTTCCTTTTTTTATACAAGTTATATATAGCTCTTTGAATAAATTGCAATATGTTGTATCTAAATCTTTTTTATAAACAATTTCATTAGGTATATATTCATTTAATACACCATTATGTATATTCATACTTATCAATTGTCGTTCATCCATATGTTCTTGATAATAATTGCTACAATATAATACATAATCAACCATATAATTGCATAACGCTATCCTGGCATCTCGTCTTTTATTAAATATATCATTTTTATTACCCCCTCTCCTTACTGTTTTGCTATCAGATTTAACTGTAATGTTATTTTTTTTTCTAATAGCTATGTAATGGTATTGTTTCTTCTTGCTATTTTTAGTAGTCTCGCGAATACAGAATACTATTTTAGATACCTTATAATTTTGAAATAGGTTTTTGGCAACTTTTTTAGCAACATTCATAGGTACTATATCAGAATATCTACCACCTTTAACACCTACACTAGAAGATTGGATGGTAAAATTTCTTTTCATAATATATTATAAGAAATTAAATACATTTCTAACAGAAATTCTTGAAATAAATCAAAGGAAGAAGAACAATAAACATTTGAAGAATCAGGAATAAAAGCGCTTGTGAGAGAGGTTATCAATGATGTGAAGCAAAATGTATGTGTTGTAACACAACAAATATAACTCAAATGTCATTTAATTGTGGTCATAATATAGCAGAAGCAAATTGTGGCGATATGTATTGAAGACACATAGTACAAAACCTATATGAATAATTTTATAGAACTTTGTGCCATTTTAAATCTTCAAGGGTTTAAAATATTTTTCATAAAGTCTTCAGAAAGTTTCTGTCATTTATATTTTTAACTCAATTATGCGCTTACGCTGCTCTTTTTTAAGTCTATGATTGACTTTTCAATAATCATTTCGTAAATTATCTTAGCATTTCATGATACCTATATTTATTTCTCTTGAGACTGTAAAGCATATACGCTAATAATTCTATATAACATTTCAAAATAGTACATAATTAAAATAAAAATACAAATTACAGAAACTTTTTGAAAATCTAAAAATAATTCAATTATGTACTCTTTTTTTTATGTCTATGATAATATATTCATTAAATCTTCTATACATTCTCTTAGCATTTTATGATACCTCTATCTAGGTCTTTTGAGACTAGAAAGTGTAATAATTCTATATAACATTATAAAAATAGTACATAATTAAAATAAAAATACAAATTACAGAAACTTTATGAAAATCTAAAAATAATTCAATTATGTACTCTTTTTTAAATCTATGATAATATATTCATTAAAACTTCTATACATTCTCTTAGCATTTTATGATACCCCTATCTAGGTCTTTTGAGACTAGAAAGTATACTAGCGTAATAATTCTATATAACATTATAAAAATAGCAGCGTAGCGCATAATCGAGTTAAAAATACAAATGACAGAAACTTTATGAAAATCTAAAAATAATTCAATTATGCGCTTACGCTGCTCTTTTTTATGTCTATGATATACTTTTCATAATCTCTTTTATAAGTTGTCTTAGCATTCCATGATACCTCTATCTAGGTCTTTTGAGACTAGAAAGTATACTAGCGTAATAGTTCTATATAACATTATAAAAATAGTACATAATCAAGTTAAAAATACAGATGACAGAAACTTTCTGAAAATCTAAAAATAATTCAATTATGTACTCTTTTTTAAGTCTATGATATACTTTTCATAA
>Ga0164292_10000252_pt1 | contig 39246 bp, 43 predicted proteins | sample GEODES117metaG_FD_111486 | JGI IMG/M metagenome (GOLD analysis project Ga0164292, IMG submission 111486) | Eutrophic lake water microbial communities from Lake Mendota, Wisconsin, USA - GEODES117 metaG | ecosystem: Environmental > Aquatic > Freshwater > Lake | place: USA: Lake Mendota...
CGGCGCGGCGTGGGCGAGCAGGGCGGCGGGCAGTTCGGTGGCACGCGCGAGGGCAAGGGTCATCATCGGCTCCGCTGGTTTGGTGGGCGATAGCGCAGCTGCATGACAATGGTGTGGCCGCGCGATGACAGGCGCGTTGCGCCTGGGTTACGCGCCGGTTGCAGTCTCAACCGTGTCATCGGCCACCACCAGCCCGGCGCGCCATAGCCAGGCAAAGATCAGCACGCCGGGCAAGGCCAGCACCGTGGTGAGCCAGTAGAAATCGACATAGCCCAGGCTTTCAATCAGCGCGCCGGCCGTGCCGGAGGAGAAGGCGCGGCCCAGGATGGCGGCGGCGGAGGACAACAGCGCGAATTGGGTCGCGGTGAAGCGGCGGTCACACAGCAGCGCCAGCCAGGCCCCCACGGTGACGCCGCCGATGCCGCTGGCGAGATTTTCAAAGCCCTGCACCAGCGCCAGCATCCACACATCATGGCCCACGATGGCGAGGCCAGCATAGGCCGCGTTGGATACGCCCATCAGGATCAGCGACAGGAACACCGATCCGGCCAGCCCGACACGCTTGTAGATCAGGCCGCCCAGAAACACTCCGGCCAGATAGCCGAACAGGCCCAGCGACACATCGTAGAAGGCGACTTCTTCCTTGGTGAAGCCCAGATCATTGTAGAACAGCCGCACCGATAGCTGGCAGACGGTATCGCCGATCTTGTGGACCAGCACGAAGGCCAGCACGATCCAGGCACCCTTGCGGGTGAGAAAATCCGCCAGCGGCGCGATGATGCTGTCCTTGATGGCCGCGCTCAGCCCCTTGCCCGATTGCAGCGTCGGCGGGCGTTTCGGCTCGCCCAGCACGGCAGCGGCGATCAACGACGGTGCAAACAGCAACACCGCCGACGCATAGGCCAGCGCCCAGCTGCCGCCCGCCGCCAGCAGCAGCGCCCCGGCGCCCGCCAGATAGCTGCCCATGCGCCAGCCATATTGGGTCATGCCAGAGCCTGCCCCCATTTGGTCCACCCGCAGCCATTCGATGCGGATGGCATCGATCACGATATCCAGCGTCGCCCCGGCAAAGCCCACGGCAACAGCAGCGGCGGCAAACAGAGCGAGATCGGCGGTGGGATCGAGCAGCCCGAGCCAGGTGATGGCGGCGCTGGCCATGATGATCGAGACGACCAGCCAGGCCCGGCGCTGGCCGATGAGATTGGCCAGCACGGGGATGCGCACCCGGTCGATCAGCGGCGCCCACAGCGGCTTGAAGCTGTAGACCAGCAGCGCCAGCCCGAAGGCCGTCACCGATTTCTTCTCGATGCCGCTTTCCGCCAGCCGCGTGGTGAGCGTGGCGGCGATCATCGCATAGGGCGTGCCCGATGCCATGCCGAGCGCCAGCGCGCCCAGCGGCCCGGCTTCGAAATAGGGTTTGATGGCAGCGAGGAGCGAGCGGTTGGGCGTGGTGACCATGGGCCGGCACCATGGCGGCGGCGGCCGGCCTGTCAATGGGCAGACGGCCTTTCAGCGTGGCGGCAGCCTAACCCGCTTGTCGCGCCCGGTCTCGCCGCGCACGATGGAGAGCGCGGATTTCGGCACGCCCAGCGCCTTGGCCAGCAGCGCCAGCACGGCGGTATTGGCCTTGCCGGCTTCGGGCGTCGCCGTCACCCGCACCTGCACGATGCCATCGGCGAAGGTCAGCGCGTCGGTGCTGGCGTTGGGCGTGACGCGCAGCATCAGGCAGTCTTGCGCGTCGGCCAGCGCGCGCAGGGCATCAGCGGCGGGGAGGGCGGGCTTGCGGGCCATGGCGGCAGCAAGGCGCGGGGCGGGAGCGCCTGTCAACATTGGCGCTTTCCGCCGGGGTTGCGGGCCATTAGACACGGCGCAACCAAGAGGAGGGCCCCCCGATGAAATTCACCACCCGTATCGCCGTGCTGCTCAGCGCCTTTGCCCTGCCCGTGTTGCCGGCCGTGGCGCAGGCGCCGGTGGCAGCCGTTGCACAGGCCGAAGATGCCAAGCTGACGGCCTTCCTCGATGGCGAATTTGCCGAGTGGGTGAAGACGCAGCCCCAGCTGGCGACCCGGCTGGGCATCAAGGCCGGCGGCGACCAGTGGAACGACACCAGCGACGCCGCTGCCGATGCCCAGGTGGCGTGGCGGAAGGCCAGCGCGGCGCGGATGAAGGCGACGATCGACCGCGCCAAGCTGTCGGGCGAGGGTCAGGTGAATTATGACATCTGGGCGCTGGAGGCGGAGCGCGCGGCGATGCAGAACGCCAACCGCGTCTATACCCCGCCCTTTTATTCGCGGCTCTATTCGGCGCACAGCCAGCTGCCGGATTTCCTGATCAACACGCACACGGTTGCCGATGCGACGGATCTGAAAAACTATATCGCCCGTGTGCGGGGCATGCCGGCGGTGCTGGATATGGCCATCGCCCGTACCAAGGCCAGCGAAGCCGCCGGCGTGCGCGCGCCCAAGTTCCAGATCGAAAGCATCATTGCCGGCGCCACCCAACTGACCAGCGGCGCGCCCTTTGGCGCCAATGGAACTGGTACTCCTGATGCGGCCTTGTGGGCCGATGTGAAGGCGAAGACCGAGAAATTGGTGGCGGCCGGCACGCTGCCGCGCGCGGAGGCTGATGCGCTGCTGGCCGAAGCCCGCGCCGCCATTGCCGATCTGAAGCCCGCCTATGGCCGGGTGATCGATTGGGCCAAGGGCGCGCTCGCCACTGCGCCATCGGGCAAGGTGGGCGCCATCACCCTGCCGAACGGCGCGGCCTATTATGCCGCGGCGCTGAAGCTCAACACGACGACCGATCTCACCGCCGAACAGATCCACGCCATCGGCCGCAAGGAAGTGGCGCGCATCGAGGCGGAGCAGGACGCGCTGGCGCAGAAGGCCGGGGTGAAGGACCGCAACGAATTTTATGCGATGCGCGAAAAGATGTTCCCGCCCAAGCCGTACGACGATGCGGCGCGCGCGGCCTATCTGAAGGAAGCCAACCGCTTTGTCGGCTATGTGCGCAGCAAGCTGGGGCCCTATTTTGGCGAAGTGCCGGCCTATGGCATCGAAGTCGTCCGCGAACCGGCGTTCAGCGAAGTGGCCGGCGGTGCCGCCCATGCCAGCGGGCCCAGCCCCGATGGCAAGCGCCCGTCGCGCACGTTCGTTCACCTGGTCGGCATGCAGAAAGACCCGGCCGACATGTATACGCTCATGTGTCATGAATCGGTGCCGGGCCACAACATGCAGGGCGACATCCAAGTGCGCCAGAAGGGCGGGCCCAAGTTCCGCGGCGTGACCGGCTATGTCGCCTTTGGCGAAGGTTGGGGCCTCTATGCCGAGCGCATGTGCGCCGAAATGGGCGTCTTTCCCGATATCGCCGCCGATTTCCAGCGGTTGGAAGGTGAATTGTTCCGCGCCGCCCGCCTGGTGACCGATACCGGCATCCACCAGTTGGGCTGGACCGAAGAAGAAGCGGTCAAATATCTCCACGAGAGTGGCCGCGCGCCGCCCGAAATGGCGCGCTCGGAAGTGCGCCGCTACATCACGCTGCCGGGCCAGGCCACCGGTTACAAGATCGGCATGCTGAAGATCATGGAAGTGCGCGCCAAGGCCGAAAAGGCGCTGGGGCCGAAGTTCGACATCAAGGGCTTTCACGACCTGCTGATCGCGTCGGGCTCGCAGCCGCTTTCGATCATGGAGCGGCGCGTGGACGATTGGATTGCGGCGCGAAAGTAACCGCCAGCTTTACGGCGGCGGGCGGGGCGGATAGCGTCACCCCCAATCAAATGGGGAAGTGACATGATCCGCAAACTGCTCGCCGCCAGCCTTTTGGCGTCTGCCGCACCAGCCTTTGCCGCTGCGCCGGCACCATTGAAGGACGCAGCGGCCGCCGCCGTTGACGCCCGCGCCGGCGAACTGGCGAACATGATCGATTCCGTGTTCAGCTTTGCGGAGCCGGGCTTCCAGGAAGTGCGCACCAGCGCCTATCTGACCGGCATTCTTGAAAAGAATGGCTTCAAGGTGACGCGCGGGGTGGCGGGCATCCCCACCGCGTTCACGGCCACTTGGGGCGAAGGCGGGCCGATGATCGCGCTGGGCAGCGATATTGATGGCCTGCTCGGCCTTTCCCAAACGCCGGGTGTGCCGGGGGCCAAGCCGCTGGTGGCCGGCGCGCCGGGGCATGGTGAAGGCCACAACAGCGGCATGCCGATGATGATTGTCGCGGCGATCGCGGCCAAGCAGGTGATGGAAAAGAACGGCATCAAGGGCCGCATCATGCTGTGGCCGGGCGTGGCCGAGGAACTGGTGGCGACCAAGGCCTATTATGTGCGTGCCGGCATGTTCAAGGATGTCGATGCCAACCTGTTCGCGCACGTGGGTGACAGCCTGGAAACCACGTGGGGGCCAATGGCCTACACCGCCTCGCTCAGCGTGGAATACACGTTTTCCGGGCTCACCGCGCACGCCGCCGGCAACCCGTGGGACGGCAAGAGCGCACTGGATGCCGTGGAGTTGATGAACGACGGCTGGAACATGAAGCGCGAGCATCTGCCCGTCACGCAGCGCAGCCATTATGTCATCACCGGCGGCGGCAACCAGCCCAACATCGTGCCCGACAAGGCGAGCGTGTGGTATTATTTCCGCGACACGCAGCTGCCCGCGGTCAAAGCCATGTATGACGCCGGCAACCGCATTGCGGGTGGCGCGGCGATGATGACCGAAACCAGCGTCACGCGCCGCGTGCTGGGCCATGCCGCCACCAATTATGGCAACAAACTGATCGCCGAAGCCGCCTTTGCCAACATGAAGGCCGTGGGCCTGCCGCAGTGGAGCGCGGCCGACCAGAATTTCGCCCGCGCCGTGCTGTCGGGCTTTGGCCGCAAGGACAAGCCGCTCGCCAGCGACGGCCCGAAACTGTGGTCGCCTGAAAATCCCAATAGCGATCGTAACGGCGGATCGGATGATATTGGCGACATCATGTGGACGGTCCCGACCATCACCATCGTCTACCCCTCCAACGTGCCTGGCATTTCCTATCACAACATCATGGCGGCCACGGCGATGGCGACGCCGATTGCCCACAAGGGCGCCGTTGTTGGTGCCAAGGTGGCGGCAATGACATTGCTCGATCTGATGACGACACCGGAACTGGTGGCCGGCGCCAAGGCTTGGCAGCAACAGGTGCAGTTCAAGACCGAGCGTTATGCGCCACTGCTCGGCCCCGAGGATCAGCCGGCCATCCATCTCAATGCCGATCTGATGGCGAAGATGCGCCCGCAGATGGAAAAATATTACTTCGATCCGAAGAAGTACAAGTCGTACCTGGAACAGCTCGGCATTGATTACGAAAAGGCCGGTTTGAAAAACTAGCTTCCGCTGCTGGCGGAACGGAGTCACCATCCGCGCCATGGATATCGCCTTCAAACCGCGCCACCCGACGCCAGGCCAGCGGGCGCTGGCGGCCGGCGTTCCGGCGGCGGCGGGCAAGCCGGCCAGCGGGGTGATGCGGGAAATCCCGGCCAGCGCCTATATCTGCCCCGAGCATTTCGCCCGCGAATGGAGCCATGTCTTCAAGCGGCTGCCGGTGGTGATCGCGCCGTCGGCTTTGCTCCCGCAGCCCAACATGGCGGTGCCGCATGATGGGTTCGGCCTGCCGCTGCTGATTGCGCGCGACGGCAAGGGGAGGCTCCGTGTGTTCATGAATGTCTGCCGGCATCGCGGCACGCGGCTGATGGAGGGCTGCGAGCTGGTGAAATCACCCGCGCTTGTCTGCCCCTATCACGCGTGGAGCTATGGCACTGATGGCAAGTTGAAAGGCCTGCCGCGGCCGGAGACGTTCGCGGGCCTCGACAAGAACACGCGCAATCTCGTCGAGATGCCGAGCGTGGAAGCGGGCGGGCTGATCTGGGTTGGGCTGGACCGCGATGCGCCGCCGGATTTCAGCCTGGCGGCGGGGCCACTCGCCGCCGATTTTGATGCCATCGGTTTTGACGATCAGCATCTTTATGCCCGGCGCACGCACAAGGTGGCGGCGAACTGGAAGCTGATTATGGATGCCTTTGCCGAAAGCTATCATGTGCTGCGCCTGCACGCGTCCACCATCGCGCCCTATTTCCAGGATGGCGTCACCACGGGTGATCGCATCGGGCCGCATTCGCGCTCCGCCGTCGCCCGGCTGGCGGCCCTGGAGGGCACAGACCTTGATGACATGCGCGACCTCAGGCGCACCATGACCTTCACCTATAATCTCACCCCCGGCACGGTGATCGTCGCCAGCCCGGATTATATCAACATCATGGTGGTGATGCCGCGCGGCGTGGATGAAACCTGGGTGGAGGATTTCATGCTGATCCCGGAACTGCCCAAGGATGAAAAGGCGGAGCGGCACTGGGCGAAAAGCTGGGCGCTGCTGGATGGCGCGGTGTTCGGTTCGGAAGATTTCCGCGCCGCGGCGCTGGGCCAGGAAGGGCTCAAATCCGGCGCGGTCGATCATGTGCTGATCGGCGGCCTGGAACAGGGCATCGCCACGCTGCACGACACGCTGGCCGGGCTGATGGCCGAATAAGCGGCGATTTCCCGCGGCCACCCCTTGCAAAAGCGTGTCGCAATCCTAACACAGTAGCAAGCAGACGCCGCTGCTGATAGGCTGGCGCGTTAACAGGCGAGGACACGCATGTCGGAAGAAGTCGCGATCAAGCTGGAACCCCCGGTGGCGGTGAGCGCCATTGCGCCTGCGAAAGCCGCCGGCCTGGTGCCGCTGAAGGATCAGGAAAAGGCCCAGCTGGAAGCCAAGGTGGAAAGCTTCATCGATGAGCTGATCGCCACCGATGCCGCCAGCCCGGAATTCGGCAAGAAGGTCGATGCGCTCGCCAACTTGGGTGCGACCGAAATTGCGCGGGCCGCCGCCCAGTCCAACCGCTTCCTCGATCGGCCGACGCGCGCGCTGAACAAGGAAGCCGGCATCGGCGCCGATCTGGTGCAACTGCGCAAGATCGTCGAGGATCTCGATCCCGGCAAATCCGGCAAGCTGACCGGCCGCAAGAAATTGTTTGGCCTCATCCCGGTGGGTGGCAACAAGCTGCGGTCCTACTTCGACAGCTACAAGAGCGCGCAGACCAACATCAACGCCATTCTGGGCGCGCTAAAAAGCGGCAAGGACGAGCTGCTGAAGGACAATATCAGCATCGAGGACGAGCGCGCCAAGCTGTGGGACGCGATGGGCAAGCTGGAACAGATGGTCCACATGTCCAAGGTGCTCGACGAGAAATTGGAAGAGCGCGCGACCGAGCTTGATGTCGTTGATCCGGCCAAGGCCAAGGCGATCCGCGAAAATGCGCTGTTCTATGTGCGGCAGCGCACGCAGGATCTGCTGACGCAGCTGGCCGTTTCGGTGCAGGGTTATCTGGCGCTTGATCTGGTCAAGAAGAACAATGTCGAACTGATGAAGGGCGTGGACCGCGCTAGCACGACCACTGTTTCGGCGCTGCGCACGGCGGTGACGGTGGCCGAAGCCATGACCAACCAGAAGCTGGTGCTGGAACAGATCACCCAGCTGAACACCACCACGGCTGGTATCATCGATTCGACCGGCGAACTGCTGAAATCCAACACGGCGATGATCCACGAACAGGCCGCGGCCAGCACCATTCCGGTCGAAACGCTGCAGCGCGCGTTCCAGAACGTCTATCAGACGATGGATGCCATCGACACGTTCAAGATGAAGTCGCTGGAAGCGATGAAGACCACGGTCGACACGCTGAGTGTCGAGGTTGAGAAGAGCCGCGCCTATGTGGCGCGCGCGCAGGGCCAGGCCGAAGCCCAGATCGCCGGGCCACAGAACAACCTGACCGCGCTCACGTAAATGGCAAGCGGCGCACCGTTCGACGAAGCTGAAGCCCGCCGCCGCCGCCTGGCGCGGGCCGAAGCCATGCAGATGGCGCGCAGCCGGCGTTGGGAAAAGCGCAAGGCCAACATGGCCACAAGAGTCACGCGCGGTATGGCGGCGTTTGCCGCGATGCTGGCGGCGCTGATCGTCTATGGCTGGACGGCGGGCGGCATGGGTATCGGGCTGTTCATTGTCTCGTTCCTGCTGCTGCCGATGGCGGGCATTGCCGGCATGCTGCTGCCCGTCGGTGGCCCGGACGTGGACGATATCGACAAGGCGCCGCCCGCCGAACTGCCGGCCATCACCGAGGCGTTTCTGGATCGACAGCGCAAGCAGCTGCCGCGCCTCGCTGCGCCGCAACTGGATGGCATCGCCGTGCAACTGGCGGCACTGGAGAAGCAATTGGCACGCGTGCCCGCCGATCACCCGGTGGCGCAGGACATTGGCCGTCTGCTTGGCAATCATCTCCCCGAACTGGTGGACCGTTATACCCGCATCCCGCCGCTGCAACGCACCGGCCTGGTGGAGCACGACGGCCGCACGCCGGAAGCCACAGTGGTCGATGGGCTGAAGACGGTGGAAGCCGAACTCGCCCGTGCCTCGGCCACTCTGGCTGAAAGCGACCGCGACGGCCTGCGCGTGCAGGGCAAGTTCCTGGAAGCGCGCTACAACGAAGGTCAATCAGGCGGCATGACAAGCGGGCGCTGACCTGCTAACCTCATGGTCAGGGTCGTATCCTTCTGGGGGGAGCTACGGCCATGTCTTTATTGTCGATTGTGACCAAGGCGCTGAATGCGCTTGATCTGGATGACGAGGTTAATCGCCTTGTCATCGACCGCACGGTGAATGTGTGCCGCAACCGGCCGCACCCGTGGTCCACCAAACATGATTATATCAGCTGGTCCGGTCTCACCGATCGCACCTACAACGCGCGGCTGCTGCCGGCCAAGCCCACGACCGGCCAGGGCATCGGCACCAGCCGGCCGCCATTGCAGGCCACCGCGGCGCTGTTTGCGCGGCTGCCCGGCACCAACCAGCGGCTGTGCCCGAAATCCACCGGGCTGTTCCCGGCCTTTGCGCAATATCTCACCGATGGCTTCATCCGAACGATGCTGCACAATGATGATGACAAGGAAGATCGCCGCCGCACGACATCGAACCACGAGATTGACCTGTCGCCGCTCTATGGTCGCACCGAAGCGCAGACGCGGGCGCTGCGGGCCGGCACCGGTGGCCGCCTGAAAAGCCAGGTGATCAACGGCGAGGAATTCTCGCCCTTCCTGTTTGGCGCCGATGGCAATGTGAAGCCGGAATTTGCCATTCTCGATCTGCCGCTGGGCCTGAAGAACGTCACGCCGGCCGGCAAGGCGACGCTGTTTGCAGTGGGTGGGGACCGGGTCAACGCCGTGCCGCAGACGGCGATGATGAACACGCTGTTCCTGCGCGAACACAACCGGCTGGCAGGCCAGCTGGCAGCGAAGAACCCGACGTGGGATGATGATCGCCTGTTCGAAACCGCGCGCAACATCGTAATCGTGATGTTCATCAAGATCGTGGTGGAAGAATATATCAACCATATCAACACCACCGAATTTCCGCTGCAGGCCGATCCCAAGGTAGCGTGGCGGGCGAAGTGGAACCGGCCGAACTGGATGACGGTGGAGTTCAGCCTGCTCTATCGCTGGCACGGGCTGGTGATGGAAAATGTCACCTGGGGGGACAAGGCGCATCCGGGCAATTCGCTGCTGCTCAACAACAGCCTGCTGATCGGCAGCGGGCTGGCGCAGAGCTTCGTCAACACCTCGGCCAACCGCACCGCCATGCTGGGCCTCGAAAATGCCGCCAGCTTCATGATGTTTGCCGAAACGGGCGCCATCAACCAGGCACGGATCAACAATGTCACCAGCTACAATGATTATCGCCTGGCAATGGGCATGGAACCGGCGCGCAACTTTGCCGCCATTGTGGGCAGCAGCGACACGCCGGCCGAACAGGCGCGGCTGTCGGCCTTGGCGAAGCGGCTGGAGGGCCTGTACGGCGATGTGAACAATGTCGAATATTATATCGGCCTGTTTGCCGAGCGGGTGGAAAAGAACGGCCCGCTGCCTGAACTGGTCTCATCCATGGTGGCGATGGACGCTTTTTCCCAGGCACTGACCAACCCGCTGCTGTCCGAACATGTGTGGGGCAACCCAGCCAACAAGCGGCTGGCCTTCACCGAAGACGGCATCAAGGTGATCGAACAGACCAAGCGCCTGCGCGACATTGTTGATCGCAACGCCAAGGGGCTGGGCAAGGCGTTTGTCGGGATGACGAGGCCGGAGTGGAAGCGGACTTAGGCCAGCGCCCGCGCCAGCACGGCCTCGTAGATCGCTGTCAGCCCCGTCACGTCGGCGACGGCGGCGTGTTCATCCACCTTGTGCATCGATTGGCCGGGCAGGCCGAATTCGACCACCGGGCACAGGCTGCGGATGAAGCGGGCATCCGATGTGCCGCCAGTGGTGGAGAGATCGGGCGTGAGGCCGGTGACATCGGTGATCGCGGCGCTGACCAGAGAGGACAGCGCTCCGGGTTCGGTGAGGAAGGCTTCGCCGGAAATCTTGATCTCGACGTGCGACGCCGGCGCATGGGTGGCGACGGTGGCGCGAATCCATTCGGAGAGGGACGCGCCTGTGTGCTCATTGTTGAACCGGATGTTGAGCCGGGCGCGGGCCTGGGCCGGGATCAGGTTGGTGGCCGGGTTGCCGACCGCCAGATCGGTGATTTCAAGGTTGGAGGCCTGGAACCAGTCGTTGCCTTCGTCCAGTACCCGCGCTTTCAATTCAGCCACGATGGCCACCAGCCGCGTGATCGGATTGTCCGCCATGTGCGGATAGCCGACATGGCCCTGCGCACCATTCACCGTGATCCAGGCATTCAGGCTGCCGCGCCGGCCGATCTTCATCATGTCGCCCAGCTTTTGCTGCGACGTCGGTTCGCCGACGAGGCACATGTCTGGCACCAGGCCGTGGGCTTCCATCCAGTCCAGCATCATCGTCGTGCCGAAAGTGGCGGGGCCTTCCTCGTCACCCGTGATGATGAAGCTGAGGCGGCCCACCAGTGGCCCACGGCCAAGATGACGGGCGGTGGCGGCGATCATGGCAGCCAATGCGCCCTTCATGTCGGCAGCGCCGCGGCCGACGATGAAGCCATCTTTCACTTCAGCGGCGAACGGGTCCTCGCTCCAGCCGTTGAAATCGCCGGCCGGCACCACGTCGCTGTGGCCGGCAAAGGCGAAATGCGGCCCCGGACTGCCGGCCAGCGTGGCGAAGAGATTATCGACCGGGCCATCGGGTTCGTGGCCGAAGGGCAGGCGGGTGCAGGCAAAGCCCAGCCCGGCCAGCGCCCGTTCCAGCACGTCCAGCGCGCCTTCATCGGCCGGCGTGACGCTGGGGCAGCGGATCAGGTCTTGGGTGAGGGCAACAGGATCAGGTGCGTTCATCACCCGGCTTTGCGCATTTCCGTGGCCACCCGGTCAAGATAGGCGGCAATGCGCCGCGCGTTGGCGCCGAGATCGCTTTCGCCGACGCGCGATTTGGAGCGCATGTCGACGCGAGTGCCCGTGGGGGTGGCGGTGAGCCGGATGACGATATCATCGCGATAGCCCCACCACAGGCTGCGTTCCACCGCTTCGATGCGGCCGGCGGCGCGATCGGCCAGGATGATCTGCCAATCCTTTTCGCAGGCGGCCAACGCCACATCGAAGGCCTTGCCCTGTTCAACCGGCAGATCGAGCGGACGCACATCGGGATAGGCGCGTTCCTGTTGTGGGGCGAAGGCCGGGTTGTACTCGATTGGGCTGGCATCGGCACCGCGCAGTGTGGCATCGATGGCCTGGAATGGCGGCGGGGTGGAGGTATCGGTGCTGATATCGTTGATCGGCGGCTTGTCTCCGGCGTTGATCACCACGGCGATCGGTACGGCAACAGCGGCAAAACCGGCCGCCGCCGCAATCACTGTCACGGTGCCGCCACGCCGGTGCAGCAGTTGATACAGGCACCAGCAGGCGCCGATGCCGGCCAGCAGCGCGGCGGCCACGAACAGCCCCAAGGAGGCTTGCCAGCCGATCACGCCAAAGCGGTGCAGTGGCCCGGCGGCCAGCATCAGCACGGCGGCCGCCAGCGTGGCACGGGCAATGTTGGCGGGGTTCATGCGCGCGTCTCCGCTGTGATCTTGATCTTGCCGGGGATGGGATAGCGGGTGAAGCGGAAATCCTCTTTCATCGCCTCGTCGCGCCACTCCACCATGAACGGGTGGGCCAGCACGCGATCGATATAGGCTTGGATCCTGGCGCTGACCGGCAGATGATAGGTGTTGATCCGGGTGCAGGTGGGGGCAAACATGATGTCAGCCGCGCCAAAACGGCCGAAGAGCCACGGCTCACCGGTTTCTTCGCCGAAGCGTGTGAGCGCTTCTTCCCACAGGCTTTCGAGGCGGCGCACGTCGGCCAGCACGTCGGCAGCGGCCACGAAGCCTGGTGCATGATGCTGCAGATCCATCGGGCAGGCGCTGCGCAGCGGGGCAAAGCCCGAATGCATTTCGGCGCACATCGCATAGGCGAGGCCACGCGCATGCATGTCGCGCGGCCAGAAGCGGTCGTGCCCGGCCTTGTCAGCCAGGTACATCAGGATCGCCATCGAATCCCAGATCGCTTCGCCATGATCCCACAGCACCGGCACCTTGCCCGATGGCATGTCGGCCTTGGCTTCGCCGCTGATCCACTCGGGCGAATCCATCACCCGCAGTTCGGTTTCGAACGGCAGCAGCGACTGTTTGGCGGCCAGCCAGCCGCGCAGAGACCAGCTGGAATAGGTGCGATTGCCGATGATGATCTTCATGGGTTGGCCCCCTTTGTTGCCTTGCAGCATCGCCCAATCCGCGGCGGGGAGCAAGCCGCGCTTGGCAATTGGCGCGGTTCATGGTTTTGATGGGTGATGACCGACCAACCACTCGTGATGGTGCTGAACGGCCCCAACCTGAACCTGCTGGGCAGCCGCGAACCGCATATCTATGGCCATGACACGCTGGATGATATTGCCGAGCGGCTGGAAGCGCAGGCCGCCGCGCTGGGCCTAGCGCTCGATGTCCGCCAGTCCAACCATGAAGGCCATATCGTCGATTGGCTGCACGAAGCCGGTGCGCGCGGTGCGCTGGCGGTGCTGCTGAACGCAGGGGCGCTCACCCACACGTCGGTCGCCATTCACGATGCGATCAAGGGCATCGCCGTGCCGGTGATCGAGGTGCATCTTTCCAATCCCCACGCGCGCGAGGAATTTCGCCACACCAGCTTTGTGGCACGTGCGGCGAAAGGCACGATTTCGGGCTTCGGCGCGGGGTCTTACACGCTGGCGCTGGACGCGGCGGCTGCTTTACGGCAGTAAGCCGGGCTTCATTGGGGGCAAGAGACGGGACCATCATGTCTGACAGCAAAACTTCAGTGGTTGGGGGAATCGTGGTCGATACCGGCCTGGTGCGTGAACTGGCCGAACTGCTGGACGCCAGCAATCTGACCGAAATCGAAGTGAAGGACGGGGATCGGACCATCCGTGTCGCCCGCACTGCGGCTGCTGTCACCGTGGCCGCTGGTCCGGCCAATTACGCGCCGGCCCCCCCGGCCGGTGGCTGGCCCGCGCCGCCACCATCATCTGCCGCCCCGGCAGCCGCCCCTGCTGGTGGCGATGACGTGCGCAACCACCCCGGTCTGGTGAAATCGCCGATCGTCGGCACTGCCTATCTCACCCCGGAACCGGGTGCGCCGGCCTTCATCACCGAAGGTGCCACGGTCGCCGCCGGGGCCACGCTGCTGATCATCGAAGCCATGAAGGTGATGAACCCGATCACCGCGCCCAAGGGCGGCGTGGTGAAGGCCATTTTGGTGAACAGCGAGCAGCCGGTGGAATATGACCAGCCGCTCGTGATCATCGAGTAAGTGCCCGTGTTCAAAAAGGTATTGATCGCCAACCGGGGCGAAATCGCGCTGCGCGTGCACCGTGCCTGCCGCGAAATGGGCATCCGCACCGTGGCCGTTCACTCGACCGCCGACGCTGATGCCATGCACGTGCGGTTGGCCGATGAAGCCATCTGCATTGGCCCGCCGTCGGCGACGGACAGCTATCTGAACATCCCGGCGATCATTTCGGCGGCCGAAATCGCCCAGGCTGATGCCATCCACCCCGGCTATGGTTTCCTGTCCGAAAACGCGCGTTTTGCCGAAATCGTGCAGGAACATCGCATCACCTGGATCGGCCCGGATCCGGAACATATCCGCAAGATGGGCGACAAGGTTGAAGCCAAGCGCACAGCAGCCCTGCTGGGCTTGCCGCTGGTGCCAGGCAGCGATGGCCCGATCGAAACCATGGAAGAAGCATTGGCGGTGGCCGAAATCATCGGTTACCCGGTGCTGGTGAAGGCTGCTTCGGGCGGCGGCGGCCGTGGCATGAAGGTGATCCACGATGCCGCCAGCCTGCCCTCGCTGGTGAGCCAGGCCAAATCCGAAGCCAAGGCCGCCTTTGGCGACGATACCGTTTATATCGAGAAGTATCTTTCCGAGCCGCGCCACATCGAATTCCAGGTGTTCGGCGATGGCCATGGCGGCGCCGTCCATCTGGGCGAACGCGATTGTTCGTTGCAGCGCCGCCACCAGAAGGTGCTGGAAGAAGCCCCTTCGCCGGCGCTCAACGCCGCCGAGCGGGCGCGCATGGGCGAAGTGGTGCGTGAAGCGATTTCCAAGCTGAAATATCGCGGCGCCGGCACCATCGAATTCCTGTGGGAAAACGGCGAGTTCTTCTTCATCGAGATGAACACCCGCCTGCAGGTGGAACATCCCGTTACCGAAGCCATCACCGGTCTGGATCTGGTTCGCGAGCAGATCCGCGTTGCTGCCGGCCTGCCGCTGTCGGTCACCCAGGACGAGGTAAAATTCGAAGGCCACGCCATCGAATGCCGGATCAACGCCGAAGATTCGAAGACGTTTGCGCCGTCACCGGGCCGGGTTACCGATTTCCACCAGCCCGGCGGCCTGCACGTGCGGGTCGATTCAGCGCTGTATGACGGCTATCGCATCCCGCCTTATTATGATTCGCTGATCGCCAAGCTGATCGTGTACGGTGCCAACCGTGATGAGTGCCTGATGCGCTTGCGCCGCGCGTTGGAAGAATTCGTCATCCACGGCCCGAAGACCACGATCCCGCTGCACCAGGCGCTGATCGAGGATCCGGATTTCCAGAACGGCGATTATTCGATCAAGTGGCTGGAACGCTGGCTGGCCAAGAAGGCCGCCGAAGAGACGGCCGCCGGTTGAAGGGTCTTTTCGGGCGGGCCTGATCGGCGCATGCTGAATCCGTGACCCGTCCGCTCGCCCATCGGCTCGATCCCGACATGCTGCTGCGTGCTTATGCCAGCGGCATCTTCCCGATGGCCGAACGTGCCGACAGCACGGACGTGTTCTGGGTGGAGCCGCGCCGCCGCGGGGTGCTGCCGCTGAACGCGTTCCACCTGCCGAAAAGCCTGGCCAAGACGCTGAAGCAGCAACGCTTCCGTTTCACCGCCGATCGCGCCTTTGCCGCCGTGCTGGATGGCTGTGCCGAACCGGCGCCGGGCCGCAGCGAAACCTGGATCAACCCGCTGATCGCCGAGGCCTATGTGGCGCTGCACGACCGCGGCCAGGCGCACAGCGTGGAGGCGTGGACCAGCGATGGCGAGTTGGCCGGCGGCCTGTATGGCGTGCGGCTGGGCGCGGCCTTCTTTGGCGAATCGATGTTCACGAGGCGGACCGATGCCAGCAAATGCTGCCTGGCCGCACTGGTGACACGGCTGCGGCTGGGCGGATTCCGGCTGCTGGATACGCAGTTCCTCACCAGCCATCTGGCGGGCTTTGGCGCCGTGGAGATCCCGGCGCGGGACTATCGGGTTCAGTTGAGCGCGGCCTTGTCGGGCACTTCGGGCGATTTCTTTGCCGGCGATGAAGGCACGGTGCGCGGTGCAGGCCCATCGGGAAAGCGCATCGTACAGCTCTTGAGCCAGACGTCATAGCGCGGGTGCTGCATGACATTCAGGCTGGGGCTTTCGGCATAGAGCCAGCCCGAAAACACCCGCTTCACCTGCCCGGCCAGCCGCTCATCGACCTGCAGGAAGGCGCCCTGCAATTTTGGCCATTCCCATGGCGGCGTCGTCTCGCAGGTCCGCGCGGTGATGCGGATCCCGGCGAAATTGATGAACTGCCCGGGCTTCAGGGTGAGGAATCGCGTCTCGCCCGTGCGCTTGGCCAGTGCTCCGACCAGCAGCACACGCTCTTTGACTGGGGTGACTTGCGACGCGCGCGGGGCGGCGGGCTTGGCCGGGGCAGGCGCAGCGGCGGGCGCAGGTGCCGCGGGCGGCGCCTCCTGCGCCAGCGCTGCAACCGCCATCAGGCTGGCGACCAGCGCCAGCGCTTCACTTGGCCGGGGCATTGGCGGCCGCAGGTTCGCTTGCTGGCGCATCGCCGCCGGAGCGGTTCACGACGCTGCCGATCAGGCCCATCAGATCGGGCGCACCCGATGTTTCGATGATCTCGCCGCCGTCTTTCAGTATGTCGGCCTCGGCGCCCGGCGCCAGCGCGATAAAATTGCCGCCCAGAAGGCCCTCGGATGAAACCGCCGCCGAGCTGTCGATCGGCAGTTTCAGCCCGCGATCGACGGTCAGGCGCAGCACGGCCTGATAGCTGGTCGGATCCAGCTCCAGCCCGACCACCTTGCCCACCTTGACGCCGGCGACCTTCACATCGGTGCCCAATGTGACGCCGCCGATATTGGGAAATCGCGCCGTTAGCGTGACGCCATCGCTGCCTTCACCGGCGCCAGTGCGGGCCCAGGCAAAGGCGACGAATCCGGCCGCCAGCAGCACCACGAACAGGCCGATGAGTGCCTCGGCCAGATGGTCCTTCAGCGTACCAGCCATCAGGCGTCAGGCGACCAGGCGCGATAATCGCCCGTGGTCGCCGCGCGCTGGCCGCCGGCGATCAGCGCGCCGCTGGGGGAATGCGCCAGCTTGGTGCCAGTGGCGTTGGGCGTCCATTCACGTTCCCACACGCGCGTCACTAGCGGGTTGGTACTTGGCGGCTCATTCACCGTTTTGTGCATCCACAAATGCCATTCCGGCGGAATGCGCGTGGCTTCGGGTTCGCCGTTGTAGATCACCCAGCGCTTTTGCGCTGCGCCGGTGCCGGACCGGTAATAGATATTGCCCTGATCATCGCGCCCCACTTCCTCGCCATTGCGGGCGGTGAAGATGCGGGTGCCGAGGCCAGGGCCATTCCACCAGGTGAAGATCGTCTTGAGCACGGACACGTGTCGCTCCTTTGCCCACCCAAAACACATTTTGCCGCACCCGCGCAACCCCGGTGATGGCGGATAGGCGCGGACGTAAAAAGCCGCTACGCAGCCGGCGTGAACCGCGCGCTGGCCTTCATCTTCATCACCGTTCTGATCGATGCCATCGGCTTTGGCGTCGTCATCCCGGTGTTTCCGCAGCTGATCGTCAAGCTGACGGGGCGTGATCTGGCGAACGCGGCCGAGGTTTCGGGCTGGATCGCCTTTCTTTATGCCAGCGTGCAGTTTCTGATGGGGCCGGTGATCGGCGGGCTGTCCGATCGCTTTGGCCGCCGCCCGGTGCTGCTGGCCAGTATGGCGGCGTTTTCTCTGGATTATGTGGTGATGGCCTTTGCGCCCACACTATGGTGGCTGGTGGCTGCCCGCGTGGTGGCCGGCATCACCGGCGCGACCTTCCCCACCGCCTATGCCTATATCGCCGATGTGACCCCGCCCGAAAAGCGCGGCGCCAATTTCGGCGTGATCGGCATGGCGTTCGGTTTTGGTTTCATCATCGGGCCGGCGCTGGGTGGGTTCGTGGCGCAGTTCGGCACCGAAGTGCCGTTCCTGGTGTCGGCCGGGCTGGCCATGGCCAATTTCCTTTATGGCCTGTTCGTGCTGCCGGAATCGCTGCCGCCCGAAAAGCGCCGCGCCTTCGAATGGCGCCGCGCCAATCCGGTGGGCGCGCTGATGCGGTTGAAATCGGCGCATCCGGTGGTGCTGATGCTGGCCGCGACCGTGTTCGTGTGGACGCTGTCCTACCAGTCACTCTATTCGATCTGGAGCTATCACGGCCAGCTGCGGTACGGCTGGACGCCGGAGCAGGTGGGCTGGAGCCTGGCCGCTGTTGGCGTCACCGGTGCCATCGTGCAGGGCTTCCTTGGCCGCAAGCTGATCCCGCGCTTTGGCCAGCGCCGCATTATCGTCGTTGGCCTGATTTCGGCGGTGGCGGGCTATTCCACCTATACGATGGCCGATGCAGGCTGGATGGTTTACCTCGGCATCGCCGTTTCGGCCTGTCAGGGCCTGGTGTTCCCCTGCTTGCAGGGTCTGATGTCGGCCGAGGTTGCGCCGAACGAACAGGGCGAGTTGCAAGGCGCTGTGGCCTCGATCCAGAGCCTTTCGGCCATTGTCGGCCCACCGCTGATGACGACGGTGTTCGCGCGCTTCTCAGTCGCGGATGCGCCCATCTATGCGCCGGGGGCGCCGTTCGTCGTGTCGTTGGTTTTTGTTGGCATCACGGCGCTGATATTCTTCCGCGCCCATGCCGGGCGGCGTGTTGTGGCGGCGGAATAATCAGCCGCGCGCCTGAAACCACGGCGTCATCCGGGCGATCGCCTCACGCACCTGCGGCGTATCCACGGCAAAACTGAAGCGCATGAAGTGGCGGCCCTCCACCGGATCGAAATCGATGCCCGGTGCGGTCGCCACGCCGGTATCCAGCAGCAACTGCTCGGCCAGCGCCATCGCATCGTCGGTCAGGTGCGCCACATCGGCCCAGATGTAGAAGGCGCCATCGGGCGGCGCGATCTTCGTCAGGCCCATCGCCGGCAGCGCATCCAGCATCAACTGGCGGTTGACCGCATAGCGGGCGATGTGGCCCTCAAGTTCGTCAACACAGTCCATCGCCACCAGCCCGGCGTGTTGAGACAGGGTGGGGGCGGTGAGGAAGAGATTGCCCATGCGGGCGCGGGCGGAATCGATCAGGTCTTCGGGCGCCACCAGCCAGCCCAGCCGCCAGCCGACCATCGAGAAATATTTGGAGAAGCTGTTCACCACAATTGCATCCGGCGCATATTCCAGCGCGCTTGCCACCGGGCTAACGAACGACAGGCCGTGATAGATCTCGTCCGACACGATGCGGATGCCGCGCTCTGCACAAACGCGGGCGATGGCGGCCATCTCATCCGCCGGAATGACAGTGCCGGTGGGATTGGCCGGGCTGGCGATGATGACACCGGCCGGCGCGGGATCGAGCGCCGCCAGGTGCGCCGCCGTGATCTGGTAGCGGCTTTCAGGGCCGCAGGCGATTTCCTGCACGATCATGCCCAGCGCGTGGCAATTGTTGCGATAGGCAACATAGCCCGGCCGGGCCATGGCGATGACATCACCGGGGCGGAACGCCGAGGTGAGCGCCATCACCAGCGCCGGCGATGCACCGCAGGACAGCACGATGCGTTCCGGCGCCACGTGCACGCCGTGGCGGGACTGGTAGAGCCCGGCGATCCGGGCCTTCAGCGGTTCCGATTCCCAATAGCTGCCGGGATCATTGTCCAGCACTTCGTGCGCGCGGGCGATGGCGGCAGCAGGCGCGCCGGTGGAAGGCTGGCCGAATTCCATGTGGATGATGCTGCGCCCCTCGGCCTCCAGTCGACGGGCAAGGCGCGACAGGCGGATGGCGTGGAAGGGTTCGACGGGATCAGGATGGATCATGCCGGGGCCGTTAGCGGCTTTTGACGCGCGTTGCACCTGTGGCGTGCGGCTGGCACAAGGCGGGCGATGATCCGCCTGTTCCTGCTGTTGTTGTGCCTGGCCGTTCCCGCCATTGCGGCGCCCGCCGTACCGGTGGCCGCGGCCGCCGATCTGCGGCTGGCGTTGCCGCCACTGGTGCGCGGCCACGAGGCGCAGATGGGCACGCGTTTCAACCTCAGCTTCGGCTCTTCCGGTCAGATGGTGCAGCAGGCACTGAACGGCGCGCCCTTCCAGTTGCTGCTGCTGGCCGACGCCAGCCACGCGGATCGCCTTGCCGCGGCGGTGCCGGGAGTGGAGCGCCGGCCCTATGCGCTGGGCCGGCTGGCGCTGGTGGCAACGCGCGCCAGCGGCATCACCGATCTCGCCAGCCTGAAGGCCGCCATCCGCGCGGGCCGCATCCGCCACCTCGCCATCGCCAATCCGGCGCACGCGCCTTATGGCGTTGCCGCCCGCGCCGTGCTGGCCGGGATGGGCATCACGGCACCGCTGGTGCTGGGCGAGAATGTGGCGCAGGCGCTGAGTTTCGTGTCCACGGGCGCGGCAGAGGCCGGGCTGGTAGCCTTGCCGCTGGCGCGTGTCGCCGGTGGTGGCTTGATCGTGGTGCCGCTGTTGCCCGCGCTGCACCCGCCGCTGGTGCAAACTCTGGTGTTGATGCCCGGTGCCAGCCCGGCGGCGCGCGGGCTGGCGGATCGCCTGACCAGCCCGATCGGCCGCGCGGCGCTGGCGCGGGCTGGGTTTGGCTTGCCATGAACACGGCCGACCTGACCGCGCTGCAGCTGTCGCTCGCGCTGGCAGCGGCGACCGTGGCGCTGCTGTTGCCGCTGGCGCTGCTGCTTGGTCACTGGCTCGCCACCACGCGCTGGCGTGGCCGGGCACTGGCAGAAGCGTTATTGCTGCTGCCGCTGCTGCTGCCGCCCACCGTTGTGGGCCTTGCCCTGCTCATCGGCATGGGGCCGGGCAGCGTGATCGGGCGCGGCTGGCAGGCGATAACGGGCGGCCAACTGGTGTTCAGTTTCGCCGGCATCCTGGTAGCCTCTGTGCTGGTCAACCTGCCGTTGATGGTGCAGCCGGCACAGCGCGCGTTCGAGGCGGTGGGCGATGATCTGCGCGCCGCCGCCGCCAGTTGCGGCCTGTCCCCGCTGCGGGCGTTCACCAAGGTGGAACTGCCGCTGGCCTGGCCCGGCCTCGCCACGGGCGCGGTGCTGGCCTTTGCCCACACGCTGGGTGAATTTGGCGTTGTGCTGATGGTGGGCGGCGCCATCCCCGGCGAAACAGCGACGCTGTCCCTGGCCATCTATGACCGGGTGCAGGCCTTCGACATGGTCGGCGCGGGCCGCCTGGCGCTGCTGCTGCTGGGCATCAGCCTGATCGCCATCACCTTGCTGTTCCTGTTGGGCCGCAAACGTGGCTGAGGGGCTTCACGTCTCCCTGACCCGTGCTGGCCCGCTGGCCGTGGAGGCGGCCTTCCAGGTGCCACCGGGGCAAACGCTGGCCCTGGTTGGGCCATCGGGCGCCGGCAAATCGACGATCCTGAAGGCCATCGCCGGGCTGTTGCCCACCACCGGCACGGTGCGCGTGGATGGGCAGGACTGGCAGACGGGCACCCACGCCCTGCCAGCCTGGCAGCGGCGCGTGGGCCTTGTGCTGCAGGGCGGCGGCCTGTTTCCGCACCTTGATGCGCTGGGCAATGTGATGATTGCGCAATCCACGCCTGACCGTGACGCCGCGTTGGCGCTGCTGGCGGCGATGCAGATGGACGGGCCGGTGCTCGGCCGCCGCCCCGCCGGTCTGTCAGGCGGCGAACAGATGCGCATGGCGCTGGCCCGTGCGCTGGCCCGCGCACCCGATGTGCTGCTGCTGGATGAGCCGTTCGCTGCCGTCGATCCTCCGGTGCGCCGCGCGCTGATTGCGGCCGTGGCCAACGTCCGCCGCCAGAGCGCTGCGCCGATGATCATCGTCACCCACGATCTTGCCGAAGCCGCCGGCATCGCCGATGTGTGCGCCTTCATCGATGGCGGGCGCATCGTCGAACAGGGGCCGGCCGCCGCCGTGCTGGCCGATCCTGCCAGCCGGCTCAATCGCTGGCTGGCTGGCTAGAGCAGTGCCGCCAGCGCAAGATAGCGCCCGGCCTTGGCCAGCGTCACCAGCCCAAGAAACAGCGAGAAGGGCGTGCGCGCGGCTCCGGCCAAAACGGTGAAGCCATCGCCCACCACCGGCAGCCAGCTCAACAACAGCGTGGCCACGCCCCAGCGGTTGAACCATGCGGCGCTGCGGTCCCAGCCGGCGGCGGATAGGGGGAACCAGCTGCGATGACGGAAGCGGTCTGCCGATCGGCCCAGCCCATAGTTGAGCACCGCGCCGCCAACATTGCCCAGCGTGGCGACCAGCACCAGCAACCAAGCCGGATGCTCGCCGGCCAGCAGCAAGGCGGCGAGCACGATTTCGGATTGCGCCGGCAGAACCGAGCCGGCCAGAAAGGCGCTGGCGAACAGGCCGGCCAGCGCGGCAGCACTGGCCGGCCCCATCGCTAATTCTCACTTTTGCAGTGGCGGAGTCGGAGGGATTCGAACCCTCGGATCCAGTTACCCAGATCGGCAGTTTAGCAAACTACTGGTTTCAGCCACTCACCCACGACTCCGAGCGAGGCGGAGGCTATAGCCATGCCGCATGGGGCTTGGCAACAGGCTTTCGCGGCTGGCCCCGGCGGCGCCTGGCGGCTACAAGGCAGTTGTGGTGGCTCAGCCCCGGTTCAGGCTGGGAAGGCGAGACAGGATCCACATGATGGCGAGGGCCCGACAGATGCAGCAGATGATGAAGCAGGTGATGGCGGTGGCGTTGGTTGGCCTGCTGGCAGCGGGCCCGGCTCTGGCGCAGGAAGCCCAGACGGCACCTGTGCCGGCGCCAGCACCTGCCGCCGCTCCGCCGCCGCCGCCCGCCACCCAAACCTATGCCGAGGAAGATGTGCTGGGCGCCGCCGAGGACGTGTTTGGCAAGGGCGCCGAAGGCCTCGCCGAAATCGTTCGCAAGACCTTCAAGGATCGCGGCCAGCCCAATGCCTATATCGTTGGCCGCGAGGCCGGCGGCGCCTTCATCGTGGGTGTGCGCTATGGTTCGGGCATGCTGTATCACAAGGTGGAAGGTGAACGGAAAATCCACTGGACCGGGCCTTCGGTGGGCTTCGACATCGGCGGCGATGGTTCGAAGGTCTTCGCGCTGGTGTATAATCTGAACGACACCGAAGACCTGTACCGCCGCTATCCGGCCGCCGAGGGCAAGGCCTATCTGATCGGCGGCTTCACCGCCAACTATCTGCAGCGCGACAATATCGTGATCGTGCCGATCAAGCTGGGCGTCGGCTGGCGGCTGGGCCTGAACGGCGGCTATCTGAAATTCTCCAAGAAGGGCAAGGTGCTGCCCTTCTGATCAGTGGAAGATGCCAACGGCGAGCTCGGCCCACACCAGCAGCAGCATGGCAAGGCCACCAAGCATGCCCATGGTGCGCCACTGGCGGCGGGGCAGGACGGCGACGATTTCGAGAACGACACCGGTGGTGCCCAACAGCAGCGCCGCGGCTAGGAAATCGCCGGGGCCCCAGTTCATCTCGTCAGTGAACACCATGGCAAGCGCCGGGAGCAGCAGCAGGCCGGCGGCCAGGCTCCAGCCGGTTTTTCGGATGGTTGCGGCGGAAAGGGTCATCGGCAGTTCCTGTGGTGGCGCGAGGATGCGCCCCCGGCCTTGATCAATCAATCGCGCCCAGTAGCGGCTCGCCTGCACCCAGAAGGCGGATGTTTTCGACCAGCCGTTCCATGATGCGGCGGTTGATGTCGGGGTTGCTCCACGACACGTGCGGGGTGATGCGGCAGCGGGGATGGCCCTGCAGGCGGTGGCCGGCTGGCAGCGGTTCCGGATCGGTGACATCAAGGCTGGCCCACAGCCGGCCCTTGTCCAGTTCGGCCAGAAGCGCATCCTGATCGATCAGCCCGCCGCGGCCGACATTGACGATGTGCGCCGTGGCCTTCATGCGCGCCAGCCGTTCGGCGTTCAGCAGATGCTGGGTGGCCGGCGTGATCGGGGCGGCCAGCACGAGATGATCGGCGCGGGCCACCACCTCGTCCAGCGGTGCGGTGCGTATATACGGATCGGGCGAAGGCGCGGCACTGGCGCGGGCGGCAATGATCTCCATGCCAAAGGCATGCGCATATTTCCCCACCTGCCGCGCGATATTGCCCAGGCCGATCAGGCCCAGCGTGCGCCCGTGCAGGGTGGCTAGCGGTTGATCGATGAACTGGGTGCGCTCAGGCCACTCCTCACCGGCTTTCAGCGTGATCGCGGCCAGTTGCTTGGCATGAGCCAGCATCACGGCCAGCGCATATTCGCCGATCGGGATGGCGGTGGTGCCTGATGCACTGGCGACGGCAGGCGCTTCGAACAGCCAGGGCGGATAATCATCGGCACCGGCGCTGGCCAGTTGCACCAACTTCACGTTGCCGGGCCAGCCGGCGGGGCGCGGGGCGTGATTGGCCTCGTCACGATCATGGCCTTGCCCGTGCAGCACGAACAGCACGTCCACATCCGTGGGCAGCGCCCAGCGATCTTCCTGCGGAATATGTGTGGCCGCAGTGATGCCGGGCAGGCCGGCGAGCATGGCCGACATCGGCGGGGCAAATTGGTGGGCGATGCGCATCTTGTCCTCCCTGATGGCCATCCCCTAGCGCGCCGCGATGCTGCCCGCTACAGGGCGAAGCGAAACTCAGGCTTAAGAGGACGAAATGGCCAGCATCACCGTGATCACCCGCGACGGACAAAGCCATGTGCTGCCCGCCCATCCCGGCATGAGCGTGATGGAAATCATCAAGGATGCCGGCATTTCCGAACTGCTGGCGCTGTGCGGCGGCTGCTGTTCCTGCGCCACCTGCCATGTGCACGTGGCCGAAGGCGACATGGCACGCACCGGCGCGGCCAATGCCGATGAAGCCGATCTGCTCGATTCGTCGGATCATCTCACCCCTGCCAGCCGGCTTTCCTGCCAGATCGCCTTCACCCCGGCGCTGGACGGCATCACCGTCACTATCGCGCCGGAGGATTGAGCGCGGCCATGCGGCTGGTTCTCGCTTCGGCCAGCCCGCGCCGGCTCGATCTGCTGGCCCGGCTGGGGCTGGTGCCCGATGCGGTCGATCCGGCCGATCTGGACGAAGCTGTGCAACCCGGTGAGCAGCCGCGCCCCCATGCCGAACGCCTGGCGCGTGAGAAGGCGGCGCTGGTCGCCAGCCGCCATCCCGGCGCCATCGTGCTGGCCGCTGATACGGTGGTCGCCGCCGGCCGCCGCATCCTGCCCAAGGCCGAGGATGAAGCGACGGCGCGGACGTGCCTGGCGCTGCTTTCCGGCCGCCGTCATCGCGTGCTGACGGCCGTGGCGCTGGTGGATGCGGATGGCCGCCTGCGCGAACGGCTGAGCGAATCCATCGTCACCTTCCAGCGCCTCCAGCCCGCCGACGTGGACTGGCTGATCGGGCGCGGCGACTGGCAGGGCAAGGCCGGCGGCTATGCCATCCAGGGCGCCGCTGAAGCCTATGTGCGCAGCCTGTCGGGTAGTTTTTCGGGCGTGGTCGGCCTGCCGCTCAACGAGACGCGGCTGCTGCTGACGGCGGCCGGCTGGCGCGCATGATCGCGCTGGTGGAGGCCGCGCCTGGCGCCACCCGCGCCCTGGTGCTGGATGGTGATACGGTGGTGGAGGCTCACATCGCGCGCGCGGACGACCCGCTGCCGGTGGGTCTGATCGCGCCGGCGCGGCTGGCCGATCGCCGGCAGGGCGTGGTGGTGCTCGCCGGTGTGGAAGCGCACTTGGCGCCGGTGCCGGCCGATTGGCCCGAGGGGCAGACCCGTCTGGTGGAAGTGCTGCGCCCGGCGCGTCCCGATGGTGTGCGCGACAAGCAGGCGCGGGTGGCGGCGCACGATGGCCCGGCGCGCCCAGCGCCCGATCTGGCGACGCGGCTGGCGACGGCTGGCCATGCCGTGACGCCGGTGCCGGCGCATGGTCCGGACGTGCTGGCCGATTCAGGCTGGGATGCGGTGGTGGAAGAGGCGCTGTCGGGCCGTGTCGAGTTTCCCGGTGGCCGGCTGTTGGTGGCGCCCACGCCGGCGATGCTGGTGATCGATGTGGATGGGACAGGCGATCTGGCGCGGTTGGCCGAAGCGGCGGCCCGCGCCGTTGCGGCCTTGATCCGCCGGCATGGCATCGGTGGTCCGGTGGTGGTGGATTTCCCTTCGCTTGGCGGCCGTGCCCCGCGCGCCGTTGTGGATGCCATCCTGGCCGAAACCCTGCCGCCGCCGTTTGAAAGGACTGCGATGAACGGATTTGGCCTGGTGCAGATCATCCGCCCGCGCCGGCAGTTGAGCCTGATCGAGGCGGTGCGCCAACCGGGCTTTGCCGCGCTGGAACTGCTGCGCCGTGCGCAGCGCCTGGTTGGCCCCGTGCAGATCGAGGCCCAGGCCAGCGTAATCGATTGGCTGGCCGCGCACCCGGCCCTGATTGCGGACTGCGCGCGACTGACCGGCGGGACACTGGCGCTGCAGGCCCGCGATGGGGCAGGGAGGGGCCATGTCCAACCCGCCTGATTCGCGCCCGCGCCCGTGTGTTTATTGCCGCAAGGCCCCCGCGGCGCCGGCCTTCCGCCCCTTCTGTTCCGAAGGCTGCCGCAGCCGCGACCTCAACGCCTGGCTGTCCGATCGCTATGTGCTGCCGGCGGGAAGCGAGGCGGACGAACTTTCTGACATCTCTGCGCTGGACAACGACGACGAGGCTGGCTAAACGGCCGCCTCCCACGCGGTTTACCCGACCGCTGTGACAAATGTGGGCCCGGGTAGCTCAGGGGTAGAGCAGGGGATTGAAAATCCCCGTGTCGGTGGTTCAAATCCGCCCCCGGGCACCATTCTTACCGCTCGCGCAGATCAGGACTTCCCATGGCGGGGAACATCGGCCATGGGCTGCGACCATGATCCTCGCCCGCTTCCCCCGTCGCCGTTACACCCCCGGATTCACCCCGCTGGAGCCGCTGCCGCGGCTTTCGGCCGCCATTGGCGGCGCGGAGATCTGGATCAAGCGTGACGATCTGCTTGGGCTTGCCGGCGGCGGCAACAAGACGCGCAAGCTGGAATTCCTGATCGCCGATGCGCTGGCCAAGGGGGCTGATACGCTGATCACCGTGGGCGCGCCTCAATCCAACCATTGCCGCCTCACGCTCGCCGCTGCCGCCAAGGAAGGCCTGAATTGCCGGCTGGTGATCGAGGAGCGGGTGCCGGGCAGTTTCAGCCCCGACGCAATGGGCAACAATCTGCTGTTCGATCTGATGGGTGCCGCATCGGTGCGCATGGTCAAGGCCGGTGCCGATCTGGCCGAGGAAATGGCCGTGGAAGCCGCCGCGGTGAAGGCGGCCGGCGGCCACCCCTATATCATCGTCGGTGGCGGCTCCTCGCCGCTGGGCGCGCTGGGCTATGCCGCGTGCGCGCAGGAAATCATGGCGCAAGCGTTTGATGAAGGCGTCGCCTTCGATCGCATCGTGGTCGCATCGGGCAGTGCCGGCACCCATTCGGGCCTGATTGCTGGCCTGGTGGCGCTCAATGCCGGTATCCCTGTCACCGGCATCAACGTGCGCCGGCCCCGCGTCGAACAGGAAGCCAATGTGCTGAAGCTGGCACAGGCGACCGCCGATCTGATGGGCACGCCGCAGCCGGTGGCCGCAGATATCGTGGCGCTGGCCGATTGGGTGGGTCCCGGTTACTCGCTGCCGACGCCGGAAATGGTGGAAGCGGTGCGGCTGCTGGCAGCGAAGGAGGGCATCTTGCTCGACCCGGTGTACAGCGGCAAGGCGATGGCCGGGCTGATCGCGCTGGCGCGGCAAGGTGCTTTCAAGGGTGAACGGGTGCTGTTCCTGCACACCGGCGGCGCGCCGTCGCTGTCGGCCTTTGCCGGCGTGTTGCGCGATCCTGCCTTCAATCAATGACCCACTATCGGACAATCGGCGTGATCGGCGGCATGGGGCCGGCGGCCACCGCCGATTTCCTGAGCCGGCTGGTGGCAGGCGTGAATGCCGCCAGCGATACCGATCACCCGCGCGTGCTGGTGGACAGCAACCCGCATGTGCCCGATCGCAATGCGGCGGCGCTCACCGGCGCGGCGTCGCCCGGCCCGACGCTGGCCGCAATGGGTGCGGCGCTGGTGGCGCAGGGTGCGCAAGTGCTGGCCATGCCGTGCAATGCCGCGCACGGCTGGGCCCATGCGATTACCGCAGCGCCGTTTGTCTCGATGATTGATGCCGCCGTGGCCGAGGCGATGGCGCATCAGCCGCGCTGCATCGGTGTGCTGGGCGTTGGCGCAACGCTGGCACTTGATCTGTATGGGCGTGCCAGCCCGGTGCCGGTGCTGGCGGGTGATCTGGCCGTTGTACAGCCGGCGGTGAATGCCATCAAGGCCGGGGACCGCAGCCACGATGTTCGCTCGGCGCTGGCCGGCGAAGCGGCACGGTTGGCGGCAGCCGGGGCGGACGTGGTCATCGCCGCCTGCACCGAGGTGCCATTGTTGCTGGCCCAAGCCGATGTGGCCGTGCCGCTGATTGATTCCACTGCCGCGCTGGCCCGCGCCACGCTGGCGGCGGCGCGTTTTCCCGATAGGGTGTGACGATGACCAAAACGACCGCCGCCGTTCTTGCCGCCATGGGTGCGGCGCAGCCTTATGCCACCAGCCAGCCGCTGACGATGAAGATGCTCGATCTGGCGCCGCCGGGGCCAGGCGAGGTGCTTGTAGCGATCGAAGCCGCCGGCCTGTGCCACAGCGATCTGTCGGTGGTGAACGCCGATCGCCCGCGCCCGCTGCCGATGGCGCTGGGCCATGAAGCGGTGGCGCGCGTGGAAACCGCCGGGCCGGGCGCGCGGCTGAAGCCGGGCACGCGCGTGGTGATGGCCTTCCTGCCGGCCTGCGGCCACTGCACCGTCTGCTGGTCGGGCGAGCCGTGGCTGTGCGGCAATGGCGCGGCGGCCAACGGCAAAGGCGAATTGCTCGGCGGCGGCTTCCGCCTCTCGGATTGCGGCCACCCCGTGCACCATCATCTGGGCCTGTCGGCCTTTGCCAGCCACGCGGTGATCGATGAACGCAGCCTGGTTGTGATCGACGACGACATCCCGGCCGAAATCGCTGCGCTGTTCGGTTGTGCGGTGCTGACGGGCGTTGGCGCGGCGTTCAATTCGGCCGTGGTGCGGCCTGGCGAAAGCGTTGCTGTCTGGGGTTTGGGCGGTGTTGGCTTGGCCGCGCTGCTGGGGGCGGTGGCGGCTGGCGCGGAACCGGTGATTGCCATCGATCCGGTGCCGGAAAAGCGCGCACTGGCGCTGGAACTGGGTGCCCGCGCGGCGGTGGCACCGGAAGACGCGGCGCAAGCCTTTGCCAAGCATGGCGCGCCCCGGGTCGCCATCGAGAGCGTGGGCAGCGGCAAGGTGCTGGCCGAGGCCTATCGCACCGCGGCGCGCGGTGGCCGCATTGTCACCGTCGGCCTGCCCAACCCGGCCGATCCCTTCACCATCCCGGCAGTGAGCCTGGTGGCGGAAGCCAAGACTATCATCGGCAGCTACATGGGATCGGCGGTGCCGGCGCGTGACATTCCGCGCTACATCGCCTTGTGGCGGGCCGGGCGGCTGCCGGTGGAGCGGCTGCTTTCCGGCGTGCGGCCGATGGCCGAGATCAACGATGCGCTCGATGCGTTGGCCAGCGGGCACGCCATCCGCCAGATCCTGATCCCCTGATGCTGCCGGCAGGCTGGTGGCCGGTGATCGGCGGCGGCCTGGGCCTTCTGCTGGGCAGTTTCATCGCGTTGCTGACGGCACGCTGGCCGCAGGGGGAAACCATCCTTGGCCGCTCGCGCTGTGACCGGTGCGGGGTAAGATTGGGTGCGCTGGAACTGGTGCCGGTGCTGTCGCACATCATCCTGCGTGGTCGCTGCCGGCACTGCGGCCAGGCCATTGCGGCCCGGCATTGGCAGATCGAACTGGCGGCAGCGGTGATCGGGGCCGGGCTGTTGTGGCAATTCCCGGCGCTGGAAGGCTTGTTGCTGGCGCTGGCTGGGTGGTGGTTGCTGGCGCTGCTGATCCTTGATGCCGAACATCAGTGGCTGCCCGATGCGCTCACCCTGCCGCTGATCCCGTTCGCGCTGCTGCTGCCGGGGCTGCCGCTGGAACAGCGGCTGTGGGGCGCAGGGTTGGGCTTTGCCGGGCTGTGGCTGGTGGGCTTTGCATACAAGCGGCTGCGCGGGCGCGACGGGCTGGGCGGCGGCGATCCCAAGTTGCTGGCCGGGCTGGGGGCGCTGCTGGGCGGGTGGAGCCTGCCGTTCCTGATCACCGGCGCAGCCGCACTGGGCCTGGCGCTGGCCGGCTGGGATCATTTTCGCGGTCGCCCGGTGAACGCCGCTACCCGGCTGCCGTTCGGTGCACTGCTGGCGGGCGTGGCGCTGATTCTGCTATGGCTGGGGCCCGATTGGCTGGAGATGGTTCGATGACGCGGTTTGCCGGCGCCCAGAAAGTGCCCGACAAGCGAGTGGAGATGGTGATCCGCAAGGGCTTTCTGTCGGCGGCGGATTGCGCCGGGCTGGTCAGCCTGATCGATGTGCATCGCCGGCCGTCGACTATCACCGATGCCTATGGCGCGGGCAGTGATTTCCGCACCAGTGAAACCGCTGATCTGCCGGCCGATGATCCGCTGGTGGGCCGGGTCTATCGCCAGCTGGCCAATTATGCCGGGCTCGACATCGCCCATGCCGAAGCCTTGCAGGGCCAGCGTTATGCCGTGGGCCAGCAGTTCCAGATGCACACCGATTATTTCGAGCCGACGGGCTTGGATTATTATCCGCACACCGCTGATGGCGGCCAACGCACCTGGACGGTGATGGTGTATCTGAACGAGCCCAAGGCTGGCGGCTCCACCCGCTTCCAGCATCTGAACAAGACCATCCAGCCCGAAACCGGCAAGCTGGTGGCCTGGTGCAACCGCCTGCCCGATGGCCAGCCCAACGCCTTCACCCTGCATGCCGGCATGCCGGTGCGGGCCGGCACCAAATATATCATCACGGCCTGGTTCCGCGAACAGCCCCGCCGTTATCCGGCGGTTATCTAAAAAACGACCGCTATCCGCCCGTGACCTGACACGAAAAAGCCGCCGGAGCACAGGGCGCCGGCGGCAGTTTCGGGGGACTCAAGTTAGAACTTGGCGGAAACGCTCGCCTGGAAGGTGCGGCCCAGCACATAGGTGTTGGTGTCGATGCGGCTGGCATTGAGGCGCTGGAATTCCTGATAACGTGTGTTGGTCAGGTTGCGGCCTTCCAGCTTCACTTCCACTTCGCTGCCGAACAGCTTGATGCCTTGGCGCACCACGACATCCAGGCGGATACCGGGCTTTTCCACCAGATCGGGCTGGCCCGACGGGCCGCGGAAGGCGACGCGGTTGCTGGCATAGTTCAGCAGGATGGTCTGTTCCGACAGGCCTTCATCATCCTGGAAGCCGAACGACAGGTTGGCAACATGATCGGACTGGCCGGTAAGCGGCAGGCCGCTCTTGAAGATGTCGGTCGCCGGCACCACCGCGCCCGAAAGCGGGAAGCGCGTGGTGTCACCCGCCTTCACGCGCAGTTCGGAGTTGGTCCAGGTGTAGTTGGCTGAGACGAAGAAGCGGCGGGTGGCAAAGAGATCACCCCAGCCCGACAGGTCGAAATACTTCTGGGCTTCGATTTCGGCGCCATACAGGCGGGCGTTCGGCACGTTGGCAAACGTCGTCTGGAAGGTGCCGCCCTGCACGAAGGCGATGGCATCGATCGGCTGATCGATATCCTTGAAGAAGCCGCCAACGGCCAGCCGCTCGTCACGACCGAAATACCATTCGTAGCGGGCTTCGACGTTGATCAACTGCGAGTTGGTCAGGAACTGGTTGCCGAAGCTGAGGCGATCGCTTTCGGTGTCGAAATAGGGCTGCGGTGCCAGTTCGCGGAACTGCGGACGCGCAATGGTCTTCGACGCGGCAAAGCGCAGCTGCATGTCTTCAGCGAAGTTCCAGGTGACGGTCAGCGCCGGCAGCCAGTAATCCTCGTTGATGTTGGTGGGCGTGTTGAAGGCCGAACCGGGGTTGGCGTTGAACACGTCAACCGGCGTCACGTTCTGCTTGCCCGATTCATAGCGCACGCCGGCCACCAACTGCACGCCATCGGTCGGCTCGATTTCGATCTGGCCATAGCCGGCATTCACGGTCAGGCCGGCATCATAGCGCGGCGCCACCGTGGAGATGGTGTTGAGGATGATGCCGTAGGTATAGACGTTGTAGTCCGACAGCAGGAAATCAGGGCGCTGCTGGCTGACGGCACCGGGCAGCGCCGCGTTGGACTGATAGCGATAGTCAAAGCGCTCCGATACGCGATCAGCCTTGCTGTAGGCATAGCCAGCTGTGAGCTTGATCGGGAACGGGCCGCCGCGGATCTTGTAGCCCAGGTCGAGGCCGCCGCCCCATACGTCTTCGTTCAGCCGGCTGAAGGCGACCAGGCTGGATTGGCCCGGCGAGCGCAAGTCGTTCACATAATCCTTGAACTGCGCCGAGAAGGCATAGTTGTTGAACCGCTCGTACGGCGCCAGGCGCTTAGAATTGGCATAGGTGCCGCGCAGATCGACGGTGAGATCGTCGAACTTGAATTCACCCACGAACTGCGTGTCGATCAGCTGGCGGCGGAACTGCGCGGTTGCGTTGCGCTGCAACAGCACGTCGCGACCCACGTTGATGTCGTCGGTGCCGACCTGGATGCGGGCTTCCTTGATCGTGTCGTTCACATAGACGTTGGCAAAACGGATCTTGTGATCGCCGAATTCGGCGCCAATGCTGAACAGGCCGTTGACAACGCTCCGGAATTCCGTGGCGGCAAAGTCGAAATCCTGATCCGGGTTGAGCTGCAGCGTGCCGCCCTGGCCCACCGCGGCGCCGCCGGAAAGCTGCTGTTTGCCGGCCTTGGTCTGCCAATCATTCGACAGACCGGCGGCGAACACGAAACCGATGCGGGCGTCACCCACGTCCCAGGCGCGGCCGCCCGACATGTTGCCGCTCCAGTTCACCGGAATATTGTCGTTGCGGAAGATGACGTTGGTTTCGGCATTGGCCAGGGTGGCGGTGATATCCTGCAACTGGCGCAGCGAGAAATTGCCGCCCACGGCCAGCGCCTTGCCGGCGTCCTGGCTGGCCTGAATGCCGGTGGGCAGACGGCGGGTGCCGTCGTCATAGCCGGTCCAGTCCTTGCGGCCGCCCGCATAGACATAGCCGAGCTGGCCGGTGGTGGCGGTGTTGGCACCAATGCTGCCGCCCACCGTGAAGAAGGCTTCCTTGGGCACGGCCCGCGTTGTCAGGTTGATGACGCCGCCGCCGAATTCGCCGGGGAAATTGGCGGAATAGCTTTTCTGCACAACAGACGAAGCCAGAACCGAGGTCGGGAACAGATCGAGCGGGACCACGCGGCGCAGCGGATCCGGCGACGGGATCGGCAGGCCGTTCAACAGCGCCAGCGAGTAACGTTCACCCAGACCACGCACGTAGACATAACGGCCGCCAACCACCGACAGGCCGGTGACACGCTTCAGGGCGCCGGCGATGTCGCCTTCACCCGAACGCGCGATGTCGGCCTGGCTCAGCACCGACACCACCTCGCGGCTCAGCCGCACGGTGTTGGGGATGCGCCGGCCGATAACGACGATTTCGCTGCCGCCGCCGCCGGGGATCGAAATATCGACTGGCTCTTCTTCAGGCGGGGCTTCGGCAGCCGGAGCCGGTTCGGGCGCCGGCGGGGTTGCCGGTTGGGCCCAGGCAGGGGCAGCGAACGCCACCATCATGGTGGTCGAAAGCAGGAGTGGCAGCTTGTTGGTCATTATCTTGTCCCCGGTCGAAATGCGGTGGCCGGCAGCTGCGAAGGTCGCGCCGCCGGCCCCAGCCCTTACTGGATCGGCGCTTACTGGATCGGCGAGGGGGCTGCGGTGCAGGCGGTGGCGCCGGTGCCAACGCCGCAGGTCCAGCCGGCATACCAAGTGTCAGCAGCGTTGCGGAACGCGCCAACAAAGGTGGTTTCATCGAAGAAAGTGCCGGTGCCGGCGAAGGCCGTGCGCGGGTTGGTGGCGACCGCGCCGGTTTCGAAGCTGCCCGGCAGGAAGATATCGGTCAGGGTCAGCGTCTGCGGCGGTAGCAGGTTGTTGTTGCCGGTAATGATCGGCGTGATGCTGGCCAGCGGCACATCGCTTTCGTCGCGGGCGGCGCCCGAGCAACCGAAGATCACCGAGCGGAAGATCGGCGCACCGGCTTCGTCGGTCGGGGCATCGGCCGTGGTCACTGCGGTCTGGGCGCCGTCGATGTCGAGGCACAGGCCGGTGGCCGTGGTGTTGCGGATGATGCCGTTGGTCAGACCGTAATCGGTGCCGCCACGCAGCAGAACGCTGTCGGGCGTGCGGTTGCCGATGAAGGTGAAGTTGGCGATGCGCGGGTTGGAACGCGGGTTCTTGGTTTCGCCGCCAGCCGTATCGGCTTCGATCACGCGGTCACCGCCATCGGTGCGCTGCACGACCAGTACATATTGCATCAGGCCTTTGAAGCCGAGATCGGTATCGATGGAGTCATCGTCGGCGCCGGTGATGACCAAAAATTTGTGGTTCAGGCGGCCACCGAACCATTCGATGCCATCGTCGGAGCTGTTGTGGACCTGGATGTTTTGCGCAAAGGTGCCTGAACCGACACCGGCGAAGGTGATGCCGTTCAGTTCGTTGCCGGGGCTGACTTCGAAACCCGGATAGCGGACCTGGACAAACTGCATGCGGCCTGAGTTGTCGGACGGGGAACCACCACCGTAGAAGGCGCCGGTGAGGCCTTCGACCGCCGACTGGCAGTTGACGGTGCCCGGGGTGGCGCCAGCGCCAACGCAGGTGTGGATCGGGGCGCGGCCGAGCATGACAATGCCGCCCCACTGGCCGATCGAGCTGGCATTCACGCCGCCTTCCATGTTGGAGCGGCTGGTGAAGATGATCGGGCGGGTGGCGGTGCCTTCGGCGAAGATTTGCGAGCCGCGGTTGATCACCAGCGCATCAGCGCCAGAGGAACCGAACACGACCACCCCCGGCTCGACGGTGAGGATACCTTGGCTGCCGCCAACGGCCGGCGCGCCCGGATCAGCACCGAGATCGACGCCGATGTTGACGCGGCCGTTCAGCGAATAGACCACACCGCGGATGTTGCGCAGGGTCAGTGCGCCGGTGATGGTGCCGGATAGTGAGCAGTTACGCAGGTTGTTGATCACGCCAACGTTTGCTGTACCGGTGGGGCAATCGGTAGCCGGACCGGTGGGCGTCGGCGTCGGGGTCGGCGTGGGGGCTGGCGCCGGCGCCGGGGCCGGGGCTGGCGGCGGGGTCACCAGCGTGCCTTCGCCTGGCGACGCGATGTTCTTGGCGCCATCACAGGCAGCCAGCGTGAGCGCCGAACCGATCATGAGGAGCGTGCGAAGGCGGATATTGCTTGAGCGTGTCATGGGGTCACCCCTGTTGGCCGTGTGGTTTGAACAAACTGGGGTGCGCCTTTTGGCCGTTCACACCCCCGCATTGCCGATCGCCTTAAGCGCGATTCGTGGCAGCTTGGTTACTGCATGGTTGCAATTTCGTGACGGCAGGCGCTTCCCCGGTCAGGGCGTGACCACCGCTTCACGCTGGGTATTGCCGCGGCGATAGACGATCTGCAGGCGGCCATTGGCGGCCAGTTCCTGCGGCAGCTCCATGACTTTCTCTTCGGAAATCAGCGCCGCCCCATTGGCCGACAGCAGCACGTCGCCGGGCTTCAGGCCAGCGCCGGCCAGCGCCGGCAGGCCTGCCAGACTGTTCAGCCGCCACCCCACCAGGCGGCCCTGTTCCCGCAGCGGTGACAGCGCCAGCCGCCATGGCGTCGGATCGCCTCCGGGCGGGGTGGCGAGCCCAGCCATGGCTGGCGCTGCATCGGCAAAGGCCAGCACCATCTCGCCGGACGGTCCGGCCAGGATGGCGCGGCCCGGCTCCACGCGCAGCAGCTTGATGCCGCCGGGCAAGGCGCGGCCGGGGCGCAGCAGATATTGCTTCCCGCCGGCCACCACGATGGCCATGCCGCCATCAGGCCCGGCCCGCAGGCCGGCAAGTGCCAGATCGGGCGGCGCAGAGACGGCCGCAGCAGGTGGCGGCGGCGGTGCAGCGGTGACGGGCACCGGTGGTGGTGGCGGCAGCGGTGCAGGCGCCGTCTCATCACCGCCGCCGCGCAGCACCCACACCAGCCCGGCCGACAAGACGAGCCCGCCGCCGATGGCCAGCGCCCATTCCTTCGGCGTGTTTGTGCGTCGTGCCGCCACTATTGCGGGCAACCGGCGAGGCCAGCCACTGGTAGCACGAGTGCGCTGCCATCGGCTTCGGTGATGGTCAGGCTGCCATCGCGCACCACGGCGCCGCCGGCCGTGGCGGGCAATATGGTCAGCCGCACCTCGAAACTGCGGTTGGCAGAGCGGAAGCGGCTGATGGGCGCAAAGCCCATCACCTCTTCGCCTTCGCGTTGCTCGGCTGGCAGATCGGTGGAGCGGCCGTCGATGATGGCGCGCAATGTTGCCGGCGTGCCGCCCAGCATGGCAATGCGCTTGCCGCTTGCCCGGTCCCACAGGAACAGCGCGCATTGGCCAGGCTCAAGCACTTGCTGCGGCAGTTCGGTAAAGGGCAGCGGCAAAGCTGAGGGCGGTGGGGGCTGGGTGGCTGCCAGTTGCAGCGCGATGAGGGCCGTGATGATCATGCGCCGCTGTCCTCTTTCACCAGGGCGCCGCCCTGCGCGCGGAAACCGGCAGCGGTCAGCGCTGCCGCTTCGCCCACGCCGGCACCCGAAACCGCCAACCGCGCTGTCCAGCGGCCCGCCGCGATGGTCACGTCCAGCCGCACCCGGCCATCGCCGCTGGCCAGCGGCAGCAGCAGTGCCGCTCCGTCGCAGCGTGGTGCACCGGTGAGTTGGCGCTGGCCCGCCAGCGGCAGTGCCAGATCGGCTATCACCTGCCCGCCGGCCGCTTCGCAGCGCCCGGCCCCATCCAGCGTCGCCATCACATCGGCAAGGCTGATCCCGGCCAGTGGCAGTCCAGGCAGCGGACTGCCGGTCAACCGGCCATTCAGGCCCGTCACCCCGCCAGCCGTGAAGCCGCGCCAGATCTGTCCGTTCAGACTGCCTGCTGCCTGCCAGCTGAGCCGGCCCTTCAACAGCGCCCCTGGCTGCAAGGCCAGCGCCACATCCCCCAGCTGCATCCGACCCAGCGCCGCGCCGGACAATTGGGCTTGCCACAGGCTGCCCGTCACCGAAGTGGCGGCCAGCGGCGGTGCCGGCAGCAACAGCCGCGCCGGGGCAAGGGCCACCAGCCCCACGATCACACCAAGGCCCAGCGCCAGCATCCGCATCACTGTGCGCTCCGCACCAGCAGCCGCGCCCGCACCGATTGGTCCGGGTTGCGGGTGGCTTCCAGTTGTTCGATCACCAGGCCATCATTCTGCTCAAGCGCCGTGGCCCAGCCGATCAGCAGGCGGCCATTGATGGCGGCGATCTCAAGGCTAGCCTGGCCCGGCCCCTGCGCTTCCAGCCGGGCGGGTTGCAGCCCGGCATCGGCCAGGCGGCGGTTCAGCACGTCGATCACGGCGGCCGGGTTGGCGGCGGGGCGGGCCTTGATGGCCGCGGCCAGCGCCTGGCCCTGTGCAAGCCGGGCGGCAGCCGCGCCGGCATCGGCCTGCGCCGTCGCACGCGCGGCGGCCAGCGGGCGCACCAGCACCAGCCAGAACAGCAGTGCGGCCAGCAACGCCAGCATCATGCCGATCAGCCAGCGTTCGCGGCTCGTGCGCTGCGCCCACCACGGAGAAATCATCGCCATCATTTCGCGCGCACCGTCACTTCGCTGATACTGCCGTCGGCGGTGGCGCGGGTGGTGCCGGGTGAAGCCACAAGACCTGCGATACCCAGCGCATCGGCCAGCGCCTTGGCTTCACCGGCGCCGCCGGCCACGCCCGCAACAAGTCCGCCGGCGGGCGTATAGCTGAGGCCGGCCAGCCCAGCGCCCGGCCGAGCGCTGAGCGCCTGCACCACTGGCCCGGCCAGCGCCGCCAACCCGCCTGCCGCACCGCGCTGCTGCGCCTGCGCCTGAAGGGCCGCGAACGCGCTGGGTCCATCGGTTGTGCTCGGTGTCAGCGTCATCAGTTCTGCATCGGCAGCGCTGGCGGCGCTGCTGGCGCGAAGCAGAGCGGCCACATCACCACCCAGCCACAGCCCGGCGACGGCGGCGGCCAGCAGGGCAAGGCGCTTCAATTGCGTGCGATCCGGCTGCCAGCGCGCCACCTGCACATACTCGCCCGACAGCAGATCAAGCGGCAGCACATCGGGCAGGGCCGGCTGTGCAAGGGTCGTAGCATCGGTGCCGATGATGGCGGCGGCGAGATCGGCCTCGGCGGCAAAGGCGGTCGTGGTGCTGCGGGCCAAGACGCGCGGTCCTTCCTGCGCCACGGACCAGCCGCTGGCGGGCGCCGGCAACAGCAATGGATCGGGAATGATCGCGCTGGGCTTCCAGCCAGCGCGCGCTGCTTCGGCCAGCCAGCCGGCCATCTGTTCACGTGCCACCACCGCAACCGGGCGCAGGCCGCTGCCCGGCGCGACGGCGATGTGAGGATCAGATTCGGCCAGTCGATCGGCCAGCGCCATCCGCGCGGCTGCAGCGGCCTGCGCGGGCGCCAGATCCGGCAGATCGAGCCAGTGCAGCGCGACCGCTTCGCCGGGCACAGCCAGCACCAGCGGCGATCCATCGGGGGCTGGCCAGCCGGCGCCGCCCGTGCCGTCGCTGAGCTGCCAGCGCACGCGGGGGACGAGTGTGACCAGCACTGATTTTGGCATCATGCCTCGTCTCCCCAGCGGCGCAGCAGCAGTTTCGCCGGGCGGGTGCCGGCATCGATCAAGCCGGTTTGGGCCAGCAACACGCCATCGATGTTGGTTGTCATGCGATAGGCCACGAAGCGATCGCGCGTATCAGGCTGGCGCAGCGCATCGACAGCCACCTGGCGGCCGGCGAGCAGCGGCTGCGCCCAGAAGCTTGCCGTGTCGCGCCAGCCGCCGGCCGGGCGGGCCGCGATCGCGTCGCGCGCGGTGGCCAGCGGCACGCCCGTGATGGCGGCCAGCACGGGCGCATCGGCGGGCACCAGGCTGTTGATGTTGGGGCGGGACAGTTCGGCTTCCGGCAGCGCACACAGATGCGGGGCGGCGCGGGCGAAGATGGCAGGCGTTACCCCGGCCACGGCGCGCCACTCGCTGGCTTCGGCGAGCAAGGTGCCGGCGGTGCGATAGGGTGTGGCGGCGCGGGCATAGGCCGGATCTTCGGCGCCGCCGGAACCTGGTTGCTGATCGACATCCACCCAGTCGGCCGTGGCCGCCGCGATGCGCAGGCTTTCCGCTTGC
>Ga0164292_10000254_pt1 | contig 39222 bp, 33 predicted proteins | sample GEODES117metaG_FD_111486 | JGI IMG/M metagenome (GOLD analysis project Ga0164292, IMG submission 111486) | Eutrophic lake water microbial communities from Lake Mendota, Wisconsin, USA - GEODES117 metaG | ecosystem: Environmental > Aquatic > Freshwater > Lake | place: USA: Lake Mendota...
GCAAATCATAAAGCATGTTTATTTTTTTTTTTTTGCATCTAAAAAAAAAATTAGGAATTTTATTAATAGCAATAACGTCTAAATAAATAAGGCAACTCATTGTTTTTTTTTTGGATAAATATTTTAAAACATCAATTTTATAATGGGCAGAATTAAATTTAATTGGATATTTTAACAAATTATTAAATTTTATTTCTACAACTTCAACTTTTGCATCTAAATATTTTAGACACTTAATTTTATTATTTGTTAATAACGTAAATTTAAGACCCTGTTTAGTTAATGAATGAGATAAGTTCTCAGCATTCTTACAAAAAATTCTATTTTTATTATGCATATATTTAATCGACAGATTTGGATTTAAATCTTTCTGAGAAAAATACATTAAGCCATAAAAATTTATCATAATATTTTATTTTTAATTTAGTTTACTTATGACCGATTCCTAAAATGCAATCTGGTAATAAATTATAATCTAAACTATAAATATACCCGTCATATTTTTTTTGTTCTGAAAATGGATTTCTTCTTTCATCTTTTCCTACATCTTCTTTGAAATACAATTGTTGTTTTAAACATTTCTCGAAAATAGAATATTTTTCTTTATTTCCATAAAAGATTATATGGGTAGGTTTTTTATTTTTTAATAAATCGATATAATATAATGACTGATTATTATTAAAATTTATATAATTCAAAAAATCAGAAGGTATTACTTTTCTATTTAATAAAGATATAGATCTATGAGTGTCTATTACAACACTATCCTTGGGCAAAACTTTATTTGCCCATTCGTGCAAGCCATAGCCAGAAGCGTTATTTAACATTACCGACTTTCTTAACTTTTCGGATAAAGAGCCTTTGCTAATATAATAAACTCCAAATAAAGAGGAGGCTATTACAAAAAAACTTTGTAAATAAATTAAATATTTAAATATCGTAAAATAAATAGTTTTAATGTTTATAGATGTTCTAGAAGCGCAAATTAAAATCCATAATAATGGTTCAAGGTAGAATCTTGCCGAATTGGGTCCAAATTTATTAGCAAAAATAAAAAATAAGAAAGAAACTAGAAATGTTATTTTAACTGGGTGATTTTTATAATTATAAAAAAAAAATACTATAAAGAATGAATAACCTAAAAACTCGGTTACCTTATCAATGCTAATTGGAAATATTAACCAATAAGGAAAACATCCATCATAGCCGCATGAGGCTAGAGAATTATAAAAATTATCGTATCCATATAAATGTAAAGGTAAAGGAAATATTGAAGAAAAAATACTACCATTATAATTTAAAAATCTCCACAATATTTGTGGAAAAAGAATTATTATAAATAATAATAAAAAAATTATGTTAAATTTTAAAAATAATTTTTTTTTAAATGCCTGATATGAGATACAAATAAATAATATTATAAAACTTAAAAAAAAAGAAAATTTTGCGGTTATTGCACTTAATAATAAGGTAACAATAAAAAAAATATTTTTTAAAAAACTTTTTATATTTTGATTTTTTTTAGAAAAAAAAATTAATGAATAACACAAAGAAATACATCCTACATATAACAATTGTGGCTTGGCTGAAGTCAAGAGGAATAGAAGAACAGGCGATGACAAAGTAGCAATTACTAAAAAAAAATTTTGAAATTTTGTAAGTATATTTTTTTTAATTATTCCAATTATTGATAATAATCCACTATACTGAATTAATGAACCAAACATTTCAGATCCTAAGCTTAGTCCAAGTAAATTAATTATTTCACCACTTCCTCCAGTAACGGACTCAAACCACAGATGATCGGCGGGATAGAGACCTCGATTAAAAATATAAGTAGGTATTGCAATATGATACGCCAGACTATCAGCGCTAGTTATAGGGGCCAAACTTAGAAAAAAAAATAATACTATGTAGTAGTAATGGATATTAGTAATTGGATTGCAAATATAGCTAATGAATTTTTTATAATTAATATTTTTTACAAATTTTACAACTAATATAAATCCAGAAAAAAAAAGTAGAATAGAATTAAATTTCAAAAGATAATTAGTTGCAAAACCAAATAAAATAAAGGGGAATAATACTAATGTATTAAATATAATTCCAACAAGAATATACTGATAATTAAGATCTGAGACAAATTCTATATTTCTCTTTAACCCAAATAAAAAAATAATTTTTTTTCCTAAAAAAGAGCACCCAAAAAACATGAAAATTGAAACTAAGGCAGATAACGGAGCTGGTAATAAAAAACTATCTAAACTAAAATTCATAAAGATTTATTAATAAAAAAAAGATAATTTTTATAATTAAATATCGTATAATTTTTATTTTCTTTGTATACGCAAAAAAAATCCAGATCTAAACAAAAATTGCCATCTAAAGGCTTGTAGATTTCAATATTATTTAAACTATATAACAATTTATAATTTTTTTTTTCAATACCTGCTTTTGAATAAAAAAATAAGTACTCGTAATTTTTAAAATTTTTTAGAACTGTTAATAATAGAGTTAAAAAAAAACAATATTTTAAAAAATAAAATTTTTTGTTAAAATTTTTAAAATTATTTAAAAATACCAATGTTAACCATGAACATAATGTTATAATTGGCCCATACCCAAACCTAATTTCTGGAGCTTGAAACCAAATTGTTAAACTTAGCGCTATAAATAACGATATATAAATAGAAATTTGATCATAAAAAATTTTTTTACTAAAGTATTTTAATAAAATTAAAAAAAATAACAAAATTATATATATACTTGATAAGTATAAAAACTCTGTAGTTAAAAAATAAGTTTTAAACCAAGGTAACAGCCAATCAAAAGAGTCTATTGTATAACTAAAATCTCCGAATTTTTCTCTAAACGGGGTATCTCTTGAGAAAGAAGTAATAATTTTTTTATAATGAACCACATCTTTTATCTGCATAGACCATGTTGTCTGAATACATGTCTGATTTAAGGGGAAAATATAACAACCGCTTGATATGAAATGATGAAAAAATGACTGAGCTAATAAAATTAAAATATATGATAAAGTTTTTAAATTAATAAAAAAATCTTTTTTAATTAAAAAAATTATCAATGGTAGACATATTAAAATTACTCCACTAATTTTTATAGTAAAAGATAAAAAAGAGATTAATAATAATTTTTGAAGAACATCATTGCTATTTGCTTCAAAAAATTTGAGGAACAAATAAAAAGAATATATGTAAAAAAAAGCAATAATAATATCAACTTCTGGCGAACCTAAATTATTTAAGATTGTACCATTACCAAAGGGATGAACTAATGAATATAAAAAAACTATTAATATAGCTACTGCAAGAAAAACAACACTTTTTGAGATTTTCTTTAAACTTTCTGAAAAAAAATCATTAATTATAAAACTATAAATTATGCAATTAAAAAAATTTGCTAATTGTACATTTAAAATTCTGTAGTTAAATATTGAAAGTAATAAATGCCAAGTAGATGACATTCCATATCTTTCCTCAAGATTTGAAACACCAAAAATAACTTTGTAATCAGTATACATTCTGATAACCTGCAAGTGATATAACTGACTGTCATAAACAAGTTCATTACGGAAACTTATAAATAGTAAAAAAAATAATATAGAGAGATATCTAAAAAAATTTATTTTAATTTTTTTTTTTATGAAAGCAAAAATAAAAAAAAAAATTCCTATCACAAATATAATCGGACTTATGTACTTGACCGGTAAAAAAAAATGTAGCGCACCTACTAGCAATGAGAGAGAGAAAATTCCATAAATAAAATCACTATTTAAAATGAAATTTGTTCTATACTCGCTTAAATTAAAAAAAAAAAATTTAAATATATAAGAGAAACCAATTATAATAAATGTAACTAAAGTTAAAAAAAAAAATAATAATAACATTTATTTTAAGGGCAAGCCTAAGATAACTTTTTGACCATAATCACTATCTTTATCAACCCAACATTCTATTAATTTTCTAGATTCTAAATATCTTAAAAAAAAACCTTCAGTAAAATGTATATTGATCTTTGCAGAAACAGCTTGTTTTGGGGAGCATATATCGGTGTTCTTATAAAAAATATCAACAACATCAAAATTTACTAACCAAGTAGTTAAGTTTATAAATAATAATAAATAAATAAAAAATTTATTAAATAATTTATAGCATAAGTAGTAAACGCAAATTAACATAGGCTGAAGATATGAAATCTCAGCTGGGATCCATAAAAATATTATAAGATTAGCAAATATTATAAGGTTTAAAAATCTTAAATTATTGAACATTTTAAGTTCTGTATTTTTTAAAAAATAAATTATAATTATCAAAAGTTGAATTAAACCTATCGATACAATTACTTTATAGAAGAATCTTGAGAATAATAATAAAAGTCCATCATCTGGTCTGCCGGCTCTTAACCAATCGAAACCTAAGCCGCTGTTTATCCAAACTGGTAAATAAAATAAACTACCAATAAATAATGAGCAAAATATAATTACAAATCTTTTTTTAATTTGATTAAAATCTCTATGAAAAAACAATATGAATAGTATGATAAATGGGACAAAATTAATTCTTGTTCCTATACAAATACCAAAAAAAATACAAGCTAGCTCAGTAAATTTTTTTGAATAAAAATAGGTACCCAAAGCAAAAAATAAAAAAGCCCATGAATAATCCATGGGTTCTAAATTTTCAAAATATAAAAATGGATTTGATAGCAAAATTAGCAAAAAAAAAACAATTTGATTAAAATTTATTTTTTTTTCAATTGTGATAAAAAAAAGTCCTGATCCAATAATAAAGAATAAAAAAGTAAATAAATTTGCATAAAAACTTCCTAAATAATAAGAAAGAAATCCTATGCCAAATTCAGCCACCGGATATCCTGTAAATCTAGAAGTCATAAAATGACCACTATTTAAAAAACTTCTAAAAACTCCAATCATAGGCAAGGTGTCCTCATCAGATCCATAGCCTCCAATAAGAGATAAATAAAAACCTAAAAATATTAGAAAAAAAAATATTATAATATTTAAAATATTCATCTTATTCATAAAACTATTATTTAATTAAATTTTTATGTACTCTTATATTCTTATAAAATTTTTTAATTTTTTATTAATAATAATAAAGTTTTGCATAACAATTAGATCAATATCGGTATTATAGAAAGTTTTAATCACATCATCTGGTGAATCACAAATAGGATTATTGATATTCAAGGATGTGTTTAATAAAAGAGGTTTTTTATATTTTTTATCAAAAGTATTAATTAGATTAAAGAATTTTTTATTTTGGTTAGAGTTGACCGTCTGTATTCTTGAAGAGCCATCACTGTGTACAATTGCAGCAAATTTTCGAGATGTAATTTTTTTTGCAGAGAAAACAAAATTCATATTAGAAAGGTTTGTATTAACATCCTTTTTTATATAAAAATATTCATGAGCTTTTTTTTCCAAAATTGAGCATGCAAATGGTCTAAATGGCTCTCTTAATTTAATTTTTCTATTAATTATATTTTTAATATTTGCTATAGATGGATCGGCTAATATACTTCTGTTACCTAAAGCCCTTGGACCCCACTCTGACCTGTCTTGAAACCACCCAATAATTTTCCCTTCATTTAAAGCCCGTGAGACTAAATGATTTATTTTATTAAAACTCTTAATTTTTAAGAAAATAAAATTACCTAGTAATTTTTTATTTTCTGTAATTGATTTTTCTATTTCGTTATTATTATAATAAGATCCTAAAAAATTATTACAGTACTCTTTTTTTCTTAATTTATTATTTTTTTTATAGTAAACATATAATGCTGCACCAATAGAGCCTCCTGCATCTCCACAATTAGAATGTAAAAAAACTTTACTAAAATTTAGGTTATTAATTATTTTACCATTTAGAACAGAGTTGAAAAAACACCCTCCGGATATACAAATATTATTAGAGTAATTTTCAATAAAAATATTTCTAATAATTTTTAATGAAATGTCTTCAAAAAAAAATTGTAATGAACACGCAATATCTTTGTGCCTTTTTAAAATGGTCTCACTAGATTTTCTTTCTTTACCAAAAAACTTTTCTAAAAATTTTTTAGAATAAATTATATCTTTAGTTTCATATGTTTTTTTAAAAAAATTATTTTGAAAAATCTTTCTATTTAAATTAAAATTATATGGAGGATCAAAAACAAGAAATTTTTTAAATTGATTTACATATTTTGGTTTTCCCATAGCAGCTAATGCCATTACTTTATATTCGTCACCATATTTTAAAAAACCTAAAAATTGAGAAATAGCTTGATATAATAATCCTAAAGAATTTGGAAAATTAATTTTATCTACAATTCTAATATTATTATTTTTACAATGATAAAACTCTAAAGTAGAAAAATCTCCCGAACCGTCTATAGTGAGGCCATTAGATTTATTTAATCCTGATGTAAAATAAGACGAGGAAATGTGAGCTAAATGATGAGGTACATTAATTATTTTAGCTTTAATATTTATTTTAAACTCTTCTTTTAAATATGCTAAAATTTTTTTGTTAGAGAATTTAAAGCCACGTTCAAAAGTTAAAACTTGTGTAGCAAAAGTTAATTTTTCTTTTAAATTGTAATATTTATTATAATTTACTGCTATAAAATCAATGTCATTAATAGTCAATCTTGCTTCTTTAAGACAAAATTTAATGGCATTGATTGGAAATTTATTTGTATGCTTAATTCGATTTAATCTTTCTTCTTCTATCGCCGCTTTGATCTTTCCATTGACTATTATTGCAGCTGACGTATCAGCATGAAATACATTTAGACCAAGTATTTTCATTTTATAAGACGACCTATAATCGAATTTATTTTTTTTTCATAAACTAATATGAAAATAATAAACACTGAAATTAAAAAGCCGCCCTTAAAATAACCCGTTCCTCTAATAAAATTACTTACTATCATGGGTAAAAAAAACAATTTAATATATAAATCAATTATCTTACTCGTCGCAAATTTGTAAATAAAATAAAATAAAAAAATTGAAAAAATTCCATATTCAACTATTAATTTCAAAAACATACTAGTTGCATCTTCTTTATTGTACCTTTGCACGTCTGGATTTAATAATTCAAAATCATTTTTGTAATTTTGATGTATGATGCTAAAAGTGTCAAAACCAGAACCAAGCGGATAATCAATAAAAGATTTCAAAGTTATGATAATAGATTTAACGTAAACTTGCGTCGTCAGATTTAGATTTGAATTTGAATGTAGAGTTTTGTTATCACTTTCTTCTTTTGATGTTGTTTTTGGAACATTAATATGTTTTTTTTTATCGATTTCACTAATATGAACACTCTGTAAGGAAGATTTGGTAAGGACAAAAGTAGGAATGAGGTGTTTAAATCTTTGTGAGCAAGATGGGTCAAATACTAAAACAAATAAAGTAAAAATAAAACTAAAAGTCAGGTAATACTTAAATCTTGATTCAATTATTTTAAAGTTCGTAAAAAAAACAAATAAACAGGAAATAAGTAAAGCAAAATAAAAAGTTGTTGAGCTATTCAAGAAAATTAAAATAAGGCCGATGCAAAGAAAAAAAATTTTTACAAATTTTTTTGTAATCGAGATTTGATATAGGATACACAAATATAGAGATGATAAGACTATTCCAATATGTGAATTTTCTTTAAAAAAAAAACTATCCCGAGTAACAAAAGAATTAAAAGTACAAGCCCTCCCACTAAATAGTGAAAAAAAAGGTAAATTATTATTATTAAACTTAAATAAATTTATTAATATTGAAATAATTAAAAATCCTAAAAAAATATAATATAATTTTTTGATTTCAATTAAAATATATTCTTTAAATAATAAGACGAATAAAAAAATAGTTAGAAAAAAAAAAACTTTTAAAATTTTCTCTTGATTGATGAAAAGTTGCGGAGAGAGAAAAAAAAAATGTAAAAAAAATAAAAAAGTAAATAATAAGAAAAAAATAATATGCCTTATATAAATTCTTTTCAAAAAAAGAAAAGGCAGAAAGATTATAAAGCTGAGATAATAAAAAAAATTTTGGAAACTCCATAAAAAATAAAAAACTACTAAATTTAATAATACAATAAATGAAATATATTTACTTCTTAACTTTGTCATACAAGATGAGTATTACTTTTAAAAATAATATGTTCAAAATTATTAATAAAAAATATTTTAACGTGCTTGTTGGATCATATCCAAAGTGAATCAATCTATATACAACTAAATTGGAAATTAAAGAGACAATTAAATAATTTGAATTTAAAAAATTAAACACTAACTTTTCAAAAAAAATAAATGTTAACCCAATTAAAAAAGTTGATATCAATAAAAAAAGTGCAGATCCACTATAATATAAAAAAGAAATTATACCTGGTGTTTTGATAAAATAGCTTTGCGGATTCTTACCTTTAATATTTTCTATAGTTTCATTTTGTATTTTTGAAAAAAAAGTTACATCACTACTATTTTCTTTAAACTTTAAAGACTCAATCAAAAAATCATAACTTAATTTTTCTTTGTTTTGAACAAGTGCTAATAAAGAATCAAACCCAACAAATCTCTGTAATACTAAAACGTAAATTAGCTGAAAATTTCTAAAGGAGGCTGGTTCTTTTAATTCCGTATCATTGTGTTTTATTGTAGATGTAATTTTTAATTTTTCATCATCAAGTATATAATAACTTTTAAATCTCATTTTATTTACTAAAACTACTGATGCAATAAAAAAAGTAAAAGCTATAAAAAAAACTAAAATAATCTTTTTATTTTTAAAATGTAATTTATAATATTTATTCATTTTATAAATCCCATAGAAAACTGCGAGAACATTAATAAACATACCTCTACTCATCATAGATAGGTTTGAAAGAAAATTTTCAAAAATAATTACAACTATTGCAAAGTTATAAATTTTTTTTTTAAGTAAGAGATAGTGAAGAAAATAACAAGAAAATGAAGTTAATCCAAAAAACAGAAGCCATTTAATTATATTGCGTGAATAATTAATAATATCGTTATCATTATTTTGAATAATTCCTTTTTGATAAATATTAAATTTTATATTAATAAAAAAAATTATTATTGAAAAAAAAAATAAAAAAAAAAATATTTTTTTTTTTTTAAAAAATATTAAATCTCTAAATTTAGATATTTTCGGATGAGTCTTAAAATCATACTGAATATTTAAATATGAATTATACTTAATTAATTGAAATAAGTGCGAAAAAAAAAAACCAGCAATACCAAAAATAGAAACTAATAATGTGTCATTGGAAAATTGTGAATTTACTAAGCTATCTATCTCTCCCCAGGAACCATCAAAATTAAATAAGAGATTAATAATGAATTTAAAGTAAAATCCTAACCAAATATACATTGCCAAAAAAAAATGGAAAAAGGATGATTGTTTTATCAAACTTGATAAAAAATAAAAGTTGCAAATTAATGAAAAAATAAAAAAAATAAAAAAATTTATTTCAAATTTATAAGATATATATATTGATATTATTGTAAGAAAAAATAATAGCGATAAAAATAAAAAATTTCTAAAACTAATTAATGCCATTTTAATTTAATAAAACTTTTTTTTAATAAAATTAAATAATAATGAAAAAGGGTTTTCATTTATATGTTCGGATGGAGCTTTGAATTTAATTTCGTTAGTCATTAAAATATGTTTTTTTGTTAAGTGATGTAATTTACTATTAAATGATAAATGTTCAGATATTTTACTGTTTTTAGTTCTTATATAACTACTTTTAATATAATCTTTATACAAATAGACTGTCATACCATTGTGTGAAGAAATTGTTTTTATATCATTCATTAATGTGATCCTTTTCTGAAAATCGATAACTTTTTTTTTTCTTAGTAAATAATATTTTAAAGGGTTTCTATTTAATTTGCTGAATTCTGATATAGGATACTCATAATAATCTTTTATTAAAAGTGGATATAAATCGTAATAAATTGGGTTAGATTTTACCGAAATTCCAAATAATTTCAGCCTATTATCGTTCAACATTTTAAGAATAATTTTAAATTTATTTAAATTAATTTTATTAGGAAGAACATCATCAATGTCTACGACGACGATATATTTGGAAGCAATTTTTTTCTTTTTTATAAATTGAAGTAAATACTGTCTTCCTAGTGAAATTCTTTCTACTCTATCTCTAATATTTTTTAAAAAAAGTAAATTTAAATGCACAAAATCATACTTTGATTTTTTTAATTCTTCTTTGATTAAATATAGAGTTTTATCTTTAGAGTCATTTTCACCAATAATTGAAAGTATTCGAAAAGATGTTTTTATATTTAATTGTTTCAAGAATTGAAAATATAAGCTTATATAATTTTCAATATTTTTCCCAATAGAAAGAAATATTAAATCATATTTTTTTTTCATAATAGATATGGCTAAATTTAAAAATAAGAAAATTTATTAATGAAGAAATAAAAAATAAAAAACACATTAAATATATGTTCCCTAAAATAAAACACAAAGGGATTATCAATACGATAATTGATGAATAAAAGGAATCTATATAAAATACCTTGTCATATACTTTTAACTCTTGAAGAAGTATTTGCCTGAAATATAAACCCCTTAACATGAAATAAGATCCTAGGATAGAAATTAGAGCTGAAAATAAATATATCTTATATGGGTGAGAAAAAATAAATTCAAAACTGAACATATAAAAAAAGATAAAAAATAATAATAATAAAAAAATTATTGGCATTATTTTATCAATTCTTTTAAAATTAATTATATAGCGACCAATGTTTGATTTAAAAGTTAGATTAAATATAGTTCCTGGTAAAGAACCGATTGCAAAAGCTGAGAAATATATTCCAGCTAGGGTTTTCCCACAAAAAAATATTATTAATAATCTCCACAAAAAATTTGCAAATGTGAGAGAAAATGATGAAAAAAATGGTGCAAACTTAAATTTAAGCTCAGGTCGATCTAAGAAAGAATAAGATAACAATTCTCCATCTACTAAAAATTTTAGTATTTGAAAAATAATATAGGTTAAGAATATTGAAAAAATTATAAAAAGTTGATTTGGATAAAAAAAATCAAAAAAAATAAAAAGAAAAATAAAGACTACAGTAACTAATATGTATTTGTTAAAAATGATTACTTTTTTTTTTAATTCATTATGCAAAAGCACTAATTCAAATACCCATTGAATAATAAAGATTGTTGATAAAAAAATTAATAAAAAATAATTTTTAATATTAATGACGAATAATATAATATTAATTACAATTAATAAAATTAATGAAGCAATTAATCTTACGGCGAAAAATTTTGCTAGAAAATTTTTATTTGCAAACAATAAAGACCTAACATTACCAGAAAATGATTGTAAAAAAAAAAGAGTAAAACTTGAGATTAGACCTATCTCAGCTGTCAGTTCAAATTGATTTAAGAAAGAATAATATAATAAAAAAAAAGTTGATAATAAATTATTCAAAACATATCCTGCAGAATAGCTCACAAATATTTTATTTATTTTTAACATTAAATTGATTTTTTTTAAGCAAATTTTAATTTTATTTAAACACTTTCAATTAAAAAGTTTTTTTATCCTTAATAAAAAAAATAATAAAAACAGTCTCATGCTTTTTTTGTTATTTTTTTTTATATAGTTATTAAAAATATCATGCATTTCTGCCTCTTTAATTTTTTTTAGATTAGGACAAAATGTATTCAATAAATATTTTTTATCAAAAAAGGCTTTTCTTTGATGCGTTCCACTACCGTCATTACCTTTGTTTATTACCATAGAATATCTTGGATTTAGGCTTAATCCATTATTTTTATGACAATGGAAATTAAATCTTACAGCCCATGAATTAACCAATGAATACATTTGAGCTTTTAGTAAATAATACAAATCATTTCCACCTCTTTGAAATTTATTTACAGAAATTGGGGAAGAGAAATATTTATTAAAATCGGTTAAATTCCATGAAATATTTTTCCAAACATGACTCCATGTTGCCCATGCCCAGCTACAATGTCTATAAGTAAGAAAAAACGGTACATTTTTTAATTTATCTAAATTATTAACAAATGAAAATGCAGAAATACTCATAACTTTATCTTTATACTTTACTTTTAATGCGGAATTTAGAAAATTAATTGTATATTTATTTATTTCTAAATCATCCTCTAAAATAATTGCTGTTAAATTTTTTTTAAAAGTATAATTTAATCCATAAATTATATTTCTTGATAAACCTAAATTTTTTTCTCTTATCACAATTTTTTTTTTTACATGGACGAAGTTTTCTATAACTTTTAAAACATTTTCTATTTTCGCTCGATCTAGTTTATCTTTCGGCCCATCAACGAAAAAATAATAAATATGTTTTTGATAGTTTTTGTTTTTTTTTATAGACTCTATTAAACGATATAAGTGTACGCTTCTGTTGTAGCAAAAAATAACGATTGGACTAAACATTCAATATTAATCAATTAATTATTTTTTATCAGACAATAATGAATTTATATAGCAAGATAATATTGGAACCCAAATTGGAAAAGAATGCATAACATACCTACCTATTTGTTCTGTGCCTCCGCCAGTCGCAAAAAAGACTAATGATAGCGGAACGATCATTTCAAACTTTGTATATAGAATTTTATTTGAAATTTTTTTTTTTGGGAAACAATAAGGTAACAAGCATATCATTAAAGGAAAGAGTCCATTAGTTAAGCCACTCACACTAAAAAACATATTAAAGATTAGACTTATTGGTTTAAAAAAATTTTTGTCGTAAATATTAGTTGAAACACCATAAGGAAAGGGTTGAAAATTTAAAAATTTTGTAAAATAAAAATAGATAGCCACTACAATAAGCCCACTAATTATACTGAAAAAAAAATAATGCTTATAGAGTAAATTTTTAGTAAAAAAAAATTTTGTAAAAAAATAGATTATTAAAAGATATACAATTTTTTCGTTAACTAATGAGGCTAATATTATTAATACGATAGAAATTTTTTTAATATCTAAAAAATATAATACTATTAATAAATAAAAAACAGAAATTCTATCTAATGTAGCAAATTCAATATACTTAATACAAATATAAGAAAAAAAAACACAAAGGTAACTTTCTGCTAAATTCAAATTTAATTTTTTATAAGAGTACAAAAAACTTAATGTTAAAATTCCACATAGGCTTATATAATTCATTAAGGCATTGCTATAAGTGGCGCAAACATATTGTGGATATGGTAAATGATGAATATTGAATGATTTCGAAAATTCTAAACATGGTACAAATTTAAAAATTATAAACTGCACTACTAACCCTAGAAATCTTAGATTCATTGGAGATTTAATATCAAAACTCTTATCCCCTGTAATATAATATACTATTTGATCCTGATACGGATAATAGGGAATACTTTTTAACAACTGAATTTTATAGGTATGCAAAAATTCTCTAAATAATAAAACAAACAAAATACTGAAAAGTAAAATTCCGCTTTCTAATAAACTGTAATTATTTTTCTTCATCAAGTACTTTAATTTTTAATCTATAAAAAAAATGTTTTTAAAGATATTAAAAAAATCACAAAACATTTGCTAATATTAAATAACTTGTATTAGAATTAAGATATCATATAAACATCAAATACTTCGCGGGGTGGAGCAGTCTGGTAGCTCGTCAGGCTCATAACCTGAAGGTCCTTGGTTCAAATCCAAGCCCCGCAACCAAATATTTTGATTATTTTAAATAAAATTTATTTGAGAGTTGAAAGCCTTTTACTTTAATTAACAATTTCATGAAATAAATAGCAAAACATCTAATTCCAAAATGCTCATATAATATTTTGATATCCTCTTTCATCCTTAAAATAAAATTTTTATTAGAACTAATTCCACCATATTTCATTAAAATAATAAATTCATTTAAATGTGCATATTTATATTTTTTTTTGAATAACATTCTGATTATAAAATCAAAATCAGCTGAAATTTTATAATTCTTATTAAATAATCCAATTTCATTAAATATTTTCTTTTTAAGAAATAAACCAGTATGCGGTATTTTAATAAAATTAAATAAAGTATGCATGGTATATTTTATATTCCATGTTCTAAATATTTTAAAATTTTTATTATAGTATAAAATATTTCCGCTTATAAAGTCTAAATTAGAATTAAATTTTTTTGAAACAGTTTTTAAAATATATTGATTTTTATATAAATCGCCTGAATGTAAAATTCCCACATATTTATTTTTACATAATAAAATACATTTATTTAAAGCATCGTATAATCCATCATCTTTTACTCTTAAATACTTTACTTTTTTATTATTTTTTATTGTATCTTTGATGATTTTTGTTGTCCCATCGATTGAATAACCATCAAGTATTATATATTCGTAATTAGTGTATTTTTGACAAAGCACACTTTCAATAGTTTTTTTTATATTTTCTTTAGAATTTTTAACAACTGTTATAATGCTAAAATTAGACATTCTCCTTTAAAAAATTTTTATAAAATAATTTAAAACCTTTATCCATAGTAAAACTAGGTTGCCATCCATATTTTTTGGCTAAAGAAATGTCCAATAACTTTCTTTTTACTCCATCTGGTTTTGATTTATCCCAAATAACTTTAATTTTAAGATTTAATTTACGTAATAAAAAATCTAAATACTCCCTAATTGTACCATCAGTGCCTGTGCCTATATTAAAAATTGATGATTTAGTTTTAATATTCATAAAATGAAAACATGCCCTAGCAAGATCATCTACATATAAAAGTTCTCTTCTAACATTGCCAGATCCCCAAATAGTTATTTTTTTCTTTTTTTTTATCTTTGCAAAATAAATTTTTTTAAGTAGAGCTGGAAAAAAATGGCTACTTCTCAAATTGAAATTATCATTAGGGCCATAAACATTGGATGGCATTAAAGAAATGTAATTTGTTCCGTATTGAAGATTGTAACTCTCGCAAAGTTTGATTCCTGCAATTTTTGCAATAGCATAAGGTTCATTTGTTGGCTCAAGTTTTCCTGATAGCAAATATTCTTCTTTTATAGGCTGCATTGAGTCTTTTGGATAAATACAACTCGATCCTAAAAAAATCATTTTTTTGACACCTACCTTAAAACTTCCATGGATAACATTGTTTTGAATTGTTAAATTTTCGAATATAAATTCAGCTTTTTTTGATAAGTTTTCTAAAATACCACCCACTTTTGCTGCGGCTAAAAAAACAAATTTAGGTTTATGCAGTGTCAAAAAATTATTAACTTTATTTTGGTCTAATAAATTTAATTCTTTACTGGTAGCGTATATTAGATTTTTAAAACCTCTTTGCTTTAATAGTCTTAATATTGAAGATCCAACCAACCCAGTGTGCCCAGCGACATATATTTTATCATTTTTAAATATCATTTAACATTTTATTTGCGATTTCATTTCTTCTTCAACCATTTCTTTTATCAAATCTTTAAATTTTGTTTCTGGTTTCCATTTTAATTTTTTTTTAGCTTTAGAATAATCACCCAAAAGAGAGAAAACTTCTGTGGGTCTAAAGTATTTTTTATGACATTTGATTATAACTTTATTATTTTCATCATATCCTTTCTCATTAATTCCAGATCCTTTCCAAGTTATTTTTATTTTTAACTCCTTGGCAGCATAATTAATTAAATCTTTAACTGTATATTGTTTTCCTGTGGCGATTACATAGTCATCTGGTATTTTTTTTTGCATCATCATCCACATAGCTTTTACATAGTCTTTAGCATGTCCCCAGTCTCTCTTTGCATAAAGATTTCCAACAATTATATCTTTTTGTTTTTTTAATTTTATTTTGCATAATCCAATAATAACTTTTCTTGTAATAAACGTCTCTCCTCTTACAGGACTCTCATGATTAAATAATATTCCATTGCAAGCAAAAATTTTATAAGCTTCTCTATAGTTTATAGTTAACCAATGAGCAAAAAGTTTGGCTACCGCATAAGGACTACGAGGATAAAATGGTGTCTTTTCATTCTGATATTTAGTATTTGTAAGACCGAATAATTCTGATGTGCTAGCCTGATAAAATTTAATTTTTTTTTTTGAATTTTTAATACACTCCAAAACTCTTAAAACACCTATCCCATCTGAATTTGCTGTATATTCAGGTTGATCAAAAGATACAGAAACATGTGATTGAGCAGCTAGATTATATATTTCATCAGGATTGACAAAATTTATGATTTTTTGGATTGAACTTGAATCGGTAAGATCTCCGTGATGTAAAAAAAAAATCTTATTATAAATAGCTGAATTATTGATTAAATCATCAATTCTATCTGTATTAATAAGAGAAGTTCTTCTTTTAATTCCATGAACTATATAATTTTTAGATAAAAGAAAGCGAGCAAGATAGGATCCGTCTTGGCCTGTAATTCCTGTTATTATCGCTTTTTTTTCCATTTATATTCGAGATAAAAAAAGCTTATACCATATAAATACCAAAAGTAAGTACCATATGTGGTTGAAAAAAAAGATCCTGATGTTTTAGGAAACAAAAAACCAAATATAATTGAATAAATACATACTAAAAATAAATCCTTGTCTTTTATTTTTAAAAAAAATTTAAAATAAGAAAATAAAAAAATAAGAAAAAAAACAAATACTATTAGACCCAATTCTGACAAAATTTCAAAATAAATATTATGAGGGTGGGTAGAGCATCTGTCAATTCTTGATAAGCTATCTATTTTGTCATATTTATGACATTCAAATCTAAAACTTCTAAGACCAGAACCTAAAAAAATATTATTTTTAAACATTTCTAGTGCGGTAAGTGTATGTGCTCCCCATTGAGTATCTAAAAATTTATAAAGAATTATATTATATTTTGAATAACTCCTCTCTTCTAAGATAGTCTTTCTATCATTAATAAGATCGTATTCTTTTTTAAAGTTTAAAAAATCATCTAAAGTCTTATTTTCTATAATTTTAAATGCATTACGCATTTGATATTCTTGACTAAACAAATCAAGCTTTGCAGTATTTAATAACATCAATGGACTATTGATATATCTATAACGAATATTTTTATTAAAAAATATTGAAGTTAATAAAATAAATAATGATATAAAAAATACACTAAAAAAAAATTTTTTATCTTTAAAAAAAAAAAAACTAAAAATTAATGCAACAACAAAACTCACAACAGGTGTTCTATCGCCGGTAATTAGCATTGTTAATAAAAATAAAAAAAATACTAAAAAAATAAAAAACTTTTTAAATGAAGGCATTAACTTGACAAGTAATACTAAATTTATAAAACCAAAAACATAGATAAAACCACCCGCAATTGCTTCTTTGCCAAAAAAGCCTGCATATCTCTCACCAAATAATAATGGAGGATATCCAAAAATATCTACTTTGAATATGAATTGAAAAATTATATCTAAACAAAGTAAAATTATAAAAATTATATAACTAATTATTATTGTAAATATTTTAAGTTTTGTCTTTAAAAAAAAAAAATATATCGCCACTGAAAATAATAAGAATCTAAAATTACTTAAGGATTTTAATAAATAACTTTTGTCATAATATTTAATTATGCTCACAAAAATTATAAAGAGAAAAAAGGGTAACGCTATTAGAAAGATTTTAGATTTAAGCCAAGAAAAGTTATTTATTTGAAAACAAAAAACAAAAAAAAAAAATATTATAGAAAAAATAAAAAAATTAATAATAAATGGACCAAAAGGATAAGATAAAGGAAATAGCAATAATAATAGAAAAAGTAATTTTTCGGAAAAGGTAGGATTCTTATAAGTTTGAATCATTATAATCTTTGACAAATTTTAATTTTAAATATTATATACCAAATGTGAGCACCACATACTTTATTCTTATTATTGTTGGTATATTTGTATTTTATATTAATTATAGATTTAGAAAAAATATATCAAAAAAACTAAATTTAATTGATAGTGCCAAAAAAAAAATTAAAATTCACAAAATTGAAACGCCTCTTAATGGATGCTTCGGGATATACTTTGCATTTACGATAATAGTACTTTATTTAATATATCTCTATCAAGATCAATATTTATTAATAATTTTTATATTAGGTAGTATATTTTTTATTATAGGACTTATTGATGATATAACAAATATTAATCCTTATATTAAATTATTTGTCATTACATTTTTTTTAATTTTTTTTTTAAAAACAAATAATGAATTAATTATAAATACTATATACTTTCAGTCTTTTAATAAAAAAATTATTTTTATACAAAGTGGATTATTTTTAACAGTATTATGTATTTTATTATTCATAAATTCTTTAAATTTATTAGATGGCATTAATGGACTGGCAAATCTTACTGTTTTATTATATTTAACTTACTTAAATTTTTTTATTAGCGAAGATCTAGCCTTAGTTATTATTCCTTTATGTGTTTTGCTGTTGTTAAACTTTTTTCTAATTTACAAAGGAAAGTATTTTCTTGGTAACAGCGGCTCATTATTCTTAGGAATAACAGTGTCATTAATATCCATAAAACTTTACAATAATTCAATATTAAAAAACATTACTGCAGTTGAAGAAATTTTTATTTTATTTGCGATTCCAGGATTTGATATGTTTAGACTTTTTATTGAAAGAATTATAAACAAAAAAAATCCTTTATTAGGCGACTTAAAGCACTTACATCATTATCTATTTTTTAATTACAAACTTACCAAATCATTATTTATATATTTTTCTATAATTTGTCTGCCTTTGGTAATTCTTAATTTAAAAATTTTAAATAACTTTTATATAATAATTATACAGATGATTAGTTATGTATTTTTAATTTTTTACCTTAAAAATAAAATACTCTTAAAAAAAAATTAGATAAACAAATTAACACCTAGATATCTTAATACAAAATAATAGATTATATCATTTCATTATTTGTTAACTATTAAATATTTAATTTTTTTAAAGAATTTTTTTTAAAACCTCTAAAGAGTTTTGCAGAACATCAAGTGCCGATGTGTTATCTCTTGACAGTTTTTTAGTTATTTTAGTTTTAAATACTCTATCTTGATTTGTAAATGTATTTAAAATTTTTCACTATCTGAGGAAAGTATAACAATATTTTTTAATAGCTAAAGCAAATGATATAGTATTGTTAGTTAGATATTCCCAATTAAGTTTGAAAGGTTTTTTTTCTTAACACTTTTTAATCCAGATCTTGCTAAAATTATCTCTACTAAAATATTTTCTTTTATAATTTTATTTTTGATAATTTTAAATCTCTTATAGTATAAATTTTGTCCAACATATCTTTTTTTAAAAAATTATGATAAATAACTACTATTATTAAATCTTTAATTTCGAAAATACTATCAAGAATCTTATTTTCAGTTTCGTTGTCTAATTGATTAAAGCCTTCATCGATTATTAAAATTTTTGGCTGCCTATATAATGCTCTAGCTATTAAAAGTCTTTGAATCTGTCCTCCACTTAAATTTTGTCCAGTTCCATGAATTTTATCATTAATAGTTAGGTTTTTACTGTCTACAAAATTGGAAACTAAAGATTTATCTAAAATTTTATTAAAGATCTCCTTATCGTAATAATCGCCTAAAATTATATTATTTAAAATTGTATCTTCTAAAATTGATGCCACCTGAGGTATAATTGCTACAAAATTTTTCATCTCCTCTAACAAAGTTTCATGACTTATATCTTTGTCATTTATATATATTTTACCATTTTGCGGTTTTAATATTCCCAGTAAAATATTAATAAGTGTAGATTTTCCAATTCCTGTTGGTCCAATAATTCCAATTTTTTCACCTTTGAAAATTTCGAGGTCTAGATCTTGGAATATTTTTTTTGAGTTAAAACTAAAACTAATATTTGATAATTTTATCTTGTTAATTTTATCTTTTTTATCAAAAAATAAATTTCTCTCTTGCGGGTTTATAATAGTTGTTTTAGATCCTTGGAGTTTACCGTAAATTTCACTAACAGAGTTTTTGTTAGAATTATAAACTACGAGTTGTGTAAAAATTCCCTGAACAGTTGGTAAAATTTTAAAAAGACTATAGCCTAAAACTGCAAGTAAACCCAAGTATTTTTCATCATATTGATTACCTACAGTTATAAAATAAATAAATATAATAAAAAAAATTAAAATTTCTAAAATAAATCTAGGAGATACAGAAATATACGTGCTAAAAAATTTTATTTTTTGAATTTGTCTAGTTGATTCAAAAACTTGTTTTAAAAATTTATTTTCTAAACCATAAATTTTAATCTCCCTAAAAGAACTAAATATATCGTTCATAACTTTAAACAAGTTTTCATTTTTTACAGATAAAAGCATATTATTTTTATTAATTTTTTTTTTAAATAAATAAAATAAAAAAACATAAAATATTATCAAACATCCAATTGATAACATTGCTTTGATAGGTACTATAAAAAATAAAAACAAAACTAAAAAAAATAGTATCACTATTCTAGAAATTATATCCGCAAGGGGCATTAATACTTGTCCTGAAAATCTTTGTGTTTCAAAAATTATTAAATTCATTAATAAATTTTTATTTATTTTAAAAAAATTTGAAAAGTTTCCATTTATATAAAATTTAAATAAGTCTTCTCTTATATTTTGCTCAATTAAAAAATTGATTTTTGTACTAACATAAGTAGATATTAAAAAAATAATATTTGAAAAAATAATTATAGAAGTTGTAAAAATTAAAATAATTTTAAAATTACTTACATTATTTTGCAGTTCAAATGCATCTTTCAAAAAATTAATAGTACTTGATTCCGATCCATTATTAAAAAAAGCTGAAGTAAGAGGTATTAAAGATCCAATTCCAATAACTTGCAGAATTGAAGCTATAAACAATAAAATAATACAGTAAAAATAATATTTTTTATGTCTATTAAGTAATAAAAAAAATAACTTTTCTATTATATTTTTTTCTTTCATCATAAAATTTTAAATTAGTTTTGTGTTCATTACTCCTTAATACATTTTTTTATCATTAATTATAAAAATATTTATTAATTTAGTTATTAAGGAATTCCGATTAATATTTTTAGTTTTATTATAATGCAATAAATTTAACTAAATAAATGTATAATTCATTTAAGTTTATTGTTGATTGCTTTTATTAACTATATTCTAACTAATGTGTGTAACTTTTAATAAATATCATGTTTGAAACAATTAAGAACTATAGGGAATTCCAATCAACTGATAAGAAATTTAAAAATATTGTTTTTTATTCTGAGGGTGATGATTATGATCATTTTTACACCCCCTATGTTAATTCATGTTTAAAAAATCAAATAAATTTTAGTTATATATCTTCTAGTAAAAATGTCCCATTTACAAAAAATAATTATTCAAAATTTTTTTATATTGGGGATACTTTTATAAGAACTTTATTTTTTTTTACATTAGATTGTAAAAATTTAATTACAACAATGCCAGACTTAGGAAATTTTTTTTTGAAAAAAAGTTCAAAATGTCACAATTATATATATTTTTTTCATTCCATGTTTAGCATGAACATAATTTATAATCATAATGCTTTTTCTAATTATGACACAATATTATGTGCTAACAAAATACATGCATATGAGGTTAAACATTATTTTTTTTCAAATTCAAAAGTTAAATTTATAAATTTAGGATATCCAAAAATTGATGAGATTAAAAAAGAATACAATAATAAAAAAAATAATAGTGTTATAAAGTCTATATTGATCGCACCTTCATGGGGAAATGAATTTGAAAATTACAACGCTTATAAAATACTAATTTTACAATTAATAGAACAGGGTTTTCTAATTAACTTTAGACCACATCCGGCTACTATTAAATATTTTAAAAAATATCTAGATGAAATTTATTCAATTTTCAATAAGTACAAAAATTTTAAATACAGTCATAAAAAAAATAATTTAAAGGATTATTTAGAAAATGATTTAATTATCACAGATTGGTCTGGTTCAGCAGTTGAATTTGCATTAGCAACCAAAAAAAGGTGCATATTTCTAGAAACAACACAAAAAGTTAGAAATAAGAATTTTAGCAATTATGAAAATTTAAAATCGTTAGAAATTATTTTTAAAAAAGAGGTTTCAGAATGTTTTAGTCTAAAAAATTTCTCAGAAATATTATTAAAAATAAATTCTAATGAATACCTTCGACAATATGAAAAAAAAATAGATCTGTTTAGAAAAAAATATCTTTTTAATTTTTTACATACCGAAATAAAAATAGATTCTTTTTTTAAAAAAATAAAATAAAAAATTTATGCTTAATTTCCAGATTTATTATCTAATAATTTTTAAATTACAAGATAATATAGTTTTAAAAATATTATTTTTATGAAGAGTAGATTAAAAAAAATAATTAATAGTTTTTTTAAAAAATTTAACTTACAGTTAGTTAATAGATCATCTTACAAAAAACTAAAAAATGAAAGCAACAATTATTTAGCGTACAGTTTTTATAATATTTGTGATCAAAAATTTTCAGATTTTTTTAAATACGTTAATTACTCACGGTCTCAATTAAAACAAGATTTGTTTGTTTTAAGTGAACTAGGATTTAAGAAAAAAGGTTTTTTTGTAGAGTTTGGTGCTACAGATGGCATCCGTTTTAGTAATACATATTTAATGGAAACAAAACTTGAATGGAGCGGAATATTATGTGAGCCGGCAAAAATTTGGCATTCTAGATTAAGGGTAAATCGATTAGGACCAATAGATACGGGATGTGTTTGGAGCGAGTCTGGTAAAACTTTAATTTTTAATGAAGTTGTGGGGGGCGAACAACTTGGTGAACTGTCTACTATCGATAGTTATTCTAACAATGATTATATGAGTAAATCCCGAAAAAAGAATTCTAGGAAATATAACGTTAGTACTATCTCATTAAGTGATTTACTTAAGAAATATGAAGCACCATATGAAATTGATTATTTATCAATCGATACTGAAGGAAGCGAGTATGATATACTGAAATCATTTAATTTTGATGAATACAATATAAAAATTATTACTTGCGAACATAATGATAGCAATACTAGAGAAAAAATATTTTCATTACTTTCGGAAAAAGGATATGAAAGAAAATATGTTGAATTTTCAAGATATGATGATTGGTACGTCAGAAAATAAATATCTAATTAAGTAAATATTTTCTTACTCACCGAAAAAGTCTAGGAGTCCGGATCTTAATTTTTATTAACACAACTTAAAACTTTTTTAAAAATTTCAATATTTGATCTGTAATTAAGATTTTCTTTATCTTCACATAATAAGTTTTTACTTATTGATACAAAATTCATGGGCTCATGCTCTTTCTGACTATTTAATGGTGTTCCATGATCACTATGTAGAAAAATATATGCATTAGGAATTCTTTCTTCAATAATTTCAAGAAATTTTTTAATTTGTTTTATATTACATTCGAGTTGTTGCAAGAAACGCTGATCATTGTTGAGATTATTATCATCTTGGATTTGGCAACTTGAATTCACTCTATAAGGAGGGTGTGGTGATAGAATATGCGCATAAAAGAGGTGCGGTTTTTGAATTTCATTTTTTATAATGTAATCAGTAATAACATCAATATTAAAATTTAAATCATTTTTAAAATAGTCGAGTTTTCCAAAAATTTTCCAAGCAAAATTTTTTGGGTAATAAGCATTAATTAAGAAATATTTCAAATACTCTATTGTAATCTCATTTTCAAAAATTTGTAAATTAAATTTATCTCTAACACAAGTGACTCGAAATAATTTAGGACAATGGCTCATGTAGAGCTCATTTGGAAACCACACTATTTCAGCACCAGAATTTTTAAAAAAATTTACAAATTTTGAATTAGGAATAAATTCATAAAGATCTTTTTTTGATAATTTATGAAAATCTTTTATTTTTCCAAGATTTAAAGTTGATGAAATTGATCTTTCGGTGTACACGTAGTCAGCGTAGCTTCCTTCAATAATATAAAAATCATGTCTGTTAAAAACCTTTATTAATTCACTTTTTTTAAATCCGATAGAATTTAAAGTTTCGATTGATGGAAAACCGTCCATAACAATAAAAAAGAAAACTGTTTTTTCATCTATACTTAATTTAATATTACTTTCTTCAAAAATATCTATATTTGTAATTGACTTGATCGATTTATTTTCGCTAAGACCTGTTTTGTTTAAATTATAGTAAAAATTATATAAACCTACTAGATGACAGCATATTAAAAAAGTAAATATTATATTGGAATATTTTATAAATTTAGAATTTGCTAAAAAAAAAGATATAATAAAAATTGAGGCAATTGCTAATATCGCCACTATTCCTTTTATTTGATCTTCAAAAATTAAATAAATTGTACAAGAAATAATAACGTAAAAAAAAAAAAATAAATCTAAAGGAAACGATCTAAATTTTTTAATTAATAAGTAAGGTATTAATATAATAATAAAAATTATGGATATTAAATAAAAAGTATCAATAGAATTTACTAAGAAAATAGTATGATTGTTGTTGCTAAATATAAAAGATAGTGGAAGTAAAAAAGATAAATAAATACTTACTATTTTTCTTAAAAGATAAAATCTCACTAGGGTTTACTTTTTTTTTTAAATTTTAATAAAAATTCTTTTATTCTTTTTATAATTTGTTTAAACCATAAATTGATGGTCAATAAAGCTGTTAATAAACCTGCAAAAATAATCTGAAAAAAAACTGCAAGTTGACTTAGATCTATGTAACTATATGCAATGCCGGATGAAGAAAAAAAAATGAAAATTGCAAATACATAAACTTTATTAATCATTGTTTTATTTTTTTATAAAAAATTTTTATAATAAGCAATTTTATCTTGTCAATACTACATCATATTAAAAAATTTATAAATCAATTTTAATTTTCTATATCAACAATTAGTGATTTTGGTAATAAACCCCATACTTAAGACTCAATTTCACTAGGGTTTTTTGGTTTTTTCCAATTTCAATTATTTTTTTTTTAATCTTTAAAGTCTCGCAATCTGACATAGCTTTTTTTTTCTAATTGACATAACTTTTTTCCATTGGATGTTGAAAGGAAGTTTTACTTTTCTTTTTTTATCACACTATAAATTTTTTGGCTCTTTCCACATGAAAAAATATTAAATTAATATTTAATTTAGTGAAAATTGTTTTGCTTAATTTTTTTTCTTATATAACATAATTTATATGAAAAAAAATTTTGATTATTGCGGGTATGATTATAAATCTTTAGTATATTTTGAGAATATAATCAAAAAACTTGAAATACCTAAAGTTGGTAAGATTGTTCAATTGGGCAGTAACTTCTGTGTAACTTTAGAGAGAATGTGTAATTTTTATGGATATAAAAGATGCATAGGTTATGATTTGGTTAATCCTCTAAATCATCCTAAGGTAATTATTAAAAATTTTTCAAAACTTAATAGAGATAAGAAAAAAGATTATTTTAAGATAGCTTACTGTGACATTGATCTATCCTCATTAAAAACAAATCCAAAATTAAGAATAAATGCAATCAAGTGGGCAGCACCTTTTATTGTTAAAGGTGGCTATATTCTTACAAATAACTCTTGGGCATTTAAAAAACATTCTAATTTTGATGTAGAAAGTTTTATGATTGAAAAAAAATTTCAAATAATTCAATTAAGTAAATATAATAATAGAAATTGGGCCAAACTCTTTAACAAAAAAAGTAAATGGAACACTAAATCAGCAATGCTTTGTAAAAAATTATAATTAATTATCTTAAATTCATAACAAGGTTATTTTTTTATTTATTATTAAATAATTGATAATCATAAGAGTAAAAATCTGATGTCCAAACTATTTCTTTTCCGTGTAATTTTCTTGCTTTATTAATTATTGAAATTTTTTCCTTTAAATCCAATTTTGTTGGCTGGTCAAATCCCCATTTATCGATAAATATTTTGCGACATTTATCTTTGTCCATTGAATGCAATCCATAACTTCTTGTTGTTGTAAAATTAAATTCATAATTGCTTTTATATGAAACATTTGGAATAAAAATATTTTTTAAACCTATTTTTAAAAACTCCAATGAAATATCTTCGTCTGAATTTAATCCGTAAGGAACTTGAAAATCACAAATATTTCTGAATAAATTCAAGTTAGCTTTTTTAAAAATCATTAGATCATTCCAACCACCATGAATTTTAATTACAGAGGTTGGTAATATCATTTTTTCTTTATCAAAATAATATCTGGAAGCTAAATTTTTAAATGCTGTAAACTTATTCAAATTTAAATGATTTAAAAATCTTTTAAATTTAGCATTTTTGAAGTGCCAAAATGGTTTTTGTTTATGAAATTCACCAAGTAATCCTTTTAGTGGAGCTTCATCATAAATTGTATCTAGATAAAATGCGCTCCTAAATTGACTTTTATAATAACCATCTTCATACAACATGTCTTTGAGAGTTATAATTCCTATCTCATTACTATTTTTAACTGTATTATGAATTTCTTGATCAAAATTGTTCGTTAAAAAAAAAATATCGTCATGCATCAAGTACAAATAATCAAAATTTTTAGCGTGTTCAGATGATTTAATCATCCAATTAAACCATGAATAATTTTCAACTTTATTTTTTATTATTTTAGAATTTTTTAATCCTTCTATATAATGTACCATTTTTTCATTATTGCTTTCATAAAAAATCAATATTTGAAAATTTTCAGTGTGAATTTTTGAAAAAATACTTTCAATAGCTTTTAAAAGAATTAAATAATTTTGTGAAGGACCACCAATTTTAATTGAAAAAAGTATACTATAATTACTCATTACAATTACTTATGGTAAGTATATTTATTTATATAATCTATTTTTGAAATTACTAAATCAGCCAAGTTTTCGGAAAAATCTAAGTTATTATACTCTTTGTGGATATATGATTTTTTTTCAGAACTACTTAGTTTATAATTCAAAATTTTTTCAAAACTATTTACGTTTAATGAAGAAATAATTATTGAAGAGGTTTCAAGCCCCTCTTGTCTTTCAAAAGTATTTCTTAAAGATATTGAATTTAATTTTAAAATTGAAGATTCCTCAGTAATACTGCCGCTATCTGATATTACTAATTTAGCATTAACCTGAAGTGATATATATTCTTTAAAACTAAATGGCTTTAAAAAAAATATATTTTTAAAATTATTTTTATTCTTTATTTGTGAAATTGCTTTTTTAGTACCAGGATGAGTAGAAACTAAAACTGGTAATTTATACTTTTTATTTATCAACTCTAATATTAAAAAAAAATTTTTTAAATTAATTTTATTTGTAATATTCTCATTACGATGGAAACTTATAAGAAAAAAATTGTTTTGTTTTACATTATATTTATTTAATATTATTAAGTGATTTAGTTTTTTTGTATAATGATCCAATACCTCAAAAAGTGGGCTTCCTAAATTATATAATTTTTCATTTGATATGCCTTCTTTTATAAGATTTCTTCTAGCAAATGAACTATATACAATATTAATATCTGATATGTGATCTAAAATCTTTCTATTAATTTCTTCAGGGACATTTTGATCTAGACATCTATTACCAGCTTCTACGTGAAAAAGAGGTATTTTAAATTTTTTTGCAACTATAGAAGTTAAAGCACTATTAGTATCACCTAGAACTAAAAAAGCATCAGGTTTTTCTTTAAGAATAATTTTTTCAACCTCAATTAAAGCATATGCAAGAAATGAAAATGTCGTGGGAAGATTTTTTTTTAAAATATAATTTGGTCTTCTTAATTTTAAATCATCAAAAAAAATTTGGTTCAATTCATAATTTTGATTTTGATTTGTATGAACTAATATATGGTTAAATTTTTTATCAAATTTCTCAATAACTCTTGAAAGACGTATAATCTCAGGTCTTGTTCCTACTACAGTTAATACTTTAAATTTTTTCATTTACTTGAAATTTATATGTGTCCGGGGATTTAGGATTAAATTCCTCGTTAGCCCAAACTATGACTTGGGCAACTTCCTCTCCAGTATTTTTTATACTATGTGCATATCCGGGAATTGTTTCAATAACTTTTTTATCTTTATAAGAGAGATTAATACTAAACTTTTTTTTGGTTAAGATATTTTTAAAACTTATCTTTACTTTTCCTCTAATTATAAAAAATTTTTCAGTCTTTAAATGATGAAAATGATTGCCTCTGGTATAACCCGGATTTATATCAAAATAAGATATTTGTCCAAATTTAGATAATCTTAAAAATTCCATAAATTCTCCCCTGCTATCTTTTTTGCTCTCGAGGTTATATGTAAAATATTTTTTGCTCCCATAAGTTAGAAAAGCACTATAAATTTTTTTTAAAAAATTAATATTTATGTTTTTTATTGATGAATAATTTCTATAGGTAAACATATGTATCATAACTTTATCAAGTTCAGATGGTGAAATTTTATTAATATATTTTATCAGTGGATAAGTTTTTATTTTTTTTTTGAATGAATTATCATAGATTTGTTTTACAGCATCATCAATAAATAAAAAATTTATTTTATTTTTATTTTTGATTAAATTTTTTTTTTTCTTAAACAAGTTATTTGCAAATGTTGCAAATACTGAATTGTAATTAGGTTTAGCCCATTTTCCATATAGATTAGGCAGTCTAAATATTATAGCTCTAGTTTTTGTATTCTTGAGATATTTAAGAATAATTTTTTCAGAATTTAGTTTTGATTGTCCATACAAACTTTTTTTTTGCACATGAACGGTTGAAGAGAAAATAAATCTACATTCAAGATTGTTTAATTTAATAAATTTACAAATATAACTTGTTAAATTTTCATTATTTTTTTTGAAATGATTTTTATTTTTTGATCTATTTTCTCCAGCAAAATGGAAAATATACTTCGACTTTAATATATATTTTTCAAGAATTTTTAAAGATTTTTTTTTACTAAATAGAAAGATTTGACAATTACTTTTTTCCCTTAAGTAAAAAAGAAAATTTTTTGATAAAAAACCGTCAGAGCCAGTTATTAAAATACTCATAAATAGATTATTCTAATAACGCTTTTGAAAGTATCAATTTTTTTTCTAGTTTTCCGCCCTTTATAATTTCTACAGAATTTGAAGAGTAATCATTAATTCTTTCAACTTTTTTATTACCTTTAATGTAATAATGTTTGTAATTAAGATCTGTTATATCTGGTTTAATTATGAAAAAATTTTTTTTGTTTACTGTTCTTGATAGTTCTTCGACTGTTATAAGGGTTTCGTCAATTTTTTCCCCTGGTCTTACACCAATTTTTTTAACTGAATATTGTTTAATCTTTTTTAATGATAAGATTGATTTGATTAACTCAGTTATTTTAGCTGACTGACATTTTTTGATAAAAGTTTCTCCATTTTTACCATTTTTAAAGGCAAACATTACTAAATCAATCGCATCATCCATTGTCATAAGAAATCTTGTCATATTTTCACTTGTTAAAAGTATGGGTAATCTTTTATTAATTTTTTCTAAAATAACAGGCACTATAGAATTTCTTGATCCCAAAACATTTCCATACCTTGTGATACAAATTACTGTTTTATGGTTTTTGTTTAGAGTTTTTGAGATTACAACTTTTTCCATTAAAGCTTTGGACATTCCCATAGCATTTATTGGATAAACTGACTTATCGGTACTTAAACAAATTACTTTTTTTACTTTGTGCTGAATAGCTAAGTCTAAAACATTATTTGTTCCAATAATATTTGTTTTCACTGCTTCGATTGGATAAAATTCGCATGATGGTACTTGTTTCAAAGCCGCTGCGTGAAAAACAAAATCTACTTGTTGCATTACATAATTCATGCTTTCTTTATCTCTTACATCGCCAATATAAAATTTTAATTTTGGATTGTTAAAATTTTTTCGCATGTCATCCTGCTTTTTTTCATCTCTACTGAATATCCTTATTTCTCTAATTTGAAGCTTTTTATTAAGCATTTTATTTGTTAGAGCTTTCCCGAATGAACCTGTGCCACCTATAATTAAAATAATTTTGTTCTTAAACATGCCTTACTCTTTATCCAAATATTTAATTGGGTAAAATGCCTCTGCATATTCAACGCCATTACTTGTGCCCCAGATGCGATTCCTATCAATTGTGCTTTCGAATAAAGAGTTTTTCCTATTATGTTCGGCTTCATAACAATTTAAAGATTTAATTTTATTATTAATAAATTTACTTATATCAAAAAAAAAATTTGGAGAAAAAACATTGTTTCCTAAATGAAAATTACTTTGAAATGTAAAAATATTCTTACAATGTCTTGCTGCTGTAACAGCTAATTCATGGCAAGCAACGTGATCTCTATTAACATCTTCTTTATAGTGAGTAAAAATAGTATCAATTTTATTATCAAATATTATTTTTTCTAAATATTGCATTAAATTTGTATCATATTTCAAAAAAGTACATTTTTTTTTCATTTTATTTTGTATCTGTTTAACACCAATAATTTTACAAGCCTCTTGGCTAGATTTTAAAGAACTATTAAATTTAACATTAAGTTTTAACTCTTTAGATTTTGTTACATTATCAGTTAATGTAATCTTAAAAACTTTCGCGCCTTTATTTGATAAATAATTTAAAGTTCCAGCGGCTGCTAATTCTATATCGTCAAAATGAGCACCTATAGCTAAAATTTTTTTCACAATGTAAAGATATACATGCAAATTTAGTGAATGAAAGAGTTTTTTTAAAATAACTCTCTAATAAATTAAAACTTAAGATTAACATCAAATTTTATGATTTTTTTATCATAGAGATTTATAAATATTAAAACTAAATTTGATTTATTTTATAGTTGAAAACTAAAAAAAAATAATATCATAAAGATAACTTACAATTTGATTTTTAAAAATTATGAATAAACAAAAGCTTTTATTAATTGAATATACAGCACATTTTAGAAATGCTCTCGATAACTTTAGGATTTTTGAAAAATTTTATGATTGTTACTTTCTAACTACAAAAAAAAATAAAAACAAAATTAATTTAATAAATAAAAAAATTACTTTTAGATTTCCTCAATTTTTAATACTTTTTTATGTAATTTTTAATGGATTTAAATTTAAATATATTTATTTTTCAACCCCTCATGAATATCCAGATTATCCGAATACTTTAATACAGAAAATTTATTTTATTTATACTTTTATACTTTATTTAATAATATTTCTGATTTATAAAAAAAAAATTATTTTTCAGCTTAGAAGCCTTCATAGATATTTTCCCAATATCTCATCAGTACATAAAAAAAGAATCTTTTACTCTAGATTAAGAAATTTTTATCTTCAAAAATGCGAAAATATAATTTGTGAAAGTGAATATTTGAAAAAAAAATTTATTAATATGTTTGGAAAAAAGAATTGTTTAAATAAAAAAATATTAGTTATTTACTATGCGTATTCTAGAAGAAAAGTTAAAATAAAAATGAAATTTAACAAAAAAAAAATAAATATTGGAATTCTTGGTACAGTAGATAAAAATAGAAAAGATTACAGTATACTTACTAAAGTATTAGAGCATAAATTTTTTTTATATAAAAAAATATCTTTAACTTTCCTAGGTTCGTTGAATACTAAATTTTCTAAGGATAAAATTAAAGAATTTTCAAAATTTAGCAAAAATATAATTACAAAAAAATATTTTACTGAGAAAGAATTTCAAAAATTTGGAAAAAAATGCACTTTCTTAATATCATTGAATAATAAGACAAATTTTTATGGAAAGTATAGAATGAGTGGATGTTTTGGAGATGCAATTATATTAAAAAAATACTTATATTGCCCAAGCTTTGAAGATCCAATTCGTGAATTTTCAAATTTTACTTTTTATTATAAAAATTTTAAATCTATGATAAAGAATATCATACTTTATACAAAAAAAAGTAAGACTGTTGCATTTGATTCACATAAATATGAACGAACTTTAAAAAATATTAAAAATAATTTTTAATTTGACTAAAAAAATACTAATTACAGGTAGCGAGGGTTTTTTAGGCACCTATTTAAAAAACTATTATTTAAAAAAAAATTTTGAAGTTGTGGGACTTGACAATCTATCAAAATATAAATCTAGAAGTAATACTGTAGATTATAATAATAAATTTTCATTTTACAAAGTTGATTGTTTAAAAGAGAATCAAATATTGAAATATCTTAAAGGTTGTAATTCAATTATAATAAATGCTGCTAACATAGGTGGTATAAAACACTTACATAAAGGATACTCAACATTATTCGCAGAAAATCAAAATATTTTTAATGCATCTTTAAATGCTTCTATAAAAGCATGTAAACGTTACAAACTCAAAAAAATTATTTTAATTTCAACAAGTCTGATCTATGAGAATAATGGTTCAAAATTTTCTGAAGAAAATGACGATTTAAGAATTGCTTATCCGAAAAATTTTTATGCCTTTCAAAAATTAACTTCTGAAATGCTTTTAAAAGCAGCTAGCAAAAAATATGGCTTTAAATATAATATCATAAGACCATTCAATCTTGTTGGAAAATTTGAGGAAGATAAAGTTTCTATAATGAGTCATGTAATACCTGAACTTATAAAAAAATTAAGAAATTCGTCAAAAAAAATTAAAATTTATGGAGATGGATCTCAAGAAAGAAGCTTTACATCTGTATCAGAAGCAGCAAAATGCATATTTTTAATAAGTTCTAGAAAAAATTGTGAAAATCAAACTTTCAACGTTGGATCTGAAGAATCTACAAGTATTAATAAGTTAATCAAATTATTATGCAAAACTCTAAAAACAAAAAAAAAAATAATTAGAACAAAAAGTTTTACTAGTGACGTCAAATTTAATAAATGTAATTCAAGTAAGGTTTTTACTTTTATAAGATATAAACCAAAAAAAAAATTAAAAGATATTGTTAAAGATTTAATTATATGATTTTATATTTTTAAATTATAGAAATTGGTAATATAATTGACGATAAATAGTTTGATTCAAAAATTTTAAATAAACAATATAAAGAATTTAAATTATTCCCAAGCATAGAAATAAATAATTTTTTGAAACTTAATTTTTAAAGAAAAGTTGTTGATGAATTTACAATTTTAGGTTCTTTAATTTTATCATTAAAAAATCTTTAAATTCCTCTAAATTACAATATTTGATTTATAGCTCTAATATTATCTGGAAAAAACATTTTTTCTGGTTTGCCGCCACTATTTTTATAAAATTTATATATATCCTTGTAATGAGTTTTTCCCCAAAATTTAATTAAACAAATAGACCTTTTACCAAATTTCATTAAAGAAGTTGAGGAGAAGCTAAATATAAATTTATAATCATCTTTTTCAAATTCAATTACTTTTAAGCTATCAATTATATTTATCTTATTAATTTTTTTAAAACTTGGGTCAAAAAACTTATCATCCATTGGATGATTTTTAAAAAAAACTGAATATTTTTTTTTTAAACATATTTTTATAATTTGATTTAAGGTAGATTTGGTAACTATATCCTTACCTGGAATAGATTTTCCAGCCAAAATTAATATTTTATTGGTTTTTTTTTTAATCTCTGTTTTTGGCAGACATTCTAAATAATTTAAATTATAAAATTTTACTCCTTTATGATATTTTCTTTTTTTTACTATAATTACAGTATTTTTTTTTGTTGAATTATCAACTTTTCTATATAAAAAATCAAAAGATTTATAAAATGTCTTACTCAAAATAAAAAATCTAATTTTTTTTAAGACCGATAAGTTCTGCAAACTAAAAAAGCTTATCACTTTCCTGTCAACCTTACTCTTGCCTGAAAGATCATGATAAAGAAAATTATAAAAATTTGATTTAATCTTAAGTATTTCAATTAAAAAATCAAAAGATGGCCAATATGCGTAGTGATAAAAATTTACTTTATAGTTTTTTAATTTACAGAATAATAAAAAAAAAAATATTTGAATTGAACATATTATAAAATTTTTATCGAGTAAAAAAATTTTGAAAGTTTTCTGAAAATTATAATCTAAGGCAATTTTTAAATTTTTATCTCCTTTAATAAAAAGATAGTTTTTATCTTTCTTTGAAATAGATGAATTGATAATTGGCAATATGTTAAAATTATTAACAAATAAAAAAACCTTATTAACCATAGTTAGCAATTGAAAATAATTAAAAATTATTCAAAATATTAATAAATTAAGTTTTAAATTTATCTAAGTAAAGACGGACAATATCATCTTTTAAAATTTTTATTGGAGAATTTTTTAATCTATTTAAATTATAATAAAAATTAAAATTATTTTGATATTTAATTCTTTGTAACGATTCTTTTAAATATTTTTTGATTCCGCTCTTTAGAAAAAATTTAGAAAATAAATTATTAAATTCTTGTATATTAGGCTGATTAATTGATTTAAAAAAAAAGATAAATTTTTTAATTAAATTCAAATTATTTTTCTTATTAGCTTTATCATAATAAAGATTTATGATTTCCACAAAAAATATTGAAACAGCAATACCATGTGGAATATTAAATTTACTTGTAAATAAATATGATAACGCATGGGGAGCATTAGTTTTCGCAATATTAATGGATTTACCTGAAAAATTTGCTGCAAAGAGCATCTGTCTAGCATTATTAATATTAGGATTGTTGACATATTGTAGAAAATTTTTAATTGAATATTGCAAAGATTTTGAAGAATATTTTAAACTTTGAGTAGTCGCGTTTTTAGAAAAAATTGACTCTGCTGCCTGGGCAATTGCATCGAAACCAGATGAAGATCTAACGATCTTTGGAGAGTTAATGGCTAGCCTTGGAATTAAAGAGTAAAAATCCGGTTTAAGCAAATTATGCTCAACTGAGTATTTTATTTTTTTAATATAAATGACTGAAAATTTAGTTACCTCAGCTCCAGAACCAGCTGTAGTTGGAATAGCTAAAATTTGCGTTTTTTTTGAATGCACTTTTAAAGTATGATTTTTAATTTTTTTTTTTAAATTTTTAATATTATGCAACCCGTTTGCTAACTTTGCGTAATCAATCGCGCATCCGCCACCTAAAGCTATTATTAAATCAGGCTTAATAACATTTATTTTCTTTATTAAATATTCTAACTCATGAATATCTGGAATTTCACTCTTTTTATAAAAAATAGTCACCATAGATTTAAATTTTTTATAAATTGCTAATTTTTTAAATCCTGAAAAATTAAAAGAATTTTGACCAGTAATTATTAAAATATTTTTGGTTTTTCTCTTTTCCAAAAACCAATTCAATTTATTTTCTACAACATGCTTCATTTTTCGTTTATTAACTATTTAATAAAATTGTTTTTAATTTTTATAAGATCTGTAGGCCTAGAAAGGTTTTTTATAGATTCTGATCTAATACGAACTTCAAAAAAACTTGGTCCATTAGATTTTAAGAAATATTTCAAATTTTTATTAAATGATAAGTTATTTGTTGCTAAATAATAATTTTTATAACCAAAACCTTTAGAGATATTTTTGAAATTAACTTTAAATGTATCAATTTTTTGGTCTCCGACAGATTCATGAGATCCGTTATTTAATAAAATGTGCTTAAAATTAGATTTAGATTTTAACCCTGTTGAAATTAATGAGCCCATATGCATTATTAAAGAGCCATCCCCATCCAAACATATAACCTGATTTTTAGAATTCAAAGAATAGCCTAGAGATACCATGGATGAATGACCCATTCCCCCTACCATATAAAAATCTTTTCCATTTTTATATTTTTTATTTTTTCTAATTTGGAACAATTCTCTAGAAGTATATCCTGTAGTCGATATTAATCTTGTATTCTTTTTAATTTTACTAAGCAATTCATTTATTACTATTTCTCTACTTAAATATTTTTTTGATTGAATATTTTTTTTAGAAAAATTTTTTAAATGCAAAATATTATTCTTAAGAAGGAAAGCAACTGGTCTTTTTTTATATTTTGAATAACTAATTAAACTTTTAATTTTTTTTAGATCTTTTAAATCGTTTAATACTAAAAATTTTATATTCAATAATTTTAAAATTGAAGGTGTAATTTTTCCTTTTAATTGATGTTGAGGCTCGTCATTTTGTGTAGGGCTTCCTCTCCATCCAATCATTAATATCATTGGAATTGAATAAACTTTGGGATGACATATGGATATCAATGGATTTATTGCATTTCCTAATCCGGAATTCTGCATATAAACCAATGCAGGTTTTTGGCTCGAGAGATAATTGCCGGCAGCCAATGCTATGGCGGTTCCTTCGTTAGCTGTAATTATATTGGTTATTTTTTTTTTATGTAAATCCAGGACATAGCTAAAATTTTTTAATAGGCTATCAGGAACACCAGTAAAAAAATTAATTTTATTTTTTTTTAAAAAAAGAAATAAATGATTTGCATCAATCATGATTTGATTAACGAAATTATTTCATTGATTGGTGTGATATTCTTTTCAACTTCAAAGGCTCTTTGATTAATTAATATATTTTTTGCTGCTTCATGCATTGCCTTATATGACGCTCTCAACAAATGATTAGCATAAATTACAATTTTAAAATCATGTTTTATTAATTCTTTTTCATAAGTCTTAGAATATGTAGAGGGTATTGCTATCATTGGTTTATAAAATTTGCTTTTTTTAAATAGCTTGGCAAATTGAAATATTTCTTTTGGATTTTTTTCTTTGCTATGAATTAAAATAGCATCTGCTCCGGCTATTGAATATTTCTCAGCTCTTTGTAACGCATCTTTTATAGATTTTCCTAAAATAAAACTTTCAATTCTAGCTATAATCATAAAATCCTTTGATAATCTTGAATTAATAGCTACTTTAATTTTTTTTGAAAATTCTATTATGTTTTCTTGCAAAGACTTTGACTGATCCTGAAAAAGCGAATTAATCTTTAGTCCCTTTTTATCCTCTAATACCAAAGCCGATACCCCAATTTTTTCTAAATTTTTAACTAGATAAATTAAGTGCTCTAATCTACCACCGTTATCCCCATCAAAAATTATAGGCTTCATAGAAGTATCTATTGTATCATTCAAAGAATTAATTCTTTGAGAATAATCAACTGATTGGTTATCCGGCTTTCCTCTAAGAGTAGAGTCTGTCAAACTTGATGACCATATACCATCAAACTCTAATGACTTTCCATTTTTATTAACATTAACATTCTCAATGATCATAGACGACAAAGCGCTATGGGATTCTATAATTCTTATAATTTTTCTAACTTTTAATAATCTTTTTAATTTTAATTTTCTTTGATCTGGTGTTATACCCATTTGCAAAATTTTTTTTTGATAATTTTTTGAAATATTTTTAAAATATTTTGGTTCTATTAATTTTCCGTTCCATTTCTTTAATTCTCTTATAACTTCTAATCTTATTTTTGACTGAACGCCTACCTTCCAGTCATCACCATGAACAAAAAAATTAGGCTTAATCGAATTTAATATTTCTTTATAATTCCAGCTATCCTGGGGAACAACTTTGTCTACAAATTTTAAATTAGAAACTATTTTAAATCTTTGATCGTAATCAAAAAATGGTAAATTTTTATATTGAATAATAGCCGCATCTGTTAACAATCCTACAATTACTTTACCATAGCCAGAGGCGATTCTTAGTATATTTAAATGACCTTCATGCAAAATGTCAGCTGCCAAAGGCACGTATACAATTTTTTTCATTTTATAACTAAATATTATTTTAATAATTTTTTAATTTTTGACGAGGAAATGTTTGCTGTATAGGGAATATCAATAACTTTTCCACTCCAGCTTTTCATAATTTTTTTTAATTTTTTTCTTTGATCGGACTGTACATTTGTTTTCCAATCACTACCATGTGCAAAAAAATCAAATTTAAATTTTTTAGCAAAATCTACATATTTTAGTCCTGGCAAAGGCAATACATAGCTTATTAAATTAATATGTTTCAAAATTTTTAATCTATTTTTATAAGAAATCATTGGTTTTTTTCCTTTGTAAGATCTTATTCCATTGTCAGTCATTAGCCCGACTATAACATTGCCATATTTCTTTGCTTTAATTAGAATATTAATATGTCCATGATGAAGAAAGTCAATTGCCATTGGTACAAATACATAGGGTCTAGAGAATTGAAAAAAACTTTTATTACTCATAGTCTTTCAAATAAATATATTTAATAATTTAATAATTTAACAATCAATTAATAATGGTTAAAGACTTATTTGCACTAAAATTTAGAAAAATACTCAATGATTTAAAAAGACGTCCAGAAGATGCTGCTAAAGATCTCAATATATCTATTGAGGAAATAAATAAAATATTGAATGGGGAAGTAGATCCAGATTTTAGACTGCTAAAAAAGGCCACTAAAATTTGGCCTATAAATCTCAATGACTTCTTTGGAATCGAAGATGATACAATAAATAATTATAAAATATTTACTAAAGCAGAATCTGATAAAACTATAAGGGTTATGCAAAGAAAAAATAAACCTTATTATAAATATAAGGATACTGTGATGAGTAAAATTTCTTCGTTTAGACCAGAATGGATAGAAGAATTAGTTATAGTAAATGATAGCAGTCCCGACAATCCGAATGTTATATTTAACAATGGCCACTTCTTGCATCAATTCACATATTTTGTTGGCTCGGTTAATTTTTATTATATTGATGAAAATGGTAAAAAAAAATTAGAGGAAATGAATACTGGAGATTCAATGTATATATCGCCTTATACACCGCATAGTTTTACAACAAGAAAAAATAAAGAAAATAAATTAGGTTTAATTTTAGCTCTTACATACACCGACAAGGTAGACAATGAAGTCCTGAATGAACTGTCTGTTCTAGGGAATGAACTCGCCAAAAAATATTTGATTAATTATAATAATGAAATCGATGGATTTAAAAAAAATCTACAATACTTTTTAAATCTATCTTCTTTAACTGAAGAAAATTTTGAAAAAATAAACAACATAAATTTAAAAAAAATTTATAATACAAATTCAATGCCTTCATTAGAAGATATAGAAAAAATAGCTTCGGCACTCAATATAAACTTA
>Ga0164292_10000256_pt1 | contig 39115 bp, 36 predicted proteins | sample GEODES117metaG_FD_111486 | JGI IMG/M metagenome (GOLD analysis project Ga0164292, IMG submission 111486) | Eutrophic lake water microbial communities from Lake Mendota, Wisconsin, USA - GEODES117 metaG | ecosystem: Environmental > Aquatic > Freshwater > Lake | place: USA: Lake Mendota...
ACATTTCGGGTGCCTTCAGCAAAGGCATGCAGGGGTACATCAACGATCACTTTCCCTTTCGTGCCCAAGCCGTGCGCTTGACGGAAGCCTTCCGCTACAACTTGGGTTTCCAACTCCAAAACCAAGAAAAGATTGTGGTCGTGGGCAATCCAAAAAAGGTTCAAGCACCAGAAGACAGCAACTTGGATTCCGCTGCGCAAAAGGGCTATTTGGAGGGATTTGAAGAATTCGATGCAGGTAGCGTTTTGATTTTGAATGGGAAGATCTACACCACAAATTCCGGGGATCCGGCCATCTCTCCCTATTTTGCGAAGATGCTCAATGTGTATGCCGACTCCCTGCGGGGAAAAGCGCGGGTGTTCTCTGCCGTGGCGCCCTTGTCCTCTGCCTACATTCCCCTGAGGTCCTACGAGCGCTATGCCCAACGAAACGAGGCTACGCTCCAAGCCATCCAAACGAACCTAAACCCTGAGGTCTATTTTGCGGACGTGATGGGGGAGATGAACCAGCATTACAACGACTACCTCTGGTACGGCAGCGACCACCATTGGACCGGTTTGGGTGCATATTACGGCTATGTGGCCTTTTGCAAAGCAGCAGGGATCACGCCTGTACCGCTGAGTAGTATGGAAAAGAAAGAGCGGAAGGGGTTTTTGGGAACCCTCTACGAACTCACCCGTGATCAGTCCGTGCGGGACAATCCAGATCGTGTGGAAACCTACATTCCACCCGGCATTGAAACCAAGGCAGTCTATTACAATGCCTACGACTTCAAATATCCCCAGTTGAGCAAGGTGTTTTGCAATTCGCCCAACTACTCCACATTTATCTGTGGAGATACGCCGCTGATGAAAATTACCACCAATGTAAAAAATGGCAAAAAGATCGCCGTCGTCAAAAATTCAATGGGAAATGCGTTTGTCGTTTATTTAATTAGCCACTACGAACAAATCTATGTGGTGGACTTTCGGTATTCCAAGCACAACCTGCTCAAGATCATGAAAGATGCGCAGGTGGATGACTTGGTTTTTGCCGTAGGCTTGTATGCTGCAGTATCTCGGGGGACCATTGGGATGATGCGGCAATTGGCCTATCAGAAAAACCAAGATTACGATGAAGTCTTAAAACAAGAGGAGGCCCAACGGATTCTGGATTCCATCAACGGGGTTCAGGACACGGTGGCAGTGGTTCAAAATCAGTACTGATTTTTAATTCTTAACCTGGCAACCTGGATATGAAGCGTCGAATTGGATTGGGTTTAGTTTTTCTGTTTTTCCTGGGGCTGTATTCGGTGCAGGCGAGGGAGGCTCAGGATTCCATTCCCGTGATCGAACGCCTCAAACTAGATACCAGCTATGCTTTTCTGCAATACCCCAGCCTAGCCACTGCACAAAAGCTCACGAAGTTATTCAGCCAGGCAAATGAAAATCGCCTGGTGATCTTCCACTTTGGGGCGAGCCACATCCAGTCCGAGGTAGTCACGACAGAAGCAAAGTCCTACCTCCATGAAAATTTTGGCGATGCAGGCCCCGGCTTTCTATTCCCTTTTTCTGCTGCCAAAACCTACGGCAGCATTAACTACAAGAGCAGCCATACGGGCACTTGGACCTCGGCCAAGAGTTTCCAGCTTACCCCCAAAATCCCCTTGGGTGTACGAGGGATGACGGTAGAAACCCGCGATCCCGCCGCCAGCTTTACCCTTACCTTTCCCAGCCCGCTTGCCAAAGAGGAGTACGAGCTGATTTTATTTTTTGACAACAACGCCCAAACCCCCGATTTCAAGTTAACCGTGGGGGAGAACCACTGGCAGGTAGATGATTCGCTTCGCTCCGTCCAGGCAGGCAAGAACTACCTGCGGATCCCCATTACGCAGGAGATTGGAAAGATACAAGTTCAGTTGCTGCCCAGCGAGAAGCCGGGGAGGCTGTTTCGGTTTTATGGGATGAGTCTGGAGAAAAAGGATAAAAGTGGGGTGCTTTACCATTCCCTGGGAGTGGGAGGATCCCCTTTTGAGGCGGTGTTGAACCTAGAAAAATTGCGGGAACAGTCTGAAGTCTTGCAGCCCGATCTGGTGATTTTGGATTATGGGACAAACAACATTCTCTACGAAAATAAGGTCGCGGAGTCCCTTCCGAATAACGTCACCAAGGCCATTTCAAATCTTCGGGCCATCAATCCAGAGATGCTGATTGTCTTGACTTCTACGCAGGACCTCTTTTACAAGGGGAGGCACATCGATGCAGGGATTGAGTTTGCCCGAGCGATGGATTCGCTGGCCCGTTCCAACGAGGTGCTGTACTGGAACTATTACGACCTCTCTGGTGGCTATGGGCAGATCAAAAACTGGGAGCAGGCCGGCTATGCCCAAAAGGACCACATCCACCTGACGAGCAAGGGCTACCGTCTGAAAGGCTATTGGTGGAATGCCTCCATTCTGAATACGTTAAAGTTTCACGCCGAGCATCCTGAGCAAGAAAGCCTGCAGCTGCCCCTCAAAAACTACGATGCAATGAAGGAGCAGCTTCGAGTGGCCAGTCAAGCTGTGCAGAGCAGCAGCTCGGGTCGAAGCAGCTACAAGGTCAAGTATGGAGATACGCTTTCTGGGATTGCTGATAAGTTTGGTGTAAGAGTTTCAACTCTAAAACGATTGAATAACCTTAGAAGCGACCGCATCCGCGCGGGACAAGTGTTGAAGATTCGGTAGTAGCAAGTAGCAAGTAGCAAGTATCAAGTAGCTAGTATCAAGTATCAAGTAGTTGAGACAAGTCCGCCGCGGCCTGCCTATCGCAGGCAGGCGGAAGGCAGACCTTTTCTACTTTTTAAGTTTTCTCCTCTAAATTTTTGAGGGGAGCACTAGGGGCGACTCCCTCCCGATCCGCCGCGGCGGACGGGACAGGCTCTTACAAGGGGGTTAGGGGGATTACTTACTTTGCGAGAATAAAAATCCACCGCGGCGGATGGGGTAGGCGCGCCAAGACGCCAAGCCGCAAAGAGTCTGTCCTCGGCCGACAGCCATTGCGAGAAGAAAAAATTATTGGCGCCCCAGCAATTCTGCGGGGCAGGCTCCCGTAATTCTGCGGGGCAGGCTGCAAAGCCGCCAAGCCGCAAAGAGTCCGCCGCGGCGGAAAGTCATACCGAGCGGACCACAATTCCTTTGCGGCTCTGCGCTTGCCCGCCGCGGTGGGTCTTTGCGAGAGTAAAAATCCACCGCGGCGGATGGGGTAGGCACCCCGCAATGCTGCGGGGCTGGCTGCAAAGGTTGTTTGTCTCGGCGGACAAATGAAAGGCAGACAGACCAATAACAGTTGGCTAATGGATATGGTGGATTAAATTAGCGCTAGCTGCGTGAAATAAATCTTCTTTAGCATCCATTGGTCGAAAGCTTCTCAAAGAAACAGGAACAACTTTCTGAATTTTACGTTATTTCAAAGCCATTGACAATTCTATGCAAATCTCCTACCTTTAAAAGACCATGCCTACCATTTTATATATCTACGGCTGGAGGCTTTTCTTTTACTCCAATGAAGGATCAGAGCCAATTCACGTCCATGCAGCGAAAGGCGATATGGAATGTAAATTCTGGTTGTTAGTAGATGAAGTGGAAATAAGGGAGGCGTTTGTCTTTAATTTGACTCCTGCATCGACACGGGAAATAAAAAAAATAATTTATCAGCATTTTGACTTAATCGTTGATAGCTGGAATACTTTCTACAAGAAATCATGATCGAGACTCGTTTACTTACTGCTATTTCGTTTGAACAGGATACGCTCTGTCTGATCGTTGACGGAAAGAAATTAGTCCTTCCGCTTGAAAAGGTTTCAGAAAAATTGAAAAATGCCTCCGAAAGTCAGCGAAATTTTTTTAAACTTTCCCCTTCAGGATATGGGATTCACTGGCCTCTTATTGATGAGGATTTAGGGGTAGATTCCCTGATTAAACTTCACGAACAGCTTTAGGTTGTTTAAGTATCAAGTAGCAAGAGGTTGTACCTGTCCGCCGCGGTGGAGGGCTTTGTGAGAAGAAAAAAAAAAGGAATAGCGCGCAAAGCCGCAAAGACGCAAAGGCAGTCCGCCGCGGCGGAAAGTCATATCGAGCGGACCACAATTTCTTTGCGTCTCTGCGCCTTTGCGAGAGTAAAAAATAAAAAAAGTATTTGGCTCCCCGCAATTCTGCGGGGCAGGCTGCAAAGCCGCCAAGACGCAAAGGCAGTCCGCCGCGGCGGAAAGTCAAACCGTGCGGACCACAATTCCTTTGCGCCTCTGCGCCTTAGCGAGAAGAAAAAAGAATCCGCCGCGGCGGACTAGCAAAGTAGGGAAGGCGCAAAGGATCCGCCGAGGCGGACAGGCATTTCGAGAAGAAAAAACCTTATTCCTCCGATTCAAAAATCCTGTACCTAGTAAACTCCCAGAGCTGCCCCGACATCCCCACACAGCCATCGAGGGTGTTTAGGCTGTCGTACTTGCCCGCGAGCTGCTGGTAGTAGGTAGTTTTGTTTTTTGGGTCTCTTTCCGCCAAACCCAGCAGCGCGTAGTAGCGCACATTGGGGGAGGGGTGCCGCAGGAGTAAGCTCAGCTCCTCCAAACTTGCCTGCTGCTGCAGTGATTCGTAGGCTTGGTATACCTCTGAAAAGCTCCCCGAGAAACCGACCTGCTGGCTTTCTACTCGTTCCTGAGTAGCTAAGTAGTGAGTTAGCTGGTTCAACTGCTGGTTTCCAAGAAACTTGAAGTCGGGCTTGGTTCCCTCAAGAACCACCAAAGGCTTGCAGGTATGCGGGTACCGCAAATGGCAGGGAATATCGGGTTCAACTTCTTTCGCCTGCTGACAAGAAACGAGAAGTAGGAGTAGAAAAAAGAGGGTGCGATGCATACCCTTCCCAACGGATTATACGCCAACTTATTTTAATCCAACAGCAATTTTGGTCAACTGTCAACTGTCCACGGTCCACCGCAGATTCTTCTCTCTACCACATTTAGATGTGGATCAACAACATTGTTTGAATACCAAATGGCTGTCGTCTGTTGACTGTCGACCGTGGACAATTTTTTCCTCCCAACATACTAGAACGCCTACTCCCTCGTTCTCTTTTTTTCATCACCCATGCTCACTCTTTTAGATCGGATTTTAGATTGCTTTGCCCGTATGGATCGTACTGGGCTGGAGGAACTCTTGTCTCCCGAATACACCTTCTACGAGGTGTCCAAGGCCAACTTTCTGGACCGCTTAGAGGCCTTTTGGCAGGACTGGCGTGTAGGTGGGATACATTTCGATGCCCTACAGGTGATCCCTGGTTCCTGCTGCAACAAAGCCTGCCAAAACCACCTGGGGAAAACGGCTTACCAATTTCGCTCCCCGGATGGTAGAAGCCTAGACCTTCGCTTTGTGCTTGAGCAGGATGTGCAGGAAAACTACATCGTCAAGGACATCTATCCCTGTCACGACCTCGTAACTTTCGAGCGGATGGAAGGGGAGCAGAAGCCGCTGACCTTCTGGGTGTACGAAGACGACAAGCGGGGGACCGAACTCCCAACAGATTATCCCTTCCTACTTCATGCTGCCAACCAAGGGCTTGACGACTGGAAAGTGCTGATCAGCAAAGGGCCCATCTTGTTTGAACAGCTTCACGGCTGGCTGCGTGACTACGAAAATGCCTACCAAGACTGTGGGGGATGGATCGATCTTGGGGATACGGTCTGGAGATGGGATGGATTTCTGCAGTCCTACCACGATGTGGAGCTGTTTGTATCCTTTGCGGAAGCCTTTGAAGCCGACATCCTCTGCTACTCCGTAGGGGGGTATAACGACCTGCCGGAGGAGCAGCTGCTGCCCCTGATCTTGGATATCGAGCGGCGGATGGAGCTCCGCTATACGGTGATTCATGGCACGGATTTTGACATCTCCGTTTTCCCTGGTTTTGGAGAAGTTTGTGTTAACTGTCGAACTACCTTTGCCATAGAAGGAACCCTACTTGCTGCTATTCAAGACTTTAGAAATTGGTTTCAACAGGAGCGAGCCCAACTGCTGGTTCAGTACTTTGCCCTGACCGCCGCCGAGCGAGATGCCTTTTTGGAAACTGCCGATAGCCCTTTTCAGCTGTACCAGGTAGGGACAATGCTTTCTTTTCATATCCAAACCCGAGAGCGCTTTCGCAAGCAGGGAGTGTTTATCCCATTTCGGTTGGGCGGAGAGATAAGACCATTGTTTCATTCCGAAGAATAGAAAGGATCCACTTTAATTCAATTGCCTTATCTACCTTAAGGATCGTGAACAAGTTTGGTATTTACTGAATTTTATTTCAATCCACTTTTTTAATTTTTAAAATATCCCCTCATTGGTCTTGGTCAAAAATCAATCAAGAGATAGGAATCTACCCGATAGTTTAGGGTTCGAATTAAAATTATATATTAGTTGAAGGATTGGATTGCGGGGAAATCCGTATTTTTTTTAATTTAATGGTTACCAAACCCATATTCATGTATTAATGGAAAAGACAATTGGAATTAGTGATTTAAATGCATTTCCCGATAAAGAATTGGTCGATATGTTGAAAGAGAGCAATGATGCACTTACCATCATCTATAAAAAGCATAAAGAATATTGTTTGAATTTTATGAGAACGATGTTTGATGATCCAGACGAGATAAATGATATCTACCAAGATGCGGTGATCGTATTTTATGAGAAAGCAAAAAATCCCAGCTTTAGTTTGACCTGTTCCATACAAACTTACCTAAACTCGGTTTGTAGAAATCAGGTTTTAGTAAGATTGAAGCAAAGAAATAAAGTGCCTTTTATGCGAGTTATTAATGGGGATGAAGATTTTCTGGACAATATCACCGATTGGCACGATGAAAGTGCTTTTATTAAAAATGATAGGGTGACTATCCTGGAAGGGATTCTGACGGAGATGAAAGAAAGTGCAAGTAAGTGTTATGAGGTTTTAGTTCGATTCTTTTATCAAAACCAAACCATGGAAAAAATTGCAGAAGCCATGGAATTCAATAATTCGCGCAGTGCAATAACACAAAAATATAAGTGTCAGGAGAAACTAAAATCAGAAATGTTTAAACGACTACGAAAGTGAGTTTACTTTTCATAGAACATATCGAAACCCTAAGGCAATATATTTTGTCTGATGATTTAGAATTAAAAAATCAACTACTGGATACTATCCCTTCTGATTTTAAGGATACCGTGGTTTCTATTCAAAAATATTTTGAAGAAAATATTGATGCTGAAGCTATTGCTAAAAAAATTGGAGCAAATGAATTCCAAGATCAATTAGAAGGGCTCCAATCCCTTTATCAATTCAAGAAAAATGGAATTAACGAGCAAATTTTTGAGAAAGAGCTTAATGCTGCACTCACTTCAACAGAAAGGAATGCTTTGAAAAAAATGCTCATTGAAATAGATGTTTCTGAAGTTGGCGAATTTTCAGAAAATGAACTTAAATCGGCATTAACTCTGGTTGAAAGGAAATTTTTAAAGGAGAAATTTCAACAATTTGATGAAGAAAAAAGGATAGAAGGAAATTTGAGGGCTATATCTAGGTCCCAAATTGCCGCATCTTATTCATCTGCTGAATATAGGTATGAGGATGATACCCCGACCAAAATTGCAGCATCAAGATCAAAATACTTCTCCAACTTTGTAAAGTATGCGGTTGCTGCCTGCGTAGTCCTTGCAATAGGAATTGGGGTTTACCAGTATGCCAAACAGGATTCCGGTCCTGAAAATATCCTTGCAGATTCGTCAGACAAACCCAATATCATCCAAAATAAGGATGAACTTCCCGTAATTGAAACATTACCAATTGCTGAAATTTCCACTACAAACAACTCGTATTCGGTATTAAAATCTGGTTTAGGTTATGGAGAAGTGGAAGAAAAAGTTTCGGTGATGGTGAGTAATCAGAAAAATCGGATTTTATCTATAGAAAAGGCGATTTCAGGATATGCTGACCAATTGAAGAAAATCCAAAACCCGGAAGCTGAACTATTAGTATCCGATTTAAAAAATAGAATTTCCTCATTGGAGTCGGAACTTGCTCAATTAAATTCGAGGGAAAAAAAGTACGATTTTGATGGTAAAGTGCTAAAGCTTTACACAACCTCAGGAAATCAGGAATATCAGGTTTTACGACTTGGAGCAGACTTCTACTTGAGTTTCAATGGAAAGTTCTACAAGCTGTCTATCGCAAAGAAACCACAAACTCTCAGGGAAGAAACCGATACCAATGTTTTAAGTGCATTGGATAAAATCATTTTTAATGCGGATTAAGAAAATCTTCATATTGAAATATCTTTTACTCCTCCTTTGTGGGTTTGTATCCTTAATTTCCTTTGGTCAGGACTCCCCAGAAAAAAAGCAGATACAAGCTGTTTTTGATCAATTGGTAACTGCTTATGGTAGTGCTAGAACCCGACCTGAACTTATTGTTTTTCAAAGTTCAAATAGACAAATATTGCCTGCAAAGTATGAACCATCACCTAAACCAAAAATACAGGTAGATGCAACTTTAGTGTCAATTTTTAGAGTTTTTGGTAAGGATTCTTTGAATGCACTTGCTGTGGTATTGAGTCATGAATTGGCTCATTATTACAGTGACCATACGTTTTGTTCTGATTATGCTTTTGCTGTAAAAGATCAAAGTAAATCTTTATCTGATGCTTTGAAAAGCTTGAGTACCCAAGAAAAAATCAGTAAGGAGACAGAGGCTGATCAAAAAGGTTTTTTTTATGCGGCGGCGGCTGGTTTTTCTCCTTTTGGGGTTCAGTCCCAGGTTTTGGATGAAATTTATTCAGCTTATGGAATGAGTGATACCAATTCTAATTATCCATCTAAACAAGAGCGAATAAGCATTGCCATTACGGCAGAGGATAAGGCAAAAAGTCTTTATTCGACTTTTCAGACAGGATTAAAGTGGATGGATGAAAAGAACTACGCAAAGGCAATAGAAGCCTTTGAAGAAGCGAACGGCTACATCCCATTTCGTGAAAATTACAACAATATGGGCGTAGCTAGAGCGCGTATGGCACTGGATCTAAAAGATCCTGATTACGCCGAAAAAGAGTTTCCTGACCGATTCTTATATCCTCTGGAAGTAGATAACCGAAGCAGGCTCAAGAAAGAGCTCGTTCGGGGAACTGATTACGATAAGGAAGAAAAGATAAATCAGTTGTTAACTACAGCAATGATTAATTTGGAGGAAGCAATCAGATTGGATCGAGGATATTTCCAATCTTACATTAATCTAGCCTGTGTATTTGACCTTTTAGGTAATCAGGATATGGCAATTGGAACCATAAAGAAATTATCACTGGAAGAGCAGAAGACTAAGGAAGCACTTCAAATCCTTGCTATTGCCTATTATCATCAAGGAAGATTGCAAGAAGCAGAGGAAATCTGGGGTCAATTGGGTATAAAATGATTGATTTTTTGATAGTGAAAAACCATAGTAATAAAAACCTCTTTTTTAAGTATAAATGGCTTAGGGTTTATTTTATTTTTTTTCTATCACTTATAAGTATCACTGTTTCTTACTCGCAAAATAGCGAATCTGAAAGGGAAATCTCTGAAGCTATTGAAAATGCAAAAAATGGTAAATGTGAACAAGCTATTTCTATTTTAAAAAAATATTCTAATAAAAAAGAATTTGATGAATTAAGGCTATTTGAAATAAATTTTTATCTTAATCTTTGTCATTTGAAAAAAGGAGATGGGGTTTCCTATTTAGGCTTGATTAATAATGATGTAGATAATTATATAAAAAAAAATAATATATCTAGAGCCTACCAATTAAAGAGTGCAGTTGAAATAGACTTGATATTAGACGCTGGTAAAATTAATAAAGAGAACAAAAACTTTAATAAATCCATAATTTATTTATCACTTTTGAAGGATATTTATGAGGAAAATGAATATATTAATCCTACATATCTTGATGTTTTATTTTTGTTGTTAGATTTATTTCTTGAATTATCAGAATTTGAATCTGCTGCCTTTATTGGTGAATTAGCTTTGAATACAAACAAAATTATTAATGGTGAAATCAATGAATTTAATTTAAATATTTTGCAGGGCATTGAATTGGCATATAATAAAAGTTTCAAATTTTTTAAATCATTGGAGTATCAAGAAAAAATAACAGATTTTAAAAAAAATAAGTTTGGAATAAAAAGTTCTGAATATTTGTATAGTCTGATATCCTTATCGAATGCTTACACTCAAATCGGTGATTTTGAAAAGGCATTAGAGTTTAATTTATTTATATTTGAATCAATTAGGGATCATTATGGTGAGTCAGACCCTTATTATTTAACAAGTTTATCCAATCTTTCAGTTTCATATTTTTTGGTTGGAAACTATACAAAAGCATTAGAACTAAATCTGGAGACGGTAGAAAAAAAATTCTTAATCTTAGGTGATAGAAATCCCGATTATCTTAAATCTCTAGAGGATTTAGGAAATGTTTATTCAAATCTTGGAGATGATCCCAGGGCATTAGAAATTCATCTGAAAGTAGTAGAAATTAAAAATGAGGTTTTTGGGGAAAATCATCAAGATTATCTCTCGAGTCTTTTTAACCTTGCTTCAACTTATTCTAAGCTAGGTAAATATGAAATAAGTCTAGATATTAATAAAAATGTTTTTAATTCACTTAAGGATTCATTGGGTGAACAGCATCCTTTTTTATTAGCAGTTCTCAATAATCTAGCTTATAATTATTCAAAATTAGGATTTTTCGATAAATCTTTAGAATTGAATGAGCAGATCTTAAAAATTAGAAAAGAGCTTTATGGAGAGTATCATCCAGATTATATTACGAGCCTAGCAAATTTATCTTTGGATTTTTTTAATTTGAAACAATCCCAAAATTCATTGAGGATTTCTAATAAGGTTAAAGATTTGAGCAAAGAAGTTTTTGGGCAATATCATCCCAAATATTTATTAAGCCTTGGCAATCTTGCAGGTTCAGAATTTGATAATTTAGAATTTGAATTTGCAATTAATCATTATTTAGAAATGCTTTCTAAAAGTAAAGAAAAAACTATTATGTTTTTTCATACCATGAATGAACAGCAAAGAGAAGTTTTTTGGAAGCAAAATCAATTCAGTGGATCCTTTGATTTTTTCCCCATGTTTCTTCAAAGCGCACAACAATTTGATTCAGAGAGAGTCGGAAATGCCTATGATTTTTCATTATTCACAAAAGGTTTGCTACTTAATACAACTCTTGATTTCAACAGGTTATTTGAAGAAAATGGTACTTCTGAAGCTATTGAAAAATACGAAGATTTTAAACGGCTTAAACTTCAAATCCAACGCATCAATGACAAGCCTCTCGCCGGGAGGAATCTTAATGTTGATTCCTTGGAATCCTTGGCTTTAGTGCTAGAAACTGATTTGGTTAAATTGTCCAAGGAATACGGTGATTACACTCGAAACCTTAAAATCACTTGGGAGGAAGTCCAATCTAATTTAGGAGAAAAAGATGTGGCTATTGAGTTTTTGGAGTATCCAACTCTGACAGATACAGTTAAATATGCTGCTCTTGTTTTGCGCAGAGGATGGGAAAACCCAAAATTCGTTCCCTTATTCCGAAAAGACCAGATTGATGGGATTTTTAAACAGGGTCCCAACCAGATTTACTCCTATGATAGTATCGGAAAAGAATTAAAAAAGTTGGTATGGGATCCTTTGGAAGAGCTTATAGCTCTAGGGGATAAGGTTCATTTTTCTGCAGCAGGTATTTTTCATCAGCTAGCAATCGAGAACCTTTCTTATGATGAGTCGACTACACTAGGAGACCGTTATCAAATGTATAGGCTATCTTCAACCAAAGAATTGGCTTTTAATAAGCCTAAATCAAAAAATCAAAATGTTGCGCTCTACGGAGGCATCAAGTATGATTTGTGTCTTGAACAGATGATTGCAAGCAGTGAGAAATATGAGCGTAAAGATTCTTTTCTAGCGGTTCGAGGAATCCAACAAGATTCTTTAAACAGGAAAGGTAAAGAGTATCTTCCTGGAACATTAGCCGAAGTAAATGAAATTGGTAAAATCTTAAAGGAAAAGCAGTATCAGGTCACTGAATTTATCGGAGAATCTGGAAGTGAGGAATCTCTCAAAGATTTGTCAGGGAAAAGAACCGGAATTATCCATATTGCAACACACGGATTTTTCCTGCCAGTAGAGCAAAGTAAACGCAATCCCTTTATTCAAAAGAGGTTTGATGACCGTAATGATAAAGCAGGAAATATTAACCCAATGCTTCGTTCGGGATTATTGCTTGCAGGAGGAAATAGAGCTTGGCAAGGGGATAGTATACCTGATATGATTGAAGATGGAGTGTTGACAGCTAAAGAAATCAGCAACTTGGACTTAAGAGAAACAGATCTTGTAGTCCTATCTGCCTGTGAAACCGGCCTTGGAGATGTATCTAGTGAGGGAGTATTTGGCCTGCAAAGGGCCTTCAAACAAGCTGGTGTTCAAACCATCATCATGAGCCTTTGGAACGTCAAAGATGAAGCCACTAAGTACTTGATGACTAACTTCTATTCCTATTTGACGCAAGGAGCCAGCAAAAGGGAAGCCTTTATCCAAGCCAGAAATAAGTGTAGAGAAATGTACCAAGATCCAGAATCCTGGGCAGCTTTTATTATGTTGGATTGATTTAGATTTTTTAAAATATGACAATAATTCTTGTAGGTGTAAAGGTCTCAAAATATTAAACAATGGGTATTTTTAATAGATTTCTATTGATTAACAGATCTAAAGGCTTTGCCTTATTTTTTTTAGGTTTCTTTATTTTTTCCACATGCTTCTCGCAAGAAGCTAAAGTAAATGTTGAAATAAGGAGTGCAATTGAGAATGTGAAAATCGGGAATTACGAGAAGGCCATTCCTATATTTAAGAAAAATCTAAATTCAAAAAAGCTTGATGAATTTACGAAATTAGAAATTCAAATATTTTTAGGTTTTTGTAATTTAGTTGCAAAAAAAGGTAAAGTAAACGTCGATTATTTAAACTTAACAACTACAGATTATTTTGAAAAACAAGAAAAATTTAGCAGGGACAGTTTGTCAAATAGAAAAGAAGCAGAAGTATATTATTTTTTAGCTCAGATAAATATATTGTCAAGTCGATTTAATGAATCAGCTTTTCTCCTATTAAATGTAAAAGATTATTATGAAAAGGAGGATTTGTTACCAGATGAAATTTATTCCCAAATTTTGTATCAATTAGGATGGGGTTATTATAATTTAGGTCAGTATAATTTAGTAATCGATTATTGTGGTGAGTCTCTAGAAATACACAACAGAATAAGCGAAGAATTGCAGGAGATTTCATTAAGAAATCTTTATTTAATATATGATTCTTACCAAAAGTTAAATGACACTAAAAATTCAATTTTTTATTTAGAAAAATGGGTAAAAATAGGAAGGGATTTATTAGGGGTAGAAAATAAAATTTATTTAACACAATTATCAACTCTTCAGAATTTATATAGAGAAAATGGAAACTACAAAAAAGCAAAAGAAATTAGCTTAGAATTAGTTGAAAAAGGATTGAATGTTTGGGGAGAAAGATCAATTGAATATTTTAAATATTTAAATAATTTAGCTTTATCATATTCAGATTTGGCAGCCTACAAGGATGCATCCATTATTTATGAAGTACTTTCTAAGTTAAGTGTCGAAATTTTAACAGAAAATCATCCCGATTACATAATATTATTGAGTAATATTTCATCTAATTATGGTGAATTGGGTGAATTCAAGAAAGCTTTTGATGTTAATGAAAGGGCATTGAATTTAGGAATAAAATATTTAGGTGAATTGAATCCCACATATTTAATGAGTTTGGGTAATCAAGCTTACAATTATTCTCAATTAGGTGAATATAAATTATCAGCTGAACTTGAAAAAAAAGTTGTGTCCTTAAAAAAAGAAGCCTTAGGGGAGAGTGACCCTTCTTATTTGATGAGCTTAAATAATTTAGCCTCAACCTATAGTGATTTAGGGGATTATAAATCTGCAATTGAAACTATAGAAAAGGTTATTGAATTAAGAAAAATAGTCTTGGGAGAAGAACATCCTGATTATTTAATGAGTTTGGGAAATCAGGCTGTTTTATATGCCGAATTAGGTGAATATGAATTAGCAAAAGAAATTAATCAAAAGATCTTAATTCTTACTAAGGAGTTATTAGGTGAGCTTCATCCAAATTACCTTTTAGTTTTAAGTAATCAAGCACGTAATTTTTCAGATTTAGGAGATTTCAAATCTGCATTAGATCTTGATTTAAAAATTTTAAATTCTAAGAAGATATTATTTGGTGAGAAACACTATGAATATTTAGCAAGCTTAATTAACCTAGCGGCTGATTATGCTGATTTGGGAGATTACAAAACTGCTATAAAATATAATCAACAGGCGTTAGATGTTAGGGAAGTAACACTAGGTAATCTTCATCCTGATTACTTATATCCTTTAAGCAATCAAGCGAGGTACTATTCAGATTTAGGGGATTATAAATCTGCAATTGAGTTGGATTTAATGATTTTAAATCAAAGAACAGTGAGCTTGGGCGAAAATCATCCTGATTATTTGCGTAGTTTAAGTAATCTGGCATCCGATTATGCTGATTTTGGTGATTATGAAACTGCAATTAGTTTAAATCAAAAAAGTTTAAATATTAAAAAAGTAATCCTTGGAGAGAATCATCCAGATTATATAATTAGTGTTAGTAATCATTCATTTTATTTTGCAAAATTAAAAGATTACTCAACTGCATTAAAACTTGCTAATGAGGTTTTTACATTCAGGAAATCTTTCTTTGGCGAAAAACATCCTGACTATTTAAAAGCTTTATCAAATATTTCGTATATCGAGTATTTAAGTAAAAATTATTTTCGAGCTTACAATCATTATAATGAATATTTAATAAATCTTCAAGAAAGACTACTGGGGTATTTTGTGCTTTTGGGAGAAGAACTTCGAAAAAATTTTTGGGAGCAGGAACAATATAATATTAGCCTTTATTATTTATTTTTAGAAAAAGTATATGATTATCAACCAAAAGAAATAATAAAAGGATTTGATATTTCACTTTTTTCCAAAGGAATACTTCTAAATACAAGTCGTGATTTTGAAAGTTTACTTACTGAAAAAGGAACCACTGAATCTACTAATAAATTCAATGATTTAAAACTTCTTAAACTTCAGATTCAGCGTCTTTATGAAAAGCCAATTGCAGAGAGGTATCTTGATGTTGACTCGTTGGAAAATGCTGCTCGTGAAATAGAATCTGATTTGATTAAGGAGTCAAAGGAGTATGGTGACTACACAAAGAATCTTAAAATCACTTGGAAAGATGTGCAATCCTACTTGGGTGATAGAGATGTTGCTATTGAGTTTATAGAATATCCTACTATTGCAGATGATACTGTTAAATATGCTGCTCTTGTTTTACGCAAGGGATGGGAAAACCCCAAATTCGTTCCCCTATTCAGAAAGGACCAGATTTTTAAGATTTTTAAACAGGGTCCCAACCAGATTTACTCTAATGGTATAACAGGCAAAGAAATAAAGAAATTAGTTTGGGATCCTTTGGAAGAGTTTATAGCTCCAGGGGAGAAGGTACATTTTTCTGCAGCAGGTATTCTTCATCAGCTAGCAATTGAGAATCTTTCTTATGATGAATCGTCCACACTTGGAGACCGTTACCAAATGTACAGGCTGTCTTCTACCAAAGAACTTGCTTTGCAAAAACCTCAGTCAAAAAATCAAAACGTGACGCTTTATGGCGGAATCAAGTATGATCTGAGCCTTGATGAGATGATTGCAGGAAGTGAAAAATATGAGCGTAAAGATTCTTTTTTAGCGCTTCGTGGAATCGATCAAGATTCTTTAGCTAGGAAAGGGTGGCAGTTCCTTCCCGGTACTTTAGCGGAAGCCAATGAAGTCGGTGAAATCTTGAAAGAAAATCAGTATCAGGTCACTGAATTTATCGGAGAATCTGGAAGTGAGGAATCTCTCAAGGATTTGTCAGGGAAGAGAATAGGAATTATCCATATTGCAACGCATGGATTTTTTCTTCCGGTAGAGCAAAGTAAACGCAATCCCTTTATTCAAATGAGGTTTGATGACCGAAATGCTAATGCAGGATATGTTGACCCGATGCTTCGTTCGGGATTACTTCTCGCTGGAGGAAATAGAGCTTGGCAAGGAGATAGTATTCCTGATACCATTGAAGACGGGGTCTTGACTGCTAAAGAAATCAGCAACCTAGATCTAAGAGGTACAGATATGGTAGTCCTATCTGCCTGTGAAACTGGTCTAGGGGATGTGTCCAGCGAAGGAGTATTTGGTCTACAAAGAGCATTTAAACAAGCTGGTGCGCAGACTATCATTATGAGTCTTTGGAATGTAAAGGACGAAGCTACTCAATACCTGATGACCAATTTCTATTCTTACCTGACCAAAGGAGTCAGCAAAAGAGACGCCTTTATCCAAGCCAGAAATAAGTGTAGAGAGAAATATCAAGATCCAGCGTCCTGGGCAGCATTTATCATGCTGGATTAATTGAGTATTCTTAAATTTTTAGGATCAATGGAGATAAATGCTCCCTTTTCACCTTTTTACCAAAAAATGCAGACTGTTTTTGATCTAATTACCCAAAATGATTTTTTCTCAATTTGAAAACAAAAGTGTTTAACGGCTTAAAATTTTTCTTGACTCAATCGAATTAAATTTTTTTAACACACTGTAAACCAGAGTTTTAAATTTTTAATTCAAAAATCAATCATTTTTTTCGAATAGAACCGGTTACCTCCGGCCGCTCCTTCTATTAATTCCTGAAAGCTGCTTGATAAAAGCTCTTTCGGCAAAGATCCAAATCAAATCACCCAACAATCAAAATTTTAAAATCATGAAAATAGTAATCGGTTACGGCCTCATTTTACTTGGTATAGTTTCCTTCTTCCGTATAGAAGGCTTTGGAAGAAATTTTTACGAATCAATAGGGATTTTAATAGGGTTGGCACTCTTTGTTGTTCCAGGAATTTTACTGGTTCGAAGTGGTATGAATAAAACAGAGGATAAAAGATAGAATGACCTGCCTGATGAAAACTTCGATTCTATTTATTATGTCCTTCTTAAGCATTAGCAATCTCACAGGACAAACAGTTTTTAAAAGTGCAATGTATGGCTATTCTTTTACCGTTCCGGATGGATGGCGGGTCAAAGAAGAGATTTATTTGCCAGGTACTGATGCCAAGATTGTAGATGATAAAGGAAACTCCTTTATCGTGACAGTAAGGCCTCTACCAGCTGAGTATAAAACTGTCTCAGCCAAAAGCCTTCTCGAAAAATCATCCAATGCGGAATTGGTTGAACTGTGGGCAGCCTCTTACGATAATGCTTACGTGCTCAAACGAGGATCTACTTTCATCGCTGACAAAGAGTTTTACTATGTCCATATAAGCTTTCCTTTTGAAGGAGGTTTGAGGCTAATCCACAAAATGTTTATGCACAACTGGAAAGGAAATACAGTCTCTATTGACTGTGCTTCTATTAGTTCAATGACCACTGAAACCTCAGTTTACTTTGAAATGATGCTTAAAACATTGCGATTTTCATAATCGAAATCCTCCAACTTGAAATTAGTTGAAAAAAAAATCATTTTCTCCGGTTACCTCTACCTCGAAATTCTATAAATGAGTGTAAGACAAATTTGAAACACCACCACAACCTTTATTCCAAACCAATGACAGAACAATTAGAGCATCAAAAATCCAAGTACCAAGGTTACTTGGAAAATCCAAAATGGAAACAACTAAGGCTTCAAATTTTGGAAAGAGATTACCATCGCTGTAGATGCTGCGGGGCACAAACACAACTTCAGGTCCATCATCGACAGTACCATAGAAACAAGAAAAATGGTGAATGGTACAAACCCTGGGAATACCATCCCTTCCTATTGATTACCGTTTGTGATCAATGCCACTATAAAGGTCATCAACAATTCTCCATTCCTACAAAAGAAATTTAATCATCAATTAATCTAACCACCAACAAAACAATGAACATTCTAAGTAAACTCTTCGGGAAAAAGGCGCAGACAACAGAGGTTTCTCCGACTTTAGAACAAATTGATCCATTTCAAATAATGGATAACCAAATTGATAAATCCTTATTTACTGAGGATAGACATCCAAATGAGCTTTTTCTAGACAATGAACCTGGATCAAGAAGAAAAACTAGGAGAAGTATCCTTGAAGACTTAAAGTCGAAGGACTATTATGCAATGGGAATGCGTGATGGATTCGAAGACCCCAACTTTGAAACCATGAATCAACTTGTGAAATTAATCTCCTGTGACTTTAAGGAAGTTTATACCCTTGCTATCCAGGAAATCGATGAACAACTTTTTAAGATTGAGCGAACCTTGATACCCCAATTTGAAGAAGAAATGCCTTTTGAGTATAGGGAGGTTCAACTTCAAAAAGAAAAGCTAGAAGAGCAAAAAAGAGATCTAAAGCTGCAATTTGATCTTGCTGCAGTAGGAGAAGGCTACATTGAAAAATCAGTTGAACAATACAAAGCTGGATTCAAAAAGGGATTCAGACAATGGACAAATGAAAATATATTATTTCAACCCTTTAACTCGCTTTAATCATGTTACTAAAATTTTTCTCCACACTATTTGGATACAACTACGAGGTAGTAAAAGGCCAATCTACAGTGAGTAAACAGAAGATAATTACCCTTGGAACGTTGATGCTAATTCCGGTTTCCCTCTGGACCATTTCAGGGTTTTATATTGGATATAATCTTTTGGGGGCAAGTTTGGTGTCCTCAATAATCGGAGGGTTGTTTGTTGGTCTACTCATTTTGATCATTGACAAGAGCTTCCTGGCCACACCCAAAGAAAGTGTTAGCCAGTGGCTCAAGGGTTTTAGAATTGTCTTTGCAGTAATTGCAACAATTTTAGGCTCGATTGCGCTAGACCTTATGTTTTTCAGTGGCGATTTAGAAGAATATCGAACAAAACTGTCAGCAGACATTCTGAGAGAAAAAACAGAAGAATATTTGAAAAACAACAACAACCAAATTACCGAACTAACTAATTCTATTTCTCAACAAAAAGAAATAGTAGAAGCTTCAAAAATTGATTGGAAAAAGGAAGTAGATGGATCTAGCGGTTCAGGCCATGTTGGCGTAGGAAAAATTGCCTTTATAAAGGAAAGAATATTTAGATCCGACTCAACCAAATTAGCTCAGATGGAAGCAAACCTGGATTTAACAAAAAAAAATCTAAATAAGGAAGCTGTTTTGTATGGTCAAAAAATGGCAGATAAGAATAGTAATGCTTTGCTTAGTAAAATAACGGATTTACATGATTTTATACTTAGCAGTGGCTTAAGTACGTTCTTTTATTCCTTGTTTTTCTTAGCAGTATTTTCTCTTGAAATATTCTTTCTAATCACAAAGTCTTCCACTGCAGACTCCTTATTTGAAAAAATGCTTTATGCAGAGGAAAAAGTCGGGGAACGTAGACTTCAAACCATGATGTCACAAAGAGAAGAAATACTTCGACAGAATGGGCTTTTAGGATCCAGAGCTGATAGAATCCGTCACATTGCATCCAATAACGAATCTTTTCAAATTGTTTAATTCTCTTTTCTAATCATTAACAACTTTAAAAACCAAAACCCATGAACAACACTATAAATTCCGCATCTGCTGACGCTATCCAGCCAAAGAAAAAGACCACCTATTACCATCTAGTTTTGGATAGAAGTGGAAGTATGTCCTCCTGCTGGAGAGAAGTGAGGCAAGTAATCGACAAACAACTGCTTGATTTGAAGCGCATTCAGGAAGAAAATAGCAGCTCAGAATTAATCTTTTCTTTTTGTGCCTTTGATAATACACTTCGATTTTCCCAGGATTTATTGCCTGTAAATCAAGCAAGAATGGATTGGGAATTGATTTTGCCCAATGCTTCAACTTCCCTCAACGATGCCATAGGGGAGAGTATCGCTTATGTCAAAAACAAGGTGGGGCCTGCCTTGAGCGAGGCGGATGCAGATGTTATCGTACTAATTCTTACGGACGGGTATGAAAACTCATCGAGGATCTACAGTTCTAAGGCGGTCAAAGAATTGATGGAGGCCTGTGAAGAAACGGGCAAGTGGAATTTCCTCTTCCTAGGAGCTGGTTTGGATGTGACCGAAGTGACCCAGGCCTATGACCGAGGTGACAAAAACGCCTACAGCTTTGCCAAGGATAGCCTAGCAATGTCCTTTAAAAAGGTGAATAGTGAGCTGGAGGACTATGTGAAGCAAAAGGGACAGAACCAGAAAAAAACGAGATTCTTCGACTTTTGATTTCTACTAATTTTTCCAAATCCAAAGGACTCTTTTCAGCCCGAAGAGTTCCTTTTTCCTTTCTTTAACTTTAGTAGACACACCTTACTCGTTGACTGAATTATTCCAATGGTATACGAAATTTCGCTACTTATCCTTTTCCTCTTTCTGGCGATAGTTCCTCATGTCTTGTGGATCCGGTGGATGATTCGAGCCTTTCGGAAGCGGCTAGTAGTAAGCCGAGTGATTGGGCCGCTGAGCTACCTGCTTTTTTTGATGCCCTGGTTTCTGGTCTTTCAAGGGAGTCAAAGGTCCTATGGGCGAGTGGCTTCAGCGATGCTATCCGAAGACACAATCTTTCTGGGGATGTTGCTTGGCGCTATTCTCCTTCCCATAGGTTACTTCTATGGGCGCTGGGTCTATGCCGCCTACCGGCAAAAAGCCCGAAAAATGCTGTATATCCGATTGAGTTTGCTCTTGCTGGCACCTGCTAGTGTGTGGTGCCTGAGCCTCAGTGCTGAGCTGACTCACCGAAGTGATATCAGTGACGGTCTAGGGGTGCAGCTTCCTTACTGGGGGACTAAACTGACGAAATACAGCGAAATTAAATCTGGCTTTCGAGGGGAAGGGGAGATCCTTGCTGACATTGAATTGGAACCTGATGCTTTAGAGGACTTGGCCCTGCAGATTAGGCAAACGGAATTTTATGACTCGAGCAAACATATACTATATGGGTCGGATGAAATGGCTTGGGCCAAGTCCGACACGTTATTTTACTGGAAGGTGAGGGATCACCTGGAAAAAAATAAGCGTACGGGTTTGTGGGTTTTCGATAAAGAAAGTAAGGTTTACGAGTTTTATGAACCGAACCTGAGCGATATTCCTACCGCTTCTATCCTGTTTAAGGAAAGTTATGTGCTATCTGCTGAGTTAAATCTAAAAACCAGGACGCTTAGCTATAAAAGATGGCAGTTTTGAAGATTCGGAGAGAGTAGGGGAGTAATGAAAAATTAATTTCGAGAAAGCTAATATTGTTTAAATAATGATTATGAGAAGTTTTTTAAGAATTCTGAGCTATATTAAGCTCGTTAAAGTATGAAAGTTTCTCCCTGAATTCACTGTTCATATCGTTGTTAAAGTAAGCAATCTTTATCCTTTTTTTATTACTTTCGAGAAGTTCAAATTCAGATACTTCTTTCCATTTAAACCTAACAGATTTTGCATGGGTATCTCTTTTAGGATTGCCGTCTGGATATAAAACTTTACCAGCTTTAAGAACTCTTTTTCCATAAACAGGAAATAATGCGCCATTTGGCATTGAAATAATTGAAATTGTAAGAATTTCTAGATTTAACTCCTCATATAAAATTGTGATAAAATATGTTAAACATATTTTCTTTGATTTATCAGGGAGTGTATAAAAAGTTGGCAAACATGCCTCATCGTAAATTTTTTCAACACCACTTACATCCAAGGTGCCATTATAACTATTTTGATTGTTACCCACAAATATATCATTTGTGTAATCCCCTAAATTCCTTGTTTGAACAGTTTTGAGATCAATATGGATAAATGCATCATCTACTTCAAAAAATAAATCTGCTCCTATAGGAGCAGAATTTGGTTGTCCAATTCCCTTGCCATTTAGCAAAGAATAAACTATCCTCTCAGCACCTGTTGCGAAATCTGAAATTCCTTTTCCTTCTTCATTTGGATTCCATTTTGAATACCAATCACTTTTTATTTTATATTTTGTTTTGAATCCATGAAGCAATTCATCTTCAGCAAATTTTAAAAAGTAAAAGTATTTATTCAAATATTTTTGCTCTAGTATTTCTATTTGCTTGAGTTGATCTAGTTGGTTTTTTGATAGGTTTTTCATATTCGTCCAATTCAATTTTAATTACTTCTGCAATTTTTTGAGCTAATAATACTGGCACTGCATTTCCTATTTGTTTATACATATTGCCTAGACTTCCTGTAAAAATAAAGTCATCTGGAAAAGTTTGAATAATTGCACATTCTCTCACTGACATTCTTCTTTCCCTATTTGGATGAATTTCAGGTCCAGTAGCAGTAATAGTATCGCTTGGTAATTCCCAATTGCTAATTCTTAATGACTGTTCAAATTTGATTTCTTTAAGCTCTAATTCAGTGACAGCTTCATCATAAGTATCATCAAATCCTAATATTTTCTTGAGTTCCCACCAATCACTTGGATTTGGAATACTACCAGAATTATTATCTTTTCTAAACCAATGTCCTGCCGTATGAGCATAGCCAAAGTGCTCATCTACCTTTTTTGTGGACCAGCCACTTTTATTTCTCCAATATTTTAAGTAGTCGCAAATTTCGTGCTGATTGACTTTTTGTTTTCTTCCCCAAAATTTCTCAGCTACATTTGTTCTAGCTACATGATTATATATAATCTTTCCATTTAAATCGAACGGTGAGTCTCTTGTACGAACCTTAGAAAGATGACCAACGACATCCTTTACAGGAATATATGGTTTTAAATGTGTATTGAACAAATCATTTACTATCCCATGTGTTTTTTGAGGAAAGGGATTTTTTAGTCCTAAATTGTTTCCAATTATCACAACTCTTTCCCTATTCTGAGGAACTCCATAATCTGAAGCTTTTAAAACTTTGTATGAAACATCATAACCTATTTTTTCGAAATCCGAAACAATCATATCAATTACTCTTCCTTTCTCCATAGACAATAATCCCTTAACATTTTCTGCTACAAAAAATTTTGGTTTTTTGTCCTTGATTATTCTAAGCATTTCTAAGTAAAGAAAATTTCTCTGGTCTCCCATGTTCCTTTTTGAATTTGCTATTGAGAATCCTTGACATGGAAATCCTCCTAATAAAACATCAAAATCATCGGGAATTTCTTTACTAGGAATTCGGGTGATATCTCCGCAAATTATATGATCACCCAAATTAGTTTTGTAGGTATTTACAGCATCCTGATCAAAATCATTAGCCCAAATGACTTCAAAGCCTGCTTGTGTAAAGCCTAAATCTAGACCTCCACAACCAGAAAATAGTCCTACTACTTTTAATTTTTTGTATGACATAAACTTCTAATTTTAAATAATATAAAAAAAATATAATTAAATAATTGAAAAATAACAATCCTTCTCAATTGGAAGTTGCTTCTCTTTTTTTACCGATGGCCTAATTTATTAAAAACATAGTGAAGTTCAATTTTGGATTTAGAATTTGACGTTAAATGTCATTTTTTTTAACTATTCTAATTAATTTGCCTAGTCTGACTGTAACATCTCAAATTGGGGAGTTGGCCATTTTTTTCTTATTCAGTACTATCATTATTTTTCTCTCCCCAATCCAGCCTTACCCTAAACTTGGGGTCTTGCTTTTGGATGTCTTCTTCGCTAGCCCAGGGACGGCGGTAGTAGGCTTGCTCCGCACAAGCGCGGTAGATGATCGCTCGGGTGTAGCCGAGTAGGGGTACCGGTAGATCCTCGTACTCGATCTCGAGGATAAGTTTGCCTTTTAGTAGAGCCATGAGATTCCTTAATTGAGTTTATAATGAGTTAGTTGACTGATAGGGAACTCTTCGTCAAAGGGCAGAATCAGTAGGTTTTTGGACTGGGTCACCAATCCAAAGGACCCGCTACTCGTGCCTAGGCTTAAACTTGCCCCAGTGAACTGCTGATCCGCATCAAACTGCAAGATCACGGCCGGAGCGATGCCGCCCAGATCCAGCTGGGTGTTCAGCTGCTCGTGGCTGAGTTGGATAAATAGCCCTTGAAAGGTGACTTCTTGGGCCTTTACTACCAGGCTGGTATCTCCAGTGCTCCAAGAGCTCACCTGAACTACTTGGGGCTGAGTGGAACGGAAGGAAAGGGTAATGGATACGAGGGGAAGGGAGTTGTTCTTAGACATGGTTTTAGTTTTTTGTTCGTTTGATAAAGGTGACTTCAATGATTGTTTCTTTCGGTGGACTGGTAGAAGGATTGGATTCGGATAACAAGTTTTTGAAACGAAGGCGTTTGCGCAGGTTTTCCATGAGTTCGCTGTAATTGAGTTGCTTGGGGTTTTTTGCCCCCTCTTTCTGATGATTTCCGGTGTGAGTTGACATAGGCTTAAAGAGTGGGTTGATCTATAAAATGTGGCACATTCATCCCGATGACATCGGAGCTGGCGCTGAGCAAGGTCCCTCCTCGGGGGATGGAGCTGCTTTTTATTTCCTCCTGGTCCTTGAAGTAGTAGGCCCGATCGGGGGATTCTACAATGCAACATTCGATTTTGCGGCCCTTGTTGTAAAACTCCGTTTTCTGCTTCCACATGCGGAAGTGTAAGACCAAGATGTCGTGCACTTCTGAATCGAGGTTGGCTCGGTATTCCGCAACCTGTGCAGCCGAGAGGTTGGGAATTTGAGTTCCAGGTCGGGGAGGTGCTCCTGCTTCGGGTGGGCTGAGCTGAATGGGAATCTGCATGTACACGCCATAGTGCATGCGGAGGATGAGGTAGGGGAATTGGCCATAGCCGGGAGGAAACTTGCGTACTTCTCCGAAGGAGGACGGTTTGGGGGTACTTGGGGTGTTGGACATGATAACGGGTGTTTAGGTGAAACGCGTTACCATCAAAAAAGGAAAGGGGGGTGCGGGGTACTAACAGTTTTGGTTTTGCACAAACCCTCATCGCTTTACCACCGTGGTGTTAGACTCGGTTGGTACCAGAATAGACTGGTTCTTGATGATGGGTCAAAGGTAAGTAGAGATTTGGTTGATTTGCAATAGTCCGCGCAAAGGAATTTTAAAAAAGGGGAGTTTTGACGGTTATTGTCGCGTTTTAGAAATCAGCCCGCGGAGGCGGATAGGTAGGCTTTGCAAGAAAAAAATAATAATGCGCGCAAAGACGCCAAGGCGCAAAGGCCTCCGGCAGTCTAACCGAGCGGACCACAATTTCTTTGCGCCTCTGCGTCTTTGCGCGATAAAAAAATTCGCCGCGGCGGACTAGCAAAGCAGGGAAGCGCAAAGGGTCCGCCGCGGCGGACAGGCAGGCGAGAGCGTTAGGGATTGATTTCCCGAATTTTTCCTCCTTCACTTATGACCACTTTTAGGCCTTGAGCACGCTTCTGCTCAATTAATTTCTGGGAAGAAATTTTGATTGCTCCTTTAACAGTTTCTTTCAGAATTTTTTTATCGGCATCATTCATTAGAAATCATTTTTAGTTGATTAAAACTTTGCGTGTTGTGAATAATGAATTCATGATCACCCTCTTTTTCCGCAATCAGGACTGAATTAATAGAAGAGTTATCATAAATGAACAGAAAATCAACCTGATTGCAATACAATTTAAACAGGTTTTTAATTCCAGCGGTGTATCTTCTTTCGATTACATCTTTGGGGATATCGTGCCCCCCTCCCGAACTCTAGTTTGAACTCGATTTATTGCCAGCTCTACTGAATCCAACCAAAAGAAAATCAAGGTAACGTAATACCCCTTCTCCTTCGCTTTCTCAATTGTTTTCACGAATGATTTGGTGGATAGGGTTGTTTCAAATGAGAAATCTTGACCTAAACTCATCAATTCTTCAATCCGCTTTAGCATTAATTTTCCAGCTTCTAGGGCTACTTTTTCTGGCTGAAAAGGAGAAAGTCCACGGGCTATTTCATCCGCATTGACAAACTCTTTGCATCGAAGGAGCTCCGGTAAAATATTGAAAGATGCGGTGGTTTTTCCTGCACCATTGCATCCTCCAATAATAAAAAGTCGCTTTTCATGCATAATTAAAGGTAGGTAAGAAAGAAGCGAGAAGCAAGAGATTAGATACCTATCCGCCGCGGCCTACCTACCTTAGGCAGGCGGACCGGGCAGGTAACAAAGGCCTTCGGAAGTCATACCGAGCGGACCAGAATTTCTTTGCGCCCACCGCGGCGGGCAAGCCTGCCTACCGCAGGCAGGTCTCTGCGACTTTGCGAGAAGAAAAAAAGAATCCGCCACGGCCTACCTACCGTAGGCAGGCGGACTAGCAAAGCAGGGAAGGCGCAAAGGTTGTTTGTCGCGGTGGATGTACTGCTTTTAATCAACCTTTTCTTTTTTTTCTTGTATTCGGGTTCTGCAGTACTTTTCTTTTCCCTTTCGCCTTTTTATCAGCAAGGTACTTTGAAATAGCACTTTCCTCTTCCTTGGTTAATTGGCCTTGACCTCCAATTATTTCTGGTTCCTTTTTTTGTTCCTTTCCCACAAATGAATTTACTGAATTTTCTTTGTGCAGACAAGGCAAATTCTCATGGAACGAGAAACATTTTGGGATAGAAGCTAACTGCTCCAGGCAGGGCGCAGGGCTTGGCGCCTGTCTGCCGGGTCGGATTGGTAGTTTTGTCGACAGGCAGGCAAAATTCAGGTTTTAATTCGAAATCCTACTTTGTACCTTGTACTTGGTACTTCGTACCTTATACACCTTTCAATTACTTCAATCCCTGATAGATCGTCCTGCGCATCTCGTTGCCAAAGTAAAAACCATAAGGGTTTGGGGTGCCGACAGAGCCGACCTGGGTCATAAACACAGCTACAAGCTTCTTTTTGGGGTTCACAAAAAAGTGCGTGGAGTTGGCGCCAGCCCAGAAATACTCCCCCTTGGCGAGGGACTCTCGCTGTGCCGCCTTTGGGTCTTGAACCACCGCAAACCCTAATCCAAAGCCATGCCCGGGTTCCAAGTTTAGCGTTTTCAGTTCATCCGTCACGATGCCGTTGCCTAGTCTTTCGAAGGTATCCTTACCATCCAAACGCTCCACACCTTGGCTATGGTCTTGAGTCATCAGGGCAACGGTCTCAGGTTTGAGGATCTGCTTGCCATTCCAGCTGCCTTGATTTAGGAGCATCTCCCCAAAGCGTAGGTAATCTGCCGTGGAAGTGAAAAGCGCATTTACACCCGCAAAGAGCGTGTTGCCTGTTGCATTAGGCTGTCCCATCATGGTGCGCTTCAGCGTGCTGTCTGCACCAAAAGCATAGACAGTTTGGATGCGCTTCTGCTGCGCCTCGTCCAGGTTGTAGCCGCTATTTTTCATTTCCAAGGGAGTGAAAATGTGTTCCTGTAAGTAGACATCGAGTGTTTTGCCGGAAAGCACCTCTACCAGTCTGCCCACCACATCGGGGGAGAAGGAGTAGTTCCACTTGCTGCCAGGATTAAATGCCAGGGGCATTTTGGCAAGGGCGGAAGTGCGTTGCTCTAAGGTCTTCAGTTTGCCATTTAGGATAATGCCGTTCCACAGTTCCTTATCGAAGGCAATAGGAGCAATGCCGTGGCTCATGCCTGAGGTATGGCTGAGCACTTGGCGAATGGTTATGGGAGAGGGAGCAGCATGGGTGCCAGAGGAGGAGCCGATGGTCGGGTCATTGACTACCTGCATCGCCGCAAACTCTGGGAGGTACTTGGAGATGGGGTCGTCCAATTGGAATCTACCCTGATCGTAGAGAGTCATTAAGGCCACCGAAACGATGGGCTTGGTCATGGACTGGATAAAGAAGAGTTCGTCCCCTTGCATGGCAGCTGCAGCTTCCTTGTCTCGTAAGCCGTAGAACTGATCATATACTACTTTTCCGTCCTGGTACACCATGCCGTGTACACCGATGAGGCGGCCTTCAGCTATTTCTTTGGTCAAATACTGATCAAATTCCGCGAAGGAACTGTTGGTTGACTTTTGTTGCGCTTGGCTGCCGCCAAAAAAGACTAGGCTAAGGGTAAGTAGAATGAAAATCTTCTTCATGGTTGGAGGTGCTAGTTTTTGGGTGATTGCTTTCGAGAGAAATTTAATAAAAAGGATTGGATGTTGATTTGTTTTTGGAAATTCTTTAACAAATACAAAGTACTGCGGGAGGACTGGAACTTCTCCTAAGTCCTCTTGTAGTTAGAATTCAGGGTGAAACCTGTAATTTTGAACTTCGAAATGAAAAAATTACACTTCCCAGGATTAAATGGACTTCGGTTTATTGCTGCCCTCCTGGTGATCATTGACCATACGGAGCTATTTAAAAGTTACTTGGGGATGCCTACCCTTTGGGCCAATAGCTATTCTGCCTATTTGGGAGCATTTGGGGTAAGTATTTTCTTCGTATTGAGTGGGTTTCTGATCACCTACCTGCTCCTCGTGGAGCAGAAAGAAGGTCCGATCCAGATCAAGCACTTTTACATCCGTCGGATCTTGCGGATCTGGCCGCTGTATTACTTGTTGGTCCTTCTTGGCTTTTTTGTGGTCCCACACCTAGACTTCCTTCAGGTTCCCCACTATTCTACTGAGATGGGCCAATCCCTGGAAAGACTGCTCTTATTTACTGGTTTAGCTGCCAATGTGGCCTTTGTCTATTTCCCAACAGTTGCCTTCGCCAATATCCTCTGGTCTGTGGCCGTGGAAGAGCAGTTCTACCTCTTTTGGCCACATGTGATCAAGATCAAACAAAAGTTATTCTGGATCATGCTTCTCCTGCTTGTAGGGTACCTGGGGCTTAAGTTTTATGCAGGCAATCTGGATCGACAGGTTGAGTTATTGGTGATCCGAACCCGCTTTTCTGCCATGATTATAGGAGGAATTGGGGCCTACCTCGTCTTTACGAAGCATGCTGTAATCCGCTATGTCTATGCCCGAATGACACAGGTACTCCTCTTGCTTGTGTTTGGGCTGTTGCTTTTCGATCGGGTGGACTTCAAGTCTTTGGAACTGTTTCAGGACGAGTTTTTGTCCCTAGTTGTGTGTGGACTGATCCTGAATATCGCCAGCAACCCGAATTCCATCCTCAAGCTGGAGCATTCCGTTCTGAACTATTTTGGTAAAATCTCCTACGGGCTCTACGTTTACCATTTGTTTGCGGTGGTGATTGTATTGAAATTTTTGCCCTCCGTACTTTCCCTTAAGGACTGGTCCCCATGGATTTCTTATCCCGTAAGCTTTGGATTGATTTTACTCCTGACCACGGGCATTAGCCATCTTTCCTACAAATACATTGAAAGCTATTTTTTGCGAAAAAAGGTAAAGTTTTCGACGGTAATGAGTGGGGATTTGGTAAAGGAAAAAGAAAAAAAAGAATCCGCCGCGGCGGATTAGGTAGGCGCGCAAAGCCGCGAAGGCGCAAAGAGTCCGCCGCGGCGGACGGGACAGGTAGCCAAGACGCCAAGGGTCCGCCGTGGTGGATAGGCAGGCCTTTTCTACTTTTTAAGTTTACTCCTCTAAATTTTTGAAGTGCCGGTTCGGCGACTCCCTCCCGATCCGCCGCGGCGGACGGGACAGGCTCTTGCCAAGGGGGTATGCCTGTCCCGCAGAATTGGGGGAGGTGGATTTTTTTATGGACCACAATTTCTTTGCGGCTCTGCGTCCTGCCCGCTGCGGTGGGTCTTTGCGCGATAAAAAAAGAAAAAATCCGCCGCGGCGGATTAGATTTTTATAACAACATAGGCATAAAGGTTGGACCACAATTTCTTTGCGCTTTTGCGCGAATAAAAAAAGAATAAGGCGCGCAAAGCCGCCAAGACGCAAAGCAAGTCCGCCGCGGCGGACAGGGCTCAGCGAGGTGAATTAGATTTTTATAAACTCATAAGCACCTAGGTTTTTGTATTGTGCCTATATGGTTATTAGTATATCGAATAGGGTGTTTAACGATGAAATATATTTTTTTAGATTGTTTTATCAAAAACGTTACTTTAAAAAAAATAAAAGATTAACTTTTAGGCGATTAACAAAAATTCTTTGGTAGTCATTTAAGACGAATGCTTTCAAGATGGGCGAATTTAAGGCTCCAGTAGAACAGAAAAATAAAACAGCCGCTCCGGTTCAAGAAGCTAAGGAAGCAAGTAGCCTTGGGGAGATGGAGTATGTTGATTCCAGAGCCAGTACTTTTCAACTAATTCAACTACAAGCCGCAGCAGACGACCAAGGAAAAGGAAGTCGAATCACACAACTTCAATCCAAATCTGCCCAATTCACCGGTTTCTCAAGAGTAGCTCAACTGCAAGCAAAGAGTTATTCCAAAGTTTCCGCTACTCAACCCTCCGTTGTACAACGGGAAGAAAATAAAACTGGCCTACCTGATGGCTTAAAGTCAGGCATGGAATCCATTTCGGGCATGTCTTTGAGCGATGTAAAGGTTCACCGTAACTCTGACAAGCCCGCTCAGCTCCAAGCACATGCCTATGCTCAAGGTACGGACATCCACTTGGGACCAGGTCAAGAAAAGCACCTCCCGCATGAGCTAGGACATGTGGTCCAGCAAAAAGAAGGCCGTGTCAAGCCTACCGTGCAGCTGAAAGATAAAGTCAATATCAATGACGACAGCGGCTTAGAAAAAGAAGCGGATGTTTTGGGAGCCAATGCCCAAAAGCCTAGGATGATTTCAGAAGTAAGTCATCAAACAGCTGTGACCCAGAAGATGGAGCTGGAAGGGGAAGAGCCGTTGCAAGGGAAGTTTATCCAAGGTAATGTGGTTCAGCTTCAACCTTTCGCGGATCTGCCTCCTGCAGAAAAAAGAACGGATCTTGATTCAACGAAAAGTAAAGTTAATTCAGCTAGTAAATTAACTGATATTGGAGTAGCAATTGAAAATTCAAAAATCGATACTAAAAAAGATGATGCGGTTCAAAGGCTGAAGAATACTGATACAGGAGTAGATCGGGCGAGAACGTATTTTGATGCTCAAGTCATGACGGCTGAAAAACAAGTTTTCATAGAGGATCGCTATCCTCTTGCACTTTCTGATCAGAAAACTTTTATTTCTAAAGGATTAGAAACAATTCTAACAGAAACAGATGATACTAAGCTTCAAGAAGCTGATTTTAACAAACTTCAATCTAGTGCAAATAGAGAGGGGGGAAATTCCGCAAAAATATTTAAACCTGAAGTAATTGATAGTAAGGGTATGCAAGATACTGCAAAAGTGGCAAGTAAAGGAGGGGGGCTATCAAAGGTTGTAGGAGTAGATTATTTTTGGGATAAATCTATGGACCCAGCTCTCCAGCAACTTTGGAAAATAGCAGGTGGTGCAGGAATTGAAGTAGCAAAAGAAAATTGGTTAGCCCAAACTGAAAGAGATCAAATACTTGCTATTAAACCAGACAATTTAGGCCCCGCGCCTGTAGCTGATTTTGATAAATTTAGTTCATTAGCTGCAGCATTTCCAAATTCTATTACCGGCTGTTGGGGGATTACGAATGAATATATACAATTCAAAAATATGGAGGAGGCAATTAAAGGACTGGGATTGGATAAAGCATGGTATCCAAAGGGTGCCTTTATTCTCACCATTCCACATACTGGATTAGATAAAGCAGTTCAAAATGCAGTAGATAATAAAGGTGCCCTGGGTAAGGCATCTGTATTCTCTAGTCTTATGTGGAAAGAATTTAATTATATGGAACAAATCCGTGAAACAAATAAAACAACATCGAAAACTACAAAAAATGATGGAGTTGATCACAAAGATGGTAATACCGAAGTAATGGCCATAAACTTACAAGCTTCTGACTTTTTTGCTCAAAAACCTAAATACTTAGCTATATAGTACTGTGGATACAATATTTCATTATGGCCAAGCTATTAATTCAGGTAATCTAGAATCAGTCTGCATTGATGCTGTAAATGGACACCCTAATGTACCTATGGCCTTATGGCCGATGGGAGGAGACAAATGGCTAATTGACCTTATAGATGCACTGAAAGGTCATAATTTAGAATCAAGGCTGAAGGAGGTAATGTTGTTAATTTACAATCGAGCTACCGCTAAAGACATGGAAGTGCTAGCATCTGTTGCCGAGTATCGACCGGTGATTATACAAGATGAACAGATTCTTAGTTTGCTTGAAAGGATACCTCAAATGTCTGATCAATCAAAAAGTTCCCTTTCTAGTGCACTTTGCATTGCTATGTTAGATAGAGGCCTGATTTATGATACCCGGATACGTTCTTTTGCCTCACAACCATGTACCCGTGACTCACTCGCAGCAGCTTATGTTTTGTTTGATCATTCCTGGACTTTAGCATCATTAGGAAGTTGGTTTAATGGGGATAGTGTTAAGGATAAAACACTATTGCTAAACATGTGTATGCGGTTAACTCTTGGTGAGTTGATTGAATTTGAAAAAGAAATAAAGGATTTGCCATTTCAATCCACAACCAAGAGGATTATTTTTGATTATTTCACTCATGTAACCACACTTAAAATTTTTACTGAACGAGGCTTGTCTATTCGCTGGAAGTGACTTATCATTTGAAAATAAGTTCAAGTAATGAGTGAAGTACTTACTTTTTTCATAGATTCAATAGTTAAATTACTTAATAGTCATCTACTATTTTTAAAACAAAAAAACCGACTTTTAAAAAAAGATGATTATGTCATCTATACATTTTAGGAGGGCTTTGGGTGTTTACTGATAGGTGCTATCTTTATAATTTTAGCAAACACCCTCTTTTTATATTTGATGGGGTAAGGCTTTTTATTTAAAAAATCTGATAGTTTTTTTTGGAAAAATTATTTTTTACTTTTTGATAGTCTACTTTCCGATACAAAACTTGCTGAAAATGTTAGCCAGCAAGTCGTCGGTAGTAACTTCTCCAGTGATCTCACCGAGGTAGTGCAGTGCACGGCGGATGTCCATCGCCAAAAAATCACTTGTTACTTGTCTATCAAGCCCTCCCAAGACTTCAAGCAAGGCGACCCTGGTCTGGGTCAAACTATCGTAGTGGCGCACATTGGTCACTAGCGTGTTGCCCGTTCGGAATTTGTTGGTGTTCACCAATTCCAAGATTCTTGCCTTCAATCCATCCAGGTTTTCCTTCTTGCCTGCTGAAATAAACAGTGCATCGGGATGGATGGCCTGCAAGCTGGCAATCAAATTTTCCTTCGCCTTATCGGTCTTGTTGGCCACCTTCAAAAAGGGGACACCCAAATTTTCAAGTTGGTTGATGTCTCGGTTGATCTCTACCAAGTCGGTATCACTCAAGTCAAACAAATACAGAATCAAGGCAGCAGTCCGCATCTTTTCCTGCGTGCGGCTCACTCCAATGGCTTCAATGGTATCGGTAGTCTCGCGAAGTCCTGCCGTATCGATAAATCGAAAGATCACGCCTCCCAAACTCAGTTCGTCTTCTATAAAATCCCGCGTCGTGCCTGCGATGTCGGACACAATCGCTTTCTCCTCGTTGAGCAGTGCATTGAGTAGGGTGGACTTGCCCGCATTAGGCTTACCTGCAATCACCGTGGGCACCCCATTCTTGATCACGTTCCCCAAATCAAAGCTGAGGATCAGTTCTTCCACCAAGCGTAGGATTCGGGCTACCAGTTGTCGCAATCCCTCACGGTTGGCAAACTCCACATCCTCCTCTGAAAAATCGAGTTCCAGCTCGATCATGGATGCAAAATGGATCAGCTGGGAACGGAGCTCCTGAATCTCCGAACTAAAGCCTCCACGCATCTGATGGAGTGCGGCCTGGTGGCTACTTTCGGAGTCGGAGTGGATTAGGTCGGCTACGGCCTCGGCCTGGGCGAGGTCAAACTGCCCATTCAAGAAGGCCCGCTGTGTAAATTCACCAGGACGTGCCAAACGCGCTCCCATGCGAACAAAGAGCTTGATCACCTGCTGCACGATGTAGGAGGAACCGTGCGTGGAGATCTCGACTACATTCTCTTTGGTAAAGGAGCTTGGTGCCACAAAAAGCGACACCAGCACCTCGTCGAGAATCTTCTCCCCATCGCGAATTGTGCCGAAGTGGATGGTATGAGAAGCTTGTTCTTCCAGGTTTTTTCCAAAAAAGACTTCGTTGCAGATGCGGATGGCATCTTTGCCCGATAGGCGAATCACGGCAATGGCTCCCACACCCTGGGGAGTAGCTAGGGCGATGATGGTGTCTTGACGCTCAGAAAGGGTAAATGCCATTACTTTTTAGGAAAGGCTTTTTGAATCAATTCGGCTAGGCCGGCCAAAAATTCGGCCGGTTCCCGGTAACCTGGAAGCTGTGCGATATTCTGCAGCCCTGGCTCGATCACCACAAAATTAGGGTAGGAGTTGACCCGCATGGATGCGGCCATCTCTGCTTCGGTAAAGGTCCTGCCCATAAAGGGAAACTTTCGCTTGGTATCTTCTGCATTCAGCTTTACGGCGTAAAAGTTCTCTTGGAAATGAGCAATCACTTTGGGATCGGTAAAGGTATCCTTGTCCATCTTTTTGCACCAGCCACACCAGTCCGTGTACACGTCCACTAGGATCATCTTGGGATTTTTTTCATTGGCAGCGATGGCCTCCTGAAACTTCATCCATTGGATTTGCTCCTGTGCCTGAACAGTACCCTGAAGCACCAAATTAAGGGCAAGAAAGAAAAGAAGGATTCGGGTTTGCTTCATGGTTTTCAGATTTCAGGATAGTAACGCTTCTGGGCTAGTTGAAGTTCCACGCATGATCTGAGGCCATTTTCCCTTAATCAAGGCACTGCCAAAGAAGAAGGCGCCAGCTACGGCTACCATCATTCCTGCGATGGAACTGTCTATCCAGAAGGCAAGATAATACCCCAAAATGGCAATTAAAATTCCTAGGGCCGCAGTGAGCCGAAGTAGCGGAATTAGGCTCTTGGTCCAAAGGTAGGCAGTGGATGGAGGTACCACCAGTAAAGCGACCACCAAAATGGCTCCTACAGACTCAAAGCTACTCACGGTCGTATAGGATACCATGCTCATCAAGGCCAGGTTGACGCCCTTGGCAGGGATGCCGATGGAGGAACTAAAGTTTTCATCGAAGCTAGTGAGGCTCAACTCCTTAAATAACAAATAAATAAATCCAGTTACAAGAAAGAAATTGAGTCCTGCCAACCAGGTGATTCGCGGGCCGAGATTCAGTCCGCTCTTGGTGATCCAGAGGTCGATGGGTAGGTAGGCGATCTCTCCGTACAACACGCATTCCTGATCCAGATCCACCTTGTAGGCAAAGAGATTGATCAGGATGATGCCGATCGCAAAGAGGAGCGTAAAGGTGATGCCAATGGAGGCATCGAGCTGCACTTTGGCCTTTTTGCGCAGCGCATCGATCATCAGTGTGGAGAGAATGCCCAATAAACCGGCACCCAAGATTACTTCCAAACTCCGTTGACTGCCAGATACGAAAAAGCCGATTACAATGCCGGGCAAAACCGCATGGGAGATCGCGTCACCCGTCATGGACATTTTGCGCAGCAGGAGAAATACACCAAGAAAGCCGCAAGAAATGGCAATAAGGGATCCGGTCAGGATAATAAGGAGGGCATTGGTATCAACGGTCATGGGATTCTCGGGGGATGGTAACTTGGTGAGGATCGAGGGTAGGATAGTTTAAGCGCTGCTCGAGAAGTGCTTCCAACTCAGGAGTCAAGAGGTGCTCCATCTGCTCGGCAGACTCGTGCACGTGGTCTGGAGCAATGTGGAGAAATTCGTTGAGGTAGAGTTCCCAAAGGCGGTGCAAGCGCACAATCCGCATGGAATCGGATACGCCCTTGGGAGTCAAGGAAATCCCCTCTTGAGTTTGAGCTACAAAACCCTGACGGAGCAGCAGGGCCAAGGACTGTTGAATATCGCTTCGGTGAAAAGGGTAGAGCGCATGAATATCGTCCAAGGTCAAACATTCCTGATTGGCCTCTTTGGCCTTGTAAAGTGCTTTCATCAGGTGATCTCGGTGCATCTGCTTTACGTAGCGTCTGCGGGAAAATAGCCGAGGAAGAAGCCCGCTTTTGGGAGCGATAAGAAAGGAAAGTAAGGCGATCAAGGAAAGAAAGACCACCACCCAAGGCCCAGTAGGCATCTGTGGGATCACAAAGGAGATGTAAGTACCGAGAATTCCTGAAATCACTGAAAATAGACCGGCAAGAATCAATAAGGTGGAGAGTCGGTTGGTCCAGAACCGTGCTGCCGCTGCTGGGGTGATGAGAAGCGCTGCCATAAGGACTACCCCGATGGCTTGAATGCCGATCACAACGGCTAGGATCATCAGCACATTGAACACAAATCGGATTCTTTGGATGGGAAAACCGATGGCTCTCCCAAAGTTTGGATCAAAGACCATCAATCGAAACTCTTTCAAAAATAGACTGAGTACCAGAATAATGGTCAAGGACAAACCCCCATACAGGAGCAGGTCGGTTTCTGCAATGCCGATGGCATTGCCAAAAATAAAGGAATTGAGTCCAGCGATCTCGGGATTGCCTGATTTTTGAAGTACGGTCAAAAAGACAATGCCAATCCCAAAGAAGATGGACAGGATGCTTGCAATGATGCTGTCTTCGCTGAGTTTGGTATTTTTCTTGAGCCAGGAACTTAAAAAAGTTGCCAGCGCTCCAGAAAGGAAGGCTCCGGCGACGATGTAGCGGGGATCTTTTTCCCCTGCTAGCGCAAAGCCCAAGCAGATGCCTGGAAGCACCGCATGGGAGATCGCATCACCAAGCAGCGCTTTCTTGTCCAAAAAGGAGAAGGTACCCACATAGGCTGAGCCAATCCCCAGGAGGGTGATGCCGAGGACCACCCAGGTGATGGAGGGGTCTTGAAAGGTGAAGAAGTACAAAAAGTCTTCCATATCAGCGTTTGAGCGGGTTAAAGTCTTGCTTTCGGATCAAGTCAGTCACTTGCGTAAGCAGGTTGAGCTTGCCTCCGTAGGTTTTGCGAAGCAGCTCCTCTGTCATCACCTGTTCCTTGGGTCCAGAGGCTACCAGGTGCAGGTTGAGCATGATCACCCAATCAAAGAAGTTCATGGCAGAGTGGATGTCGTGGTGCACCACCAATACGGTCTTGCCTGCAGCGGCCATCTCTTGTAAAAGCTGAAAAATGGCCGTTTCGGTGGCCATATCCACGCCAGCAAAAGGTTCGTCCATCAAATACAAATCTGCTTGCTGGGCAAGCGCTCGGGCGATAAATACCCGTTGCTGCTGCCCACCGGAGAGCTCGGCGATTTGTCTGGAAGCAAAGGCCGTCATGCCCACTTGTTCCAGCGCTGCCTGAGCGATTTGGATTTCTTTTTTCCCTGGCCTGCGGAAAAGCCCCAGCTTCCCATAGGTACCCATGACGACCACATCTAGGACGGAAGCTGGAAAGTTCCAGTCCACCGACTCCCGCTGGGGCACGTAGCTGATGCGGCTTCGCACCTCGGGCAGGGCCTTGTCAAAAATCTTCACATAGCCCGAAGTGGGGGTGATCAGTCCCATGATGGACTTGATCAGGGTAGACTTGCCCGCACCGTTGGGGCCAAGGATGCCGATAAGCTTGCCAGCAGGTAAGCTCAGGTCTACATTCCACAGCACAGGATGCTGCTCGTAGCTGACGGTCAGGTCATGGACTTCAAGGACGGGATGGGATACTTGCGTGATCATGGGAGTAATTGGGTATAGATCAGGTTGAGATTGGCTTCAAACATGCCGAGATAGGTGCCTGCAGGTGTATTCGGCGCATCGAGGCTGTCTGTGTAGAGTGGTCCGGCAAGTTTGACCACTTGGTTTTTTTCGGCAGCACCTCGCGCCACTGCTTGTAGGGCTTTTGGAGAGATGGTTTGCTCGGCAAAAATGGCTTTGATGCGGTAGGTTTGGATCACTTGGATCAGTTGGGTCAAGTCCCGTAGACCGGGTTCACTTAGCGTAGAGAGTCCTTGCAGGGAGAAGACCTGCAACCCGTAGGCCTTGCCGAAATAGGCAAAGGCATCGTGAGCAGTAACCAGCACCTGCTTGCTTCGTACGAGTTCAGCCACTTGGGTTCGGGTGCGCTGATCCAGTGCTGCGAGTTGCTGAAGGTAGGTAGCAGTATTCTGCTGCAAAGCAGACTTCCAGGTAGGTTGCCAAAGTTGTAACTCCTCACTAGCATAGGCCAATGCCGCCGACCAGAGCGAAATGTCAAACCAAATGTGGGGATCCACACTGTGCGCTTCGGGACCGGAGCGAATCAATTTTTCTTGTGGGATTCCTTGGGAAACATCTATCAGAGGTTGGCTTAGGGCCAGCTTTTCAAAGATCTCAGTCATTTTCCCTTCTAGGTAGAGTCCGTGGTAGACCACCAGATCTGCTTGGGTGAGCAGGTCTAAGTCGCGCACGGAAGCTTTGTAAAGGTGTGGATCCACTCCTGGAGGCATGAGTGAAACTACCTCGGCCTGATCTCCCACCAGCTGCTGTATGCCATCGGCTAGGATACTGGTGGTAGCCACGATCAGCGGCTTGCTGCGTGTCGTTTCCGTATTGGAGCGACAACCCCAGAGCGCACAACTCAGGCTGAGGGCAAAAACCAAAAATAGTTGTGGTCTTAGGGTACTCATGAGGTCAAGACAAGAATGTTGTTGGCTACGTCTTTGGACATGAAGAGGGTTTTCTTTTGATCGACGAGGATTTCGACCGAACCGTCAAACTCGACCTTGTCGAGGACTTTGATGCGGGCACCGATGTAGGCACCTACCTTGTCGAGGTAGCGCAAGAAAGCTGGGGAACTGTCTTTGACGGCGACTATTTGTCCGGATTGGTCGATGTCCATTTCCTGCAAGGCAATGCGTGGTCGGGAACGAACGTCTCCAAACGCATCGGGGATGGGATCCCCATGTGGGTCAAATTTGGGATAGTTGAGGTAGGCGTCCAAGCGCTCGATGAGGAGGGTAGATTGGATGTGCTCCAGTTGCTCGGCTACCTCGTGCACCTCGTCCCAAGCGAAGTGCAACTTGTCCACGAGAAACACTTCCCAAAGGCGGTGCTTTCGGATCGTTTGCAAGGCAAGTCGCATGCCGAGGGGAGTGATC